>Ga0210384_10006905_pt1 | contig 12033 bp, 16 predicted proteins | sample IncBWH2MmetaG_FD_160574 | JGI IMG/M metagenome (GOLD analysis project Ga0210384, IMG submission 160574) | Forest soil microbial communities from Barre Woods Harvard Forest LTER site, Petersham, Massachusetts, United States - Inc-BW-H-2-M | ecosystem: Environmental > Terrestrial > Soil >... | reverse complement strand
TCATTCTTTTTTGGCTTGCCTAGAATGGCATCGAAACTTTCGGCGATAAGCCCAACATAGCGAGGGTTTAGGCCAATCGTGGCGCGTGCTTCTTTATTCTCTTCCTTTGCAAACACTTCTCGCCACGGAGGGTATTGGCACTCCACAACGTTCAGTTTCATCGTCCCGTCTACGAACGTGGCTACCTTGGCGTCGAAGTCCACTACTACCTCGCCAAACGATTTGCGTTTCATGATGGCAATGGCGTCCGGTAGTGCGAGTGTCGCGCCCCATTCACACGGATCGCCGTCCGCGTCGCTCGCCATAATGCTATAGACAGCCATCCAATGCCCGTTGGTCGCGACGAATCGCAGTTGCGCACCCTCGCGCTCAATGTGGACGGAGTGCATGTGCTCGCGTGTCGAGTCCAGAGACGCCGCAAGGCGAACGGCTCCTATTGCGACTTTCAACGCATCGATAGGCATGGTGAAACGACGCTCCACCGGTTTCATTGGATTCTCTTTCTACGGCTTGGATGCCGCGCCCTACCCTCGAATGAATCGAAGGCAGGGCGCGAGAGTCAAACGGTTTGCAGTCGTGCATACGCCAATCGCTGAATTGCTCGGCGCGCGCCGTTTTCGTCTCCATCGTAAAGGGCGAGTAGTTCCGGGCTCAGTTCGCCGCGGTATCCTTTCCCCGCGATGCTCTCTAGGCCATCGCGCCCCTCATACTGGCCGACTTCGTCAAGAAGCCGACCGATCACATCGCTCGGAAGTCCCATCGAACCTTCTCCTTTCCTCTATGGGCTATCCTAGCACACTCCGGGCCAATGGGCCACCGTAGCCCATGTGCTTGAAATCATGCGCCCAGGTCGGAAAATACCCACGGTTTTCGCGCCATGGGTCCGCAAAACCGTGCATTCTGTGGCGCCCTAGGCACTCCACGGCGCTAGCCGCGAGCGCCCCTCTTAGGGCAGCCTGGCGCGCGCAACGGCCCTTTAGAGACCGTTTGGGCGCCCCAGAGGCCAGATCCTGGCGACCGGCGCGCGTTTTCGGTCGCCTGGACCCCCGTTTTGCGCTAGTTTTGACCTCGATCCGTCCCGATCGTAGCCCCTGAACAACCGCTATGGATCACCGTAAGTACTCGGAATCATTGAAGAAAACGGAAAACGCGACCCGTGCTGCGGTTTACCTGCGTGTAAGCTCGGAACGGCAGACGTTCGAAAGTCAAAGGGCGGATACCTTTGCGCTCGCTCGCGCGCGCGGGTTTACCGTCGAGGAAACCTTCGAGGAACAAATGAGCGCCGTGAAGCGGCGCCCTGCCTTCGAAGGCTTGCTCCTGCAAGCGCGCGGAGGCCGGTTCGGCGCCGTGATCGTGTGGGCGCTCGACCGCTTCGGGCGCACGCTGCAGAAAAACCTAAAGGATGTGTGGTCCTTAGACGATGCTGGCGTAGCACTGCTGAGTGTGCGCGAACCGTGGCTCGACACCAGCGGACCTACGCGGGGGCTCCTGCTCGCGGTGTTCGCGTGGGTCGCCGAGCAGGAGCGGACACGTCTTATTGAACGCGTGCGCGCATTTCAGAATGCACGCCGCGAGCGTGGCGAAGTGATCGGCCGCGCGCCTTACGGATGGAAAATCGACCCGAACGGGCGAAAGCTCGTCATGAACGAGGAAGAATACGCGATCGTTACTCGCGTACGCGAACTGCACCGCTCTGGTATCAGTTCGCGCAAGCTTGTAGCCAAGCTGAACGCAAGCGGCGCACGCAATCGCGCGGGCGGTATTTTCAGTCGCATTCAAATATCGCGCATGCTGGCCAGGCCTGAGGGGCGCCCGTGGGCCGCCCTCTCACTCGGTGAGCTCGTTCGGTCGGCGTGACCTACCGCACAGTTACCTGCATCGTAAACCCCAATGCTAGCTCGTCCGGCGCTACTAGAACCGCCGGACGAAGCCCACATGCAATGCGGCCGACGTGAACACGCGTCCGCCGTACCACGGTGGCAACGTTTGCCCTTGGGTCGTGATGGCGAACGCGAGCGCGAGCCCTTTCACCGCCCCCCGACAAACCAGTCGTCTTGCTCGATCGGCTCTTGTGGCTCGTTCGAGAGCTCTTCGAGCCTCTTGCGAGCTCGCGCCAAGCGCCGGTCCCATTCCTTGGCAACGCGTCCAACGCCTCGATGCACGTCTTTCAACGCGCTGTCGGCCGCCTTTGCGATGGCTCTACTTCCTACTTCGACACTGGCTCGCACCAGGTCGCGCGCGAAAGCTTCGAGGGGGTTCATGGTGGGACCTCGTGCAACGAATCGGATGCAGAACCTGTCTCGTATGCGTCGAAACCGCGCCATCACTAGCGGAGCGTCATGAACAGACGGCGGATGATGCGTGAAGCACGTGCCCATTGGACGGCCTGCGCCAACGTCACTCCGCCGGGAGCCGGCGGCGGCTGTGGAGCGGGCCCCGGCGCCGGCACGGGCGTCGACGCACCGGAAAACGGATCGTCGTCGACTACGCCGTAGGGGAGCGCCGCGATGGCTGCCTGGAACTTCGTCCACGCGTTGGCCGGATCGTCGCCTGTCAACGCGCCGTAAAGCTCGCAGAACGTGCCCGTATCGCCGTTTGCCACCATCCCCTGGGCGATCTGCGAAAGCGTGTAGCCCATCGACAAGAGCCACGAGATGAACGCCATACCGCAGCCGATGGAATCGGCGTTGCCGTCCGTGGGGTCGACCGTATCGACGAAGTTCGGCGACCCGTCGGCGACCCATGTGGGAGCGGTTGCGAAGTCGCCGAGCGCGTTGTTGCTGACGGTCGACGCGCACCAGCGCGACAGTGCTTCGCCCGTCGACAGGCCGCACAGTTGCCCGTTCATGGAGCACTCGCTGAGCTCCGCTTCGAAGAGACCAGAACAGCGCATCGACGCGCCGAACGCCGCGCACACTTCGATTTGCGCTCCCGTCGAGTAATCGCACCCCATGTGGTCGGCGCCGCCAGTACCATCGGTCGCGCCACCAAGCGCGAACACAATGACTTGCACGGGCCCGCCCGGCGTCCCGAAGAAAGCGTCATTGAGCGCCGCAATTCGCGACGCATCGTTGACCAGATCCACAGCGTTCTGCATCGCCGGATCGCTGAGCGACGGATCCACGAACACCTCTACCCGACCATCGGCGCTCGTGCCCACATAGGTCGAAGAGCCCGTGTACGACGGCCACGCGGGAGCCGACGGCGCAGTTGCCATACGCTTGGCGCCGCCTTTGAGAGCGCTAAGCGCTCGCTTCGGAGGCTGAATCGGTCGATGGGGCATTCGGAAGTCCTTGGGGAAGAAGTTACGGCTTCGGGGCTGCGGGCGCCGGTGGCGCTGCGGTGGTCGACGGCAGTGGCGGCGTTACGGTAGTCGTTGGCGGCTGGAGAGGTGACGGGGGTTTGGTCCGAAGCGACATTGCGAACTTGTGCGCTTCGGGCTTTTCCATCTTGAACCGTTGAGAATCGACGAGCGTGGCCAGCGCATCGTCGACGAGCTTTTGGCCGTACTTCTGTACGCAATCATCGACCGGTTTCTGAGCGACGGCGTCCGCAATGGCGCATGCGATGGCGTCTCCCACGTCTACCGGCATGCTCGGAGGCGTTGTCAGCGAACCGAAGCTGCCGCAGTCGACCAGTACCGCGAAGGCAAAGCCAGCGACAATTGATCCCACGACCAGACACGTCCACTTCAGCATCACTCACCTCCCGTCGCATCGAGAATCGATTGGGATCCACCAGTCGCATCGAGAATCAGTTTTCGCTCTTGCTTGAGCGCATCGATGAGACCTCTCGGTGCGTTGATGGCGTCCTCTTCGAGAATCGCGAGCTCTTCGCCGATCTCTTCCAGCCGACGACGAGCCCACACAGGCACCTTGTTGGGTGACTTCTCCATGGTGGCGAGAAACGCCTCGTCTCGCGCGTCTGTCGGCGCAGAACCCACGATCGAAAGCGTACGTCGACATCTCTTGCGGCGTCAACTCGGTTCACGATATCGTAGATTTTGCTTTGGGAAGCGGGACACTCAAAACGCACATGACCGCGCTCAGAGAAATGGCAGAAGTACAGCGTGCGGCCGAAGCGTCTGACAGGCTCCGGAGCAAAGCCGCCGCACTCATCGACAAGCGCGGCTTGCGCGGAGCGGCGTCCGATATCGGCGTACATGCCGACGCCTTGGCTCGATTCGTTGCCGGTGGGGCCAGTCACCCCGCAACCGTTCGATGCATCCAGGATGGCTTGCGACCCAAGGGCCGGCGATGAAAGCAAGCGGCATCTACGTCGGTCGCATCGGCCAAGAAGTGCTCGTCGAGCTTGTGGGGCGAGGCCAAAAAGCAGACTTCCGACTCGACCACGAACAGGCGGAAATCCTCGCAACCAAAATCTTGGCCCAAGTGCGAGACATCCGAACACCGTCCATTCTTGGCGGAGCACGCTTGCGCCTGGTGAAGAAGTGACCGACGACTCTTCGGGCGTACGGGTCTCCAAGAAAGACCTCCGCAACACGCGCAAACGTTCTGTCCGGCCCCGCGTGATGCAATTGCGGCGCACCACGCGCGCCGAAATCGAACTCGGTGCCCGGCTGTACCCGCCGGTAGACGTCCAGCGTCCTCGAGTGCGCGGCGATTGCGTGGGAGACCATCGGCCATGCCCTTTCGTTGGGTGCCGGCACCACTTGTACTTGGACGTCACGCGCACCGGCGGCATCCGGTTCAACTTCCCGGATCTGGAGCCCTGGGAACTGGAAAGCTCGTGCTCGCTGGACATCGCTGCCGAACGAGCCCGCAGCGGCGAAAAGGTCGGTGCGCTCCTGAACATCACCCGAGAACGCATCCGGCAAATCGAAGACGTTGCGCTTCGAAAAATCCAGCCGCTCCTCTTGCCCGTGATGCAATGACTGCCCTGCAGCTCCCCTATTTGCTGCCACCCGAAGTGGCTTTCGTGGGTCAGGTCGTCTCCATCGTCACACGCCGCGGAGGGCATATCAGCGAAGTTAAGCGCCTGGGCGACGGTGGCGTCCGCATGTACGCCATCGCCAACGAAGCGAGCAAGTGGCTGGACTTTCGCATCGCAGACTCGGCGGCCGACGGCTGGGCCATGAGCTGGCGCGGTAACCCCATCACGGCCAAAGACTTCGCCTGGCAATTGTGCAAGCTACTCGGACTTCGCAGTGTTCCGGAGCCCGTGGGCGTGGAACGATGATCAATGCCCGATCGTCGTCGGCACCGTCCCGCGCTGGCAATCCCGGATGGCCATCCCGGTGAAGAGAAGCGCCAGAGAAATCGCAATCGTTAGAGCAATCTTGCCCACGATGCCCATCCAGAAACGATTGCGCTCGTTTCGGATGGTATCGACTACGCGCTCGCTCTCGCTCTTTTTGGGCGGCGGAATGAAATGCCGATCGGTGATTTCTTCCGCCGTCTCGCGCGCAGCACGCCGGGCGATGTCTTCCAAGTCGTGATGGCTGGACGAGGCGGCTCGCGCTTCGCCGAGCATGAACCTTTCCAGCCGCTGCACGATGGACTTGGTGTCGTTGGCCGCTTCGCAAGCGCCAGAAGCCGCGGACATGGTGCGACCCATGGTCTCGTTCATATCGTGCAACGTGCGGCGAGTTTCCTTCTTGAACTCTCCCAGGTCGCGTGCGGTCTCTTGCGCTAGTGCCAACGCTTGCTCGGCAGTGGTGCGGGGTCGAGGGGCCTCAGCCATTGCAGCATCAAATTCTAGCCCTTAAGCATGCCTTCGACGAAGCAGTCTGTGCTTTAGGCCGTGATGCAAACGCCGAGCGTGGTGACCCGCGTGGCGCATAAGGTGTTTGCCGTGTTTCGACTCATATGCGATGTAACCGGCCGCCACGACCGCAGAAGTGATGAGCGCCGCAGTACCCCACGGGAAGACGCCAGCTTGAATCGGCGTGGACGGCGTAATCGTCGTCGGCGGAAGAACCACCGTTCCGCTACCGCCGCCTCCGCCTCCACCACCTCCACCACTTCCACCACCGCCGCCAGGAGCGGGAGGCGGTGGAAGATTGGGCGGAGGAGGGGATGGCGTAGAACCTTGGCGTATGGCCGTGTGGTAAAGGTTCTGCATCTGCTTGACGATGCTCTGCGCATTCTGCGCATCCGTGAACGAAGTGCTCGGAGTGATGGCAGCGAGCTGCCCGTTCAGGTTCCACGCTTGCTGCGTCAACGGTTGCGAAGACCCGCCCGTCGACGCATCGATCTCGGGACCGATGGTGACAGCGCCTGTGTTTCCGGCCGCTTGGTAGGCCGTGATAGCGCCCGCAGTGTCACCACCACTGAGATACGTATCTCCGGCGACAATACTCCCGTCGAACGCGTTCAAGTCGTCTGGAAGCGCACCGATGCGCCGATGATGCCGGTAGCCACTATGCATTTGCGTCATCAGATTCAATGGTCGCCACCTTTGCCCGTTACAATAACTCATCGCGCGCTCCCTCTTGCATGGACCTTGGACTCATGATCGCGCCAGAGGACGCTGGCCAGCCATCCGACCAGGGCCCCGCCGACGGTTGCCGCGCCCACTTGCCCCGCCGTGTACGTGCCAGCAGGCGGCACCGCCGTGCCGGGCGATGGCGTGGTCGTTACGCCCCCACCAGGAGCTGGAACAATCGCAATCCCAGCTTGCTGCAGCTTGGCCTGAAGCTGATTGATGGTCGCCTCGGCCTGCTGGAGCGTGGTCAACGGAACGGTATTGGCGAGCTTGCTTTGCAAGTCGGTGACTTGAGCGTTGGCGGCGTTGACCTGACCAATCAGCTCGCCAGAAAACGCCTGCATGTACGCGACGATCGCATCGTGATACGCCGTCGCGGTTTGCGGAGACGGTCCTGACTGCAACGCACTCCACGCACTGTTGGCGATGTTGCCCAGGTTCACTGTCGCTGGTGAGAAGTCTCCTACGCCTACTGAACGCATATCAACAGTCCTTTTTTAGTAGACCCTCTGCCCGTGGAATAGAGAACAGAAGTCTGTCAGTGACAGCCATTTCTGCTGATTCCACCAGTAACAACGTTGGCTGGCGGAATCGAAATACACGTAGCCTGCGCCACGTGCACCAGGACAGATGCTGTTATAGAGCGCGGTCAATTGCTCCCCCCATTGCTGGCCATCCCAAACTCTGTAGTTGTCTGGAAAAAAAACAACCCAACCGGTCAACTGATTGATTCCGATATCGCCCATTCCGATCTTTTCCATGACTCAACAGTCCTCCAAAATCAAAGCCCCCGCCACAGTCCTTTTTTAGTAGACCCTCTGCCCGTGGAATAGAGAACAGAAGTCTGTCAGTGACAGCCATTTCTGCTGATTCCACCAGTAACAACGTTGGCTGGCGGAATCGAAATACACGTAGCCTGCGCCACGTGCACCAGGACAGATGCTGTTATAGAGCGCGGTCAATTGCTCCCCCCATTGCTGGCCATCCCAAACTCTGTAGTTGTCTGGAAAAAAAACAACCCAACCGGTCAACTGATTGATTCCGATATCGCCCATTCCGATCTTTTCCATGACTCAACAGTCCTCCAAAATCAAAGCCCCCGCCACCCGCCAGTAATGCACGCCAACCGACTCCGGCCCCCCTGGGCCCTGCGCGTTCCACTTGAAGATGAATGTCTCTTCGGGCGGATCCCCGACGCTCGGCGACGTCGGATTGTTCGCCGCCGGTCGAGTCGACGGATTGGTCTGCAAGACGCTGGCGTAGAGAGAAATGCGGCAAGGACCCGGCACCAGCGCATCGAGCGAGGTGTCCCAGGCCTCTGTGCTTCGCCACCCAGCGCGCAAGTCGTGCACGTTCCCCAAGCCCGCAATCGGCTCCCATGTACCCATCCGCCCGAGCGGCGGCGTGTAGCCGGTCATGCTGCTGGTGTAGTACCCGCTTGCCACGCTGAAGCTTGCGGTCTGATACAAAAGCGCCGGCTGGTCGGCGTCCTGGTAGATGAAGTTGGACAAGTTCGTGGTGGGCTGCTTTTGCCCCTGGAGCTGCGGGGGCTCGCGCACCAAGTGCCACGAAACGTTTCCATCGGGAAATCGGAAGCCCGGCGTCACCACCTCGAACTCGACGGGCCGCACCAGCGTGCTCGTGGTCGCCGCGTTCAAGCCGATCGTGACGTACTGCCGCCAGCCGCGAATCTTCTTCGCCTGCCCGGCGCCCACGCCGACCGTCGCCAGCAAAAACAAGTACCGGTTGTTCGACGGATTCGCGTTGTTCGGAACGAACGACGGAATGCGTAGGCCTATCGACGATGGAAACGACGAACCGAACGGGTCGGACGTAAAGCCCTGAAGCCCGTCATCGATTCCTACAGTTGCCACCTCGTACGTTCGACCCACACGCTCACGCTCCTTGACCAGGTCTCATTGGACTGCTACGCGAATTGGTGCAGTATGGTTGGGCACGGCCCGCCGCGGCGGTGCGAGCTCGGGCTAGGTGTGGCAGGGCATGGCAAGGTAAGGCGCGGCACGGATTTCATGGGCAGCACCCCGACACGTCCACGCCGCACTTCGCAAGCAGCTCATACGCCGTAGAGTCTTGCATGCGAACGTATCGGTCGCCGCTTGGCGTCCACATGCAATAGGTGAACGCCACCGTCACCGGCAGCGAAGGCAGCGGGATGTCGACGTTGAACGACATTTTCACGCCTTGTGTGTAGTTCAGAAACCAACCGTAAGGAAAACCCTTCTTCAAGAAGGCCGCGAGCGTGCGCAACGGCTGATAGAACGGCGCGACCGAGTATTGCGGCGCCCCGTACACATCGAGCGTTGCCGAGATACCGCTCTGCAAGTTGAAGAAGAAGTCCGCCATGCTCTTCAGCGTCTGCCCGCTGAAAGCGTTCTGCTGATTGATCTGGTAATCGACGTGGTCGATGACGCTGGCTTGGTAAATCCCCGACGGGAAGGAGATGTTCCCGCCGCCTGCGTTGCCGCCCTCGAGCGCCACGTTTGGAATGTTCGACGTGTTCGAGTCCGGGAACGTGCACTTGCAGCTCGCCACGTACGGCACGAGCTGGTCGCCGCGGGCAAGCGCAAGCGCGATCTGCGGCGACAACCGCGCCAGCCGACCGAGTGGCAGACTTCGCCATCCGCCCACGTCGAGCGCTGGGCTCCCGCTGGCTCCGAAACCTGCCGCAGCCAGCGGATTGCCGGTGGCGCCGAGACCGACGCCACCGTTTTGGGGTCCTGCTCCAGCCTCCATCGCTTAGGAGCTGCTGAACTGGAAGGCGCAGCCGCACTCGCGCTGCATCGCGTCCTGGATGTTGGGATCGGCCAGCGCGTTCTTGGTGGCTTCGTCTAGCTCCCAGCCGCGGATGGCGAGGCGAATCTTCCAGGGGCCGCCCTTGTAGTAGGCGCGTGCCGTCGGTACTTGCTGCGAAACCGCCACGGGAGACGCATCGAGCGTGAGCTCCACGCCGCTGAACGCCGCCACGCCGGCTGCGGAGAACGTCGTGTCGCTGGTGCCCGCTGTGTTGACGCCGCCCTGGACGTTGACGTCGGGCGTGATGATGGCCGGCCCAAGACCGCCTTGCCCCTGCGTCGCGTCGAAGTAGCGTTGCATGAGAAGCTGGTCGTCGGTGTTGGACACGTGCGCCCGCAATCCGATGGGCACGCCCGGAGCCATGAGGTACGGCGTCGAGAGCTTGACGATCTCGCCGTTGCCGCGGAGGAAATTGCGCAGGCCCATGCCGCCGTACGTCGCACCCACCGTCTCGTACGCACGCGAGGGTCGGTAGACGCCGATGTTGTTGCCGGGGCTGCCGCCGCTTCCGGTGAAGCTTCCGACACGCACTCGGTCGATGGGTAGGAACGTGAAGAGAGACCCGAGGTTGTTCACGTAGTACTGGTTGGTCCGGTTGACGTAGACCTGGATGTCCTCTTCGCTCGCGCTGGCCGACCCGTCCTGCGCGTTGGTCGGCATGTACGCGATGTTGCGCAGCGACTGGTTGATGAGGAAGTGGTTCGAGCCCATCTTCCACTCGAGGTTGTACGCGCGCACCATGTAGTACATGGCCAATTCCGTCCACTTGCCCCAGTCGAGCCACGCCGGCAAGAACTGCTGCGCCGGAGCCGTGCTCGTCAGCGCAAGCGAGTTGGTGGACGAAGACAAGTTCACCATGTCGTTGAGCGTGTACATGTCCGGACTGACCGGCATGCGCGCGCCCACCGTCTGCTTGGTCCAGGCGTTGCCCTTGGCCGTGAACAGGATGGGATCCGGCTCGAGCGTCCAGGAGATGCCGCAGATGAGATTCCACGTCTGCGTCTTGCCCGGCTCGACGAACGTCGAGTCGACCGAGAGCGCGCCCGGAGGCGGAGAGCCCGGCAGCATCGTGAACGGGTCGATGTACGCGCCGAGCGTGGTGTTGACCTGCGACGGTGTGAGAGGCCCACCGAAGTGGACCGTGACTGATTCCACCACCGGCAGGTAATAGCTCGGGTTGCGCAAGTCCTGCGCCACGCGCCCGATGAACCGACGCACCTCGGGACCGTTCGGATCCATGCCCCGCTGAATCGGAGGCGCTCCGAAACCGAGCTTTCGCCGCGGATTGCCCCTCTCTCCCAACGATACGTCGATACTCATGATCGTTCTCCCTTGCCCGGCGCTGGCCAATCGCTCATGACCGGGTCTTTTTCTGTAGTCTCAGAAAAGTGTCTCTCTGCTTGAAAACTCGTTACTTGAAGATCGATAACTAAGAGTCGGCTTCGCTACGCCCTATCCATATCGATGGCGAGGTAGTCGCTGGTCGAATTGATGGGACAGGAGCACCGTCCACCGCGCGCGCAAGAGTCACAGCACGCCCCGCCACGCCCGCCGCCCTGCGCGTAAGGAGGCGTCAGAGCGCCGGGTGGCGACGGCAAACACACCGTATTGAAGGGTGGATTGGGCGGTCCCGGAGGGCACATGCCCGGAGGGTTCATCGGAGGTGGTGAAGGAGGACCTCCACCCGGCGGAGGAGGCGGTGGAGGAGGCGGCGGAGGTCCGCCCGTGGGCGGTGGGGGCGGTGGAGGCGACGGAGGCGTCACGCACCATCGACCATCCATCCCCGCGTCGATGTAGGAGCTTCCCGGAGGACACGCCGCCGCGCTGGAAACGGGCGTCATGGTCGATCCGGGCGGGACCGTGAATCCCATTCCGAGCCGAGGAATCCCGGCGGTACCGACCACATGCCCACTGGGCGCGCGAATGGCCTGAGGAGCCGCAAGAGCAGCACTTCCCTGATCGGTCAGTGCCATCACTTCCGGAGCGAGCAGACGCAAGCCCATGGGGCTAGGAGTCGTCATCTTGCGAAGCGCCCAGGTCGCGACGTCGTTGAACGCCTTGACGCCAACGAAGCCGAGACCACCGAAACCGGCGAGCTGCCAGAAGCTCTTGGCCGCAGAGCCCTTGACGTACGAGCTGACACCGAACGGCGCGATGACGCCCAGGGCCGTGATGCCAAGCGCTTTCCAATCGATACTCCAGATAGGAACGTTCGGAGCTTCGGCGTTGTACACCTGACCTTGCGCCGGCGCGTCTTGGCCCGCCGTGTTGAGTGGGTGCGTCACGCCCCATCGGAAGGCCGTGCTGACGAGAAACCCACCGAGCCCCAAGCCTAGGATGCCCATTCCGAATTCGCGCATCCCGGATATGGGATTGTGACGCCGGTGATGATGGCGGCGATGACGACGCCGATGATGACGCGCCTCGGTCGCTGCCAACGGATTGCGCCGACGATGCCTGCGGCGCCGACGGCGACGCCCTTCGGCCGCTTCCGTTACCCCGTGCAAACGAATCGAAACGTTCGTCCCGCGACCGCCCGAACGCGGACGCGTCCGGATAACGGCCTTGCTGCGCCGACGGCCGCGCTTTCGCTTGCTCGTCAGTGTCACTTGGCGGCGCTTGCGAAGCGGATTGTGCCGACGCCTGCGACGGCTGCGGCGACGAGGACGCCTACGAGTCTCAGCGGCCGCCGGATTGCGGCGACGACGACGGCGACGTCGTCGTCGGGTCTCGGTGGCCGCGATCGGGTTGCGACGTCTACGCGTCCGGCGT
>Ga0210384_10006904_pt1 | contig 12035 bp, 8 predicted proteins | sample IncBWH2MmetaG_FD_160574 | JGI IMG/M metagenome (GOLD analysis project Ga0210384, IMG submission 160574) | Forest soil microbial communities from Barre Woods Harvard Forest LTER site, Petersham, Massachusetts, United States - Inc-BW-H-2-M | ecosystem: Environmental > Terrestrial > Soil >... | reverse complement strand
TCCCGGGCAGGAATCGCGCTTCTGCGAGGAGCGATGTCGCCCGAGATGGGACGCGCCGAGGACGTCGCGCGGAAGATTCGCATCGAACTCGAGAAGCGTGGCCTGCAGAAGAACCCGCTCGGGATCGACATTGTCGAGCCCCCCGTCCTTTTTGCGTTGCAGCGCGAAGGGATCACCGTCGTCGATGGACAACAGCTTATGTCCGACGCTCGCGTGATCAAGACGCAGGACGAAATTGCCCTGCTCAACACATCAGCGATGATGGTCGACGCCGCTTACGACGAGCTCTATCGCGCGATGAAGCCTGGAATGCGTGAGAACGAAGCGGTTGGCCTGGTGAGCAAAGTGCTCTACGACCTCGGCTCGGAATATGTCGAAGCAGTCAATGCCATTTCCGGTGAGCGTTGCAACCCGCATCCGCACGTGTTCTCGGACCGAGCGCTGCGCCCGGGCGACCCTGTGTATTACGACATTCTCCACTCGTACATGGGCTACCGCACTTGTTACTACCGTTGCTTTACGATCGGCTATGCGTCACACGCCATGATCGATGCCTACAAACGCTGCCGCGACTATTTGGACGCGGCCATCGCGCTCGTGCGGCCGGGCCGCACGACCGGAGAAATTGCGTCTGTATGGCCCAAGGCGGAGGAGTTCGGCTTTCCAAACGAAGAAGCCGCCGTCGCGCTGCAATACGGTCACGGAATTGGCCTCGCGATCTGGGAAAAGCCTGTGATCAGCCGGCTCGTGTCGATCGAACATTCTTACGACATCAAACCGGGCATGGTTTTTGCGCTCGAAACGTTCTGGCCTTCGACCGACGGTTGGAGCGCCGCGCGAATTGAGGAAGAAATCGTGGTCACCGAGACGGGACACGAAGTCATCACGCGCTTTCCCGCCGAAGAACTGCTCGTGGCGGGAGCGCATTATATGACCGTCAACGGGCCGCTTGCGACGGCGCGCGAATCCGAGGCTGCGCCCAGCAGGCGCGTGGTTGATATGGTTGAAGCGGGCGCAAAAAAGGAGCGAGTCGGCGTAACAGACTAGGGCTCCTCTTCTCCCCGCTACTGAAAAATATGGCTGTCAGTGTTGTCATGCCCGCGCTTGAGCTAACCCAGGAAACCGGCAAGCTTATCTCTTGGCGGAAGAATGAAGGCGAACGTGTCACCAAGGGCGAGCCACTGCTCGAAATAGAAACCGATAAGGCTGTAGTCGAAGTCGAGGCCCCGGCGGACGGCGTTCTGGCGGGCGTGAAGGCGCACGAGGGCGACGTCGTCCCCGTCGGCAAAACAATCGCCTGGATTGTTTCCCCTGGCGAGCAACCTCCGGCGGAAGAAGCGTCGTCTGGCACTGGCAGCCGGGGAGCCGCTACAGCAGCGCGTCCTGCTCAGGCTCGCTCAGACGCTTCCGAACAACGCGTCGAGAAGGGAGCGAAGATTTCCCCGAAAGCCCGCCGTCTCGCAGGTGAGCACGGTGTCGACATCAGCCGCGTGCGCGGTTCGGGCGCCGAAGGCGAGATTCTCGCCTCCGACATTCTCGCGCTCGCCAAGCTCAAGAGCGCGGCTCAACCGAGCGAAGTCGAATCGCTAGGTTCAGTAGGGCGGCTCATGGCCGAGCGAACGACGCAGAGCTGGACAACGGTTCCGCATTTTTTCGTCCTGCGAGAAGTTGTCGCCGCTGCGCTCGTCGAAGCGCGCGAGAAATTGGGCCCAGTAATCGAACAGGCGCGCGGCGTGCGCCCCACGCATACCGATCTGCTCGTCGCGCTCGTTGCCCGCGTCCTGGTGAAACACCCCCGGATTAACGCAAGCTGGACAGCAGAGGGCATCCGCTCCAATCCAGAAGTGAACATCGGCGTGGCCATGGCGGTAAAGGGCGGCGTGGTTGCCGCAGTGGTCCACCGCGCCAACACCGCGGAACTCGGCGAAATTGCAGTGCAGCGCCGGGATCTGAGCGAGCGCGCCAAGGCGGGCCGCCTGCGCCCCCCCGACATTGCAGGCGCCACCTTCACGATCAGCAACCTTGGCATGCATCGCGTCGATGCCTTCACCGCGATCATCACTCCGCCGCAGGTTGCCATCCTCGCCGTCGGAAGCATCTCCAATCGTGTCGTGCCGGTTGATGGCGAGCCCGGCATCCGTCCGATGATTGCGCTCACGCTTTCATCTGACCACCGGGTCATCGATGGCGTCCGCGCTGCCGCTTTTCTGGACGATGTGGCCGAAGCCATTTGCGAACCTAGAAAATGGTTGCAGTGAGACTTTCGTCACGCATCCTCTGGTTCGAAGGCGGTAGGAGACTTCCGCCCCACGCAACGGTCAGATTTCGGCGGCCGATTTGAGGCATAGCCCAGTTGCGGATCGCGCCGATTCCGGAGACGACGGCTACGTGCTGCGCGTTGTGCGCCGCATAGGCAACCACGCCGCCTTGCATCGAGTCCCTCAGGCTAGACGGGTTGCTACCCGCGTGCTTGCGGGCCGCAGGATCGGCGCTGCCTCGGTCCGTTTGCATCGTCTCGACACCGCCATCCTCGACGAAAGCCGCAATATACCGCTCAGTGGTTAGACAAATCACGATGTCGACGCGATCCGAGCCGTCTCGAAAGGCAGCTTCTTGGGGATGGCCGGACTATCGCGCGTTCCACCGAGATCACGGTCGACCTATGTCCAGTTACGATCAACCGAGGCTGCGGCACTCGGGCCGACCGATGCATCCTGAACGGCGTGCGTGGATTTGAACAATGAGGAAGCCAGAAAGATCGCAAAGATCAGAGCTACGGGCGAACGGCTCGCCAAATGTCCCTGGGATGTTCTTCTCCTCAAACTGCGTATCACCTCAGTTCGCGAAACTGGAGCTGGCAACCCGCTTGACCACCGAAACTAGCGGAGTGCGTCAGCCACAGCGCGGATTGGCTTGCTCTTATAGAACCGGTTCCAATTATCGAGGGATGTGAATGTACGGCGCTGCATGCGATCGATGTAGAGATTCCCCTGCAAGTGATCGATCTCGTGTTGAAGGATGCGAGCGTACCACCCCGTTGCCCCAATGATTTTCGGCTGTCCACGGCCGTCCAAGCACTCCACGCGCACGCTGCAGGCTCGTGGAACGATCGCGGAAAAACCGGCCAGGCTGAGACATCCTTCAAAGAACTCGGCCTGCGTATCGCTCGCTACGACGATCTTGGGGTTGATGATCACATGAAACGCAACCGCTTGCCTCTCGCGCTCCCGGAGCTGGTCTGCGGGGATGTCCTTCAGGTATTCCTCCCGGTCTTCGATTACGGCCAGTTGTACGGAAAGGCCCACCTGGGGGGCCGCGAGGCCGACGCCGGGAGCATCCTGCATCGTCTCGCGCATGTCGTCGATCAGCTTTTGGAATTCGTCGCTAGCAATCTCTTCGGCCGCTAGCGGACGAGCCGCTTGCCGAAGCACAGGTTCCCCCACCTGCGCGATCTTTAAGCGCACTGCAATCTCGGTCGCTCCGTGGCCACAACTCCCCCCACAAGCATTGCCGGCCGCACTGTATCACAAGCAATGTGAGCCTGATACAGCAGAGTCCTGCCTGTGGGTGAGAAGGATGCACGCAAACCTGCTGATGACGAGCTACAGCGTTTAACAGCAGGTGGGGGAGGCGAACCAGGAATATCTGCGCGACGGAATCGATCGCGGCCAAGTGACGGTGAGATCGGATCGCGCGCCAGCCGTTTTATCCACCGCAGAGTAGATGCACCGCTGAGCAAGACGTTCTCTCTCGGGCGCACGACGAAGAACGCCGGGCACGGCGTGAACACGAGTAGGCGTTCGAAATCGATGTAGCCACGGTCCATGACCCAGAATGCACCGGCCTCGGGAAGGATCTCATCGGGAATGTTCAGGTGGTGTTATCCCTCCACACCCTATATCAGACTGGCAGCTCTCCTTCCGGTGTGGTGCGCCCATTCCGATTTCGCGCCTTTCTGTCCCGTAGCCTTTGTAGTATTCTTCATCTGGTACGTTATTGGGCTATCTGCCAGCCAAAAAGGCCGCCAGACTTCCTTTCGTTCGTGACCGGCTTCGCGGGTGGACCGAACACGAAGGAAATCCCGCAGGACGCCGTTTGGGGCGGCGGTTCCTGTGTTGGTTGTCTCACAGGCGGTTGCTCTTCAATAAAAAATAGTGGTAGCGAATGTAATGGTTTTGGCATCCTAGAACTCTGGCAAGTACTGTTCTTTCGCGGCGAAAGCGCCGCGCCGGAAGGCGAAGGCTCTCATCTCACCAGTTCAGCGAGGAGTGCGAGAAATTGTGTGGCATTGTAGGCTTCACCCATGGAAAGTGGTCTCCTGATCCCGACCGGATTCAGAGCGCGGTCGACACTCTCATCCACCGCGGGCCGGACCAACAGGGTATCTTCGAATCGAAGATCGTATCGATGGGCGCTACACGGCTGAAAATCATCGATCTGGATTCGGGCGACCAGCCTATCGTGGACGAAAAGGGCGACGCGGTCATCGCTTTCAATGGCGAGATTTACAATCACCGAGAATTGCGCGCCGAATTGGAGGGCCGCGGACACCGATTTTGCTCCCACACCGACACGGAAACGGTTCTGCACGCCTTCCTCGAATGGGACATCCACTGCTTTCCGCGCCTGCGCGGAATGTTCGCAATCGCGTTGTGGACCGAATCGACCAAACGTCTCATCCTGGCCCGTGATCGCTTAGGCATTAAGCCTCTCTATGTCGCGCGACGCGGAGAGGATCTTTTCTTCGGCTCGGAACTGAAAGCCATCCTGGTCCATCCGGAAATTGACCGCCATTTGAGCATGGCTGGCCTCGATTGCTATTTGTCTCTCAATTATGTGCCGTGTCCTTGGACGCTCGTCGAAGGGATAGAAAAGATTCCTCCCGGATACTGGTTGGAATGGCAAAACGGTCACGTCTGCTCCGAACCCTATTGGCGCTTGCCGCCTGCCCTGCCGCGCCATCGGACCCTGGAAGCTGCGAAGGAGGAACTCGATTCACTCCTTGACCAATCGGTGCGCGAACACCTGGTTTCGGATGTGCCGCTCGGTGTCTGGCTCAGCGGAGGAATCGATTCGTCTACCATCCTGCACTACGCAGCGAAGTCATCCGCGTCGAAACTGAAGACCTTTTCGATTTCGTTTCAGGGCCGCAGCTTCGATGAGACGACCTATATCGAGCAGGTCGCGGCGCAGTACGGAACCGAGCACGAGCAACTCGACCTGAACCCGGGAGAGAACCTGGGGAGCGCAATCGAAGAATTCGCATACTACTCCGATGAACCCGATGCGGATGCGGGGGCGCTACCGGTTTGGTTCCTTTCCAAGTTGAGCAAGACAAAGACGACCGTCAGCTTGAGCGGTGAAGGGGCCGATGAGCTATTTGGCGGCTATCTCACGTACAGAGCCAATCGTCTCGCGCATATCGCTCGCAGGCTGCCTTCAGGCGCGATACGGCTCGGCCTCGCCGGCCTGAGCCGCTGGCCCGTGTCAGACGAAAAGATCAGCTTCGAATACAAAGTGAAGCGGTTTCTCGAAGGCTGCCTGATGCCCGCCGATCGGGCTCATGTCCACTGGAACGGAACTTTCTCGGACGCGCAGAAGAACTCGCTTTTATGCTCGGCGCCCCAGGGAGCACTCGATCGCACTCTGCAGAAGCTGCGCGAAGTGTCTCTCGGCCGAGACGATCTGACTCCGTATCTCTGGTTCGATCAAAAATATTTTCTTCCCGACGACATCCTGACCAAGGTAGACCGCATGAGCATGGCGCATGCCGTCGAGGTACGGCCGCCGTTCCTCGATCACCGGATCGTGGAATTCGCCGCTTCCCTCGCTCCCTCTCTCAAAATCCGGGGCTCGAGTCAGAAATTCATTCTCAAGGAACTGATGAGGGGAAAACTGCCGTCAACGGTTTTGCGTCGGAAGAAAATCGGATTTGACATTCCCGCCCACGAATGGCTGCGCGGGCCGCTTCGGTCGCTTCTGCTTGACACCCTCGGCACCGGCGGTTCGAATCATTCTGGCTTGTTCCGTCGCAGCGGCGTTGATGACTACGTGCGCCAGCACCTCGAGAGGCGGGCAAATCTCGGATACCACCTTTGGGGGCTGATGATCCTATTCCTTTGGATGAGGAGATGGCGGATTCAAACGGCACCGGATTCCTCACCGAGCCAGCAGGTGATGGAAAACGTTCTTACTTCTATCTAGCTCTCCTGCTCTTTGCAGGCGCTGTGTATCTCGGGTGCATCGCTTCTCCGCCGTCGCTGATGGACGACGTGGATGCTGTGCAGGCGCAGATCGCGCGAAACATGCTCGTGTCGGGCGACTGGGTGACCGCCCGTCTCGACGGTGTCGCCTATCTTGAGAAGGCGCCGCTTGTTTATTGGGCGATCGCTGGTTCCTACAGCGTGTTCGGCGTGCACGATTGGGCCGCGCGCGTCCCAATCGCGCTTTCCGCAATGGCGCTCTGCTGGATTACGATGGGTTTTGGTCACTGGGCTTTCGGAAAGCGCGCGGGTTTTTATGCCGGTCTGATCATGGCTACATGCGCCGGCCTGTGGCTCTTCACCAGGATCCTGATTCCCGACGTGATGCTGACGTTCGCCGTAACCCTCGCCCTGTGGGCGTTTTTGCGGGCTCTCGATGAACAGGAGACCCACCCGCGCGCCTGGTCCATGGTGCTGGCTGCCAGCCTAGGGACGGGACTGTTACTGAAGAGCCTGATCGGAATCGTTTTTCCGATTGCCGCGGCGCTGGTGTATCTTGGACTCACCCGCCAGTTACTTGCGGCCAGAACCTGGAAGAGGCTTCACCCCTTTACTGGATTGTTGGTCGTGATGGTGATTGCCGCTCCCTGGCATGTTCTGGCTACCCTGCGCAACCCACCCTACTTGTCGCTTACCCTTCACAGCGGACCGGGCCAATATCACGGATTTCTCTGGTTCTTTTTCATCAACGAGCAGCTGCTTCGCTTTCTGAATCTTCGCTATCCGCGTGACTACAACACGGTGCCGCGCCTTTATTTCTGGCTATTGCATCTCGTATGGCTGTTTCCCTGGAGCGTCTATCTTCCTGCGGTCGCGCAGCTTTCCTTCAGGCCCATCGATCGCGCTGGGCGGACACGTTTGCTCGCGCTTTGCTTGACTGGCTTCGTTCTGATTTTCTTCACGTTCTCTACGACGCAGGAGTATTACTCGATGCCCTGCTATCCAGCCCTGGCACTGCTGTTAGGCTCGGCAATGGCGACCGGGGGCGATTGGGTGCGCCGGGGGACTCGCGTGCTCGCCCTAGTTGCGGGATGCGCCACCCTAGCGGCATTCACTCTGTTTGCCCTGGTCAGAAATGTTCCGACGCCAGGCGATATCTCTACGGCGCTCAGTCAGCATCCGGAGGTGTACACTCTTTCACTCGGCCATATGGAGGATCTCACGCTTCAATCTTTCGCTTACCTTCGGTTCCCTCTCGCGGTCGCCGCGGCGGCCTTTCTAGTCGGAGCGCTGGGAAATTTTCGAGCGACGGGTCAGCGGGCTTTTATTGCCGCGGGCCTAATGATGGTGTTGTTTTTTCAAGGTGCTCGGATGGCTCTGGTCGTCTTTGACCCGTTCCTCTCATCCCGACCGCTGGCTGAGGCCTTGCTTCGATCTCCGGATGGCAAACTGATCACCGAGGGCCACTATTATCCGTTCTCGTCCGTATTTTTCTACACGAACCGGACTGCGTTGCTTCTAAACGGCCGCCGTGCCAACCTGGAATACGGTTCAAACGCCCCCGACACTCCCGATGTTTTCATCAACGAGTCGCAATTCAGGAATTTATGGCTTCGGCCGGAGCGTTGCTACGTCGTTGCGAACCAGTCCGAGTTGGCTCATTTCCAGGGTCTCGCCGAGACTTCGCAAACCACCGTCGTGGCAATGAGCGGTGGCAAATTCGTGCTGACAAATCACCCTCTGGCATCTTCTCGCTTGCAGGGGGAGCCCGCGACGAAGCCGACAAGGCCGGGCCATCTCGTTATTGCGGGTTCCGGTTAGGGGAACGAACCGCCCATGTGCGCCTTCCATCCGACACCCCTTCTAGAAACCAACCCCGCTGCCAGCGCGGCGCGCCGCGCCGTTCTCGCCCTTCTACGGATGGGCGTCGGCGTTGGGCTTCTCGCGTACCTTGCCAAGTTTGGAATCATCGATCTGCACGCGCTCGCAAGTCTGTTCAGCGCATGGCCCATCACGTTTGGCGGTATCGCTCTGCTGTTGATCGACATCACGTTCATGGCATTCCGGCTGTCCTGTCTATTCCGGCCGCACGGTCTGCATCTTCGCTTGGGTAGGTCGGTGCAATTGACACTTGTCAGCTTCTTCTTTTCCACATTTTTGCCGGGAGCCGCAGGAGGAGATCTGGCCAAAGTCTTCTATGCCGCTAAGGAAAATACCGGCCGCCGTACCGAAATTGTCACCGTGGTGCTCTTTGACCGTGCCGTAGGACTGTTTTCCCTGCTGGTTCTGCCCTTGCTCTTTGCTCCGCTGTTTTCCCGACTCATTCGGGCGGTCCCTACCTTGCGGATTTTACTCGTCACCGTTGGGGCTATTGCGGCTTGCATGCTGGCTTCGTTTCTGCTCTGCCTTTTCCATCAGGCATTGGTGAATCGGTTCGCGGTGTGGTTATTAGGATTCCTGCCTGGGAAAACGGTGTCGGCGCGAGTTCTTGCCACGATCGGTGGGTATCGTCGCAGCCCGGGATCCCTGCTGCTAGCTCTTGGGGCTTCGCTACTGGCGAACCTGACTCTTGTCGGTGTAACGGCTCTGGCAATCTTGGCGTTGAATCCTGCCTGGCTTTCGACCAAACTGTGCCTCGTTGTTCCGATGGGTTTCATCGCAAACAGCTTGCCTCTCACGCCGGGCGGGCTTGGGGTGGGAGAGACAGCCTTTAACGCTTTGTTCCGGGTCACGGGACTGCGCGGAGGAGCAGAGGCGCTCCTGTGCTGGCGCATCTGGACGGTGCTTGTCGGTTTACTGGGCTTGGTTTTCTACGTTCGGGGGCTCGGACGCTCAATCTTTGAGGCGGGAGAAGAAACCGAGAAATGCCTCTCTGGCGAGCGCCTCCTCGCCCAGTCGGCTGCCGGTCCCATCAGAAGCGGCGCATCCTGAAAAGGAAAGTGTGAAAACACTATCGAGTACCACGTCGTTCAGGCCGATCGTTAGAGCCCCATGATCGGCTTGGGAAGGTTCCGACGACCGTTTTTCGTTACGACCGCGGCAGCTACAGGACCGTCGTGAGGCCCTCGGACGGCCCGATGCGCGCGCAAGGAGAAGTCGAAATCCGGGCCGCCAATTGGGCGCCACCGTTGCTGCGGGTCCGAGTGCTCGAATGTCCAGGATTCGGAGAGATCTACGGAACCTTTTATCGCCAAGGGGTTAATAGTACTTTGTGTCGGAAGAGAATTGTGTCTAGATAGAGCATGTCTATTACGAGCGAGGAGACATCATGAAGATTGCGGTGCTTGGGGGGGATGGCTACTGCGGATGGGCGACAGCCCTATACCTATCGAAAAAGGGGCACGCAGTCGCCATCGTCGATAATTTCGCCCGCCGGCAATGGGACCATGAACTCGGAGTGCAAACGCTGACGCCGATCCGCCCTATCCTCGATCGCCTCAGGTCCTGGAAGGAGCTTGCGGGGAGGACGATCGAGCTGTTCGTCGGTGACGTGACTGATTACGAATTCCTTGCTGGGACAATTGAGGATTTTGAACCAGAGGCGGTCATCCATTTTGCGGAGCAACGGTCTGCGCCTTACTCGATGATCGACCGCAAGCACGCGGTCTTCACTCAAGTTAACAATGTCGTCGGAACACTCAATCTGCTATTCGCTCTTCGAGAGTTTCAACCCGACTGTCATTTGATCAAGCTCGGAACAATGGGAGAATACGGCACTCCCAACATTGATATCGAAGAAGGCTATATTGCGATCGAACACAACGGGCGGAAGGATATTCTTCCCTTTCCAAAGCAGCCGGGCTCTTTCTATCATCTTTCGAAGGTGCACGACAGCCACAACATGATGTTTGCCTGCAAGGCGTGGGACCTGCGAGCCACCGACCTGAACCAAGGCGTGGTCTACGGAACCGTAACCGATGAGGTCGGAATTGATGAGGTTCTCATCAATCGCTTCGATTATGACGAGGTGTTTGGTACGGTTCTGAACCGCTTCTGCGTGCAAGCGGCAATAGGCCATCCTCTGACCGTTTACGGCAAGGGAGGGCAGACGCGCGGTTTTCTTGATCTTCGCGACACCGTGCGGTGTATCGAGATCGCGTGCCTGCAACCCGCGGCTCGGGGCGAATGCCGCGTGTTTAATCAGTTTACGGAGCGTTTTTCCGTGCTGGAAATCGCCCGAATGGTCGAAGCAGCGGGCAGAAAGATGGGCCTGAGGGTCGAGATCGATCATTTGCCGGATCCGCGAGTCGAGGCCGAGGAACACTATTACAATGCGAAACACTCCAAGCTGATCGATCTCGGTTTGCAGCCTCACTTTCTCTCCGATGCCTTACTCGATTCGCTCATGAACATTGCCGTGAAGTACCGCGATCGGATCGATACGTCGCTTTTCCTGCCTCAAGTTAACTGGCGGCATACTCGCAACGAACGACACCGGGAAATGAACATGGCAGCAGCCGCATCCTGGTCCCAAGCGCGTGATTGAGAATCCCGGCGCTCCTCCGATAAACTACGCCCCGGCAAGCAGTGAACCTGAACTGAATCGATCTCCTGCCGTGTGCCTACTGGCAGCACAAAAGACGAAGACGGCTCGCCGACAAAGTTGGCAACGACCGGCCCATCCGCGGGTTCCGTTGCCCTCCCGGCTCGGGCGAAAGTTGAGTAGGACCAGACAATCGTTCGAGCCTTCCTGAACCGACATGGGCGTGAAAATTGCCACGGCCGGAGCGGGTATCTACGGTGCGACTGCTGCGATCCGGCTGGCCGAGCAGGGGTACGAGGTGCATCTTTTCGATCCCCTCGGTGTGATGCGTGCGGCGTCGGCAATCAATCAGTATCGAGTCCACGCGGGGTATCACTACCCTCGTAGCCCGGAAACGATCAGCGAAGTACTGGAGGCGCGCGGGGATTTCATCGAAGCCTTCGGTCCCGCGATTGTCCGAAGCAGCCGTCACTACTACGCGATTCCCCGCGAGCACTCGCGTACGCATCCGGATCTGTATGAGAGGGTGATGGCCCAACACGGTCTCGCGCTGCGCGCCTGCCGCCCCGCTTGGCTGAATTTCGACTTTATAGACCGGTGTTACGAGGTTCAAGAGCAGATCTACGACCCTGACGTGCTGCGCAGCCTGGTCGAGACCCGCATCCGGGCGCTCGGCATCCAGTTCAAGCGACGCGCCTTCTCCTCGGCGTTGCGGTCCGACTACGATTTCGTTGTCTGGGCCACCTACGGCATGGGTCCAAGCCAAGGTTTATTCAAGACTGCCAAATTCCAAGTTGCGGAGAAGGTTCTGATCGAACTTCCCGAAATCCTCCGTGGCGTATCGCTGGTCGTGATCGACGGGCCCTTCACAGCTTTCGACCCCTATGGTAGCTCGTCCCGGTCGCTGTTCGGCTCCGCAAAAAACACAAATCACTGGTCAACCTCAGACTCGGCGCAGCTTACCACTGCTCCGTACGCCGACCTACTGAACGGCCCTGCTTTCGAGCCGGTGCCATTCACAAATTTTCAGGCCATGAGAAACGATTGTTCGCTTGCAGTTCCTGCGGCCAAAGACGCGGTCTACATCGGATCGCGCTTCACCATTCGCGTCGTCGAGGACAACCCCGCGCAAGATAACAGAGTCCTCTACGTTCAGCAGGGTGCGCCGCGTGAATTTCACATCTTCTCGGGAAAGGTCGTGAGCGCGGTAAAGGCCGCTCGCCTGGTCAGCGACAGAATCGCAGAGTATGGCTAAGGTCCCCTTCTACGCCATCCTCGGACGAGGGCGATGGGCTAGCCGGATGCACGACATCCTCGCTCGCGAGCGTCGCCGGACGATTTCGCTCGAA
>Ga0210384_10006903_pt1 | contig 12038 bp, 12 predicted proteins | sample IncBWH2MmetaG_FD_160574 | JGI IMG/M metagenome (GOLD analysis project Ga0210384, IMG submission 160574) | Forest soil microbial communities from Barre Woods Harvard Forest LTER site, Petersham, Massachusetts, United States - Inc-BW-H-2-M | ecosystem: Environmental > Terrestrial > Soil >... | reverse complement strand
CCGGCCAGCTCAGAAAAATTCCTCCATTTTTGCGGCGTGAAGCCCGAATCTAGCATCGGGCCATTCATCGGTCAAGCTAGCCACGGGGCCACACCGCGGCCCACTGCCGGAATGCGAAATCGCGAGCGAGTTCCACCACAAATCCACTACACCCAAATTTATCGTTGAAATTTTGGCTGGGAGACCTGGACTCGAACCAGGATAGCCAGATCCAGAGTCTGGAGTCCTACCAATTGGACGATCTCCCAGCCGGGGGAGAAAATGGCACGCGCCGCCGCAAGGCAAGCCTTCGCACCACCACTGCAACCTTTCTAGGGTAAAACGTCCCTCCACTGTCCGTCAACTCGCTCCTTGCCGCTCCTTTCCCGCGGAACCTCTTCCCCGATAGAACTAGTTGCGATTCCTCACCCGCCCGTGATACTTTGCCACTTCGTCTCGCATCAAAACACGCGCGTCACGCATCGAAGCGCAGACACGTCGACCCGTCTTGGTCGGGATGAACCGAGTCAATTGGCTTTCCCGTTGTTTGCGCGGGCATTCGAGTAACACACTCCCGCGAGCCAGGCCGATCACCACATTCCATTCCACGGCGGACTTCCAGGGGGAAATTATGTTTCTAAAGACCGCGCTTCGCACTCCACTTTTCTCTTCCCGTGTCCTCGCGCTCTGGCTCGCCGCTCTAACCATCCCGGCTCTCGCCCCTGCGCAGCAACCCTCCGGCGCAGGCGCTCCTAATTCTTCTTCCACCAAACCCGATTCCCCGCAGCCTAAGCAGGAAAACACTTCTCAGTCCGGTGGAACAAATAAAAGTTTCATCGGCTACGTCACCAGCCGTTCCATTGTCTTCCCCGATATCGCCACTAATCCCCGGCCGCTCTCTCCCGGCGGTAAATTCAAGATCTTCGTCAACCAGGCCATCTCTCCCGCTTACGTCCTCGGCTCCGGTGTCAGCGCCGCGTTCAATCAGGCCAACAACTCTCCCAGTGCCACCGGCCAGGGCTGGGAGGCCTACGGCACGCGTGTGGGCTATTCCATGGGCCGGGCCTCCTCCACCTCGTTCTTCGGAACGTTTGTTTTCGCCTCGATACTCCGGCAGGATCCCCGCTTCTTCCCGGAAAGCCATCCCAGCTTCTTCCGGGCCATCAAATATTCTGCGGAACGCATTGTTGTCACCCGCAATGACAAGGGTAACGACGTATTCAACTCTTCCGGATTATTGGGACCGCTGGCTGCCGAGGCGCTCTCAAACTCGTATCTTCCACGCTCCGAGCAGACTGGCGCGAGAACGATGGAGCGCTACGGCAGCGATCTCGCCTGGCGCTTTGCGGCTAACATTTTCAAGGAATACTGGCCGACCATTTTTCGCGATATGCACCTGCAGAGGGTCATGCCGAATCCCGGCAACGGCCGGTAACTCTGACCAGTTCTCTTCTCTCTTCTAAGTAGCGCTGGCAGGAACCTGTCCCGACCCGGTTGAGAAGCCAGCCCCTTCTCTGTGTCCTCTGTGCTCTTCCTCTGCGGACTCTGTGTTAATCCTTTTCCCCGCCGGTCCTATTCTTTCTCCAATTCCTTGCGCGCCGCCTTCAACTCCGCTAGCTTCTCCCGGCTCAGCTTCGGATACTCCAGATCCATCTCCGAGAGCGCATCCACCACCGTTGCCACCACCAACAACCGGCTGAACCACTTGTTGTCTGCCGGCACCACCACCCACGGCGCATGCTCGGAAGCCGTGTTTCGAATCATTTTTTCATACGCCGCCTGGTACTCGTCCCAGCATTTCCGTTCCTTCACATCCGCCGCGGAAAATTTCCAGTTCTTCTCCGGATTGTCCAGCCGCTCCAGAAACCTCCGCTTTTGTTCCTTCTTGGAGACGTTCAGGAAAAACTTGCGGATGGCGATCCCGTTCCTCGTCATGTATTTCTCAAACGCGCTGATATCTTCATACCGATGCTTCCAGAAATGATCCTCGCGCAGTACTTTGGGAATCCTCTCCTTTTCCAGTATCTCCGGATGCACGCGCACCACCAGGACCTCTTCATAATACGACCGGTTGAAAATGCCGATCTTTCCCCGCGCCGGCAGACAGCGATTCGTCCGCCACATAAAATCGTGTGCCAACTCTTGGCTCGACGGCTCCTTAAACGCGTGGACCTCAACGCCCTGCGGATTCACGCCGGACATCACGTGCTTGATCGTGCTGTCCTTTCCCGCCGCATCCATCGCCTGAAAAATCAGCAGCAGCCCCCAATTGCTCTGCGCGTAGAGCTTGTCCTGCATCTCGCTCAGGAGCACGATTCCCTCTTCCGTTATTCTCTTCGCTTCGGGCTTATCTTCTGATTTCAGATCACGCGTGTCCGCCGGGTCATGATCCTTAAGCCGGAAGTCCTCCCCCGACTTGACCACGTACTCCCTGATGAATTCGTGAACGCGCTTTGCCTTCATCTTTTCCATCGCCGCCTCTTCTCCGCGTCCTCTGCGCTCTTCCTCTGCGAACTCTGCCTTAAATCTTCCTCTTTCTTTCCTCTTTAGCGTCTTCTGAATTCGACGTCACCCTATTTTCAATTCTTCGATGATCTGACTTCCCTCATCTTCCCGCCCTCAATCGCGTACTCCACCCCGCCCCATGTCACCCGGTTCGAAGCAAATCCCGCCAACCAAACCGCAAAATGAATCGCATCTCTGACCGGCACCAACCACAATTTTCTCCGCAACACTTCGTCCCCCACTCCCCACACGCCCACCACCCAGGCCATCAACAACCTCAACACTAGGTACGCACCCAAATATCCCCCGCTCATCCAAGCCGAAGGGGCAACCACTGCCGCCAAAACAGACCACGGCAATCCATGCGTAACCACCAACCCGAAAAACGAAGCGGGCCTCACCAGCCGCACCGTCCGCGCCCAACGCACCTGATGCTCCCAAAAACTCTTCAACGTCTGCGCAGGATACATCGTCCACACCGCTTCCCGCGACAACAGCACCTTGCCCCCGGCCTTGTGCACGCGGTTCCCAATCTCGTAATCGTCGGCTAGCAAATCCGCCAGGGCCTCATATCTACCAATCTTCGAGAGCCACGTTCTCGTAGTCGCCACGGAAGCGCCCAGCGCAAACGTCACCCTACCCGGCAAATTCGCCACCAGCGCCCCCGAAAAAAAATCGCTCGCCGCCCCCACTGCCTCCACTTCCGCCCAGAAATTCTTCTCCGCTACGCCGCGGTAAAAACAACTCACCACGCCCACCGCTGGATCCGCAAACTCCGCAACCACATTTTTCAAATAGTCCGGGGACACCCGCACGTCGCCATCGCTCTGCACAATAATTTCGTGCTTCGCCTCTCTAGCCAGCAAAATCAGGTTATTCACTTTTTGGTTGGAGCCAATCTTCGGGGCATTCGACAAAATACGAATGGAGCATTCCGGAAAATCCTTAATTGCCCGCTGGAGAAGAGGCACCGCCGGATCTTCCATATCATTCACGCAAAACAAAATCTCGTACTCGGGATAGTTCTGCCGGCAAAAACTCTCAAAATTAATCCGCGAACCAAAATCCACTCCGTGAACCGGCTTCAGCAAACTCACCGGCGGTGAAAACTCCGCCGCTCCCCGCGCCCGTGCTCTCCCGAAAAACCGCAACGCCGCAAAAATCGCAACCAGATAATAAACAAGGGGCGCGACCGCAAGCACAAGCAAGCCGACACGCCATATGGAAAGATCACTCATCATTCAAAATTCAGCACGCCCCGTCGCGGCCACCTTCAGATGGCCCCTCTTTTCCCCCGGGTGGCCTACCCTTTGCGCCTTTCGCAATGAGTGGGCTCTGCCTCTTCACGCGTCCTTACGCAGCACCATCCGCTCGCCCTGCAACTCAAACCGGCTGCTCCGCCACGCGATCTTCGTCCCGCCAAAACTCATGCACCACACAACAAATCCCAGCAAATCCCGCGTCGGATAAAGCCATATTTTTCGCAGCAAAGGCCGGTCCCGCAGCGCCACCCACCCCACCGCAAACGCCATGATCCACCGGTTCACCACCGCCCACACCAGCAACCCCGCTCCCAACGCCCAATGTCCCAAGAATCCCGCCGCCAACAATCCCAGAATTCCGAACGGCATCGCAAAAATCAGCCCCATGCCCAGATACCCCTTCGGCCGGCAATACCTCTCGGTTACTCTCCACCGCAATTGGTTCTGCAGCATTTTCCGGAACGTGCTCTGGTTCACGATGTGATCGATCACGTGGCCGGAAAGCACTACCTGGTATCCCGCCTTGTAAATCAGGTTCCCCAGAATAAAATCATTCGCCGAATAATCATAAAACTTCTCGTATCCGCCGATCTTCTCCAGCGCTTCTTTGCGCACCGCGATCGTCGGCCCCAGGCCGAACTTCATGCCCTCCAGCAGATTCGCCACCAGCGCGCCTGCTGGTTCTTCCACGGACATCAGCATCGCCGTCTGATTCGACCAGAAATCGCCCACGTTTTTCCCGCGATAGAGGCACGTGGTCATCGCAATTCCAGGCTTCAGCAGCGGCGCCACCACTTCCCGCAAATAATTCGGCGCCACTTCCACGTCGCTGTCCGACGCCACAATCACGCTGTACTTCGCCTCCTTCGACAGGCAATGCAGCGAATACGTCTGGGGATTCGGCCACGGCGGCAGGCCATGCACGATGATCCGACTCTCCACCTGCGGGTACCGCGCGCTCACTTCCCTCACAACTTCCAGCGCCGCATCGTCCTCCGAGTCCGCCCCAAACAAAATCTCAAACCGCGGATACTCCTGCCGGAAAAAACTCTCAATATTCTTCCGAAGCTGCGGCTCCAGTCCATGCACCGGCTTGATCAGAGACGCTGCCGGCAACTCGGCATCCAGCACTGGCGGCTGCAGCAACTTCCGCGATTCCGTCCGAAACTTCACCACCGCCGCCAACACCAATCCCAAATACACCGTGGAACTCAGCGTCCCAATCAGCGCAACAGCCAGCAAAATGTATCCAACAATCTCCAACCGTTATCCTTTGTAGGGGCGGGGCTCGCCCCGCCCTCTTGGGTTACTCATGCCCTTGTGGCACAGCCATTCCTGGCTGTGCTCTTGGATTTTTGCCAGTTTCTCTCGCCTTACGCCTTCTGCCTCACATACAACAATTCCGCATCCCGTATCAATGCGTTCATCGACTCCCGCAGCGCCTCTTTCGAATTTCTTTTATTCTCCCAACCCAGCCCGCGAATCCGCTCCGTATTCAATCGCACCACCGCCACATCGCCCTTCCACCCTCGGTCCCCGCCGGCGAATTCAAACTTGACCTTGCTTCGATCCAAACCCACGCACTCCACTGCCAGCTCCGCAATCTCTTTCACCGTGATGTAATCGCCCGTCGCCACGTTGTACGTCTGAAACTTCTGCGGCGTCTTCTCATGAGCCGTCAGCACTGCTGCAACCACATCCTCCACGTAAATGTACGATTTGCTCTGTCCGCCATCTCCTAGAATCTTCAATCTGCCCGACTCCAGCCGCAGCGCCCTCACAAAATCGAATCCAACTCCATGTGTCTGTCGAGGCCCCACAACGTTTCCAAACCTGAAAACGCAAGCCGTCATGTCAAACATGTGGCAATAAGAACTGATCAGCATCTCACCAGCAAGCTTGCTCGCCCCATACGTCGAAATCGGCACCAACGGCCCGTAGTCCTCATCCGCTTCCACCATCCCCAACTCGCCGTATACCCCGCTCCCCGACGCATACAAAATCCGTTTCGCAGAAGTCAGCCGCATCGCCTCCAATACACGCTCCGTCAGGTACGTCCCTTCGCGAAAATCAATATCTGGTTCCGTCGCCGCTCGCGCGATATCCGGATTCGAAGCCAGGTGAATCACCACCTCGCTCCCGTCCATCGCCCGCTTCAGCGCCTCAACATCCTTCACATCGCCCTTCACAAACTTGAATTTCGAATTGCCCAAATGCTTGGCAAAATGCCATTCCCGTCCCGAAGTCAGGTTGTCGTAAATCGTCACAGACTGGACGCCCTCAGTGCCCAGCAACACATCCACAAAATGTGACCCAATGAATCCCGCCCCACCTACAATGAAAAACCGCCCCATCCTCATATTCTTCTCCGAACCTCAGCGTCTCTGCGTTATCTTTTTCTTCTTCTTAAAAGCCCCCCCAGTTCGCAAACGATTATCGCCCACGCCTGCTCCCAAGCCGGCGGTTCGCAAGGAAAATTCCGTTCATGCTGGAGATAAACTAATCATAGTCGACTCCCTCCCCACCGTCGACCTCAAAACCCTCCGAATTTCTCCCGGTCATGCTCTAATAGAGAAAAGAATTCCGGAGCATACTGCATGTCCGCTGTCCCAAATTCGCCGCACTCCCCGCGCGTCCTCATCACCGGCGGCAGCCGCGGCATCGGCCTCGAAGTCGCCCGCGACCTGGCCGCCTCTGGCCACGAACTCTGGCTGGCCGCCACCACCGAAAAAGTCCGCGAAGCCGTCACACAACTAGGCCCCACCCACCGCGCTTCGCACGTGGACGTCGCTGATCCAAACTCCGTCGCCTCTCTCTTCGCCGAAATCCGCCGCGAATGGCAAGGCCTCGACGCCGTCATCCACTCCGCCGCTGAATTAGGCCAGGCCGGCAATTTCTGGCAGCTCGACGCCGAAAAGTTCGCTCATACACTCCGCGTCAATTCCACTGGCGCTTTCTTCGTCGCAAAAGCATTCGTCCAAACCTGGCTCGACACCGCGCCAAAGACCCCGTCCCGCCGTGGCAAAATCGTTCTCTTTGCCGGCGGCGGCGCCGGCTATGGCTACCCGCAATTTCTTCCCTACGGCACTTCCAAAGCCGCCGCTGTTCGCATGTGTGAAACCATGGCCATGGAACTCGACGCCGCCCAAATCCCAATCGACATCAACATCATCGCGCCCGGCGCCAACGAAACCTCCATGCTCGCCGCCGTTCGCGCGGCCGGCGGCGAAGTCCGCACCGTCGTTCCTTTCTCCAAGCCCATTGCCCTTTGTCGCTGGCTCCTCTCCTCTGATTCCGACGGCATCTCCGGCCGCTTTCTCCACGTCAACGATCCTTATCCCACGCTTTCGCCAGGCACCCTCCGCGCGGAAGCTCTTAAACTGAGGCGTATCGATCTATGAAACTTCTCGTCGTCGGTTCCGGCCTCATTGGCGCGCAGCGCATTCAAGCCCTGACCAAACTCCCGGTCGTTTCCGAAATCACCGTCTTCGATCCCAAAGTCCCCGAAGGCACAAAACTTTCTGCAAAAGCCGCAGCCCTAAGCGAAACCGCCGCCTTGGCCAACAAATATGACGCCGCTGTAGTCGCCACGCCTCATGACACAGCCGTCGAACTCCTTCCGAGAGTCTTCCCGCTCGCCCCTTGTGTCCTCGTCGAAAAGCCGCTAGGCCGCACCAGCGCTGAGACAGAAAATCTTATCGCCGTGGCGAAAAAATCCGGCTGCCGCGTCTTCGTCGGTCTCAACTACCGGTTCCTCAAAAATGTCCAGCACCTCCACAAGCTTCTTTCCGCCGGCGAATACGGCCGCGTCCTCGGCGTGGACGCCGTCCTCTCCCACGGCGCGCAACCCGGCTACGAAAAAAGCTGGAAGACCGACCCTGTCCGCTGCGGCGGCGGCGTTTGCATCGATCCCGGCATCCATCTCTTCGATCTTTTCCAGTGGCTCTTCGGCAGCACCGAACTCGCCGCCGGCCATCTCAGCCGCCAGTTCTGGCAAATCCAGGTTGAAGATCACGCCAGCCTCGTTCTCACTCTTCCCAGCGGGGCCCCCGCAAGCATCAATCTCTCGCTCTCCAGTTGGCAATCCCGCATGGAAATCACCGTCGAAACTGAAAAGGCGCAGTTCCTCCTCCGCGGCCGCGGCAAATTCTACGGCCCGCAGCGCCTGACCATCGTCACAAAATGGCCCTGGCTGCAAGCCGATCAGCCCCGCGAAACCCAATTTGATTATGGAATGGAAGACATTTCCCTGCAGCAGGAGACCGAGGAATTCATCACTGCCTGCACCAACCCAAACGCCAATCTAACGATCGCCACCGCCGCCAACGCCCTGCAATCCATGCGCATCGTCGACGCCTGCTATTCCAAATTGTCTATTGGAGATTTCTCGCGGTCGCACAATTCTTAAGAACTCGAACCCCGCCACGCGTTGTCATTCTGAGCCTATCCGATAAGGATAGGCGAAGAACCTCAACTTAAGCTTCAAACGCAAACTGTCAGCTATCAGCTGTGGTTTTTCGCCCCGCGCGCAGCCGCTGCCACATCCAGCGTATACCCCGCCTTCGCCGCATCACTATGAAACATCTTCACCGTATCCAGCGAAAATTCCCCCAAATCCTTTCCCACAAGCTTCAGCTTCGCCAAAATATCGTTTGTCACCGTAATAATGTGGCACCCGATCTCATCTGCCTGAAAAATATTCAGCAGTTCCCGTGGGCTGGCCCAGATCAATTCTGTCTTCGGATTCCCGCGCAAAATCTCCAGCGCCTCTCGCATCATCGGTACCGGATCTCGCCCCGTATCCGCCACGCGCCCCGCAAAGACCGACACATTCGATGCCGCCCCGCCATGCAGCGCCTTCCCCACCTGGCGTACCTGCTCCAGCGTCATCATCGCCGTCACATTCACCTGAATCCCCTCGTGACTCAGCCGCCGGATCAGCCCGTACATCGGCTCCCGCTTCGTGTTCGTCACTGGAATCTTCACGTACACATTCTTCGCCCAGCTCGCGATGTGTTTCGCCTGCGCCTCCATCGTCTCTTCGTCGTCGGCAAACACTTCGAACGACACTGGCTGCGTCTTGATGTGCTGCAACACCTCTGCCGCAAATTCCGCATAATCGCCAACGCCCGCTTTGCGCATCAGCGTCGGATTCGTCGTGAACCCTTTGATGTACGGCAGCCGGCTCAGTTCCAGAATCCCCGCCAAATCCGCGCCGTCGCCAAAAATCTTTACCTTCAATTCGGAAACCGCCTTCATTGCGCCACTCCCTTTCGGCACGCCTGCAAAATCCAGTCCGCCGCCTCTTTTAACGAACGCACCCGTGCGTCCGCCGGCCGCGCAGGCTGCTGCTCTTCATACCCGCCATCAATAAACACCGTCCGGCATCCCGCGTTTTGCCCCGCCTCCACATCCCGCCAGCGGTCGCCCACCATGAAACTTTCCGCCAGGTCCACGTTGTGTTTCCGCGCGCCTTCCAGGATCATCCCAGGCTTCGGTTTCCGGCAATCGCAATGATCCTTGTCCTGGTGGAAACACACAAAAACTTCATCCAGCGGCAGTTCCGACGCAAGCTTCCGGTTAATCTCTTCCACAGCTGCCCGCGTCGTAATCCCCTTCGCCACGTCCGGCTGGTTCGTTGCCACCAGCAGCAAGAATCCCTGCGCCTTCAATTCCAGCAGCACCGCTTTCGCATCCGGCGCCAGCGCCAGCTCCGCCGCGTTCGCCGGAGGATATGGCTTTCCATTTCTCACCACCGCCTGGTTCAGCACACCGTCTCGATCCAAGAATACGGCCTTGTTTTTCACCGCGACCCCGCCGTGGATTCCCACTTCGTCTGCTCCACCTTCACTGCCGGGTGCGACACCAGCAAATGCCACACCACCGCCTGAAACGCTTCCGAATGCGGCGTCACATGCACCAGATTTACCACTGGAATCAACACGCACACGTCGGCCACTTTCGCCGTATACCCGCCGTCTCTTCCCACCACACCAATAATCTTCGAGCCCACCGCTTTCGCCAGCTTCAGCGCCGCCACCAGATTCGGACTCACATTGCGCTCCACATCTCCGCCGCCCACCGAAAACACCAGCACCGCGTCGCGCGCCTGCAACTTGCTCGTCTTCAGCCAGCCTTCAAAGACCGTCGCCCAGCCCTCATCATTCGTCCGGGCAGTGAGTTCGGACACATTATCCGTCGGCGCATACGCTTCAATCCCCGCGATCTTCCGGAAATCATTCACCGCATGCGAAGCATTCGCCGCACTTCCACCCACTCCCAAAATAAAAAGCCGGCCGCCCGTCGCCCGTAAGTCTCCAATCATCTTCGCGGCCTTCTCTATGCTAGCGCGATCCAGCCGCGCCACAATCTCCGCCGCTTCCCCCAAAAACTTCTCAGCAAACAATTCTCCTCCGCTCATGCCTTCCCCACTCCCTGCGACGCAATGAACCGCGCCGTCTCTTCCAACCCCGCTGGCGATCCAATCTCGTAAAATCTCTGTTTCACTTCCATTCCCGCAAGCTCTCCGTCCGCCAGAATTTCTCCGTACAACTCCGCCAGGTCAAATGCCTTGTCCGCCGGCACACGGTCAAACGCCTTAGCCGTAAACGCGCCCAGCCCGTAATCGATGAACTTCATCCGGGGCGTCCGCTCCTTCTTGTCATACGCCAGAATAACGCCATCCTCAAACTCCACGTTGCTCGTATCCCACTGCCCTTCGTTTCGAAACACCGTCATCAGCGCCTGCTTTCCCGACGCCTCAAATTCCCGCGCCACGCCTGCGTAATCGCACAGCAGATACGAATCGCCATACAACGTCAAAAACGCCTTCCCCAACCCCGGCAGCGCCCGCTTCAAAGCGCCCGCCGTCCCAAGCAGCGCCGGCCCGTCAAACGAATAGTGCACATCCAACCCGAACGAATGCCCATTCTTCACCACGTCGCGAACCATTTCGCCCAAAAATCCCACGCACACGACCACCTGCGAAACCCCATTCGACTTCAGCAGCCGCAACTGGTGCGCGATGAACGGCTCCCCATTCACCTCCAGCAGCGACTTCGGAATCTTCTCCGTCGCCGGCCTCAACCGGGTCGCCAATCCCCCCGCAAGTATCGCCACAGGCAGCATCAATTCCCTTCTTCTCTTCCTCAGCGCCCTCTGGGTCTCTGCGAACTCTGCGTTAAATTCCCCTCTTTACGAATGCGCTACAATCGTAGTTCCGCCGAAATCGAATCCCAGCCGCACTTCCCGTAATCCCGCCCCCCGCATCGCTTCCCGCACCCGAGTCTTCTGTTCCGTATACAGCAGCAAAAATCCCCCGCCGCCCGCGCCAACGATTTTTCCGCCCAATGCGCCATTCTTTCTTGCCAATTCGTAGAGCGTATCAATCGGCCCGTTGCTCATCCCCGGCGAGCGCTTCTTCTTATGCTCCCAGTGCACCGCCATCAACTCTGCAAACTTCCGCAAGTCGCCCTTCACCAGCGCGTCGCGGCTCTTCACCCCGAGCTGTTTCGTGAAATGCAGATTGGCCAGCATGTCCGCGCCATTCTCTTTGCTCTTCGTATCCTGGTCCCGCAAAATCTCCGAAGCCGACCGCGCCGTCCCAGTGAAAAACAGCAATAAATTATCTTCCAGGTTCGCCAGCGCCTCCGACGGCAAATTCAGCGGCGCAACATTCACCTGTCCGTCCGGCAAAAACTCAAAACTCGTAATCCCCCCAAACGCGGCGATGTACTGATCCTGCTTCCCCACCGGCTCCTTCAGAATATCGATTTCAATCCGGCAAGCCTGCTCCGCCAGCTCCTGCGGCGAAACAAACCGCCGCTTCAGCGTATGCAGCGCGCTCAGCAGCGCCGTAGTGAAACTTCCCGACGAGCCCAGCCCCGTCCCCGCTGGAATATCCGACAAACTTACAATCTCGAGGTACGGCCCCGTTACTCCGGTCAGCTTCATCGCCTCACGGATAATCGGGTGATGGATTTCCTCCACCCGTTCCACATCTTCCATCTTCGAATATTTCAGGTGAATCCGGGGCCAGAAACCATCGCTGATCGTGATGTACACGTATCGCGTGATCGCCGCCGACACCACAAATCCCGTATGTTTCGTGTAATACGACGGCAAATCCGTGCCGCCTCCGCCCAGCGAAATCCGCATCGGGCTGCGCACAATAATCACGCTCAGGCTCCCTTGTCCCTCTTCATTCCACCACCAAATGCTTCACTCAGGATTTCCACGCGCCGAGCACTGCGGATTTTGCCCAATTTCCCCCGGCATTCCGCTGCATTCCCA
>Ga0210384_10006902_pt1 | contig 12038 bp, 9 predicted proteins | sample IncBWH2MmetaG_FD_160574 | JGI IMG/M metagenome (GOLD analysis project Ga0210384, IMG submission 160574) | Forest soil microbial communities from Barre Woods Harvard Forest LTER site, Petersham, Massachusetts, United States - Inc-BW-H-2-M | ecosystem: Environmental > Terrestrial > Soil >... | reverse complement strand
CGAGGGTCATTACGCCATGATGGATTTGATCGCGGGCGAAGAGGATGAGCACGGGGATGACGATGGCGCCGAGCAGATCCATCATCGGGGAAGTGATCACTGCGGCGCGGACCCAGCGCATGTTTTCGCGGAGGAGGCGGCGGGAAGTCTGGCGAAACTTGGAAATTTCGAAGCCTTCCATGCCGAAGGCCTTGACGACGCGGTTTCCGGTGACGGTTTCCTGAAGAATCTGGCCGAGATCGCCGAGGCGGGACTGACTGTTCTCTGCGGAGCGGCGGATTTTGCGCCCGAACTTGTTGACTGGCAGGACGACCATGGGCAAGAGCACGATGGAGCCGAGTGCCATTCGCCAGTTGAGGTAGAACACCACCGTGACGAAGACCAGTAGAGTAAAACCTTCTCGAAAGAGGTCAGCGAGGTATTCGGAGAGCGCGATACGCGTGCGCTCGACATCGTTGATGGCCACGGAAAGGAGGCGCCCAGTCGGATGGTGCTGAAAAAAACCAATTGGTTGGCGAATGAGCCGGGCATATACCGCGTTCCGCAAATCGGTTACTGCGGCGTGACCCACAAATTGGATTTGGGTGGTGCCCAGATATTCGGCGATGGCCTTGATACCGAAGATCATGAGCAGGGTAAAGAAGAAAATGGTCTTTACGTTGTGAAAGCCAGCGGGCAAGAAAGTGTTCAGGTAAACGACGCGATCCGTAAAGGGAAGTTTTCCGAGCGGGAGTCTCGAGCTGACGACGGACGGATCGAGCACGTAATCAACGGCCGGCTTGATCATCAGCGCGACCAAGCCTTCGGCGAGCGCTACAATTGCGACTAACACAATGCCGACAGCCAGCCGGAACGCGTAGGGCCGGACGTAACCTAATAAACGTTTCAACTGTGGTGAGGACAGCGATGCCACGCGTCAGGCTCCCGTGCCTAGTGCACTTGGTACGCTATTCGCCGCGTTGCGGTGTGTCAAGTTACTGCGGTCGCGGGGATGTCGATGGAACATAACCGGGAGGTCCCTATTTCTCAATGTCGCGGTGAACGACTTTGGTGGAGTAGCCGCGCTTGGATAGCGCGTCGCGGACCGACTCGGCCAGCATCACGGAGCGGTGACGGCCACCTGTGCAACCGAACGCGATCGTGAGATAGCTCTTGCCCTCGCCGATGTAGTGGGGCATCAGATAGACAAGCAGGCCCTCGATGCGTCGGAGGAATTCGCCGGTTTGCGGAAAGGAACGAATGTAGCGGCGAACTTTGGGATCCTGGCCGGTGTATTTGCGCAAACGTGGAACAAAGTGTGGATTAGGCAGAAAGCGCACATCGAAAACTAGATCGGCGTCGGTGGGCACGCCATAGCGGTAGCCGAAACTAACCAGGGAGACCAGCATGGGGCGCTTTTCGGGGTTTTTGAAGCGTTCCGTGACGAAATGGCGGAGCTCGTGAACGTTGAACTTAGAGGTGTCAATGACGACGTCGGCGAGTTTCCGGATGGGCTCCATAAGCTTGCGCTCGTGGACCAGGCTCTCACGCACCGAGAGATGTTTGCCGAAGGGATGGGGCCGGCGCGTTTCGCTGTAGCGGCGTAGCAAGGCGTCTTCGCCCGCATCGATGAAGACGAGCGCGATGGGATGCTGGCGGCGCAAGTGTTTGAGTAGGGCAGGTAGTTTCTGGAGCTGCGTCCCCTCGCGGGCGTCGACGAGCAGAGCCGCGCGGGAAAAGTCGCCTTCACCCGCGGAATGGAGTTCAGCAAAAATCGGAATGAGCTCGACGGGGAGATTATCAACGCAGTAGAAGCCCATGTCTTCAAAGGCGCGCAGGACAGTACTTTTTCCGGAGCCGGAGAGGCCGGTGAGGATGACGAGTTGACGCGAATTACTTCGGGATCGCGGCTTCACGGGGGCGCGCCGGTGACTCAGTTCTTCACCCGGCGCTGGTGCGTGCTGGGGATGCGCATGTCTTCGCGGTATTTCGCGACCGTGCGCCGAGTTACGTGGATGCCGTTGTCGTCGAGCTTTTTGGCGATTTGATCGTCGGTGAGCGGCTTTGTAGAATCTTCTTCCTCGATCATTTTCTTGACCAAGCGCTTGAGGGTGAGCAGCGACATACCGCCGCCTTCGGGACCATTGACCGATTCACTGAAAAACGAGCGCAGCTCCAGTACGCCTTGCGGCGTGTGGGCGTACTTGCTGGCTACCGCGCGGCTGACGGTCGAGGGATGCACGCCAACTTCTTCGGCGACTTCCTTGATCATCATGGGTTTCAGCGCGTCGGGTCCGTGGATGAAGAAATCGCCCTGGCGCGCGATGATCGATTGGCAGACCCGCAAGATGGTGTGCTTGCGCTGCTCGATGTTTTTCATGAGCTGGATCGCAGCGGTGAATCGTTCTTTGACGTAGTTGCGCACGTCGCGGTCGGAAGCATCTTTCACCAGCAGGCGGCGATACGTTGGGCTGAGACGCAACTGCGGCATGTCGTCTTCGTTCAGGAAAGCTTGCCACTGGTCGTCTACTTTACGGAAGTAGACATCCGGCTCGACGAGGCGGGGTTCGGTCTTGTTGTAGCGCAGGCCTGGGCGCGGATCGAGCTTCTTGATGACCTCGAGAGCGCGCTTGACGACGTCGAGGGGACGATTCAGTGCGCGAGCGACGTCTTTCAGCTGATTGGACTGCACCTGCTTGAGATAGTCGGAAACGATCTGCTGCGCGAGAGTATTTTGGGGATCGAAAGCTTTTAGCTGGAGCAAGAGGCATTCACGCAGGTCGCGGGCGCCGACTCCGATGGGGTCGAAATCCTGCACGACGGCGAGGGCATCGTCCAAATCATCCTGCGAATATTTGCCTTGCTGGGCAAGTTCCTCAGTAGAAGCCGTCAAATAACCGTTCTCGTCGAGGTTGCCGATGATGCTTTCGGCGATTTCCTTCACGGTGTCGGAGCAGATGGTGACGCTCAATTGCCAAGCAAGATGGTCGGTGAGCCCGGTGGAAGAGGACAAAAACTTTTCAAAGGAAGGACGCTCGGAGACTTCGCGCTCCTGAGATTGGCCGCCATCGCCGCCGGAATCGAGATATTGATTGAAAAAGCTGCCAACATCGAACTCGTCGAAGGGATTGGGTTCGGGTTTTTCGGGAACCTTTTCGGTTTCGGCTTTCAAGAAGGTTTCGTCGCTGTAATTGTCGGTTTGCGTGGGCTCTTCGCTTTGTTCTTCCAGGACGGGATTGGCGATCATCTCCTGGTTGATCATCTCGCGCAGCTCGAGGCGATTGAGCGCGAGAACGCTGACCATCTGCACCAGACCGGGCGTCAGAATCTGCCGCTGCGACACCTTCAGATTCAGTTTTAATCCCTGCCAAGCCATGGTTGCTCTGTAGTCCCTTTTCGATGTCCCTTAATTCAAGCGGAAATGATCGCCCAGATAAACGCGCCGGACTTCCGGATCGTTGCTCAACTCGTCGGGGCGACCCTTCCTGAAGATTTTCCCATTTCTCAGGATATATGCGCGGTCGGTGACGTTCAGTGTTTCCCGTACGTTATGGTCCGTGATCAAAACGCCAATACCGGAGCGACTTAGATCCCGAATGATCTCCTGAAGGTCTTTCACGGTCAGGGGGTCGATGCCGGAGAAAGGCTCATCCAGCAGTATGAACGATGGCTGCAGGGTCAGCGAACGGGCGATTTCCAGGCGGCGTCGCTCGCCTCCCGAGAGGGTATAGGCTTTGCTTTGGCGGACAGTTTCGAGGCCCATTTGCACTAGCAACTCCTCCAACCGGTCGCGTTGCTGCTCTGGTGTTAGAGGCAGCGTCTCCAAGACTGCGAGGAGATTCTGTTCGCTGGTCAGTTGGCGGAACACCGAGGGTTCCTGAGGGAGGTAGCTGATTCCACTACGGGCCCGGAGGTACATGGGTAGATCCGTAATTTCGTCGCCATTAAGAAGGACGCGGCCGGAATCGGGGCGCGCAAGACCCACTATGATGTAGAACGTTGTGGTCTTCCCCGCGCCGTTCGGACCCAACAAGCCAACGACTTCGCCTTGGCCAATCTCCAGCTCGACGTCATCGACGACCTTGCGTCCTCGATACGACTTGCTCAACTCGACGGCCTGGAGCTTCAGCATACCTCTTCATTCGTGACCGCGGGGCGGTCAAGCGGCCACCATCATTTATTACCGTCTCGTACGGTAAAAGCGATAAGTCCGTTTTCACTGCCGGACGCGGTGCTTTGTCAACGTCCGCGATCCATTTTCAGAATCGACGATGATCGTATCATCCGCTAAAAAGAAGGTCAATTGAAGGCCGGTGGTGGTACCCGCGGAACCGTCGTACAGCGTAGGATTGCCTCCGGTCATTACGAATTTGCCGTTTGCGGCGGTGTACTCACCGCGCTCGGCGGTAGCTTTGCGATCGCCTTCTTCGACGACTACGCCGCCTGTGCCCACGGCCCGGCTGATTTGCTGGGCGCCTCCGGCGGAGCTGCCGCCGTTTGTGGCCGGATTGGGCTGCTGGCTGCGGGTGAAATACAGATCCAGAACTGGGCCACTCATTTTCTGCTCAGCGGACTGCACGATGACGTTCTGCTGCAGGTGCGCGCGGCCCTCCTTGTCATCATAGACGAGCGTGGAAGAGGTCGCATGCCAGAGTTGGGCTTTCTTGGGAACGACCTGAGAGGTATTGACCGGCTTTGGCGCAGGATCGAGCGGGCGATCCGGTGTGAATTGTGCGGACCGATCCGCGGATGAAGTGGCCGCCTGCGGGAAGACAGCGCGCACATTTCCGGCGGCATTGAGCACGCGGGTGTCGCGCTGCAGTTCGATCGAATTCGCCTCCAGAACGGAATCGCCTTGCCACAATCGAGCATGCCCAGTGTACAAAGCGCGTCCCGTTTTTGAGTTTGCGGTCAACGAATCGGAAGTGATGTTGGCGGGCGCGGGGGCTAGCTGAACCGCGCTGCTCTTTCCGGAAAAATCCGTGGACCTTACGCCGCCTTCCGCGCGAATTTCGCCGGTGCCCTGCGAAAACGTGATACGTGGCGCATGCGTTTCCGTGGCCGAGTCGCGTGCAACAGCCTTGCCCGTTAGCGTGGCGGTCTGGGAGGCGCGCAGGAATGTAGCGTGGTCGGCCTGGCCGCTCCGATCTCCTTCCTTCAGCTTGACGTCACCCTGCATATCCATTTGCGACCAGCCGCCATCCGCAGACATTTGCGCGAGGCCATTCCTGGCGATTGCGGTCTGGACGGGGTGGCCCGTCATCCATCGTTCCGTTTGGACATTGCCGGTGGCCTGAAGTTGCCTGGCCCTGCCGGAGTCAGCGAAGTCCATGACGAGTTTGTCGGCCTGGAGCTTCGTTCTTGCGGAGGATGAAGTTCCCCCGGTTTGAGACGCGGAGTCGGTCCATTCCATTACGCCGGGAGCCAGTGTCTCGGCCGTTTTCAGTTTGCTCGGCTGGTGCTCTCGGCCACCGCTGAAGTCCATGCGGAACGCACTGGTCTGGAGAGTGCGGGCGTCTCCGGTTTTCTCGAGTTTGGTTTTCAACACGACGCCGCCGGTCAAATTCAATTCTCTTGGCTGGCTGAAGCGCGACCAGAGGTCCAGGGTGCCCGAGTCGGAGCGCATTTCGTCGGTTTCGGCGGCGCCACTTCGCACTCCGTGCACGGTGCCTGACGCGTCCAGCTTGGTGATCCAGCCTTCGGGCGCGAAGTGCGCTGTCAGCGTGTCAGCGTCCAGATTCATTTGGTCGCCGCTGCCCGTGGACTTTATCTCGGGCCGATTTCCGGCGGAGTTGCTTGCGGCGACGAGTATTTCCGCGCGAAATTGATCGTCGAGCTTCAGTGAAATTTCGCCGGCCGTCAGCCGCTCGGTGGGTGTCTCCGCTTCGGCTGGACCGTGAAGGTGAATTAATCGGCTATCGCGCGCAAAGTCCAGGCTGACCCCCCTTACGCGCACGTCCTGGCCGGGCTTGACTTCCGTTGGCCTATTTGCGGATTTCTTGCTGGAGATTGCCGCGGGCTGGGCAAGCCGCAAACGTACATCGCGCTGGAGGTGAAGTGTTCCTTCTTCGGACTTGTATTCCAGACCGACGGCATCGCCACTGCCGTTGGGGAAGGCGAAAGTCACGCGCTGATCGGTTTGTGCAGTACCGGTGGCTCGATTGAAGGTGACCCCACGGGTTTCCACGCGAGTGGCGCGCGCCTCGGCCAGGGCTGGATTTTGCGCTATGAGTTTCGCATCGTTCGCGCTCATCAGGTCGAAGCGTACGTCGCCGCCGCATGTGACACCGCCATCCTTCTGGTTATATTGGCAACTGTGGGTGTGGATGACGTCGTGACGGTCGCCGGCTTTCCCGAAAATGGTGATCTGGACTTCCTCAAGGAGGCTGGCATCCTGGCCCTTGAATTCCGTCGATTTCGAAGCTGCTACTTCGAAAATCGTGCGGTTTTGCTGATCAAATTTCTTGAAGGTGATACCGGAAGACTGGCGGGTTACATCGACCGGAGCGGGCGGCGGCGCTTTCTTGCGCTCGACGTGGCGCACCCAGTCGCGCTTCACATACACGACCGTGGTGATCCCCGCCAAGAGCAAGGCCAAGAGCGCCGACCAGCGCGCGTAACGCGCTGCTTCACTTCTCCGCATGACTTCAGTGTAAGCAAACCTGCCTCAGGGTGTATAGAAGCAGGTTGGATGGTGCGAATGGACGGCCGCTCAGCCCCAACCAGAGCTACCCTGCGGACTCGGCGGCTGCGGACGTGGTGTCCGGCAGGATGCCGATGTTGGCGGCGGCGACGCTGTCGCGATTGGTGTTCTTTACCAGGTACATCGCTTCGTCGGCTAAGTGCAGCAAGCCCTCTTTTGTGCGCGAATCCACGGGGTAGGAGGCTACGCCGACGCTGGGCGTGACCCGCACGCGAAGTCCAGCATTGTCCAACCAGACGGTTCCCCGAATCAATTTGTGGAGGCGGCGGGCAACGTTCAAAGCATTTTCCTTGGAGGTTTGCGGCAGCAGGATGACGAACTCGTCGCCTCCGTAGCGAAAAGCGAAATCGATGAGCCGGCAGTGGGACTTGAGGGCGTTGCCGATTTCGGCCAGCAGGCGCGAACCGACCAGATGACCGTGGGTGTCGTTGACCTGCTTGAAATGGTCGAGGTCTATAAAGACGAGCGAGAATTCATAGTTGTACCGCTGCGACCGGTAGATTTCAGTTTCCAGGATGAAGCCCATGTGCCGCGCGTTGTAGAGGGTGGTGCAATCATCGGTGATCGTGAGTTCGTGGATGCGCTTGACATGGCGGGCGTTTTCGAGCGCGATGGCAGCAAAATCGGACAGCGCTTCGAGGAGTTTCAGATCGCGCGGATCGAATCCGTCAGGCCCGATGCAGTTGATCAGTTCGATTACGCCGAGGCAAGTGTCGCGAAATTTGACGGGGACGGCGACGATCGATTGCGTCTCCATCTTTGTCTTTTCATCGACCTTGCCGAAGAACCGGGTGTCTTTGGAAGTGTCGGTGACAACGACAGCTTCCCCGTTTTGCGCAACCCAGCCTGCGATTCCCTGGCCTACCTTCACGCGCACGTCTTTGAGGGCCTGCGACGCCTTGCCAACCGCCAACTCAAAGTAGAGCTCTTGGGTGGCCTCATCCAGAAGCAGCAGCGACCAGTTGTCCGGCCTCAGGAACTCGTCGATTTTTTCCATGATGGTGCGGAGAACTTGATCGAGCTGCAGCGAGGATGTGAGCGCCTTGCCAAGTTCCTGGAAAACAGCGACTTCGCCTGCTTCGCGCTGTTCGTAGGGAACCGCCGAATTGCGGCGGCGTTCGACGGCGGGAAATTGTTTAACTTCCTCCACGTTCGATTGAACCTGATCCTTAGAGATAGACGAAATGGATAGGTGTTTCGCGGGCTGGCCGAAATCACAGATCCGGCGGCCGTCGCGAACGCCATCCAGTCGAGTTCGCGAATCCTCGTCAGTATAGGCACCACTCAAAAAGGGGCGCAACCCAGTCGTGGTACAGGCGTTGCTATGTCGCCATCATCGGGATAGAAGCCGCGATCCGGCTCGCCCGTGCCCGCCGGCTCGTCGACCTTCATTTGCTTCAGCAAGTCCAGTTGCTGGGCTACCTTCCGCTGCTCGTCCGAGTCCGTCTTCGAACGGCCTGCAGGGGGACCTGCATAGTACTCGAGGATGTTTCGCTTCAAGTCCTGCGGGAGGATTCGCTCTGGTTTGGAAGTAAGCCGGGCAAGCAGCTTGGCGTAGGTTTGGTCGGTGAGCGGGTAAGTGCCGCGGCTTACGCGATCCCCGGTATCGAGATCGATGTTCGCCAAGCCGAGTGACGCGCCGTCCATCATCGCCTGTTGGAGCATCGCGCGAAACGTGTCCACCGTGCGGTTGACGCTGTTCAGGTAACGCTCCTGGGTTCCGGGGGTAGGAATCTTTATTGCTAGATCGGATGCAGCGCCAACCTTGGGAATGACGAAGACCAGAATGGCCAGGAGATGCGCGCCGAACCCCGGTCCCTTGAATGCGCGCTTCCAGTGGCGCTCATAATTGGTGCGAGCAACGCGATCGGCGAAAGTTCGGTAGGCCTCGTCGTCTGGGTGCGGTGGAAACTGATGGCGATGCAGCAGCACTTCCGCTTCCGAGAACGCCGGAATAAAACTGCGTACGGAGGTGCGGTAACTTCGCAGAGCCGGGTGGGCTCGGCCCAGAATTTCGTGGATATCAAATCCATACGTCGCCAGGAAAGCGCGTTCCAGAAACTTGCGTGGCACCTCGAAACCGATAAAGCGCAAATATGCTGGTGGTGCAAAGGCTTCGCCGCTGAGTTCTTCAACGTCGAATGCGAATTCGGTGCGAATGTGACCATGCGGACTCTCATCGTAGGTCACGGAGGACCCGAACTTGCGTCTCAGTTTGGGAAATGCCACCGCGGTCGCGGGATTGATGGCCAGGGAATGACCAATCGAATCTCCCAGATAGTGCGACAGGGCGCCGATGGCAAACGCAAATTCGTCCATCGTGTGGGCATTGCGAAAGAGCCAGGCGACGAAGTCACCCGAACGAGCATAGTGCGTAAGATTGCTGAAGAATTGCTTCCCAAACGGATAGTAGCCCATGTCTTGGATGGCGGAGCCGCCATACGCATAGGCATGCGCTTCGCGCAGTTGCTCTTCGCTCGCGCCCGGGAATCGCGACAATAGTAAAGGTCGAATCGAGTCATTCCAGGCCAGGTCGATCAGTTCTTCATGGGTAAGGACGGAATAGGCCTTTCCGCCAGGCGCAAAGAATGTCGCCAGCGAAATCAGAATTGTCCCAACGCCGAAACATCGCAGAAAATATGCCAACGCACCGCTCTCTCAGGGTAATTGGCCGGGGTACAGACGGTGAAGGCCTTCCCGGGTGAATCGTAGAGTTAGATGCGGTACCAAGGTTGAGGACGGCGGGTTGGGCCGCACCGTGGGCGACCAAAGGCAAGGGTAGCGGCGCGCGGAACCGCGCAAGCGAGCGTTACTTCATTCCCCGGGAGAAATCCGGGCTGAAACCCGCGTCAAATCTATACACTGGGCCAGTGAGATTTTGCAGAGTTTAATGCGGTGCATCGAGGTTGTTTGACAGGCCTTGCACCCCCTTTTATAGTGCCCTCGGGGCCCAGATTCCGGCGCTGGCAGCCGCTGGGCGTCGCACGGGCTGGAAGTTTTTCGGGTGGTTGGCGATCTTTCCTGACGTTTCTCACCCCACAGTGGCATCTAACTTGCTTAGCTAGATATGGATAGGGGTTCATGACGAAGGGAAGTTTCGGCGAAATTTTAAAACGGGAACGCGAGATGCGCGAGGTGACGCTGAATGAGGTCACGGTCGCGACGCGGATTCCCCCGCGTTTCCTGGAGGCTTTTGAACGAGAGGAATGGGAAAAGCTCCCCGGCGGAGTTTTCAACCGGGGATTTGTCCGAGCGATCGCGCGCTATCTCGGATTGAACGAGGAGACTCTGCTTTCGGAATATGATCTGGCGTACGGCGAGCAGAAGCCGGTGGCCCCTCCCCTTGTCGAGAACCCCATTCCTTCGCCGCCGAAGTGGATGGTTGGTTTGGCGGCGCTTGGCATTCTGTTGGCCGTGGCCGGAGTGATCGCCGGCGGTGCGTACGGCTGGAGACGCTACGCCGCGCACCGCGCGGCAAAACGCCTGGCGATTGCGGCCATGCCGTCGCGGCCACCCGAGGGTCCGGCGCTCCCTGGTGATCGAGATTCGCGTGCGGTCACGTCAGCCCCGCTGGCCTCAGGGTCTCTGGTCTCCGGCGCTTCGACGTCCACGCCACCTCGCCTCGATCTCTCGATCTCGACGTCCGGCATTACGCGAGTTCGCGTGGTCGCCGACCGCAAGGTGGTACTTGACGCAAATTTGCCCACCGGTGCGAAGCGCCACTTGTCCGCGCGGAATCAGTTCGTAGTCTCCGCCGTGCGGCCTTCAGCGGTGTTGCTGGAATTGAACGGACAAGCGATGCCGTGGCCCGGACCGGGCGATGCCTCCGGTACAATGGTGCTCAGCCAAAAAGATTTGAGGCAGGCACCCAGTGGAAACTCTCAACCCTGAAATTGTCGACGACCTCCGTCGTGGTCGCGCGACGCGTGAACGCAAGATAGCCGTGTGCACCGGCGGAGCACATCTTGGCCCGGCCGACCGCGCAGAGATTCTGACGGTGCTGGTGGGCGATGCAGACGAAATGGTGGCGCAGCGCGCGGAAGAAGCGCTGATGTCGCAACCCGTTGAATCCTTTGTCGAGGCCCTCAAGCGGGACACTGCGCAGCCCGCGCTGTTTGCGTATGCCGCGGCGAATCTGGCGGATAAAGCGGGCGTCGGCGAGTCGATGGTGCAAAACAAGAACTGCCCAGCGGAACATCTGGTCGCGGTGCTCCGCCACCTCCCAGGCCCCGGAATCAAAATTCTGATGGATGACCTCGAACGTGTCAGCGATAACCCGGCGCTTGCGGCGGCCCTAGCGCACAACCCTGCGCTGAGTATGGAACAAAAGACGCTGTTGCACGAGTTGATGGGCGCCGCTATCGATGAAGGGGCGCTCGCGGAAGCAGCATTGGAGGCGGAGCCGGATGTTGTCAAGCGGCAGACTCTGCTGCAGCGCCTTGCGAAAATGACCGTTGCGCAGCGGGTGCAGTTCGCAATCAAGGGGGGATCGGAAGCGCGGCGGACATTGATTCGCGACTCCAACAAAGTGGTGCAGCGCGCGGTGCTGCAATCGCCGCGCTTGACGGATCAAGAGGTCGAGGGGTTCGCGGCGATGACCGCTCTCACCGATGAGATTCTGCGACTCATCGCCAACAATCGCAATTTTCGTAAGAACTATGGAGTGGTCCGCAACCTCCTGAACAATCCGAAAACGCCGCTGGATGTGAGCTTGCACATGCTGCCGATGATCAACCCCATCGACCTGAAGCGGCTATGCAGCAATAAGAATGTGCCGGAGACGCTGCGCACGACCGCCATCAAGCTCCAGCGGCAACGTCAGGAATTCAAGAAATAGCTCGAAAGACAAGCAGGAGGCGATATGAATTCGCGACCACAATGGCGGCGGTATTTCCTGCTTCGAGCCGCGATCGCGTTCGCTGTGATGCTGGCAGGGAATCTCCATCCGCAGGTTGGCCGAGCCGACACCGATCCCTGGACTGCCGCAGATGTTGTCGAAGCGCCAAAACTGGCGGACGAATTGGCGCACGCCAATGGCCAGGGACGTCCCACTATTCTCTACGTCGGCTTCCGCACGCTGTTTGAGGGGGGCCACATTGCGGGCGCGTCGTTCCACGGCACCGCCTCGACCTCGCAGGGTTTGGCCGATCTTACGAAATGGGCCGCTACGTTGCCCCGCGACACGAATCTAGTCATCTATTGCGGTTGCTGCCCCTTCGATCACTGTCCCAACATTCGACCGGCGTTCGTTGCATTGCACGGAATGGGCTTCACGCATTTGCGGGTATTGCTGCTGCCCACGAACTTCGCGTCGGATTGGGTGGGTAAAAGCTACCCCATGGAAAAGGGAATCTAG
>Ga0210384_10006901_pt1 | contig 12038 bp, 12 predicted proteins | sample IncBWH2MmetaG_FD_160574 | JGI IMG/M metagenome (GOLD analysis project Ga0210384, IMG submission 160574) | Forest soil microbial communities from Barre Woods Harvard Forest LTER site, Petersham, Massachusetts, United States - Inc-BW-H-2-M | ecosystem: Environmental > Terrestrial > Soil >... | reverse complement strand
GACGCAGCGCGACGGGGAATCACACCCGGCGCGCAAATTCTACATCCGGCGCTTCCTGCGCATCGCGCCGCTGTTCTGGCTCGCCATTCCGCTCTATCTCGCCCTGAACGGGACCGGTCCGAGCTATGATGCGCCTGACGGAATAGGGCCCATGCAGGTCACCCTGACGGCCCTGTTCCTGCACGGGTTCTGGCCGGACAGCATCAACAGCGTCGTGCCGGGCGACTGGTCGATCGCGGCGGAGATGACGTTCTATCTCGTCTTCCCGTTCGTGATCGCAAGCTTCGGCTCGCGCCGCCATCTCTATCTGGCGCTCGCGATCCTCATCAACCTGTTCAATGTCTGCGTGTTCAAGCCGCAGGCTTATGCGTTCTTCGTCGCCCATTACGGATCAGGCCACGAGGCGTTTGTCTGGAACGCGCTGCACCTGAGCTTCATGAATCAGCTGCCGATCTTCCTGGCCGGCTGCGCGCTGTTCTTCGCGCTCCGCGACGGCTTTACGAAATCGGACGCCGCGATGTTCGTCGGCTGGATCGTGCTGGCCTTCGTCGCCAACCGCGAAACCATATCGCACGAGTTCAATTACCTGATCATCAACCTGGTTCTCGCTGCCTTCGTGTTCGGATGCATCCGCTTTGCGATCGGCTGGCGGCCGCTGGAAGCGCTCGGGCGCAATTCCTATTCCATGTATCTCTCGCACTTCGCGGTCGTCCACGTCCTGCACCAGCTTTGGCCGCTGGCCGACGGGTTGGCCTCGCTCCTGATCGCTGCCGCGCTCACCGCGCTGATCAGCTACCTGGTCTCGATCGCGACCTATCGCCTGATCGAACGGCGAGCCCAGGCGCTCGCCAAGCACCTGACCTCAGAGGAGCGCGTTTCCGCCACGCTCGCGTTCGAGCGGGCGTAGCGGATCGTGTAACCGTTGGCGCCTCAGCAGCGCACCAGGATATTCCGGAACTGCCACGGATCGGACGTGTCGATGTCCTCCGGGAACAGGCCGGGGCGATCGGTGAGTGGCGTCCAATCGGTGTAGTAGCCCTTCACCGGGCCGAGATACGGCATCTGGATTTCCAGCAGGCGGTCGTAGTCCATCTCGTCGGCTTCGACGATGCCCTCGTTCGGATTTTCCAGCGCCCACACCATGCCGCCGAGCACGGCGGAGGTCACTTGCAGGCCGGTGGCGTTCTGATAGGGCGCGAGTTTGCGGGTTTCCTCGATGGAGAGCTGCGAGCCGTACCAGTAGGCATTGTTGTCGTGGCCGAACAGCAGCACGCCGAGCTCGTCGATGCCGTCGACGATTTCGTTCTCGTCGAGGATGTGGTGCTTCTCCTGCATCTTCGCTGCGCGGCCGAACATTTCATGCAGCGACAGCACCGCATCATCGGCCGGATGATAGGCATAGTGGCAGGTCGGCCGGTAGATCGCCGTACCGGATGCGTCACGCACCGTGAAGTAATCGGAGATCGAGATCGACTCGTTGTGGGTGACGAGGAAGCCATATTGCGGGCCACGGGTCGGGCACCAGGTGCGGACGCGCGTGTTGGCGCCGGGCTGCATCAGATAGATGGCGGCGCCGCAGCCGGCTTCGTGGGTGCGCGCATTCTCGGGCATCCATTTTTCATGGGTGCCCCAACCGAGTTCGGACGGCTGCACGCCTTCCGACAGGAAACCTTCCACCGACCAGGTGTTGACGAAGACATCCGGCTCTTTCGGCGACTTGGAGCGCTGGGTGTCGCGCTCGGCGATGTGGATGCCCTTGATACCGGCCTGCCGCATCAGGTCCGCCCATTCGGCCCTGGTCTTCGGTTTGGGGGCATTGAGCTTCAGATCGGCGGCGACATCGAGTAGCGCCTGCTTGACGAAAAAGGAGACCATGCCGGGATTGGCGCCGCAGCAGGAGACTGCCGTCGTCGAACCCGGGGGCCGCGCCTTCTTGGCGGCCAGTGTCACTTCGCGAAGGGCGTAGTTGGAGCGCGCTTCCGGGCCCTTCGAAGAATCGAAATAGAAGCCGAGCCAGGGCTCGTTGACGGTGTCGATATAGAGAGCGCCAAGTTCGTTGCAGAGCTCCATGATGTCGGTAGAGCCGGTATCGACCGAGAGATTGACGCAAAAACCCTGGCCGCCGCCTTCGGTGAGCAGCGGGGTCAGCAATTCGCGATAATTGTCCCTGGTCACGCCCTTCTGGATGAAGCGTACGTTGTGCTTCTCGCAATGCGCCTTGCGGCCCTCGTCCTTGGGATCGATCACGGTGATGCGCGACTTATCGTAATCGAGATGCCGCTCGATCATCGGCAACGTGCCTTTGCCGATGGAGCCGAAGCCGACCATGACAATGGGGCCGGTAATCTTCGCGTAGATTGGCGAGGCGGGGCTCATGGATAGTTCTCCGGAAAGTGCTGGCGGACAATGATGGGTGAGGGAATCAGACGGTGCGTCGCTTGGCGGTTACTTCAACCTCGATCTTCATCTCGGGCTTGAGCAGGCCGGCAACAACCAGAAGCGTGGCGGCCGGGCGGATGTCGCCGAGAAACTCGCCACAGACCTCGAAATGCGCATCCACATTCTTGATATCGGTGATGTAGTAGGTCGCGCGGACGATATCGGCCATCGCGAAGCCAGCCTCCTTCAAGGCGGCTTCGATGGTCTTGAAGCAGTTACGTGACTGGCTCGTGACATCGGCCGGCATGATCATGGTGCTGTAATCATAGCCCGTGGTTCCTGCGACAAAGCAGAAGTCGCCGTCGACCACGGCGCGGCTAAAGCCGGCGGCCTTTTCGAAGGGAGAGCCGGTTGAGATCAGGCGGCGCGACATGTCGGACCTCGGTTCATAGCGTTTTCAAGCGAAGTGGATACCGGTTCGCATGAAGAAAACGCGTCAAACAAAAAAGGGTTGATTGCGGGGTTAAACGGCTTTTCGCCCGCAGGCGCAAGCGGGCAGGTTGGGTGGTTCAGGGCAAATGCCGGGTCACATCGGGCGAGGGCGGGGGCGAGCCCCAGCGGCGCACCAGGATGTCCCGCACGATCACAAGCATGATCGTGGTGACGGTGCTGCGGAAGCGCGGGCGCACGGCCACGCGCGCGATGGCGCGGTTCTTCGGCATGATCGCCAACGCCTATGCCACGGCGGCTGCGGTGCGCAGCGTCTTCTTCGGTCGCACTGCCTTGCGTTTGAGCAGCGAGGCGCCGGTCGGCACGATCATGCCCCAGGCGCCGTCGAGTGCGCCGGCCTGAAGTTCCAAGGCGAGCAGGCGCTCGCGCTCGAACGAACCGGGCAGCGCGAGCTCACCCGCCTTGTCGGCCGAGAAGCCGAAGCGGGTGTAATAGGGCGCGTCGCCCAGAAGCAGAACCGCGCGATGGCCACGCGCTCTCGCCGCCGCAAGCGCGTGGTCCATCAGCGCGGCCCCGACCCCCAGCTTGCGGTAGGCGCTGCCTACCGCGAGAGGGCCGAGGACAAGCGCCGGGACACCCCCGGCGCTGACGTGCCACAACCGCACGGTTCCGACCAACCGGCCTCGCGCCACCGCCGAAAAGGCAAGGCCTTCGGCGGGCGCACGTCCGTCACGCAGGCGCTGGCAGGTGCGCGTATGGCGGTTGTCGCCAAAGCAGGCATCCAGCAGCGCTTCACGCGCGACGACGTCGGAAGTCCGCTCCGCACGGATCGCGAACGGAGCGGCTTTCGAAGTGAGGGCAACAGGGGTCTTCTGCAAATCGGTCATGGCACGTCAGTCCTCGCTTCCCACGGCGTATTCGCGCCTTGGGAAGCGTCGTTCGGTCATAGCAATGGATGAGAAGGAGCCGGCGCACCGGCTCCCGATTAGCCAAACCTCGATAACGAGGTCAGATGTGGTAGGTCCGCAGCGGCGGAATGCCGTTGAAGGCCACCGACGAGTAAGTCGACGTATAGGCCCCGGTCCCTTCGATCAGCACCTTGTCGCCGATCTCGAGTGTCACCGGAAGCGGATACGGCATCTTCTCGTACAGCACGTCGGCGCTGTCGCAGGTCGGACCGGCGAGCACGCACGGCGTCATGTCGGCGCCATCATGCGGCGTGCGGATGGCGTAGCGGATCGACTCGTCCATGGTCTCGGCGAGACCGCCGAACTTGCCGATGTCCAGGTACACCCAGCGCACCTCGTCCTCGTCGCTCTTCCTGGAGATCAGGACGACTTCGGACTCGATGATCCCTGCATTGCCGACCATGCCGCGTCCCGGCTCGATGATGGTTTCCGGGATCTGGTTGCCGAAATGCTTGCGCAGCGCACGGAAGATCGACCGGCCGTACTGCACGACCGGCGGAACGTCCTTGAGGTACTTGGTCGGGAAGCCGCCGCCCATGTTGACCAGGGTCAGGTTGATGCCGCGCTCGGCGCAGTCGCGGAACACCTGCGAGGCCATCGCCAGCGCACGGTCCCACGCCTTCACCTTGCGCTGCTGCGAGCCGACATGGAAGGAGATGCCGCACGGCTCCAGGCGAAGGCGCTTGGCGAGGTCGAGCACCTCGACCGCCATCTCCGGGTCGCAGCCGAACTTGCGCGACAGCGGCCATTCGGCGCCGGCGCAGTCATAGAGGATGCGGCAGAACACCTTCGCGCCGGGTGCGGCACGGGCGACCTTCTCCACTTCGGCAGCGCAATCGACCGCGAACAGCCGAATCCCGAGCGCGAAGGCGCGCGCAATGTCGCGCTCCTTCTTGATCGTGTTGCCGAAGGAGATGCGGTCCGCGGTCGCACCGGCAGCTAGCGCCATCTCGATCTCGGCGACGGTTGCGGTGTCGAAGCAGGAGCCCATGGAGGCGAGCAGCGACAGAACTTCAGGTGCGGGATTGGCCTTCACCGCGTAGAACACGCGGCTGTCCGGCAGCGCCTTGGCGAAGCTCTGATAGTTCTCGCGCACGATTTCGAGGTCGACAACGAGGCACGGCTCGGTGTCCAGGCCCTCGCTGCGGCGGTTGCGCAGGAATTCCCTGATACGATCGGTCATAGCACCCTCCAAACGGCCCCAGCGACGGGAGCCCGTTCAAATGATTCTCGGACCTGAGTTCTTCGGCGTGACCGCACGATGGAGACGCGGTTACGCCTTGGAATCAGACCGAATTGTGCTGCCGTGGATTGGTTGGGAATGCTCCCGCCCGCACACCTGGCAATGAAGGACAAGCCTTTTCAGTAGCCCGCGCCGGCGTTGGAATGCCGGTAGAGACCAAAAAAGCCCGATCCGTCGTTGCTTTAAGTCGCGTCCCCCGTTGAGAGCGGGGTGCGCCGGTTCGCCTCCGGCTGCCAGTCACGGTTGCAACGAGAGAAGGCTCCTTCATCGGCATCTCTGGAGAGAGATGCTGGCCGCTGTTTGTCTTCGACTTTACGTTTCGACGCTCTTGCGCCTCGACGCTTGGTCTTGGACCCGAGCCTTAAGCTCGGAGCGACCCTCGGTCCTTCATCCCTTTGGCGGCTGTCCGGCCTCTTGTCCGGATACCTACCGACTGACACACGACCACAGGCACGTGCGAAATTGGGCAAGGCTGGAAATAATCTTTTTGACTCTGCTCTGCAAGAATTTTTTTAGGCTGAGGACAAATTTCCCTAACGCGTGATTACGAGCGCACGCGTCGAGGCGCTCGCACGAGCGCTCGCACCGGACGAAGATGAACGGATGTTAAGTTTGTTTAAGAAAGCGTGAGCGAAGTTGTGCCTGTGCCGCAGCGACTTCTTGAATCGTTTGGGCTTACGCGCGCTTGAAGAACGGCTCGACGCGCTGCGCCGCGCGGACGAAGGCGATCATCACGAGCACGCCGAGCCCGAACAGCACTGCCTGCACGATGTGGGCGCCGGTGTCGTCGAGGCCGAACAGGATCGCGAGCGCCCAGCCGCCGGCGAACGCCGCTCCGAACACCTCGGCGCCGATCAGGATCGCGGCCGAGAGGACGGTGATGACGCTGGACCAGACGATCTGGCCGGAGGCGGTGGAGGAGGGCTCTGAGCTCATGGCTTGGTCCTGTTTCGAGGGGCGCAATCTCTCCGAAACGTGGCTCACTATCAAGCGGAAAAGGCCCAAAAATGGCCCCTCGCGTGATATAGCTGAAGCTCAAGAAACCGCACAAATACGGGATTTTTCGATGTCAGAGACCGCCGAAACCACGGCCGCCCCGGAAGTCAATCCGCTGCTCGCCGCCTGGCAGACGCCACATCAGACGCCGCCTTTTGCCGAGATCACGCCGGAGCATTTCATGCCCGCCTTCGAGCGGGCCTTCGCCGACCACGCCGCCGAGGTCGCCGCGATCACCCATGATCCCTCGACCCCCGACTTCGACAACACCGTCACGGCGCTGGAGCGCTCGGGCAAGCTGCTGACCAAGGTCTCGGCGGTATTCTACGACCTGGTCTCGGCGCACTCCAACCCCGCGATCCTGGCGATCGACAAGGAAGTATCGCTGCGGATGGCGCGGCACTGGAGCCCGATCATGATGAACGCGGTGCTGTTCGGCCGCATCGCGCTGCTGCATGAGAACCGGGCGAGCCTGGGCCTGACGGGCGAGCAGATGCGGCTCCTGGAGCGCACCTACACCCGCTTCCACCGCGCCGGCGCCGGCCTCACCGAGGAAGCCAAGAAGCGGATGGCCGAGATCAACGAGCAGCTGGCTCAGCTCGGCACCAGCTTCAGCCATCATCTGCTCGGCGACGAGCAGGACTGGTTCCTGGAGCTCGGCGAGGACGACCGTGCCGGGCTGTCCGACAGCTTTGTCGCCACCGCCAAGGCTGCGGCAGAAGAGCGCGGCATGGCCGGCAAGGCGATCGTCACCCTGTCGCGCTCCTTTGCCGAGACGTTCCTGAAGAGCTCGGCGCGACGCGACCTGCGCGAGAAGGTCTACAAGGCCTTCACCGCCCGCGGCGACAATGGCAACGCCAATGACAACAACGAGGTCGTTGTCGAGATCCTGGCGCTACGCGAGGAGAGCGCGAAGCTTCTGGGCTTCCCGACCTTCGCCGCCTACCGGCTGGAGGATTCCATGGCCAAGACGCCGGAGGCCGTGCGCGACCTGCTGGAGCGGGTCTGGACACCGGCGCGGGCGCGCGCGCTCGCCGACCGTGACGAATTGCAGCAGCTGATCGCGGAGGAGGGCGGCAATTTCCAGCTCGCGCCCTGGGACTGGCGCTACTACGCCGAAAAGCTCCGCCAGGCCAAAGCCAATTTCGACGACGGCGCGATCAAGCCCTATCTGGCGCTGGATCACATGATCGAGGCCGCCTTCGACTGCGCCACGCGCCTATTCGGCATCACCTTCGCCGAGCGCAAGGATGTCCCGATCTGGCACCCGGACGTGCGGGTCTGGGAGGTGACAGGCCCGGATGGCCGGCACAAGGCGCTGTTCTACGGCGACTACTTTGCGCGGCCCTCCAAGCGCTCGGGCGCCTGGATGACCTCCTTGCGCGACCAGCAGAAGCTCGACGGCGGGACTGCCCCGCTGATCATCAACGTCTGCAATTTCGCCAAGGGCGCCGATGGCGAGCCTGCGCTGCTCTCGCCGGACGATGCGCGGACGCTGTTCCACGAGTTCGGCCATGGCCTGCACGGCATGCTCTCCAACGTGGTCTACCCCTCGCTGTCGGGCACCTCGGTCTTCACCGATTTCGTCGAGTTGCCGTCACAGCTCTACGAGCACTGGCAGGAGCGCCCGGAGGTGTTGCAGAAATTCGCCCGCCACTACCAGACCGGCGAGCCGCTGCCGGAGGATCTGCTCAGACGCTTCCTCGCCGCGCGCAAATTCAACCAGGGCTTTGCCACCGTGGAGTTCGTGGCTTCCGCGCTGCTCGATCTCGAGTTCCACACCCAGCCGGCGTCCGCGAGCCGCAATGTGCGTGCCTTCGAGCAGGCCGAGCTGAAGAAGATCGGCATGCCGGAGGAAATCGCGATGCGGCACCGGCCGACCCAGTTCGGCCACATCTTCTCCGGCGACCATTATGCCTCGGGCTATTACAGCTACATGTGGTCGGAAGTGATGGACGCCGACGCCTTCGGCGCCTTCGAGGAGGCGGGCGATATCTTCGACCCCGCGACCGCCAAGCGCCTGCATGACGACATCTATTCGAGCGGCGGCTCAGTCGATCCGGAAGCGGCCTATGTCGCCTTCCGCGGCCGCGAGCCGGAAGCGGATGCGCTGTTGCGCCGGCGGGGGCTGCTGGAGGAGCCGGCGGCGGCGTAACGCATACGCTACGGTCCCGTAGGGTGGGTTGAGCGCCAGCGAAACCCACCCTCTTGCCGACCGCACCCGGCGGTAGATCCCTGGAGAACATTGCAGGGATCGCGGCCGCCTTATACCCTCCTAAAAGTCAAGACTGGGGGGCAGCCTTGGAAAGAGACGAACTCGAGCGGCTCGTCGGCGGCCGGTTGCGGCTGAGCTTCGACGAGATCCTGAACCATCCCCGGCTGCCGGAGGCACGGCGCGCCTATCTCGACAGCTTCTTGCAAGTGTACGGAGGCGATCCGTTTCTGGTTCGTCTCCTGCTGCAGGCCGGCCGATTCTTCGTCTTCCACTGTGCGGCGGTGCTCGAAGCTGCGCAGGATCCATCGCGCCGCGAGACCTGGTTCACGATTGCCGCCCTTAAGCAACAGCTTGCGATGTTCGGATACGCGAGCGAGCGGCAGGTAGATCATCTGATCGCGCGGCTGCGCGAGGTCGGATTTCTCGAACAGCACCGGGCGGCCAAGGACGGGCGCGTGCGGCTCCTTGCGACCACCGACAAGTTTCGCTCGCATCACACCGAATGGCTCGCGGCGCACTATGTGCCGCTCGCCACGCTGTACCCCGATCATGATTATAGCCCGGTGCTGTCGCGAGATCGCGCCTTTCATGTCCTCCATTGCGGCGCGAGCCTGCCGTTCAATCCGGCCGCCGCCCGCCTCATGATGACGCTGCCCGACACGCTGTTGTTTTTCGCACATGCAGCCGGGCCGCTGATCCAGAATGCTGTTCTGAAGACCGCGATGGATGCGGGCGATCCGAACGCCGCCGTTCCCTACATGGAAGCCGCCGATCGCTTTGGCGTTTCCCGAACCCATGTCCGCAGCTTGATGACTGCCGCGCAGTCTGCGGGGCTCGTCAGGATAGTCGGGCGCGGCGGCCATCGGATCGAAATTCTCCCGCGGTTCTGGGCCAGCTACGACCGGGGCCTCGCTGTCGGCATGTATCTGTGCGATGCGGTCTATCTCGTGGTGATGCGCGAGTGGATCAAGCGGCAGAGCGAGGGGGCGGCTCCCGAGCCTGAGCCGGCGACGACGGCTTAGCCCTGTCCCGCAAGCTTTCTCATCGCCTTCCGGGATTGGCGCAAAGTTTTCCGGATGCTTCTCGCTCCGGAGGGTTAGGTTGATTCGGTCCGCCGACGCCGTATGCGCGGACAGAGCTATTTCCCGATTTTTATTACTTGAAGGAACGTATTTATGGCCGAGATCAAAACCAACTCTCCTGATTTAGCTAATGTGCCGCTCCGAACGATAGCATCAGGGCTAGCCGTTGCCGTCCTGGTCGCCTGGGGGCTGCATGCGGTTTTTATCGCTGGTCCCGCCATGCGTGCTGCCGCGCACGAATATGTGGAACGGACGATCGCCGATGAGGATCGCCAATTCTGCACAAAATTCGGAATGCGCTCGGGCAGTGACGCGTTCACCGCGTGCGGCAAAGAGCTGTCGATCGTTCGGCAAAAGCAGGCGGATCGCGACAGTGCGGCCGCTCAAGGTATTCTCTAGCAAGGTTTTGCTCTAGCAAGGTCCTGTTCGAAGTCGAGCGATGCCTGCTCGACTTCGCATGCGCTTACTTTTCGACATAGCCTCAAAAGGAAATTGATGATGGTTCGACATGCAATGTTTGGTTTGAGCGCAGCAATGATCTGGATCGCCTCGGCTGCTGCGCAGGACACTCCTCCCTCTTATCAGGCCGATCCAAGTACCTACAAAGTCATCTTCGAAGATCAGAGTTTTCGCGTGATCGCCGCCACCTGGAAGAAGGGGGAGACGGACAAGCCGCATTCGCACCCGCTGCCCTTCGTCGTCTACGCGCTCGACGATTGCGCCGTGCGGGTCCACAATCCGGATGGCACCAGCCGCGAGCTCAAGAGCAAAGCCGGCACGGCCTTTGCGGGGCCGATCACATCCTCGCACACGGCCGAAAATCCAGGCGAGGCGGACTGTCACGCCATTTTCGTCGAGCGCAAGTGATTCATCCCGCGTGGTGGGTAGTGCGGCAACGCGCCATCCACCTCGCTCGCTTGATTGCAATTGCTCCCAGCCGGACCCGGTGAAACGCGTCGCGTCCTACTGCGTCACCCAGGTTACGTTGCCAAAGCGGATTGAAGGGTCGAGACCGGGAAGTCTCGACCCTTCGACTTGAAGCGGCGTCAAATACCGCCGGGCGTTAGCAGAAGCCGGGGTTCTCGGCCTGGACCTTGGCGATCTCCCACGCCACTACCGCGGGAGGCAGATTGATCTTGATCCTGCCGCCGCTCGCCGCTTCCAGTTCTTCCATGCTCAGTTCGTCAACTTCCTTGTCCAGATCAGTCATGTCCAGATCAGTCATGGCATTTCCCTATTGCTTCGGGGGGCGGAACCATTCCGACCAACCGTGAGCACAGAGGATGCAAAACGGAGCGAGGTTTGCCGTGACAAGCGTCACATGCGCGACTGGAACGTCGCGGATCAAATGCGGGCAATTGTCGCAGTGCATGGGAACAGTGACGACCGTGTGTGTGTGTTTATCGCTCCGCGTGAGGCGTCTGCAGCTCGGCGATGCGCTGGTCGGCGCGGCGCAGCCGCCGGCAAAGCTCGCGGTTGATGTTCTGCATCACGATCACATAGGCGTGCACGTCGCTCTTGTAGAACGAATAGAGCTGCCGCGCCGTGAGCTCATACAGCACGGTCGGGCTCTCGACGACGACGGTCGCGGATCGGTTCTGCATTTCGATCAGCGTCATTTCGCCGAAGAAATCACCGGGCTCGAGATCAGCCATATGAATGGCGTGCTCCGCGTCAGCGCGCCGGCTCACTTCGAGCTTGCCGGCGTGCACGATGAACATCGAGCGCCCCGGTTCGCCTTCCGCCACGACCGCAGCGCCGACCTCGAAACGGCGCTCGACCAGCATTGAGACGAGCAGATCGAGGCTTGCGTCCGAAAGGCCACCGAAGAAAGGCGTGGCGAGCAGGAACGCTTTCAGATCGGGCGAGGCGACGGCCATCGATCAAATATACTCCCGCCGCTTGTGGCGACAAGCGCGTGACGCCGGCGGGAAATGCCCGCTCAAAACAGCTCACTTTGCGAAACCTTTATGCATTCGATCCGTTCACGCGATACCGCGACATGTCGACCTCCGACATGCCGGCGAGCCGGGGGACGGTCGGTAGGGCCAATTTGGCCCGGAGCCACCTTCCTCCGGAGCGGGCGGTCGTATATGAGTGACTGGCCCGGAACGTGCCGATAGTCCGTAAAAAGCCGATTTGGTTGCGTTGGTGGTGGCGGCGATTAGTTAATCCAAAAATCGCAATCTGGCGTTATGATCGACGCCAGCGCGGACAGGCAATTCGACTGAGGCATGGCATGGCAAATCGAGTGACGACGGCGCAATCCACCGTAGCGGTGCGACGTTTTGGGCCTCCCGCCATTGTGACGCTTGCGGCAATGGCCGCGCTCACGGCGCTGACCACGGGCGCCATGGCGAAGGAAGCGCGTCCCGCGCCAACGAAGGAAGCGACAGCGCCGCGCGCGGCGGGCGAGCCGATCATGGCGATCGTGTCGATCAAGAGCCAAAAGGTCACTTTCTACGATGCCGAGGGCTGGATCTTCCGCGCGCCGGTGTCGACCGGTACCACGGGACGCGAGACGCCGGCCGGCGTTTTCGCGCTGATCGAGAAGGACAAGGACCACCACTCGTCCATGTATGACGATGCCTGGATGCCGAACATGGAGCGCATCACCTGGAACGGCATCGCGCTGCATGGTGGGCCGCTGCCCGGCTATGCGGCCTCGCATGGTTGCGTGCGGATGCCCTACGATTTCGCCGAGA
>Ga0210384_10006900_pt1 | contig 12039 bp, 12 predicted proteins | sample IncBWH2MmetaG_FD_160574 | JGI IMG/M metagenome (GOLD analysis project Ga0210384, IMG submission 160574) | Forest soil microbial communities from Barre Woods Harvard Forest LTER site, Petersham, Massachusetts, United States - Inc-BW-H-2-M | ecosystem: Environmental > Terrestrial > Soil >... | reverse complement strand
GAACCTGATCGCAGGCGAACGAGTCGTGCCGGAACTGGTGCAGGATGACTTCACCGCCGAGCGCGTGGTCAATGAACTGAATCAGATCCTGCCGGATGGACCTCGACGTCAGACGATGATGGAAGGGCTGGCTCGGGTCAAAACACTGCTGCAGTCTCCCGATCTGCGCGATCCGCGTCCTGCGGCCGAGCTTGCGGCCGATGCTATTCTCAAATTAATGCCCCAGCCATCGTCGCGCTTGCAGGTGACTGGTGACAGGTAACCGGTTACAGGACCCCAAATACGCGCTGGCAGACCCTTCGCTCAGACCTGTCTCGCGCAGAAACATTGAGCTTTTTGAGCGTCTCGTCCCCTGTACCCTGTCGCCGGTTACCTGATGAACTTGAGACCCGGACTTGTACCACCAGCATCTTTTGCGTCAAAATCTTCATCATAGGATACTGGTTAATCCGATGAGATTGTTTGCAATGCGTACCGACCGCAGGCGTCGTGGCCTCGCCTTTTCGGCATGCTTTTCGCTCCTGCTGCTTGCTTGTATGTCGTTGCCGTCGTGGGCGGCAGAGAAGTCCCGCTTGCGGGTCGACGACTACCAGATCGAAGCGGAGTTGAATCCGCACGCCCACAAGATCAGCGCCCGCGCCAAAGTGAAATTCACCGCGCTCGACGACCTGAGCGTCGCGACCTTCGAGCTCAACAACGCGTTGCGCCTGACCAAGGTGACCGACGCCAACAACAAGCCCCTGTCGGCCGAGCGCGTCACCCAGGATTCGTCCGTGCGCATCCCGCTCACCGCCGGCATGACGAAAGATTCCAGCACCACGATGACCTTCGAATATGAAGGCGTCCTCGATTCGGCCGACGAAAGCCCCGTCCAGGGACTGAAACTTGCCTATGTAGGCGATGACACCAGCTTTCTGCTGTACGCCGGCCGCTGGTTTCCCGTGAGTGGCTACGGATTGAACCGCTTTACCTCCACCATCAGCATCACCATTCCTTCCTACATGGTGGCCGTTGGCAGCGGCAAGATGACGGTAGCCGACGCCGCGCCTTCGAAGAAAAATCCGAGCGCCACGCCGGGCAAGACGTTCACCTTCGTGAGCGATCATCCGAGTTTTCCCGGCACCATCATTGCCGGCGTATTCCAGGAAACCAAGAGCGACGACGCAGGCGTTGACCTGCACGTGTTCTTCAAGCCGCTGCATCAGAAGCTGGCCCCGGAATATCAGAACGCCGCATTGAAGGAATTCACCTACTACATCACGGCGTTTGGTCCGCTGCCGTCGCCGACGCTGCGCGTGATCGAGCTGCCCGACGACACCGTGCCCACGGCATGGGCCCCGGAACTCGCCGCGATTGCCAGCCGCGCCGTGACCGAGAAAACCAACTACCGCCTGCTGGCCAACACCATCGCACACCAGTGGTGGGGCTGCTCGGTGAGTCCTGCGACCAAGGAAGACTGGTGGCTGAGCGACGGCTTCTCGCGCTACTCCGAAGCAATGTACGTGGAACAGGCTGCCGGAGCCATGGGCTTGGAAGAAGTCGTGAGAGACATGTCGGTGGGGGCGCTGGCTTATGACACGGTGCCGCTCTCGAGCGTGAGCAAGCTCGACGTCTTCTCGCCCGAGTTCCAGACCCTGGTCACCGACAAGGGCGCGATGATTATTCACATGCTGCGCTCGGTGGTGGGCGACACGCAGTATTACAAGATCATGCGCACGTTCGCCACGCAATATGCTGGAAAATCGGCGAGCATCAATGACTTTCAGACGATCGCCGAGAAAGAGCACGGCGACAAACTCACCTGGTTCTTCACGCAATGGCTCGACTCGACTGGCGCGCCCGAGTTCAAGACGAAGTACACCGTCTACCGCCTGGGCAATAACAAGGGCTTCCGCGTTGTGGGCGAGATTACCCAGGACCTCGATTTGTTCCGCATGCCGGTCGATTTGAAGATTGATACCGACGGCAAGACGGAAGAAAAGAAAATCGAAGTGGTCGGCACGAACTCTCCGTTTACCGTGGAAACCTTCGGCAAGCCGCGCCGCATTTCTGTCGACCCCGACGACAAGGTACTCAAAAATTCGAGCGAAGTGCGCATGCGCGCCTCCATCACGCGCGGACAGGCGCTGGTACAGCAGGGCGATCTGGCGGGAGCCCTGGTCGAATTCAACAAGTCGCTCGACGCCAATAAAAACAGTTCTCTCGCGCACTATCGCGTCGCGGAAGTGTTCTTCCTGCAACGTAACTACCAGGCTGCCGCGAACGCTTATCGCGAGTGTTTGAATGGCGACGGTGACCCGCGCTGGACCGAGGTCTGGAGCCACATTCAGCTAGGCAAGATCTTCGACATCACCGGACAGCGCGAGCGCGCCGTCAACGAATACCGCCAGGCTCTGCAGACCAACGACAACACCCAGGGCGCCGGCGACGAAGCAAGAAAATATATTCAGAAACCTTACGAGCGGGAGAAGAGCACGGCGCCTGGAGCGTAAGAGTTCAAATCTAAAATCTGAAATCTGAGATTGGTGATTTCAGATTGCAGATTGCAGATTACGAGGGTGCCCCATCCTAACGGCGCGATCTTTGCGCCGTTAGGGTGGGGATTTTAGCCGAGATTGAATCTGATCGATCTAACAGGCCGGTGCCCCACCCTTCGCGTCGCGTACTGTGCGCCGTTAAGGTGGGATTCCACTGGCGCTTCCATCTTAGGCGTTTTCCGGGTGGGATTCCGCGAATGTAGCTGCCCTGGGCCTTTGGCCGACGACCAACGACCAAGGACTAACGACCGAACCCGAGCCCGCTCAGTCCGTCCATCACCGAACGATCCACTCCCTTGCTCGCCACCAGCACGTGGAACGTCTCTCCCATCCCTGCAGGGGTAACGAGGTGTTTCAGTTGCAGCGCGACCTTGGCGCGCTCCTGAGGCAGACGACAATCCTCAAAGGCGTCGGCGAACTGGTTGGCCTCGCCAATTCCCATCAGGAATTGCGATTGCGTGAGCAGCTTGTGAACCTGCATGCCGTTTTCCTCAGCGGCCGAGGCCACGGCCGTGAAGTTCACATGCGCGGTAATGTCCTGCTCGCCCGGCGCCTCGTAGGGATTCGGGCCTGCAGAGTGCTGGCGATAAGCCATCACGGTGCCAACATGTCGTCCCGCAAGCTGCTCTTCGCGCGTGTAGCCATAATCAATTGCAATCAGGAAGCCGCGCTGAACCTTCGCGGCGATCCGGCTCATACAGTGCCGCGCAACCACAGCGCTCTCGGTGCGATCTGCCCCCGTGGGATGGACGCCGTAACGGTCGAGGAATTCCAGTTCTTCCGAGGAGGTGGGAGCCCATTTTTCGACGAAGTGACCATCCGCCACGTCAACGCGCAGAGATCCATTCGCAGAAAGCACTTCAACGGGCAGCGCGTCGAAAAACTCGTTGGCGAAAACGATAAGCGGAACCTCAGGGGCTGAAGCCCGCTTCATTCTGTGGCCCTGTTCGGCACGGCTGAAGCCGTGCCCTTCCCGAGTGTCGCTCATAGAGCTTTTGTCGGTAGAGCGACGGGCGTCCTCGCCCGTCGGGCCCTGAAAAGCGCCTTCAGCCCGAGTTGAACCCGAGGAGTCGTCCGGCAAAGTCAGCAGCTCCACCTTCCCACTCTCGATCCGCCCCCGAAACCGCGCCTCCAGCCTCTCCCGCAGCGACGGCGACCGCTCATCCAGCGTGTACCGCAGCGCCTCATAAAACTCCGGAAACTTCTTCTCCGACCAATCCAGCACATCCTGCGCGAACAATCCGCGTCCCGGACCAAGCTCCAGCAACTCAACCTCTGCCGGCGAGCCCAGCGCGCGCCACATCTCCTCGAACTGCCGCGCCATCAGCCGCCCAAACACCGCATGCACGTCGCTCGACGTATAGAAGTCCCCAGCCTTCCCGAACTTCTCCGCATGGCGCGAGTAGTAGCCGAGCTCAGGATCGTACAGGCACAGCTCCATGTAGCGCGAGAAGGGAATTGGCCCGTTGGCACGGATCTCCTGCTCGATTTTCTCCCGCAGGCTCACAGCCCGCGCTCGCGCCGGTCGGCGAGGTCCTGCGGCGTGCGGATGAACATCTCGACCAGGTAGTCATGCAGCGCGTCATAGAGCTGCCGCTGAAACTGCCACTCAAACTGCGGGTGATCGAGATCGCGCGGGTGCAGTTCGTAGACGTAAGTGTGGACTGGAACGCTGCAATGCATAAGCTGAATGCTGACCTCGACGCCCTCTCCCTTGGCGTTCGCGTGGAAGCTCAACAGCGGATGCTCGTAGAGGCGCAGTTGCGCGAGGACGCGCTCAAGGCGGGGGTTGGCGTCAGGCGACATAGCAATTGATTCTAATGGCTAGTCGAATCACTTCACCGCAATAGGCGCGGGTGCTTCGTCTTTGCCGTCCAGTTCCCGTCCGGTTCCTTTGCGGTCAAGCCAAAGAAAGATTGTCGAGGGAATGGACATTCCAATGAACAGTCCGCTGAAGCAAAGGAAGCGGATCGTGAGAGGAGTGTGCTGTAGCTCGGAACGGACTACCCCAAGAATAACGAACCCCAGAAATAATGCGACAGAGGCTATCAGCACGGCTTTTGCGCTTCGCGCATGGACTATGGGTCCCAGCATCGCGACGATAACCCCGCCCACGAGGTGTCTCACAAAATACAACTCCGTGACTGCCCTCGAGGATTGGAGGTGACCGATATAGGAGTACCAGAACAGATCCAACACGAAAGACAAGATGAACAGGAGTGCCACCACACCTGTTGCTACCTTCGCCCGATTTCGATGGCTTTGCCCAGATTTCAGAAAGACGACGCCAAAATAGAAGCTGGCTAGCAATTTCGACGGAAGGAGGACATTGCTTATCACTGGCACATGAAATCTGTTCCAACCGATGGCCCGCCGGGCATTCTCGTTGCCTTGAGCGGCAGCTTGGTGGAACAAGCGACTGGCCTCGACTCGGTCCTGCGGCACCCCGTACCCGTAGTAGTACATATAGCCGAGGTCGTATTGAGCGTCGGCGTAACCTTGTTCGGCGGCTTTGCGGTACCAAGCGGCAGCCGCGTCGTAGTCCTGCGGCACTTGCCACCCGTCGTGATAGACGTTGCCGAGGGCATATTCAGCCCTCGCATAACCCTGCTCGGCGGCTCGGCGACACCAGTTGATAGCCTGGGCCGGGTCTTGCGGGACACCCTTACCCTCGCGATACATGAGACCGAGACCGTATTCAGCCTCCCTGTTTCCTTGTTCGGCGGCTTTGCGGTACCAGGTGACAGCCTCGGCGTAGTCTTGCGGCACTCCTTTACCGTAGTAATACATTCCGGCGAGGTCGTGCTGCGCTTTCGCGTCTCCCTGCTCGGCCCGTGTACGGACTAGGCTCGCGGCTTCGGCTAGTTTCCGTTCATAGGCCCTCCCCTTGTATACCCGCCAAACGATCCCTGCTCCACAGATTACAGCAGCCAGAAATAGGACACTTGCCAGCGGGATTCGCATATGCGGAACCGTACACCCAAAGCGGACATGGGTTTAAGTGATTTTTCCTTGGAAAGCGTTGACTACCAGTTTCGGGTAGTTGACGTAACATCGCCGATTACACGCAATATAAAAGGCGCCCACTTTTGCGGTAGGTTGTCGCCCTCGTTTCCCATCCCTTCCCCTCTGCTTTACACTAAAAAGTTTGAAACCCAACCTTCAACCCTGGATAGAGCGCCTGCGCTCCGGCGACGCGCGCGCCCTGGCGCGTGCCATCAGCACGGTCGAGAACCGCACCCCCGATGCCGCCGACCTGCTCAAAGCGCTTTTCCCGCACAGCGGCAAGGCCCGCGTCCTCGGCATGACCGGCCCTCCCGGCGCAGGAAAAAGCACGCTTGTCGACCAGCTTGCCAAGCACTACCGGCGCGAGGGCAAGACGCTTGGCATCATCGCGGTCGACCCGACCAGCCCTTACACCGGCGGCGCCATCCTCGGCGACCGCATCCGCATGCAGGACCACCACTCCGACCCGGGCATCTACATCCGCAGCATGGCCACGCGCGGATCGCTTGGCGGCCTCGCACGCACAACGGCCGACGTAGCCACCGTGCTCGACGCTTCCGGGAAAGACCTGATCCTCATTGAAACCGTCGGCGTCGGCCAGGACGAAGTCGACATCGTGCGCCTGGCCGACATCACCGTCGTGATTCTGGTGCCGGGCATGGGCGATGATGTGCAAACTATCAAAGCCGGCATCATGGAGATCGCCGACATTTTCGTCATCAACAAGAGTGATCGCGACGGCGCGGAAAACGTCGAGCGCGAGATTCGCGCCATGCAGACGCTGGCGGCGCGCAAGGACGGCTGGACTCCGCCCATCGTGAAAACTGTCGCCAGTGAGGGCAAAGGCGTCGAAGAGCTGGCCGCCGCCATTGCCGGCTACGAAGCGTATCTTCAGAAAGAGAACCTCGTGCAGAAGCACAACATCGAGAACTGGCAGGGCCGACTGGTAGAGATGCTGCGCGACGCCATGCTCGAACGGGCGCGCCACGAACTTGGCAACGGCCGGGTCGAGCAATATGCCGCCGAAGTGGCCGAGCACAAGCGCGACCCCTATACGCTGGTGGAGGAAATCGTCCGGAAGGTAGGGCAGTAATGTTCACGATCGATCATCTGGGCATTGCGGTGAAGTCGCTGGCGGCCGCGAAAGGCATCTACGAGAAGCTGGGACTGACCGTCTCGCCGGAAGAAACCGTCGAACACGAAAAAGTCCGGCTGGTGATGGTGCCGCTGGGCGAGAGCCGCCTGGAGTTGCTGGAGCCAACCTCGGACGATTCGACGATCGCGAAGTTCATCGCGAAGCGCGGCGAGGGGCTGCACCACGTGTGCATGCGCGTGCCCGATCTGCCCGCGGCCGTTGCGAAATTAAAAAAAGACGGCGTGCGCCTGGTATCCGAAGAGATCAAGACCGGCGCAGGCGGGCATCGCTACGTCTTCGTGCATCCCTCGAGCGCGGGTGGCGTGCTGCTGGAACTGGTGGAGTAGTGGACCCGGTCGTTGGGAGAACCCGGTCGTTGGTCGATAGTCGTTGGTCGTTGGCTAAGGCTCTAGAGTTGATAAAGCCGAAATGACGAGGGCCAACAACTAACGACCGACGACCAACGACCAACGACCGACGACCAACGACCGACGACCGACGACCGACGACCAACGACCGACGACCAACGACGAACGCCCAACGACTAACGACCAACGACTGCTCCATGATCCTCCTCGCTATCGACACGTCCGGCAAAGATGGCAGCATTGCGCTCGCGCGCGTGGCTGAGGAGGACTCCGCAAGGCGCGCGAACGGTGTCGAGATAGAAATTCTCGAGCAGATTCCACTTCAGGGCGGAACTTTCTCGGCGCAGCTCGTGCCACAGATATCGGGTCTCCTTGTGAAGCACGGACTAGGAAAGAGCGACCTCGGCGCCTTCGCCGTTGCCTCCGGACCGGGCTCGTTTACCGGATTGCGCGTAGGGCTCGCAGCCATCAAGGCGCTGGCCGAGGTTCTGGGGAAGCCGATAGCTGCGGTTTCGCGTCTGGAGGCGATCGCGCGGGCGGGTAAAATCCGCGGCCGGGTGCTGGCTGCGCTCGATGCGGGACGAAACGAAGTCTATGTCGGCGAGTATGAGGTGTCGCAAAGCCTGCGAATGGTCCACGAGAAGCTCATGTCGCAGGAAGAATTCCTTCGCGAAGCGCGAGCGGCGAAAGTCGTGAGCCCGGATCTGACCGTCGCGGGCACGGCGCGGCGTGCGGGCTTGGACGTCGTGGAAGTCGCCCGGCCTGGAAGCGATGCCATCGCGCGCATCGGTTGGGAGAAGATCTCGCGTGGTGAGACAATTTCGCCAGAGGATCTCGACGCCAACTACATCCGCCGCTCCGACGCCGAGATTTTTGCGAAAAGCTAGCGCAAGGCAAGAGCTACGAGCCAAGAGCCGAGAGCCGAGAGCCGAGAGCTTAAGAGCTAAGAGCTAAGAGCTTAAGAGCTAAGAGCTTAAGAGCTAAGAGCTAAGAGCTTAAGAGCTAAGAGCTAAGAGCTAAGAGCTAAGAGCTAAGAGCTACTGGCCATGAGCGACCCAAGACCTGACACCCAAGACCTGACACCCAAGACCTGACACCTGAGACCTGAGACCTGTGACCTGATTCCATGCGCATCCGTCCCGCCAAGCCCGCCGACATTCCCGCGATGATGCGACTCGTCAGTCACTCCGTGACCGCGGCGCACTGGTCCAGCGAGCAGTACGAACGCGCCTTCGGCGGCGATTCGCCACGGCGCGAGGCATGGGTGATCGAAGAAAACGTCCTCCAAGGATTCCTGGTGGCGCACGAGGTTGCGGGCGAATGGGAAATCGAAAATATTGCCGTGGCTGGTCCGGCGCGCCGCCGTGGCCTCGGGACTCGCCTGCTGGGAGAATTCCTGAGGCGCGCCCAATCCGAGGGGGCGACAGCAATTTTTCTCGAGGTGCGCGAATCCAATCACGCCGCGCGCTCGCTCTACGAAAAGTGGGCCTTTTCCGAGAGCGGAAGGCGTCCGCGCTACTACACTCAACCGGAAGAAGATGCCATCGTGTACCGCTTGGCGCTCTCCTGAAATGCCACGTATTTGGTGCAACTTACGTCACATTGCCCGGTGACTTCAAGACACACTGTAGGCACAAAATTGCATTGCTGCCCATTTCGGGGTGTGGTACTTTTTAATCCTCAACCCGGTTAGGAGGTCTGCTGGATGACTCCGAGAGACCAGCTCTTAGCCAGCCACGATGAGTTCCGTCGGCTGGCGCTGGAGCACACGCAGTTCGCACAACGACTCGATTCACTCACTGAAAAAAGATATCTCACCGAAGACGAAAAGCTGGAGGAAGTCCGGCTGAAGAAACTGAAACTGCGCCTGAAAGACCAGATGGAATCCATCGAGCGTCTTTTCCGGCAGCAGCATCAGAATCAAGTAGCTTAATCCCTGGCCAACGGGGCACGGCGTAGCCGTCAAGGGTGACATATTTCTCCGAACCCGGCGCTCGTAAGCGCCTTTTTTTATTGCAGTTAACTTCCCGGCGTGCAAACGCGCGCTGCACTATAATTTCCAGAGAGTCCCCTCATGGTGCGCGACGCTTATTACTACGCGGTGCCTCTGGTGTTGGCCGGAGTGCTCGTCAGTTGGCTGGCGAACCCACTGTGGGCGGCGCCCGCGTGGCTGCTGGCGGCATTTTGCTTGTGGTTTTTTCGCGATCCGGAGCGCGTGGTGCCCGACGCCGCGGGCGCGATTGTATCTCCCGCGGACGGCAAGGTGACCGATGTCTCTGAAGTGCTGGTGAATGGTGTCGAGCGCCGGCGCATCAGTATTTTCCTGAATGTTTTCAATGTGCACGTGAACCGTTCTCCGATCAGCGGCGTGATTCGCGACGCGCGTTATCAGAAAGGCAAATTCCTCAACGCCATGGCCGCGAATTCTGCCGACGAAAATGAGCAGAACATCGTGACCGTCGAGGGCGACGGACACACGGTGATCTTCAAGCAGATTGCCGGGCTGATCGCGCGCCGTATCATCTTCACGAAGAAAATCGGCGACCGCGTAGCGCGCGGCGAGCGCGTGGGACTGATCAAGTTCGGCTCGCGGGTAGATGTGGTCGTCGAGCAGGATGCGCAGATCGCGGTGAAGGTGGGGGATCACGTCAAGGGTGCGTCGAGCATTCTCGCAAGTCTGCCCCTACAGCGGGAACTGACAGCGGCTGGCGTGCAAAGCACAAGCGAAGGAGTGCGGTAATGGACGAGCTGGGCGATCAACCGGTGGAATATCCACGGCGCCGCAAAGAAGATCGTCCGCCGCGGCGGCAGCGCAAGGGAATGTACATCGTGCCGTCGCTATTCACCGCCGGGAACCTGGCGTTGGGATACTACGCGATCCTGCAGATCATGCACGGCACAGTGGGTGAGCCGTGGCATTTTGATTTCGCGGCGATGGCCATCGGGTTCGCTGTCTTGTTCGATGGGCTCGACGGACGCATCGCGCGCATGACAAGAACCAGCAGCGATTTCGGACGTGAACTCGATTCCCTGGCCGACGTGATCACCTTTGGCGTGGCGCCCGCGTTGCTGGCCTTTCGCTGGGGTTTTCACCTGCTGCCGCCCATAGCAAGCCACGACCTGCATACCAAGCTTGGACAATTTGGCGCGGTCGCCAGCTTTCTGTTCCTGGTGGCGGGCGCAAGCCGGCTGGCCCGGTTCAACATCGCAACGAATCCGCAACCGTCGAACCCCGGGCGACCGGACAAGAAATATTTCGTCGGCATGCCGATTCCCGCGGGCGCCGGAGTGATTGCCGCGGTGGTGCACTTCATGGCAGGCGAGCCGCTGAGTTCGCCCGTGGAGGCGGTCACCTGGCTGCTGCTGGTGCTGACGGTGGGATACCTGATGGTCAGCACGTGGCGCTTTTACAGTTTCAAGGAGATTCATTTCAATACCCGGCAGCCCTTCCGCCTGATGATCGTGCTGGCCGCATTGATTGCAGCCATCCGATTCTGGCACCGCCCGCTCCTCTTTGCCATTGCCCTCCTCTACATGTTCTCGGGAGTATGGTGGCGTTTGCAGTGGCTCTTCCGGCGCAGGCCCTCACCTCCGGCGCCGCCTGTATACAAGGAGGCGTCCCACACCGCATGAGTTCTCCGATCAAACCCGCGACCCTGCCCACTACCGACACCATGCGCGCCAAGCCGTATCGCGTGGCCATCGTGGGCGCCGCCTCGCTGCGGGGGAAAGAAGTTGCCGAAGTTCTGAACGACCGCAACTTCCCGGCCGTCGATATCAAGTTACTCGACGACGACGAGTCGTTGGGGCAACTCGAAACCATGGGCGATGAGGTGACCTTCATCCAGCGGGTGCGCACTGAGCAGTTCGAGCACCTCGACTTCACGTTCTTCGCATCGGACCAGGCCTCGACGCGCAAGAGCTGGAAAACCGCGCGCGACGCGGGCAGCGCGATTGTGGACCTTTCGTATGCGCTCGAAGAAGAGCCAGGCGCGTCGATCCGTTCGCCCTGGGCCGAGCGCCAGCTGGGACAAACGCCGGCGCTTGAGTTGCAGCCTGGACCGTGCGTGGTGGCGCATCCCGCGGCGGTTGCGCTGGCGTTGCTGATTTTGCGGGCGCAGAAGGTGGGCAAGGTTCGACACGCGGTCGCGACTGTGCTTGAGCCGGCTTCTGAACACGGGCAGAAGGGCATGGACGAGCTGCACGAGCAGACCGTGAATCTGCTCTCGTTCCAGGAACTGCCGAAGAACGTTTTCGACACGCAGGTGGCTTTCAATCTGACCGAGAACTACGGTCCGAACGCCTCCCCGACCCTGCAATCGGTCAAGCAGCGCATCGTGAAACACTATCAGCGCATCACCGGTGCCGGCGCGCCGCAACCCGCCATCCAGTTGATTCAGGCGCCGATCTTCCATGGCCACGCCTTTTCGCTCTACCTCGATATGGAGCAACCGGTGGCGCTGGGCGATCTTTCCCAGGCGCTGGCGGGCGAGCATGTGACCATCGCGCGCCAGTTGGACGATTCGCCCAGCAACGTCAACGCAGCAGGGCAGGGCGACATCCTGGTATCGCTTGGGCGCGACGAAAATTCTCCGCACGGTGTCTGGATCTGGGCTGCCGCCGACAATCTGCGGATTGCCGCGGTCACCGCCGTCGAGTGCGCCGAAACCATGACCCCAACTCGTCCCCGAGGCCAGATTCAGTGAGCGGCGGGCGCTTGCAATCCCCTGGCGCGATCAGCACTTTGCTTTTGTTGTTGGCCGCCGCGGGTTGTGGCTATCACACGGCGGGTCACGTCGTCACCTTGCCTGAGAACGTGAAGACGCTGGCCATTCCAGCGTTCCTGAATCAGTCACAAACCTACCGGATCGAACAGACGCTTACTTCCGCCGTGGTGCACGAGTTCACCACCCGCACGCACTACCAGATTCTGCATGACACCGGCGATGCCGCCGATGCCACCCTGCATGGGACGGTATTAACGACGACAGCA
>Ga0210384_10006899_pt1 | contig 12040 bp, 5 predicted proteins | sample IncBWH2MmetaG_FD_160574 | JGI IMG/M metagenome (GOLD analysis project Ga0210384, IMG submission 160574) | Forest soil microbial communities from Barre Woods Harvard Forest LTER site, Petersham, Massachusetts, United States - Inc-BW-H-2-M | ecosystem: Environmental > Terrestrial > Soil >... | reverse complement strand
AAGCCGCCGGCAGCCTGATTTATCAGGACGGTAAACTGCTCGGATCGACGCTCATCGGTCAGAGTTTCTCGGATCCCAAGTATTTCTGGGGGCGGCCCTCCGCGACCACGCCTCAGCCCTACAACGGCTTGGGTTCGACTGCCTCGAATTTAGGGCCGCTGAATCCCGCGCTCATCGATGCCGTGAAAGCAAATGTCAAGGCGCTGCACGATGCAGACCCGGACAACACGCGGCCGATCCCCGTCGAGCTCGTGACGGCATCCGCCAGCGGTCTCGATCCTGACGTGAGTCCCGCGGCTATGGAATACCAAGCCGCGCGCGTCGCCCGGGAGCGTCATCTCGAACTCGCTCAGGTTGAAGCGCTGATCAAGGCGCACGTGCGGGAGCGCCTGTTCGGCATCATCGGTGAGCGCCGGATCAACGTGCTCGAACTCAATCTCGCGCTCGATCGGCTGCAGTGATCGCCCCAAAATAGGCGGCAATGAGGGCCGAAAATCGCTCAGAATAGGCGCTGATGGCCACGCCAACCGACCAACGCCCGGATCCGGACCTGCTGCTCGCGAAAGTCAAGCGCCAGGAGCTTGAGGCGCGGCGCGGCAAGCTGCGGATTTATTTCGGCTCATCGGCCGGTGTCGGCAAAACGTACGCCATGCTGATCGCGGCGCGCAAGCTGGCGAGCGAGGGTCGCGCGGTCCTGGTCGGCGTGGTCGAAACCCACGGCCGGGCGGAGACCGCCGCGCTGCTCGAGGGCTTGGAAGTCTTGCCGCTCAAGTCCATCGAGTATCGTGGCAAGACGCTCCTCGAATTCGACCTGGATGCCGCGCTTGCGCGGCACCCGCAGTTGATATTGATCGACGAGCTGGCGCACTCCAATGTAACGGGAACGCGCCACCCCAAGCGCTGGCAGGATGTCGATGAACTGCTGGCGGCGGGCATCGATGTATTCAGCACACTGAACGTGCAGCACCTGGAAAGCCTCAACGATGTGGTCGGCGGGATCACCAACGTACGCGTCTGGGAGACCGTTCCCGACAAGGTGTTCGACGCCGCGGATGAGGTCGTGCTGGTCGACATTCCGGCGGATGAGCTGCTGGCGCGACTGAAGGCCGGAAAGGTCTATGTCGCGCACCAAGCCCAGCATGCCGCGCAGCATTTCTTCCGCAAGGGCAATTTGATGGCTTTGCGGGAACTCGCCCTGCGGCGCACGGCGGATCGGATCGAGGGCGACGTTCAAGCCTATCGGGTCGATCAGTCCATCGGGTCCGTCTGGAAGACCGCCACCGCGCTGTTGACCTGCGTCGGACCGAATGCCGGCGCGGAACGCGTGGTTCGGGCGGCGGCACGCCTGGCCGGCCAGCTGAATACCGAGTGGCATGCCATCTATGTTGAAACGCCGGGTCTGCAGCGTTTGGCGCCGGCCAAGCGCGAGAAAATCCTCGCGAACTTGAATTTGGCGCAGCAGCTGGGTGCGGCCACCGCCGTCATCGCGAATGCGCAGATCGCCGAGAGCATCATTGCCTACGCGCGCAAGAACAATTTGTCCAAACTCGTCATCGGGCGCGACCCCGTCAGGCGCTTGTGGCCTTGGCAGCGATCCAGCGGCCAGAAACTGGCCCTGCTGGCGCCGGACATCGATTTGATTGAAATCGGCCGGGCGGAGAATTCCAGCAAGGAAAGCCGTCGCGAGAGTGCGCCTCTGCCGCTCGCTGCCGATCTGGAGTCGAACGACCGGCGCAAGGTCAAACGGCTGCGCTATGTGTGGGCCGCGATCGCCTGCGTGGGCGTGACTCTGATATCCATGCCGTTGGCGGCGCATTTCGATCGCTCGAACATCGTGGCGATATTCATTTTGGCCGTGGTGCTGGTGGGAGTACGGCTTGGAAGAGGGCCGGCCGCGCTGGCCGCCGTCTTGAGCGTATGCGGCTTCGACTTTTTCTTCGTGCCGCCGCGCTTTTCCTTCGCCGTGAGCGACGTGCAGTACTTGTTGACGTTTTGCATCATGCTCGCGGTGGGCCTGATCACCGGCCAGCTCACCGCGGGCCTGCGTTTTCAAGCGCGCGTGGCTTCACACCGCGAGGAGCGTGCCGGCTCGCTCTACGAATTCGCGCGCGATTTATCCGGCGCCGTTCAGGTCGAACAGGTCGTGAAAATCAGCGACGATTCCATTGAGCGGACATTCCGGGCGAAAGCGGCGCTGTTGCTGCCGGATGCCGGCGGCAGATTGATCGCGACGACCGATGCGGGATTGGCGGTCGAAATCGGCACGGCACAGTGGGCCTTCGACAGAGGCCAGCCGGCGGGCTTCGGTACCGACACCTTGCCCGGCAGCGAGGTGCTGTACATTCCGCTGCGCGCGCCGACGAAGGCGCGCGGCGTGTTGGCGGTGAAGGCGCACAACCGGCGCCTGCTGCGAATTCCCGAGCAACGGCAATTGCTCGACACTTTTGCCGCGCTGATTGCGATTGCCCTTGAACGCGTCCATTACGTCGGCGTCGCACAGGATGCGCTGCTCAAGATGGAATCCGAACGGCTCCGCAATTCGCTGCTGGCGGCGCTGTCCCATGATCTGCGCACGCCATTGACTGTGCTCGTCGGATTGGCCGAATCGCTCGCGCTCACCGCGCCAAAATTATCGGACGTGCAGCGGGAAACCGCGGAGGCGATTCAGGACGAGGCGCGCCGCATGAGCACCATGGTCAGCAATCTGCTGGACATGGCGCGCATCGAGAGCGGTGAGGTCAAGTTGAATTTGCAGTGGCAGCCGCTGGAGGAAGTGGTGGGTGCGGCACTCGAGGCGGCGCGCGCCATGCTGCAACGGCACGTCGTCGTGGTGCAGCTTCCCCGCGATTTGCCCTTGGTCAAATTCGACGCCGTACTGATCGAACGCGTGCTCGTGAACCTGCTGGAAAACGTGTCGAAATACACGCCTCCCGGCAGCACAGTGACCTTGTCGGCGCAAGTGATCGGCGATCAGCTCAGCGTGTCGGTCGCGGACAACGGCCCGGGACTGCCCGTCGGACGGGAGGAGGCGGTGTTCCAAAAATTCACGCGCGGCGAACGCGAGTCATCCACCCCGGGCGTGGGATTGGGGTTGTCCATTTGCCGCGCGATCGTCGAGTCGCACCAAGGCAAGATCACGGCCTCGTCGCGCCCGGGCGGAGGCGCGATCTTCACGTTTACCCTGCCTCTTGGCACACCGCCGCCGGCGGTCGAGCCTGAGGCACCGGTCGAAGCGCAGGTCGGCAATGGCTGAGCCGCTTCCGACCGCAATTCTCATCGAGGACGAACGCCAAATCCGGCGCTTCGTGCGCACGGCCTTGGAAGCGGAGGGTTGGAATGTTCACGAAGCCGAGACCATGCGGCAGGGATTGACGGATGCCGCCACCCGCAGGCCGGACCTCATCATTTTGGATCTGGGCCTGCCGGATGGAGATGGTGCGGATTTTCTGCGCGACCTGCGCGGCTGGTCGAAGGTGCCGGTCATCGTCCTGTCCGCCAGGGTCGGTGAGCAGGATAAAATCACCGCGCTCGACGCCGGCGCCGATGACTATTTGACCAAGCCGTTCGGCGTCGGGGAACTGCTTGCCCGCGTTCGCGCTTCCTCGCGGCGGCGGTTGGAAGCGGGTACCGATCCGGGCGCGGGCGCGGTGTTCGCGTTCGGCGATGTCAAAATCGACCTCAGCCTGCGTACGGCGCACAAGGGGGACGCGGCGATACATTTGACGCCGATCGAGTATCGACTGCTCAGTCTCTTGATCGCCAATGCCGGCAAAGTCCTCACGCACCGGCAGATCTTGCGCGAGGTGTGGGGGCCCGCGCATTCCGAGGACGGACACTACGTGCGCGTGTACATGGGACATCTGCGGCAAAAACTCGAGGACGACCCGGCGCAGCCCAGGCACATTCTGACCGAAACGGCCGTGGGCTATCGATTGGTGCAAGACGCGCGAGCTTGAAATTCTCGCGATGCGGACGGCAAAGTCCTACATACTGAGTGGTCCGACGACGACATTATTCAGTCGGACCAACGCCTACGCTGTCTGCCGCGGCGCCTTTGATCAGCGTGGCGACACTTGAGGTGAATATGCTGCATCAAGAGAGCCGGCATCCGTGCTGACCGACCAAGACATTTATTTGTTCCGCGAGGGGACCCATGGTCGTCTGTTTGACCAGCTGGGATCGCGTTTAAGCGAGGACGGCGGCGGCGCACGGTTCGCCGTTTGGGCGCCCAATGCTTCCGACGTGTCGGTGATCGGGGATTGGAACGGCTGGAACGCGGACAGCGACCGGCTGGTGCCGCGCAGCGATCAATCGGGAATCTGGGAAGGCATCGCGCCGGGCGCGCGGCACGGCCACGCGTACAAGTACCGTATTACGTCTCATCTGAGCGGCTACCGGGTCGAAAAAGCGGATCCCTTCGGCGTGTTCTGCGAGCGGCCTCCGGCGACGGCATCGCGCGTATGGAAGCTGGATTATGAGTGGAACGACAAAGCATGGATGTCGACGCGCGCCATGCGCAACGGCCTGGACGCGCCGATGTCCACGTATGAGCTGCACGCAGGATCCTGGCGCCGCCAGGACGGCAACTTTCTCAACTATCGGGATTTGGCGCATGCACTGGGCGACTATCTCAACCACCTCGGTTTTACGCACGTCGAACTCATGCCGATTACCGAGCACCCCTTCTACGGCTCCTGGGGATACCAAACCACGGGTTATTTCGCACCGACGGCGCGCTACGGCACGCCGCAGGATTTGATGTACTTCGTCGACCATCTGCACAGCCGGGGTATCGGCGTCATTCTGGACTGGGTCCCTTCGCACTTTCCGACCGATGAGCATGGACTGGTTTATTTCGATGGCACGCACCTTTATGAGCACGCGGATCCGCAGCAGGGCTTTCATCCCGAGTGGAATTCAGCGATTTTCAATTTCGGCCGCAACGAGGTGCGCAGTTTTCTGGTCTCCTCGGCGCTATTCTGGTTCGAGAAATATCACATTGACGGGCTGCGCGTGGATGCGGTGGCCTCCATGCTGTATCTGGACTATGCCCGCAAAGAGGGCGAATGGATCCCCAATCGATTCGGGGGGCGCGAAAATCTCGAGGCCATCGAATTCCTGCGCATCCTGAATCAGTCGGTATACCGGGACTATCCGGGCACGACCATGATTGCGGAGGAGTCCACCGCCTGGCCGATGGTGTCGAGGCCCACGGATATGGGGGGCCTCGGATTCGGCTTGAAATGGAACATGGGCTGGATGCACGACACGCTGGCGTACATGCAACAGGACCCGATCTACCGAAAGTATCATCATGGCGGACTGACGTTCTCCTTGATCTACGCGTTCAACGAGAACTTTGTGCTGCCGCTGTCGCACGATGAGGTGGTCTACGGCAAGGGCTCGCTCATCGGCAAAATGCCCGGCGATGATTGGCAGAAGTTCGCCAACCTGCGCGCCTTGTTCGGCTACATGTGGGCGCATCCCGGCAAAAAACTGCTTTTCATGGGCGGTGAGTTCGCGCAACGGCGCGAATGGACGCATGAAGGCGAGCTGGAGTGGTGGGTGTCCGATTTGCCGGAGCACGCCGGGGTCAAGCGGCTCATCGGCGATCTGAATCGCGTCTACCGCGATGAACCGGCACTGCATCAGGTTGACTTCTCGCCCGCAGGATTCGAATGGGTGGATGTCGGCAATGCCGAAGCGAGCGTCATCGCGTTTCTGCGCAAGTCCGCGAACGATGGCTCACGGCTGCTGGTGGTGTGCAATTTTACGCCCATGCCGCGCGAGAATTTTCTGGTCGGCGTACCGGCGCGCGGGCTCTGGCGCGAACTCATCAACACCGATGCGAAAGATTACGGCGGCGCGGGCTGGGGGAACTTGGGCGCGGTTGAATCCGTGCCCGTGAGTTCGCATGGCCGCGTCGAATCCTTGAGCCTCACGCTGCCGCCGCTCTCGACCATCGTCCTGCGCTGGGAAGGACATGGCTAGCGCCAAGCGCAAGGCGGGCGGCGTCGAGGCCACCGGCATGATCGCCGGCGTCGCCGAAGGCAGGGTCCGTGCGGTGATCGACGCCGTTTTGCCATCCGTCGATGGCGGCCGATTTCCCGCCAAGCGCATTGCCGGTGAAGCAGCCGCCATGGAAGCGCATTGTTTCACGGACGGTCACGACAAGCTGCGCGTGGTGCTGCGCTGGAAGCTCCTAGGCTCCGTCAACGCGGACTACGAGACCGACATGCAGGCGCAAGGCAACGATGTGTGGGCGGCGCAATTCACGCCGCCCCAACCGGGCCGCTATCGCTGTACGGTCATCGCCTGGGTGGATCACTTCGAGTCGTGGCGGTACGAGTTCGAAAGACGCGAGGAGAGGAGCGATATTCAAGCGGCCCTTGAAGTCGGCGCCGTGCTCATCGACGAGGCGGTGGCCAGGGCCGCCCCCGGCAGCGATGCCGCCATTCTGGCCGAATGGTCCGGGCAGCTGCGCAGGGTGCTCAAGGACTCAGGCAAGGACATCACGATGCTAAGGGCACTGGCGCTCGATCCGGCGCGCGCCAACGTGGTCGCGCGCTACGCGGATCGAGCTTTGAGCGCGAGCGCCACGCTCGATCTCCTGGTCGATCGCAAGCGTGCGGCCTTCAGCAGCTGGTACGAATTGTTTCCGCGTTCGACCGCCGCGGAAATGGGGCATCACGGGACATTCAGCGATGTCGAGGCGCGGCTGCCATACCTGGCGGAGATGGGCTTCGATGTACTGTATTTTCCACCCATTCATCCCATCGGCCGCATCAATCGCAAGGGCACGAACAATGCGCTGCGCGCCAAACCCGGCGATGTCGGCAGTCCCTGGGCGATCGGTTCCGCCGAGGGCGGGCATAAGGACATCCTGCCGCAGCTCGGCACCTTCGAGGACTTCGACCGCCTTTTGAATGTGGCGCGCGCTCTCGGCATCGAGATCGCCCTGGATCTGGCGTTCCAGTGCGCGCCGGACCACCCGTACGTGACGCTGCATCCGCAATGGTTCAAGCACCGGCCCGACGGCAGCGTGCAATACGCCGAAAATCCGCCGAAGAAGTACCAGGACATCTATCCGTTCGATTTCGAGACGCGGGACTGGCGCGCCTTGTGGACCGAGCTCAAAAGCATCGTCGATTTCTGGATCGCTCGCGGCGTCAAAATATTTCGCGTCGACAATCCTCACACCAAGGCGTTCGCGTTTTGGGAATGGCTGATCGGCGAGACCCAGCGCGATCATCCGGACGTGATTTACCTTGCCGAGGCCTTTACCCGGCCGAAGGTGATGCACCGTTTGGCGAAACTGGGCTTCTCCCAGTCGTATACTTATTTTACCTGGCGCAATACCAAGCAGGAGCTCACCGACTATTTTACCGATCTGGCCCAAGGCCCGGGCCGCGAATACTACCGGCCGAATGTGTGGCCCAATACGCCCGACATTCTCCCGGAGACGCTGCAGTCGGGTTTGCGGCCCGTGTACGCCGCCAGACTCATTCTTGCCGCGACCCTGTCCTCGAATTACGGCATCTACGGGCCGACGTATGAGCTGATGGAAAGCGCGCCGCGGGAGCCGGGCAGCGAAGAGTACCGCGATTCGGAAAAGTATCAGTTGCGCCATTGGACCTTGCAGCAGCCCGACAGCCTGTGGTCCTTGATCGCCCGCATGAACCGCATCCGGCGCGAAAATGCCGCGCTGCAATCGGATGCGGGGCTGCATTTTTGCAAGATCGAGAACGATCAGCTGATCGCCTACTTGAAGATCGATGCGGCTTCGACCAACGCCATTCTCACGGTCGTCAATCTCGATCCGCACCAAGCGCAGTCCGGCTGGGTGGACCTGGACGTGGCCGCCTTGAAGTTCGACCCTGATCAACCGTACCAGGTGCATGATTTGCTGAGCGATCAGCGCTATATATGGCGCGGGAGGTACAACTATGTTTTGTTGGAGCCGCAGCGCGCGCCGGCGCACGTGTTTAGATTGCGCCGGCGCGTGCGCAGCGAGCAGGACTTCGACTACTACCAATGAAGCGCGATTAAATGAACGACGTCCAAGTTCCGGTGTTGGATACGGCGCCGCCGACCGGCATCAGCGCCGACGATGCGCTCTGGTACAAAGATGCCGTCATCTACCAAGTCAATGTCAAGTCATTCTTCGATTCCAATGACGATGGCATCGGCGACTTCAAGGGCCTGACCTCCAAGCTCGAATACATCCGCGACCTGGGCGTCAATACCATTTGGCTGATGCCGTTTTATCCCTCGCCCCTCAAAGATGACGGCTATGACATTGCCGACTATCAGGACGTGCACCGGCAATTCGGCACGCTCGATGACTTTCGCAGCATGCTGCGCGAGGCGCATCGACTCGGACTCAAGGTGATCACCGAGCTGATCATCAACCACACCTCCGATCAGCACCCTTGGTTTCAGGCGGCACGGCAGGCGCCCGCGGGCTCGCCGCAACGCGATTTTTACGTGTGGAGCGACACGGATCAAAAATATCTCGGCACCCGCATCATCTTCACGGACACGGAAACATCCAATTGGACCTGGGACCCCGTGGCGAAGGCCTACTACTGGCACCGCTTCTTCAGCCATCAGCCGGACCTGAATTTCGACAACCCGCAGGTCATGAAGGCGGTGCTCAAGATCATGCGATTCTGGCTCGACATGGGCGTGGATGGCTTTCGTCTCGATGCCATTCCCTATCTCGTGGAGCGGGAGGGTACCAACAACGAAAACCTGCGCGAGACGCACGCGGTGATCAAGGAGCTGCGCGCGGCCATCGATGCGTCCTATGCGAACCGCTTCCTGCTGGCCGAAGCCAATCAGTGGCCTGAGGATGTGCGCGAATACTTCGGCGACGGCGACGAATGTCACATGGCCTATCACTTTCCGCTGATGCCGCGCATTTACATGGCAATCGCCCAGGAAGATCGCTATCCCATCATCGAAATCATGCAGCAGACGCCGGACATACCCGAGACCTGCCAGTGGGCCATCTTCCTGCGCAATCACGACGAGCTGACGCTCGAGATGGTGACCAGCAAGGAACGCGACTACATGTACACGACGTACGCGTCGGATCATCAAGCGCGAATCAACCTGGGGATTCGGCGGCGCCTGGCCCCCTTGATGGAGAATGATCTGGACCGCATCAAGCTGATGAACAGCCTGCTGCTGTCGATGCCCGGTTCCCCGATTCTCTACTACGGCGATGAGATCGGCATGGGCGACAACTTCTTCATCGGCGATCGCAACGGCGTGCGTACCCCGATGCAATGGAGTCCGGATCGCAATGCCGGATTTTCGCGCGCCGATCCTCAGCGCCTGTACCTGCCCCCCATCATGGATGCGGTGTATGGATACCAGTCGACCAACGTCGAAGCGCAGTCGCGCGATCCCAGTTCGCTGCTGAGCTGGACCAAGCGCCTGCTGGCGGTGCGCAAGACCAGTCAAGCCTTCGGACGCGGGTCGCGCCGCTTCCTGAGGCCGGGGAACCGCAAAATTCTGGCGTATTTGCGCGAGTTCGGCGAGGACAGCATCCTGTGCGTCGCGAATCTGTCGCGCTCCGCGCAGCCGGTCGAATTGAATCTCGCGCCCTTCAAGGGCCGCGTGCCGGTGGAAATGCTCGGCCGCACCGCGTTCCCGCCCATCGGCGACTTGCCGTACCTGTTGACCATTTCGGGCTATGGATTCTATTGGTTCCGGCTCGCCACCGATGCGGCAGTGCCTTCCTGGCATGAACAGATCGTTTCGGTCGACGAACGGCCGGTACTGGTGCTGTTTGACGGTTGGCTGAGCTTGTTTCGCGAGCGGGTGGTGCCCTGGCGCATCGGCATGGCGGAGAAGACGCGCGCGCAGTTCGAAACGGACACGCTGCCGCGCTACATCGAGACGCAGCGTTGGTATGCGGCCAAGGGCACGCCGATCGAGCGGGTCCGCATCACCGAACAGGTACTGTGGCAGGAAGGCAAGGTCGGTTGGCTCGTGGCGCTGGTGGAACTCGACGGCGCCGAGCCGCGAGCAAGCTATTTTTTGCCCTTGGGGTTGGCCTGGGAGGACCGCGAAGACGATCGCGTGCGGAATTTGTCGACCTCCGCCGTGGCCAAGATTCGCCAGCAGGCGAATGTGGGCGTGATGGGCGATGCGTTCGCGGACGAAATATTCTGCCGCGCGGTGGTCGCGGCCATGGCGGCGGACCGCGAGATCGCCACCACGGCCGGCAAGCTGCAATTCAGGCGAACTGCCGCATTCGCAGAGATTACCGGTCCCGATTTCGAGGCGTTGCCGGTGGAGCGGCCGCGCGCGTCCAGCTCGAACACCATCGTCGGCATGCGCGAGCGATTGATGCTCAAGGGCTATCGACGGCTGCGCGTCGGGACAAATCCGGAACTCGAGATGGGCTTGTTTCTCACCGAAGTGGCCCACTTTGCCAACTGCGCACCGCTGGCCGGCGTCCTCGAGTACATTGGCAACGACGGCCAGACGCGCCTGCTCGCGATGCTGCAAGGCTTTGTCGCCAATCAGGGCGATGGCTGGACGTATTCGCTCGACTATGTGCGCCGGCACCTCGAGCAATACCGCACCACGCCGGCGGGCGATTTATTGCCGCCCAATGCGCATGAGGCCTACCTCGAGCTGATACGGGTCTTGGCGCTGCGCACGGCGGAGTTGCATCGGGCTCTGGCCCAGCCGAACACCGATGCGGCGTTTTCTCCACAGCCGCTTGGCAAAGCCGACATCGATGCCTATCGCCAACGCGCCTTGGACGAGGCGCGGGATGCACTGGATCTGCTGGCCTCGAACCTGGACGCGGTGCCCGCCGCGGACCGTGCGCGGGCGAGTGCCGTGCTTGCACAGCGTGATCCAATCATGCGGCGCATCGAGGCCTGCACGGCGGCGACGCCGCCAGGCAAGAAGATCCGCATTCACGGCGACTATCACTTGGGCCAGGTGCTCGTGACGCGCAATGATTTCGTCATCATCGATTTCGAAGGCGAACCTGGCCACAGCCTCGAGCAGCGCCGCGCCAAGCACTCGCCGCTGCGTGACGTCGCCGGGATGATGCGCTCCTTCAGCTACGTTCAGCAAAGTGCTTTGCGCAGCGTCGCGCACAATGAAGCGGAGGCGGTGAGATTGTCGCCGCTGGCGCGAGGTTGGGAAATCGAGGTGCGAACGGCATTTCTGTCGGCCTACGATGCGGCCGCGCGCGAAGCGGCACTGTACGAGTCGCTGCAGCCGGGGCAGGGGTTGCTGGGATTGTTCGAGCTTGAAAAAGCGCTGTACGAATTGCGCTACGAAATCGGCAATCGACCGGCGTGGGTCGGCATCCCATTGCAAGGAATTCTGGATTGGGGCAGTTGATACCGGAGGGCTCTCATGCAAAGCATTGACATGTTGGTGGAAACGACTCGAGAGTTTTTGCACCAGACCGCCGCGTTTCTGCCGAAGCTGGTGCTGGCGCTGCTCGTGGTCGCGGTCGGATGGCTGATTGCCAAGGCGGTGCGCTTCGCGGTGGAGCGTGCCTTGCGGGCGATCAATTTCAACGTGCTGACCGAGCGCGCGGGCACCGACAATTTCTTGAAACAGGCGGGCATGCGGGGAGATACGACGACGCTGTTCGGCCTGGTGGCATTTTGGGTGGTGATCCTGGCCACCTTGATCATTGCGTTCAACGGCATGGGATTGTCGTACGTTCCTGACCTGTTGGGACGCGTGGTGCTGTTCTTTCCCAAGCTGCTCATCGCCATGCTGATCATGGTGTTCGGCGCGTATTGCGCGGGTCTCGTGGGCAATGCCGTGCAAAATTATTGCGTCGATGCAGGCATCGCGGACGCCGACGTGTTGGGCCGGCTCGTGCGCTACGCGATCATGCTCTTCGTCGTCATGATCGCCTTGAGCCAGGTCGAGGTCGGCGGCGACATCGTGCAGCGGACCTTTCTCATTCTCCTGGGCGGGCTCGTGCTGGCCTTGGCGCTGGCGTTCGGACTCGGCGGCAAGGACTGGGCGGCCGCGATGCTCGAGC
>Ga0210384_10006897_pt1 | contig 12042 bp, 17 predicted proteins | sample IncBWH2MmetaG_FD_160574 | JGI IMG/M metagenome (GOLD analysis project Ga0210384, IMG submission 160574) | Forest soil microbial communities from Barre Woods Harvard Forest LTER site, Petersham, Massachusetts, United States - Inc-BW-H-2-M | ecosystem: Environmental > Terrestrial > Soil >... | reverse complement strand
AGCGGGCAGGATGGAACATCTTTTCACGGATGGTAATATCCTCATTGTTATATACAAAAAACTCATTGACCCGCTGCTCATGGCCGGCATCAGCATGTACCTCTTTTATACCATAAGTATCTATTTCAGAAACGGGAGTAGTATTAGAACTCATATCTGCTGATGCAAAAATTGTTTTGGAAACGATTGTAATGCCATTTCCGTATTATAATTTTCTTTCCGGTAAAGATCTTTAATCGCCTGGCTTATCAATCCTGCACTCATTTCAGACGAAACATGGTTTAGATCAGGAGTTTTTTCGGCGGATAAATCCTGCAGCAAAAGATGATAATATCTTATTCCATGATGCTGTGCTTCCTCCGCAAATATTTTTGACATTTCCATTTTGGTAGTAATAGCAACCCTTGTTAAGGCGTTTGATTTAAGGTTTTCCAAAAGCCTGCTGTCAGAAATATGGACAAACATCCCGCTAAGGTTATCTTTCATCAGGTTAAGAACAATTCGGGCTCCCATAAAAAAGGGTACCATATCAGTTTCCATCATATGGTTCCATTCATCTATACTGGCTTCTGTTAGTGCTTTTTTACACTTCGAAAACTCAGGTATTTCTATTGCAATATCGATCTTGCCAAACCTGTCAGTGATCGTTTCGCAGGTTTCTATTACCTTATCAAAGTCCTGAACATCGATCAGTAACGTAATCAAATTCTCATATTGATTAATATCATCAAAAGACTTTACCATGTCAACCTGATGAAGACTCTTTGCAGGAAAAATGACAATAGCCATTTCTTTTAAAAAAGAATGAATGATCCCGATGCTCAGGCTGCTTACTTCACCAGAGATTAAAATCACTTTATTTTTAAAAAACTTTTCCATGATTCTCTGTTTAATTGAACTATAAAGTTAGATTATTAAAACATCCAAACGATATGTTCGGAAGTCGTATAAACATGCCCAGGAGGAGTATTGGCTTTGCTATAACAATGATCATCCCCCCGGTTAAATCCGAAGAAAAAGGAAATTTTGACATAAAATCCCTCCCTATAGCCCTTTATATTGGCCGGTTCGCTTCTGAACTTTGTTGTGTTAAGTAGCTTTTTTATTGTCTGAAAGATAAAAGAATATGAAAAAGATATTTGTTACAACAACAGTTTTTATGCTTACTTTATTTTCTGTGTTTGCTCAAAAACGGGCTCCCGGAGGTATTGTCGGTATCTGGTTAAGTGAAGACAAAAACGTCAAAATAGAAATTTTTAAGGCCGGTCCCCAATATTTCGGGAAACAGGTATGGGGACAGTTTCTGTACGAGGCAGACGGAATCACGCCTAAAAAAGACGCAAATAATTTGAATGAAAGGTTACGCAGAAGAGACCTAAAAAATCTCATTATTCTTAACAACTTTGATTACGACCGTGGTGTATATACTGGTGGTACTTTTTACGACTATAAAAGTGGAAAAAGATATAAATCCATTATAAAATTACATGGGTCAGATGTTCTGAAGGTTCGTGATTATGCAGTCGTATCCCTGTTCGGAAAAACGACCATATTTACAAGAGTTTCGAATGAAATGCCGCCAAGGTAAAACAGGTTCCGTTCGTTATTTGCATATAGGCCGGAGTATTGATGAATAACCAATGATGTCCGACCGGAAACACTTCGCAGCTGTGTCCGCCTTATTTCTGATTTGCAGAAGTCATAAAAAACATAATTTAACTGTAACAAGCAATAATCGGGTGCAAGTATATTAAAACATCTCACCCGATTTACTTGGAAGTTCGACGATAAAAGTAGAGCCTTCGCCAATAACTCTGGAAACAGACAGGTGTCCCCGATGAATATCGACAATTCGTTTGCATATAGCCAAACCGAGACCGGACACCTCATATTCATTTTTATCATGCATCGTCTGAAACGCGTGAAATATTTTCTGTTGACCCTCCTCCTGAATTCCGATTCCGTTGTCCTTGATATAAACGCTCACCATACTGTCATGAGCTTCACCCCATATGATGTCAGGAACGATGCTTTTATCATCGGTTGCAACGATACCAAATGCGGGCTTGGTTCTCCAGGCTGACAGTTACTTTTTATTTCTTTTCCGTTTTTCAAGCATATCTGCAATGCTGATAGACGAACAGTCAGCGATCAAAGCTGCTACTATTGAAGGCGGCATAGCAGTCATATCCGTAAAATTGATGCAGCCTTTCTGGAACCTTGCTACCGGCAGGAGCTTTACATATTTGGCATGCAACGCCGGATTCATATATATTGGCAGGCAGTGCAGTGACATATAATTTTTGGTGTTTGCTAATCCGTACTTCATGTAAGAACGCTCTTTGTAAAGGATCATTTCCTTGCCCATCATCGGCTTAATGACCGGATTAACACCCGGGTCATTGGTCATAATCGTGTCGTGGAGGGCAGTTAGTAGCGACTGCCTGTCAGATGGCATGCTGCTAATGTATTTAGATACTTTCATGTCATCAACTTGATGATCTAATTTACAATATTTGTACTCGTCTATTTAATAAGAAATTGTTTATCGCAAAAACAGATTACAGGACTAGTTTTAGGGTAACGTCCAACGCGATTGTTTTTTACAAATAACCCTGCTTTTTCAAATAATCCACCCAAACCGGATATGCAACCGGTTTTAAATGAAGCCCTTCGTAAGTATACTGGCTGATGAGGTTGCCCTCTGCGTCTGCAAACAAGTGAAAAATGTCGATATACGTATAGTTCCCTTCTTTAGCTTGCGAGGCGAGTAATTTATTCAGTGCCAGAATATGCTCTGGCTTGTCATAGTGTTGTGGAAAATGGGGTAGTTGCGGATTAATAGGAAGTACACTCTGCACATAGATGATGGTCCCGGGGCATTTATCATGGATTTCGTTTACGATTTTCAGATAGTTATCAGCTATAACGACATCAGGGATATCTTTTCCTATATCATTTATTCCTAACAGGATAAAAACTTTTGATGGGTTACGGTCGGTAATGTCCTTAAGACGTTTTAATACGCCATAGGTGATGTCTCCGCCGATGCCGCGATTAATGACCGTGCTGTCATTCAAGACTTTTTTCCAGTCGCCCATTTCAGTAATGCTGTTACCAAGGAAAATTATCCTCCCCGGAACTATGGGCTCCTTTGCAAACTGGGCCAGCCTTTGCGGGGTATGTTCGGGAAGAAAAGGGACGGTATCAAAAAGATTTTGGTTGGTAACATTTTGCGCCAGCGCAGCCAACGGAAAAAGAAGGAGGAGGTAGGTAAATTTCATCATGGGCATCTTATGTTATCAAACATATCGCCAGCTATCTCAATTTACAAAGAAAAAACTATTGTCAGGAATCGCCCGGCGCCGGATTTTATAAACGAGGGTCTGGTTTACCAGCCAGATTACGTCACCAAATGTATTTGAATCATCGATATTAACTTTTAAAACAGTTGTGGTATCGCCCGTGAAACTTATTCCATTAGGAAATGCCGATACTATCTTAGTTTATATCTATGAGTTGGCACAATTAATTTGTCAGGGTTTGAAGCGAAGTGCCTGGTCGGCAAACTTCATTTTGTCTAAGCAGTTGGTTCTCTTTTAGTCGTAAGAAAAGCCAGTCCAGTTAATACGGTGGCAAACAGGGTCATCACGTAGGCGACAGGGAAAAAATAAATAATCTCCAATACAGACTGCCCAAGAAGGCTGATAAAAAGTGCGGCTGACAGTTTCCTGCTTATCCCTGGCTGACTGCCTGCGATGGATCCGGCTAGCCAAAGTAAGTAAGCAGTCAGCAGCAATGCAATTTCGCCGATCCATCCAAATCCATGTAAGAAATCAGCAAAGCTGTGGACCGCACCCATAACCGGAAAGCGGTGATCGGTCATCGCGTGTATGACCAGATTTTGTTCGTCAGTATCGGCTTTCGTCGAACTGGCCACCCCTAAGAAGTGACCGACTGCATGTAATAAGATAATTACCGACGCGATGCTCAAAAGTATTTTAGGTTTCATGCTGGTAAATTATTTTTATATCAAGGTAACAAAAAGTTATAGCTAACCCGAAAGTGGTGGCGGACATTTGCCCTTCATATTTTTATGCGGGCTTTTTTTGAAGATCTCGTCAGGATATTTGTTATGATATTTTAAATTGCAGCCATGAAAGACAGCTTTCTTATTTTACTTGTCCTTGTTTTAATGAATTGTTCGACTGCCAGGGCCCAGGGATTGCACCTGGGTATCAAGGCAGGTTCAGACCTTAGCGAAGTCACTGGTTACTCTGTTCAGAGCGGACTCAAAGGCGGTTTCATGGCCGGCGCTTTTGCTGAAGTCAATATTATCCTTTTGGGTATCCAGCCTGAGGTCTTGTATAGCCAGATCAATACGGTGGGCGCAAACAACCAAAGCATCAAACTTCAATATTTGAATATACCCGTCCTGCTGACCATTAAACTACCCATCCCCATCCTGAGTTTTCAAATTGGTCCGCAGTTTGGCACCCTTTTGAATAAAAATGACAACCTCACAACCAATGGGAAAAATGCTTTTACATCAGGTAATTTCTCCATGGTCGCAGGGGTCCAGCTGAATCTTTTAAAATTTAAAGGAGGCGTTCGGTATGTTTACGGGTTTACCAACATTAATAACCTTTCCGGCTCCGGCTCCTGGAACACAAGAACCGTTCAGATATATATCGGGTTGAGGATATTTTAATGAAGTAAATTTTATAAACCGGCATACTAACGATCATGGATGTTCGAACAAAGCAGCAATGGCAGAATGATGTGGTGGAGGAACTGTATGGGGTGATGGCGAATGCATAAACATTCAATTAGTAGATTGTTTACCAGGTTTTTATGTCTAAGGTTAAAAACTGGCCCAATTTTAGACTGATATGTATGAGCCTTCAAATCTATCAGTTATGCAGTCAGCAGAATTACAACCTGAAATAGTATCCTTACAAATACAGCTGGATTCTTTAAAAGGTAAGTTTGACGATGCCCTTAACCATAACGTTGAGCTGTTGGAAGTCAAAAAAATATTCCACGAAATGAAAATTTTGCAGGATAGAATTGATGATTTAAATAATGATAAGGAATCGAAGCGGCATCCCACGCTCTCGTCCCGCTGAAAGCGGGAGCGGGACGGAAAGACGGCAAAGTTTTCCAATTGTAAAAACTATGATTTACGAAGGTTCCCCGGTTCATGATAAGGAGGAAATGATACAATTTTAATGGGTTTCAGATGGACTATCTTTCGCAGCACCCAGTTCTGATAAAAACTGCTGAAGATTTTCACGGACCCGGTATTATCTATCCGTTCATAAATTTGTTTGAACATGAGATTTCCCAATGTGTCACCGGGCACATTATTGAAATAAATGGGTAGCACTGCTACGAGTTCTGCCCTGGAATTGTTTATCCAAAGCCCGTTTGTTTTTTTCATCGCTTCTAAAAAACTGCTGACCAGGGAAGTATCATAGAGACTATTTATCCAAATGTCTCCCATGGTACCATCCCTGGCAACGTTGAATATAACCTGGTAGTATATATATCGGTTTTTATAGAAACTATCGTTTTGCATTACATCAGATGCCGAAGTCTCGTTTAAAACCAGCTTCTCCAGCTTTCCATATCCGCCTGTAAATGCCAGTACGGTACTATCGTACACCTGGGCCTGACTATATAAAAATACATACAGGAAAAAAGCCAGAACAATGAATTTCTTTCTCATTCCATGTTGTTTGATCCTGAGAAAGTTAACAAACAAAAAATAATATATTTAAGCGTCTGCATTTCATTCTTTAATCCGGTAAATCTGGTGATAAGTGAAAACTCCGTTAGAATATATCCGGGAACGCTTTGACCCACAAAAAAGGGTAACTTGTTAGTATGCGCCCGCTTACTCTGTCTTTCCGTGGTTTACTTTTTATTCTATTGCTTGCTAATCTTCAGTGTAAAAAGAGTCATCCACCCCCAAATATTTTACCACCCATGACCCAGGATGGGAAGAACACTTTCGGTTGTATGGTTAATGGTGAGGTCTGGATACCCTATAGTCAGTGTGGTCTCATTAATTTCCTGACACATTGTGAAGAGTTGCAATCAGTCGTGACCCCATTCGATACAACAAGCAAACTTCCCCTTGAGGTTGATCTTTTCGCTTCAAGAAAAATCGGGCAAGGTTCATTTACCTCTTTCATTATAAGGACAAGAATCCTGAAGACGGGTAAGTTTGACAGCTCTTTTATCGTCATATACACCAGGGATTCCATAAGTTATTACCTGCAGTACCCTATAAGTCATGTTTCAAACGCCATAACCGTTACCAAGCTCGACACTGTTAATAAGATCGTCTCCGGGACATTCTATTTTACGCTGTATAATTCTTCTTATGGGTTTACCAGTGATTCCCTGGTTGTTACAGATGGAAGATTCGACGTGACCTATAACGCATGTCTTTGTCACTAAACAAAACAATTTCATCAGCCAACACAAATCCTTCGAGTACAGTTACATTTACTGCTCAGTTTCCTAAAGATGGACATCCTGCCTCGGTCACGTATGATATTTATGCTACTCAATGTTCAACCTGTGCAGTGACCCAATACGGCTTTAGTGATTATTGTTATCAAACTCAATCACTTAGCCCTCCGCTTGGAACATATGCTGCGAGACCAGTGATTCATTTTGCAGGGAATGAAGTAGCAGGAACATATACTTTGGCACCTACCGTTACTTTTAATGCACTTACTGTACCATTTGGAGAAAATGTCGCAAACTCATGCGGTTGTCTTGTACCAAATAATTAGAAAATATGAATAATTATAAAATTAGAATCATTCAACATATCTGCTGTACGATATTTTTATTGAATATATCCTCTTGCGAAAAGCTCGAACTTCGTAAAGTAGATTTAAAAAACTTGAAAGAATTTTCCGTATTGACTTCAGGCGACTCCGCCACTATTTACAGTTATGTATGGTTGAACGGGAACCAAGTCATTTCAGCATTAGATAGCAACTTCAGAATTTCAGCAATGGCTGCTTTTACGGACACTGTTACCAGAAATTTAGTTCCAATGAATGGCCTGGTAATTAATACCAGATCAGTTATACCCAATCCAGATCATACCTACTCATTTAATTATAGTGATACAGCAGCCTATTTACAGTAAGGATTAAATCTTTATGGAACCAATGTTAAGGTAAAAATTACAGGCAGCTCAAGTGCTGATACTATTACAAAGACAATTTATGTGCCCAAAAAAGTGCTTAGATATACGAGCGATTTTCCATTGGGTCAATTAAATATTGCCAGTAATCTGACTTTGAACTGGACACCCGATCCCGCATGCACCTGGGGGAATATTGCAATTAAAATATTTTACAAGGGTGTTGAAAGTCGCTTCCTGAGTGATTCAACATTATCCTCTTACGATACAACTTTAAGCTATATTGTGCCCGATAACGGAAGCTATACGATAAGTTCTACCGATCTTCAAAAATTAAAACGAAATTCATTAGTTACTCTTACGATAGGCAGAGGTTCTCAAATACAGGCAGTACTTCCCGTATCATTGAAAAGAGTTTTTTACTATGCTACTTCTGCTGTAAGCACCTATACCTTAACACTGAAATGTACTGCTAACTGGCAAAATACCGGCTTAACCCAATGCCAGGTAAACGGGAGTGGATTTAATACGGGATATCAACTGGTACAGCAAAAAGATGTTTCCCCATGCAGTCCGACTTATAATCTATTACAGTGGGTCACAGGCAGCTATAATGTCTCAGCCTGTCCATTACCAGTGTCGCTTCAGGGATACGACAGCAAAACGATCAATTACAAGGTGGCTTTTACCAATACATCAACCAACACTGTTTATAATTTTGTATTGAATGCAAATACGAATACATATTACGGTGTGGGTCAAATACCAAACGGAAATTATAATGTTGCGTTTTCGGCTTTAGGCCAACCTACAAGCAGTACTTTCTATGCCAATGGTTATACGCAATATGGATTGAGTGCAAGTTTTACTAATATACCGTTTACGGCTACCAGTGACATTTATGTTAAATGATTAAATATTACCATACTCAGTGCAACCACTCAGAACTTTTGAAAAATTAAATCACTTTCTCAATTGAGTAGAAACACGTATTAACAATAAGAAATTACAATGCTGATTGTTTTCAGCATTCAACAGATTAACTTTAGTAACGATTCAGATGCAGTTAACATGTATGTTAAATGATTAATTCTTTCTGTAGAGTTTTATTGATTGTCCTGAGTTTTTCATTTTTTACGGATGCAGCAAACGGTCAGTTTATGTATGGAGTGAAGGCCGGAATGGACTTTTCAACCACATTAGCTCAGGGTCACAAAAATCCTTATGCAGGAGGTTTAGTGGCAGGCATTACCAGCGATATTGATCTAGGGAAACATTTTTTTATTTCACCTCAATTATACTATGCTCAAAAGGGATCCACCGTTTTTTCCGGATACATTTTCAGAATCAATTATTTAAACCTGCCTGTTTTATGCGGATACAGAATCACCAATCATTTACAGGTTTTATTGGGTATCGACCTGGGGATATTATTGAATAGTGAAATAGGTGAAGGCGATTCTGCTTTTATAACTACCAATCAATTTCAAAGGATTGATCCCGGATTAGATGCAGGATTAAGATATCAATTGGGCAGATGGGGTGTTGATTTTAGTTTTGTAAGAAGTTTAATAGGCATCGAGAAAACTAAACAGAGCTTCTATTATTCCAACGGACAAGGCGTTATATTTCCAGAAACTTATACTATTCCTGAAAGTGATAAAGCCAGGAATCAGACATTTGAAGTAAGTATTTATTATTTATTCGGCGGGAATAAAGCGAAGAGTCTCCCACTTTTAACGGGACGGTACGGGGATACAGCACAATATTGAAAGTAAGCGAAATAATTTGCTTTTTGCGAACTGACGTTTCGGTGTGTTATCCAGTAGAATTCATTGCATACTAATACGGTTGGGAGCTGTCGCCGGATTTTGCAGAAAGCATTAATTTTAATGAAACTTTCTATATGAAAATCTACCGTCTGCTTCTGCCATTTTTAACGATCATATATTTACACAGTTCAGCACAATCGAATTCCGATCAGGCAAAACAAAGTAGTTATCAGAAACTTAAACACGGGATCGATTCAAAACAATTTCATTTTTTAGCCACATCCGGAGCTGCTTACAAAGGCAAGACAGTTCAGTTAACCGGAGGTTATTTTATATTTTTAGGGGGAGACAGTCTGACCGTTGTGTTACCTTTTTTTGGAACGGATCAATCCAGTCATTATGGAGCATCGAAGGAAGATGCAGGTATTAACTTCCATACCCGCCAGTTCTCCTATAAGACCGATACCACAAAAAAAGGAGGCTGGGATATTACCATACAACCGAACGGCCAGAGCTCAGCAAGTAGAATTGATTTATCCATAAGCTCTACGGGTACTTGCAGGACCGTAGTAATAAGCAACAGACGGTCGAACATGACATTTTATGGAAAAGTCATTTCGAATTTTAAAGATTAGGACGCGGCTTATAATATATGAAGGCGAAAGGCAAAAAGGCTAAAGTATAAGACTGCGCTATGGTCCTTTTTCATTTTTTATAAGACCCAGTGCAAATAATTTCGCTGAATCTTTGCCGGCGATATTGTCTTCAACATTGGTCTCAATCGGAAAGTCAGGCTGAATTCCTTTGAATCTTTGAATTCCCTTTACAACAACACTAAAACTGTTTCTTGCTATTCTGAGTTGTATCCCGGTATTGTTTAAAAATATGATCCTGCTATTATCATTACACGTATAAGTGCCATCCGTTTCTGATCCAATAAATTTCCCGAGATGATAATATTTCAGGATTGCACAGAGATGACCCGTGGAGGAAAAACAGTTCCCGTTAATTAATGTGTAAAGATTTCCTTCAAAATGATCAGCCGCCAGAGGCATGGGCTTCGCGAGTTCTGCATAACCCTCATAAGATTCACTATAATAAATTACAGGTGCCTTAGCCAGGTATGCCAGTAAGTATGCGCTGCAAAAAGGATCTCCTCCACTATTGTCCCGCAGATCCAGGATGACAGAATGAATGTGTTGTTGTTTCACTTTCGCAAAAAAGCTGTCGATGAAGTGTCTAAAGCCGGCAACGCTGTCATAAAAAGAAAAAGAGCGAATGGTAAGAATACCGGTGTTATTTGATGAGTCGATCAAAAACTTCGGCGTTGAAGAAGGCCATGCTTCAACCCTATTGTAGGTTTGCAGGTTTAATGCATGAAGTTTTAACTGATGAATCGGATCACCGATTGTCCGCCTTGTATCAACAAGATATTCTTTTGGAAAATCCAGGGCGATTGCCAACAGTCCATTGAACCAGCTGGTATTTAAGTAATCTCTCTTGGCAGAAAGATTATCACCATCCGTTGAAATAAATGAATTCATAGTATCCAGCAGATCCGGAATCATTTTGCCATTTATTTTCAAGACTTCCGAAGAGATTTTCACATTCGTATCCGTACTTAAATTGCGAACGATATAAACCTTTCCCTTTTCAATAAATAATCTAAGCGGTAAGAACCCGACTGCTGAATCATTCCATACCCGTTGAGGCAACCACAACTGGGAATGACCGCAACCTATTTTTACAACCAGCGGCAATAGTATTTTATAAAAATCAGTAACAGTGGCTGAATCCCTGATTTTATCAAATTGCTGTTTGACGATTTCCTGATATACATCTTTGCATGTAAAATCATAAAGGGCAGGATGGTTATTTTTTATCTGAGCCAGGAGTTGATTGAAGTCCGCCTTCATTGCAGCAGTAGAGTACTTTGTATCCAGCGGGATTTGCTGCTTCTTATCTGATTTGTGCCCGGATAAGAAAACCAGGCAAAGCAGCAATTGAATACTATTTTTAACCAGCTTATTTATAGTTCCCCTTTTTAAATAAAATAAATTTATCGTTTATATACACCAGCATATCCAGGCTGGTTGCACGCAGGCAATAATCGTAAGTGGGTTTATATTTATATATAAATGTTATCAGTGAATCCCCACTTAAACCGGTCAGTTTAGGGACACGATGTGAAAATTTATAGTATATAAACTCTTCTCTGTCGTCCCTTATTAATCTTTCTTTCAATCTCCTCTTTTGCTTTTCATGAGAAGACCAATGACCAATCGGGCTAAAGTTTACTCCACGTCCATCACCAGATAATTTATTATCCCACAAAGGCTTTGCATTTTTATTTTGAAAAATATAATCATAATCTACTCTCCTTCTCAATGAATCATACCTGTATTTTGCCATTTCATCCACATCAATATTCTTCAAATAATTTATTTTTATTTTAAGTTCAATAGCTAGTCTTTCATTAAACATCATACTATTAACCACCACCGTATCGGAAATGTATCCTACATGGCTAAAAATTAAACTATCGCCTATCTCAGCCGCAATTTTATAATTACCGCCCAGGTCAGAAGTATTCATCTTTAGGTGACTGATATTCCGAATCGTTGCCGAAACTAAAATTTCCGAATCACCAGTTATATTTCCACTTACTTGTCGTTGTGCTAGAGCACCTGCACACAAAAACTGAAATATGGTATAAACCGGCCAGCAAATTTTCATTTCAACGAACTTATATTTAGCCAGAATTCCGGTTAACTCACTTTCCTGAAATAAAGATGCATGACCATTCCCGTATTTACTTCGAATCCGGTGACCTGATTTTTGAAATCCGGAATCATTACCAAATGGCACATCCACCAATTCGGTGTGGACTACTGAAATTCCGGGTTAAAGCTTACTTGGTGTCTTGCAGAATAACGTTCTTCAAAGATTCTAAAAATAGTTTTTATTAAGAGCAGCTTATGGCAACAACTTTAATTTATATTTAATTTAACTAATTCATAAGGTCGACTAATGCAACCTTTCTATGTTTATTTTAATCATTATCGATTGTGCAAATCCTTAGTCAATTAATTATTAAGA
>Ga0210384_10006896_pt1 | contig 12043 bp, 11 predicted proteins | sample IncBWH2MmetaG_FD_160574 | JGI IMG/M metagenome (GOLD analysis project Ga0210384, IMG submission 160574) | Forest soil microbial communities from Barre Woods Harvard Forest LTER site, Petersham, Massachusetts, United States - Inc-BW-H-2-M | ecosystem: Environmental > Terrestrial > Soil >... | reverse complement strand
CGGGAAGGACAATGGAGTGGCCACCGAGGCGCTCATCCCAAGCAGCGCTCCCGCCTGGACGCATTATCATAGCACAGTCACAAATCTCTGGTACTGGGGCGTGGAGACGCCAGGTCAAGCCTTCCCTGCGCTCGGGTTCGAAATCGGACATAACTTCGGGTTCTGAGCGCCCTAATCGTCTAGACATTCCGGGGAGCAGGGCGTAAGATTAGAGCAACGCTGGAGGCCCTCCTCCCCCGAGACTTCCAGCACGAGAACGCAAGGAGTCTTCATGTCTCGTTGCAGGGGGAAGCCGTTTAACATCCATCTTTCAGGCTCTCCACGCTGATGCGTACGAACGTACTCCGTTTCCCGATGCCGGGGGAAATTCCCAAGCCGCCAAGGCCTCAGGCTCCGCTGCCGGCGCAGGGCGCGTTCGACGCTGCCCAGGCGAAATCAACGCTCGCGATCCTGGATAGCGCCGTCGCCAAGGCGGAGATCCTGGTGGGCTTCGTGCGCGAGGACCGCTCGCAGGCAAGCGCCGCAGGGATCGAAGGGGTTGGTCTCGAGATCATGACGATCCTGGAGAGCGAACGATTTGTAAGGCTCCGGGATGCCCTGGAAGAGGCGGTGAGATCTGGCGAAGGAATCACGCTTTCTCACGAGGGGCTTGGAAAGCTTCATCGCCTGGAAGCCCTCGTGGCCGAGGGCGAGCAGCAGCTGGCGCGCTCCGGCAGCGGCACGAGGGGGATTATCAGCTTGTCTGGACGCTCCCTATCTCAGGCTTCCTCCTCATCCTCATCAAAAGACTTCGTGGTGCTCGGGGCCCTCGTGATCCTGGGGGCGGTGGCCGTCACGCTCGGGATCCTGCTTGCAGCCAAAGGCCGGACTGAAAAAGCGAATGCCATGGTGGATTCGCTGAGACCCAACCATCGCCTGAAGAGCCGGACCATCAATGAACGCTATTCTTAAATTCCCGATGCCCGAGGACGTCCAGAAGAAGCGGGCGCTGGTAGCGGACCTGCGTCCGGATCCGGTCCTTCGGACATTTTCACGAGATGATTCTCGCGCACTCCTCGGGGTCGCCCAGAAAGTCCATCGGGGAACTCAAATCCTGGTCGAGCTGGTCGACAGCCACAGGGACGTGGCAAATCTTGCCGGTATCGAGACGGTCACGATCGAGCTCGGGTCCGAGAGAAAAAATATCGAGCGGATCCTCGATACGCTCGAGGAGTCCGAAAAGAACCAGTCCGACGTAAGGCTCAGTCTCGAGGGCCTCGAGCTCCTGCGCCGCACGGAAAAACTGATCGCCGAGGCGGAGTCCAACATCTCCCGCTTCACGGCGCCTGCACCGTCTGTACACCAGGAGCAGCCTCCTGCCGCTGTTCTTGGCCAGGCTGGAGCGAAATCGACGGATGCCTTCGTCTGGGGATCGCTGCTTATTGTCGGAATCATGGCGATCGGAGTCGTCGTACTGGCCATCACGACGCCTGGAAAAAGTGACCCTTGAGCGATCTCGATCTGGACATGAAAGGCGGCCGGATCCGCCGCGTAGGCGCTCCGGAAGAGCTCGATGACGCCGTCCGCCTGCGGGACCTCCACTCGATCGAAAGCCTCGGAGGCTTCCCAACCTTTCCCCTAGGCGCCGGAGCGCCCGTCTCGCCCGGGGGGAATGCCGGCGCCGGATCCACCTTTTCAAACGCTAATAACGTCAGCTTCGGGACCATCGGAAACGCGGTGGTCACCGCGGTCGTCGCCTCGAGCCTGACCGCCGTCAATATCTCCGCCGGCCTCGCCTCGAACAATCTGTCGGCGCTTACTTTTTCAGATGCAAACGGTATTTCTTTCGGCCTGGCAGGCTCGGTCATCACCGCATCGGTCGCCATGGGAGCCGCGACCTTCAATTTTTCCGCCGGTACGACGTCCAATAACCTCACCGCCATCACTTTTTCGAATTCCAATAACGTCTCCTTCGGTCTGAACGGCTCGACCATCACCGCGAGCGCCGTCGCTTCAGTCAATGTCTCTGCCGGGACAACATCAAACAATCTCACTGCGCTCACATTTTCGAATTCCAATAACGTCTCCTTCGGGCTGAACGGTTCGACTATCACTGCGACCGCAGTCGCTTCTATCAACGTCTCGGCCGGCACGACGTCCAATAACCTCACTGCACTCACATTTTCGAATTCCAATAACGTCTCCTTCGGGCTGAACGCCTCAACGATCACCGCTTCTGTGACTGTCGCCAGCACACAGGGTTCGATCAATCTGTCCGCCGGCACGACGTCGAACCTGGCTTCTGCGTTTACTTTCTCGAATTCCAATGGAATCTCTTTCGGACTAAATGCCTCGACGATCACGGCATCTGTAGCAACAAGCCTGACGAACATCAACGTCAGCGCAGGAACTACGAGCAACAACTTATCCGCGATCACGTTCTCAAACTCGAATAACGTTTCCTTCGGGCTTAATGCCTCCACAATTACAGCCAGTGTCACGGTCGCCAGCACACAGGGTTCCATAAATCTGTCCGCCGGAACTACATCGAACCTGGCGTCCGCTTTCACATTCTCGAATTCCAATGGAATCTCGTTTGGCCTGAACGCCTCGACCATCACCGCATCAGTGGCCACGAGCCTCACGAACATCAATGTCAGCGCGGGAACCACATCCAACAATCTTTCCGCAGTAACTTTCTCGAACTCGAATGGAATCTCCTTCGGGCTTAATGCTTCCACGATCACGGCGTCCGTGGCCACGAGCCTCACAAACATCAATGTCAGCGCAGGAACCACGAGCAATAACCTGTCAGCGATCACGTTCTCGAACTCAAATAACGTGTCCTTCGGCCTGAACGGCTCAACGATTACGGCCACCGTGACCGTGGCTAGCAGTCAAGGAAGCGTGAATCTGTCCGCCGGAACAACATCAAACCTAGCAAGCGCATTTACATTCTCGAATTCCAATGGAATTTCGTTCGGCTTGAACGCCTCGACGATCACTGCGTCGGTAGCTACTTCACTCACGAACATCAACGTCAGCGCCGGCACGACGTCGAACAATCTTTCGGCGATCACTTTCTCGAATTCAAATAACGTCTCCTTCGGGCTTAACGGATCCACGATCACCGCGACCGTGACAGTGGCAAGCACACAGGGCTCCATAAATCTTTCCGCAGGAACAACATCAAACCTAGCAAGCGCATTTACATTCTCGAATTCAAATGGAATTTCGTTCGGCTTGAACGCCTCGACAATCACGGCTTCAGTAGCGACAAGTCTCACGAACATCAATGTCAGCGCCGGAACTACCTCCAACAATCTTTCGGCGATCACGTTCTCAAATTCCAACGGTGTCAGCTTTGGGTTGAACGGATCCACGATCACGGCTTCGGTAGCCGCGGGGGCCGTAAACTTTTCGGCAGGGACGACATCCAACAATCTCGCGGCCATCACGTTCTCAAATTCAAACGGAATCTCCTTCGGTCTGAACGGTTCGACGATGACGGCATCGGTAGCCACGTCGCTGACCAATATCAACGTGTCCGCCGGAACCACTTCGAATAACCTCTCGGCAATCACGTTCTCGAATTCTAACAACGTTTCCTTCGGACTCAATGGATCCACGATCACCGCCACCGTGACTGTGGCCAGCACACAGGGTTCCATAAATCTTTCTGCAGGAACCACGTCGAACCTGGCCTCAGCGTTCACCTTCTCGAACTCGAATGGAATTTCCTTTGGACTCAACGCCTCAACAATCACCGCGTCCGTAGCGACCTCGCTCACGAACATCAACGTCAGCGCCGGCACGACAAGCAATAACCTGTCCGCAATCACGTTCTCTAACTCAAACAACGTCTCCTTCGGTCTCAACGGATCAACGATCACCGCGACCGCGACGGTGGCGAGCACACAAGGCTCCATAAACCTTTCCGCAGGAACCACGTCGAATCTGGCATCCGCTTTCACGTTCTCGAATTCAAACGGAATTTCGTTCGGGCTCAATGCTTCAACCATCACCGCTTCCGTAGCGACCAGCCTGACAAATATCAATGTGTCCGCCGGCACGACGAGCAATAACCTGTCCGCGATCACGTTCTCAAATTCCAATAACGTCTCCTTCGGTCTGAACGGATCGACCATCACCGCGAGCGCGGCTGCAGGAGCTGTAAATTTTTCCGCCGGCACGACGTCGAATAATCTAGCGGCCATTACGTTCTCAAATTCAAACGGAATCTCCTTCGGCCTGAACGGCTCGACGATGACGGCATCCGTGGCGACCAGCTTGACGAACATCAACGTCAGCGCGGGAACCACGAGCAACAATCTCTCGGCAATCACGTTCTCGAACTCGAACAACGTGTCCTTTGGGCTCAATGGATCCACGATCACCGCTTCCGCGACGGTCGCCAGCACACAAGGCTCGATCAACCTGTCCGCCGGCACGACGTCGAACCTGGCGTCCGCTTTCACCTTCTCGAACTCGAACGGAGTAAGCTTCGGTCTCAATGCTTCGACGATCACGGCGAGCTTTCAGGCGGCTCCGGTCATGTCATTCTGGGAGAACATGTCGGCGGTCATGTTCCAAGGCTCGACGTTTGCGACGTTCTCGGTGGTTCCTCTCAATCCCGAGATCTTCCCAGGGCTTCTGACGGCAAACACCTTCCTGGTCGGTTTGAACGGAGCAGCGAGCCAGAGCACGGCCTCGGGTTCGGCTCTTTTCAGCTTCGGGATCTACACTTTCAATGCTTCGACGCTCAGCCTGCTGAACAGCGTGGCGACGTCGATCACTTATGCGGCGGTGTCCAACAACTCGACGGCCTTCAGCGGGTTCAGGTGGCTCTCGATCCATTCGAGCCAGTGGTCTGCCCAGCCGGTCTTCAGCCGGACCCTTTACTGGCTGGGATACATCGTCTCGAGCTCGAACGCCACCCAGTCCTTCAAGCTTGTCGGGCAGAACTACCTGAACGCCCAGGGACGCTTAGGCACGATGGGCGTCAATCAATCAGCATCGACGGGATCGCTCGGCTGGACGCCGTTCATGGGAGCCTATACGACCTCGACCACCGCGCTGCCGACGTCGATCAACCAGTCGGATCTGAACGTCGCCTCGACGACGGTGGGGAACTTCCTTCCGCATATTGTTTTGAATAACATGATGGCGAGCTTCTAGGAGCGCTATGAGGATCGGCGACATCGACACCGGGGATCCGGTCACCTTTTCGAATTCGAACGGCGTCTCGTTCGGCACGAACGTCGATGTCATTACAGCTTCAGTCGCGACCAGCCTGACTGCGGTCAATATTTCTGCGGGGACCACGTCGAACAACCTCTCGGCCGTCACGTTTTCTAACTCGAATAACGTCTCCTTCGGCCTGAACGGATCCACGATCACGGCAAGCGCATCTGTCGCCAGCACGCAGGGCTCGATCAATATTTCGGCAGGAACCACGTCAAATTTGGCTTCCGCCTTCACCTTCTCGAACTCAAACGGCGTGTCCTTTGGCTTGAACGCATCCACTGTCACCGCATCCGTAGCGACCAGCCTGACGAACATCAACATCTCAGCCGGCACGACCTCCAACAATCTCTCGGCGGTGACCTTCTCGAACTCGAACGGCGTGTCGTTCGGGCTGAATGCGTCGACCGTCACGGCATCGGTAGCCACTTCGCTGACGAACATAAACGTGAGCGCTGGAACCACAAGCAATAATCTCTCGGCGATCACGTTTTCGAACTCGAATAACATCACCTTCGGTCTGAACGCTTCGACCGTGACGGCTTCGTATGCATTCAACATTTCCGCCGGTACGACATCCAATGCCTTGTCAGCGGTGACCTTCTCTAATTCGAACGGCGTGTCGTTCGGCCTGAATGCATCCACGGTCACGGCTTCAGTGGCGACCAGCCTGACGAATATCAATGTCAGCGCGGGAACCACGAGCAACAACCTATCCGCGATCACCTTCTCTAATTCGAACGGCATCTTCTTCGGCCTGAACGGATCGACGCTCACGGCGGCGGAGTCGACGCTCAGCTATTACAGAAATACTCCTATTTTCGTGAATACCCAGTCGTTGACGGTCCAGGGCTCCACATTCTACGTTTTTCCATTTATGATGTCGGCGAACCATTCCATCAGCTATCTCCGGTTTCCGATCAGCGCGTCCGCCCAGAGCACGAGTTATGGGACTTCCGGCGCGAATACAGCCTATTCGGCCAGCCTGCTGTCCACGATCTTCGCGGTGGTCTACTCGCTTGGGACTGGTGCAAGCTCGCGCAGCCTGCAGTCGGTCGCTTCCGGATCAAGCGGAGTGTCTCAGCAGTGGTCGATCTCGCAGTCCTCGACGCAGTACACGGTCAGCTTCCGCGTCACGGTGCCTTCGGAAGGAGGATCGAACACCTTAAGCACGAGCCAGGGCGTTTCCTCCTCGACGATCAATTTGAATACGGGGTCGCTCACAAACTTCACTGGATTCCGGTACCTGGATATCAACTTTGTGACCTCGCTTCCGCCGGGCGCCTACTGGATGGCTTTCGGAATCTCGAGCACGACGTCGACCCAGGGGACGAACGCTGCCACCGGTCTTCAGATCTCGATCTCGAACGTGGTGGTCAGTCAGATCAACAACCCTATCAACCAGTTTGGGGGCGCCACGAACTCATCGAACGCATATCCGCTGGGAGTCGGCAGCTTTACGACCAATGTGATCAATACAACCGCTTCCATCGCTCTGTCAAATATTTCATCGAGCGCAAGCCAGAATATATTTTGCTTTGAGGCCATCCGTCAGGTATAAACTTAGTTTAAGGAGGAGGGCGAATGAGTCCGGGAGAGGGAGAGGAAATCTTCAAGGGCTTCGACCAGGTCAGGCACATTCCCGGGTCGACCTACAAGGATTCCTCCACGATCATCATTGTTCCTACCCGGGGGATCGAAAGGCACAGAGCCGTGGACAAGAGCGCCACGCCGGACGAGCAGAAGCGCTGTGAATCAGGCGACCACATGCGCTGCTTCATGGACGCGATCCCGAAAAAAGTGGTCCAGGCCTGGCAGGCGCTCATCGCGCCGATGAACCAGAAGCGGGCCTTCCTCTACACGGATGGCCATGAGGTCGGGAAGGCCTATGACGCCATGGTTTCCAACATCCTTCGGGATCCGAACCTGTCGAAGTGGAAGTACATTCTCACGCTTGAGGACGATAATATCCCACCCCCGGATGCACACATCAGGCTGCTCGAATCGATCGAAGCGACGGGTTTCGATGCGATGAGCGGGATCTATTTCACCAAGGGTCCGATACAGCAACCCATGGCCTACGGCGACCCTGTGAAGTACCGCACGACAGGAGAACTGGAATTTATTCCAAGGGATATCAACGCTCACATGCAGCGTGGAGAGAACGTCATCGAGGTGAATGGAATCGCGTGCGGATGCGCGTTGTGGAGGATGGATCTCTTCAAGAAGATGCCGCAGCCCTGGTTCGTGTCCGTGTCGGACATCATTCCAGGGAAAGGATCCGTTGGATTCACGCAGGATCTCTATTTTTGGAAACTAGCAAAACAAAATGGAAGGAAGGCCGGAGTCGATCTGCGCGTAAAAGTCGGGCACTTGGACAAGGAAACTGGGAAAGTTTACTGATGCCTCCGAAGATTTTAGATATCGTCTCTCATTTTTGGTCCAAGGTGGATAAGAATGGGCCTGTTCCGAAGCGTCATCCAGAACTCGGGCGATGCTGGGTTTGGAAGGGTGGTAAGTTTAAAGCCGGATACGGATGCTTTGGCAGAAATGGATACGCACATCGTATTAGTTTTGAGATTCACTTTGGGAAGATTCGTCGCGGTCATCAAGTCTGCCATTCTTGTGACTATCGTCCTTGCGTTAGACCGAGTCATCTATTCCAGGCGGTTAACCAGGGGAATGTGGATGACATGGTTTCCAAGGATAGGCAGTCTAAGGGAGAACATCGCCCTCTTTCAAAGCTGACAGAGGCTCAGGTACTTTCCATTAGGGGGAGGTATGCTTTGGGCGAGATGCAAAAGGATCTAGCTAAAGAACATGGTGTAGCTAGAGTGACGGTTTACAAAATTGTTCACGGTAAAAGCTGGGCTTATCTTTGCAAATAAAGAAGGAGAGCATTCCATGGGCGCAGGGCACAGGCATACATCGGTGGGAACGGTCCACGTGAAAGCGGGCCATGCCGTCGTCTTCGAGAAGACGATCGAGCTCGAGGATTCCGACGGCCAGAAGCACGTGGTCAAGAACGAGAACAAGGTCGTCTCCTGGGACGACCTGAAGAAGGTGGCGTCCAAGGAGGAGCTGGCCGTCCTTGAGGCCTTGGGTGCGAATCTTCTCTCCTATGAGCCGCGTCTCGATGAGATCGCGAAGGAGGAAGCTGCCGCAAAGGCGGAAGCGGCATCGAAGGAGAAGGAAGAAGGAGCGAAGAAGGAGGATGGGCCGAAGGAAGAGCCTGCGAAGAAAAAGGGGTCGAAGAAGTGAAGAAGAAAGCGCATCTCAAGATCGATCCGAGAACCAGGGCGGTCGTGAAGGAACCGGTTCAGGAGCCCGTCAGGGTGGAATCCGAGCTTCCGGCGCCGGAGCCGATCAAGCTGTCGGCCGACATCAAGCAAGCCCAGGCATCCCAGCAGGGAAACGGGAAGGCGGCGCCTCAGACCCAGGCTCCTCAAGCGCCGACAGGGGAGCTGAAGCTCGATCTCGCTTGCGGGCAGAGTCCGCGCGAGGGATTCGAAGGCGTCGATCTCTATTCCAAGGACGCCAAGCACAAGGTGGATCTCTTCCGGTTTCCATGGCCCTGGGCTACGAGCTCGGTCGATGAGCTGAATTCCAGCCATTTCATCGAGCACATCCCGATGACCTACCTCTGCAAGAAGCACGGTCACGAGCAGCTGCCCTGCGAGGGGGCTCCGGACCTGTTTTTCGCCTTCTTCGACGAATGCTACCGGATCCTGAAGCCTCAGGGCAAGATGCATATCGTGGTCCCGACGTGCCGGAGCGAGCGGGCCTTCCAGGATCCGACGCATCGTAGGTTCATTGCCCAGGCGACGTTCTTTTACCTGTCGGCGGACTGGAGGAAGGGGAACAAGCTCGACCACTACCTCGTGAAATGCAATTTCACCGGAGACGTGAACTTCTCCTTCGACGCTTCGATCCAGAGCCGCCATGAGGAGGTGCAGAAGGAGCTTTTCCAGCATGCCTGGAACGTGATGCAGGACTGGCTCGTCGTTCTCCGGGCGGTCAAATGACGATGGATCGAAGGCGCTCAAGCCGAAATAAGCGTCATGGACCAGGACACAAAACTAGAAAACTGGAACTACGGAAGTATCCCGCAGTTCCCCTATGGCGACGAAACGAGCTACAAGAAAGCGATGGAGTTCCTGGACGGCCCGTACACTATCGAGGACTGGGGCTGCGGTACCGCCTGGGCGCGTCGCTTTGTGCAGCGAGGTCGCTACATCGGGATTGACGGAAGCTGGTCGATGCACTGCGACTTGGTGACCGACCTGCGCACATACCGGTCTACCGCCGATGCGATCCTGATCCGGCACGTTCTTGAGCACTGTTTTGAATGGCAAAAGATCCTTGAGAACGCGCTCGGGTCCTTCCAGAAGAAATTCGCGCTCGTCCTCTTCACGCCGTTTGGGGATACAACGCGCTCGATCGGGAGCAGTAAGGAGAACGTGCCTGATCTATCCTTCCGAAAGGAAGACCTGCTTGAATATCTAAGGCCTTTTTCATTCACCGAGGAATCATTCCAGAGCGCCACGCAGTATGGGGCTGAGCATATTTTCTACGTGAGCAAATAACAGTCAGCGTCCGGGGGTGGTGATCAATGCCGCGCTGTTGTCGATTAAACATCGAAAAGAACGTGTGGCCATGGTAAAGTAAACGTGAAATAGAAAGGAATCCTTATGGCGCCGAAATTAGGCCCCGTCCCTCCCGCTCCCGCGCCGCTTGATCCGTTCAAGACCCAGGTGCCGCCGGCCCTGGGCGTGGTAGTTTCGAACGAGGTGACCGCCAGGGCGCCGCAAGCTCCGACCTTAGGCGTGGTGGAGAGCACGCCGTCAAAAGTCATTTCTGTCGCGCTTCCAGCGCCTGAGACGATCGGGATCATCAGTCAGCCGATCACTCCGGCGCCCGCGCCGCCGCCGGCCCCTCCGCCGGTGGGAATCGTGGAAGACAAGACGCCCGTCTATCCTCCCCCTCCTCCGCTACGTGCGCCGGCGCTAGGCACGGTCGTGGATCTTTCGATCACGCCGAGGAACCAGGCACAGGATGAGGCTGTGGAGCCTCCTCCGGCGATTGCGGTCCAGCAGAAGGTGGTCGATCCTGCCGCGCCGCCCGCGCCGGCGCTCGGCACGGTCAAAGATCATACGCCCAGGAAGTCGGTCAAGAAGGCCAAAGCATCCAACGTTTCCCAGCCGGTCGTCCTCGATCCTTTCAAGCCCAAGGATGAATAGCCTTAAGATTTTCATAGCATTCCGAGGTCTGTAAAGTATAATCTACGCATCTCCCCCACCTAAGCCGCAGTCTGTCCAGCGAGGATTGCGATGGCCTTTTGCTTGGTGGGAGCCTACAGTTGACGACCTTCCGTGGCCTTGGGCCAGCCCTCCGTATCGTTCAGCACCCATCTCTCGGTGCGAATCCCGCCACCATCATCGATAAGACCGACGGCATGATGCCCAGGACCGCCGGGGAACCGTCGCTATCCGCTGCGCTCGCGCTGCTCTCATCGGATGAAGTGGCCGACTACCAGTCCTGGGGATCGAAGGAAAAGCTCCAGTTCCTCTCGGGCTATCAGTATCTCGCGGTGGCGACGGCCGCGGGCCTCCAGCGTTCGGACGGCACGCCTTTCGACGGCTTCCTGACGCAGGGGATCTCCATCGCGCTGGGCGCAATGGATGCCGCGCAGGCCTATTTCAAGCTGATGCCCGCGGATGCAGCCGTCGCGGCCGACCAGGCGGCTTCGGTGCTTCAGGAAGCTTCGAGCAAGACGGAGCCACGGGGCTTGGCGTTCGTGAAGAAGTACGCGCTCCTCCGGGATCGCGCGGCCTGGGAGCTCGCAACCCAGAACGACCTTACGCTTGAATACGAGATCGTGGGCAATGATCCTGCGAATCCCGGAATGATCTATACCCGGAAAATAGGCGAGGACAGGCCTCCGGACTTCTCCGCGGTCTTCTCGACCAGGCTGCCCAGCGAACTCTATCAGGATGGCCTCGATCTCCAGGATAAGTTCGAGACTTTGGGCGTCACGTTCAAGAAACTGAATACCCTGGGCGCGAACAGGCGTCTGGGCGCGGGCCCCGCGCTCATCCTCGCGATCCTGATCACGCTCATCGTGGCGGTGCTCACGTTCTTCTGGCTCTGGAACCACGTGAACGAGCAGAACAAGTTGACGAAGCTCGCCGTCGACTTCGTGACGAATGATACGAGCCTGTCGCCAGCCGACAAAGCGGATCGGCTTGCCAAACTCAAGACTGCCAACAATTTTTTTGGGGAAGTCTTCGGCGCGAGCGACATCCCCTGGACCGCGATCCTGATCACGGTGGGCGTCGGAGTGCTTGCGCTTCTCGCCTATCCCTACGTGGTGGCCGCCATCAATCCAAAGCACCGCGGATACCTTGGGTATTCCTCATGAACGTGATGCTGCACCAAGTCCCGATCGTCAAATGGCAGCTGGGGAACGGCCGTTTTCAGCCGATGCTCTCGTCAAGGCTTTCCGAAGGACGGATGTCGGCGCCGAACGTCTCTCCGGAAGCGCAGGGCGTGCTTCAGAAGGGCATCAATGGGATCATTGACAGCCTGACGACCGAGGTCCAGGCGGTCATGGTGGAAGCGGATCTCGTGTCTCCGGCGGCGATCCGCGTGGACCAGAACTCCGCCAAGGATATCTCGTTCATCGGAGCGTTGCCGCCTCAGGAGATCCGTTCCGCGCTGACGGTCGATGCCCGAGAACTCGGCAATCTGGTGGACCGGGTGACCTCAGGCGCGCTTTCGCATTATCTGACGTCCCAGCAGGCGTCGGCGCTCGGGCAGC
>Ga0210384_10006892_pt1 | contig 12045 bp, 11 predicted proteins | sample IncBWH2MmetaG_FD_160574 | JGI IMG/M metagenome (GOLD analysis project Ga0210384, IMG submission 160574) | Forest soil microbial communities from Barre Woods Harvard Forest LTER site, Petersham, Massachusetts, United States - Inc-BW-H-2-M | ecosystem: Environmental > Terrestrial > Soil >... | reverse complement strand
ACCGCTTCCCCTGCTTCTCATCGCGCCGCAGCTTGTACTCGACGGAGTCGACGAGCGCTTGCCACGAGGCTTCGATGATGTTGTCGGCGACGCCGACCGTCCCCCACGTGTCATTTCCGTCGCCCGAGGTGATCAAGACCCGGGTCTTCGCCGCGGTGGCCTTGGACTCGTCGAGGATGCGCACCTTGTAGTCGAGCAGGGCCATCTCGCGCAGGTTCGGGTAGAAGTCCTCGAGGGCCTTCCGCAGCGCGTGGTCGAGCGCGTGCACCGGCCCGTTGCCGGCCGCCGCGGTGTGCTCCTCGATGCCCTTCACCCGCAGCCGCACGGTGGCCTCGGCCACCGGCTCGCCGTCGCCCGCGTTCTCCTCCACGATCACGCGATAGCCCTGCAGCTCGAAGTACGGCCGGTGGTTGCCGAGCGCGCGCTCCATCAGCAGCTCGAATGAGGCCTCCGCTCCCTCGAACAGGAACCCCTCGTCCTCGAGGCGCTTGAGCATCTCGAGGATGCGGCGGGCATCCGGCGTGTTCTTGTCGAGGTCGATGCCGTACTCCCTGGCCTTCCAGAGCACGTTGGACTGCCCGGCCAGCTCGGAGACCAGCACCCGGCGTTGATTGCCGACCGCGTCCGGGTCCACGTGTTCGTAGGTCTCCGGGTGCTTGAGCACCGCGGAGACGTGGATGCCGCCCTTGTGGGCGAAGGCCGAGTCGCCCACGTAGGGCTGGGACGCCCACGGCTTGCGGTTGGCCAGCTCGGAGACGAGGCGCGAGACGTCGCGCAGCTCGCGCAGGTTCGCGCGCGGAATGCAGTCGAGCCCCATCTTGAGCATGAGGTTCGGGATGATCGACACGAGGTTGGCGTTCCCGCACCGCTCGCCGTAGCCGTTGATCGTGCCCTGGACGTGCTCGATACCCTCAGCCACCGCGGCCAGCGAGGTGGCCACCGCGCACTCGGTGTCGTTGTGCACGTGGATGCCGAGCGGCGTCCCCGGCTTCACCGCGCGCTTCACCGTCTGGATGATCGCGGTGACTTCGTGCGGCAGGCACCCGCCGTTGGTATCGCAGAGCACGAGGCAATGGGCGCCGGCCGCCTCCGCGGCCAGCAGGGTCCGCATCGCGTAGTCCGGGTTGCGCTTGAAGCCGTCGAAGAAGTGCTCGGCGTCGTAGATGACCTCCTCGAAGTGCTTGAGGAGGTAGGCGACCGAATCCGCGATCATCGCCACGTTCTCCTCGAGCGTGGTCCCGAGCGCGGCGGTCACGTGGAAGTCCCACGCCTTGCCGAAGATGGTGACGACCGGCGGGCCCGCCTCCACCAGGGCCTGGAGGTTCGTATCCTCCTGCGGCCGCACGCCTGGACGCCGGGTGGCCCCGAACGCGCTGATCTTGGCGGACTTGAACACCGCGTCCTGCACGCGCTTGAAAAAACGCAGGTCCTTCGGATTCGAGCCCGGCCAGCCGCCCTCGATGTAGTGAACGCCGAGCGCGTCCAGGCGCTGGGCGATGCGGACCTTGTCCTCCATCGAGAAGGCCACACCCTCGCCCTGGGTGCCGTCGCGGAGGGTGGTGTCGTAGACCTTGATCTGGCGCGATCCTGGAGTCACGGCCATGGGGGCCACATCATCCCGCCGGCCAACGGCGGGTGTCAAGTTATGCTCGGGCGGTGATCCCGACCGTGATGGCGGTGGTGGTGCTGGCGGCGGCGTTCATCAAGGGCGCCGTCGGCTTCGGGTTCCCCTCTCTCGCCACTCCGCTGCTGAGCCTGGTCGTGGACGTGAAGACCGCGGTGGTACTCCTGATCCTCCCCAACATCGTCATGGACGGCATCCAGTTCGCTCGGCGCGGGACCCCGCGGGCCACGGCGCGCCGCTTCGGCACCCTGCTGCTCTCGGGCTCGGTGGGCGTCGTGCTCGGCACTCGCGTCCTGACGCTCCTGTCGCCCCGCGCGGCCACGCTCACCCTCGGTGTCTTCGTCCTGATCTTCGTCGCGCTCAGCACCACCGGGCTCTCCCCGAAGGTGCCCGCCCGGTGGGAGCCCTGGCTCTCGCCGGTCGCCGGCTTCGTGGCCGGGATGGTCGGCGGCGTGACCAATTCCCCCGCCACCCCGTTGGTCCTCTATTTCCACGCCATCGGTCTCGGCAAGCACGACTTCATCTCGTCGGTGGCCTTCACCTTCGTCTTCTACAAGCTGGTGCAGCTCGGCGCGGTCGCCTGGTACGGCCTCCTCCCCTGGTCGCTCCTCGGCTGGTCGCTCGTCCTGACCGCGGTCGCGCTGGCGGGGTTCGGAGTCGGGTTGCGCGTGCAGGATCGGCTGGATCAGCGGAGCTTCAACCGCGCGGTGTTGGGCTTCCTCGGCGCGCTGGGTGCCTGGCTGCTGATCCGCACGCTCTGGTGATCGGCCGCCTGGGAGTTAGACCACGCCGCCGGCGCGCAGCTTCTCGACGCGCGCCTTCGGCATGCGCAGGAGTCCGATCAGGATCTCGTCCGTGTGCTGGCCGAGCAGCGGGGGCGGCAGGGTGGCCGCGCCCGGCGTGTCGTGCAACCGCACCGGCACGCCCATCACCGTGATCGGCCCCGCCTTCGGGTGCGGCAGCGAGACCATCATGCCGCGCGCCCGCAGGTGCGCGCTCTCGCACACCTCGGCCACGCTCTTGATGCGGCCCGCGGGCACCCCCGCCTTGTCGAGGCGCGCCAGCCACTCGTCGGCGGGCCGGGCGCCGAGGATCTCGTTGAGCAGCGGGACCAGGGTCTTGCGGTTCGTCACCCGGTTGGCCTCGGTGTCGAAGCGCGCATCCTTGATCAGGTCCTCACGCTCGAGCGCGCGGCAGGTGCGCTCCCAGAGCGAGTTGTTGGCCACGCCGAGCGTGATGTAGACGTCCTGGGCCCTGAAGACCTCGTACGGCACGATGGACGGGTGCTCGTTCCCCCGCCGGGTCGGGCGGCCGCCCGCGTTCCAGTAGAGCCCGGCCTGGTACGTGAGCAGCGATGCCATCACGTCGAGCATGCCGATCTCGACCTTCTGCCCCTTGCCGGTCTTCTGCCGGTTCAGCAGCGCCAGCGTGATGCCCTGCGCGGCCGCCATGCCCGCGACGAGGTCGCCGATCGAGTTGCCTACCTTCACCGGCGGGCCGTCGGGAAATCCGGTGATGTCCATGACGCCCGACTCGCCCTGCACGATCAGGTCGTAGCCCGGCCGGTGCGCCTCCGGCCCGCTCTCGCCGAAGCCCGAGATCGAGCAGTACACCAGCTTGGGATTGACCTTTCTGAGTGTCTCGTAGCCGAAACCTAGCCGCTCCATGGTGCCGGGGCGGAAGTTCTCCAGCACCACGTCGGCGCGCGCGAGCAGCCGCCGCAGGATGTCCTGCCCCTCGGGGGCCTTCATGTTCAGGGTGAGGCTCTTCTTGTTCCGGTTGACCGACAGGAAGTACGTCGCTTCTCCGCCCACGAAGGGTGGCCAGCCGCGGGTGTCGTCACCCTTGCCGGGCTCCTCGATCTTGATAACCTCCGCGCCCATGTCGCCGAGCGACATCGCGCAGAAGGGGCCGGCCAGCACCCGGGTGAGGTCGACGACGCGCACGCCCTGGAGCGGCGGCCGGGCGGGCCGACGGGCGGCCGGCGGTCTCGAGTGGGCTTTCGGGATAGCCTTGCGGGAGCGGGCCCTATTGGTCGCCACGGGACCTCCTGTTCCAGACACCTTTCACGACGCTCTTGCCGATCGAGGCGATGCGCTCGCCACGCGCGCCGGCGCGACGCCAGAACAGGCGCGCCCGGTCGGCGACCCCCATGTGCGAGAAGTAGAACACGGAATCCACCGCCTCGACCGAGACATGCGAGCCGATCTTGACGCCCTCGGTGGCGGTGCCGTGGCAGAAGAGCCGGGCACCGCCCTGCAGCTCGATCAGGGCGAGGTGCAGCGGGGCGCGGAAGCCCTCGGGCGGCGAGTGCAGCGTGGTGAACGACACCACCTCACCGAGCGGCGCGACCCCGGCCGCTTCCATCCGCACCGGGTGGTCGGGACACAGGCTGGCCGGCGGCACCACCAGGCGCCGGCAGCGCGGGCAGCGCGAGGCCGCGAGGAGCTCGACCATCAGCGGCGGGCTTCCAGCAACGTGACCCAGTTGTTGGTGGCGAGCCCGCCGATGGACTGGGCGAGCCCCACCCGCGCCTCCACCTGGCGGCCCTCCGCCCGCCCCCGCAGTTGCCAGCACAGCTCCACGATCTGGGAGATGCCGGTGGCGGCCAACGGGTGCCCGCGCGCCTTGAGTCCACCCGAGGGGTTCACCGGGAGCCGTCCTCCGATGGCCGTCTCGCCGTCGAGGGTGGCCCGGCCCGCCTTGCCCGGCGGCACGAGCCCGGTGTCCTCGAGCGAGATCAGCTCGAACGGGGTGAAGGCGTCGTGGATCTCGGCGACCTCGACCCGCTCCGCCCCGAACCCCGCCATGCGGTAGGCGACTTCCGCGGCGGCCTGGGTGGCCCGGAAGGTCGTGAGATCCGTCCGGTACCGGATCGCGATGGTGTCGGCCCCCTGCCCGATGCCCGCGATGCGCACCGCTCGGCGGTCGGCGGTGAGCAGCAGCGCGGCGCCGCCGTCCGAGATCGGGCAACAGTGGAAGAGCCGGAGCGGATCGGCGACGAGCCGGCTCGCCATCACCGCGTCCAGCGTGACCTCTTCCTGGAAGTGGGCGAAGGGGTTGCGGGCCCCGTTCGCGTGGTTCTTGACCGCGACCTGCGAGAACTCCTTGAGGGTGAGGCCCCGCCGATGCATGGCGGCCCGCGTGATCAGCCCGGCGAGAGCGGGCATCGTGGCGCCGTAGCTCTTCTCGTGCGGGTCGATGGAGCGGCCGATGATATCGGAGACGCGCGGAGTCGGCACGTGGGTCATCTTCTCGCCGCCCACCACCAGGACCGCGCGGTGCAGGCCCGCGGCGATGGCCGCGAAGGCGGCGTACACCGCGGCCACGCCCGAGGACGTGGCGGTCTCCACCCGCACCGCGGGCACGTGCGAGAGGCCGAGGCGAGTGGCGATGAGCGAGCCGTAGTTCCCGGCGCCGGTGAACTCCTCCGGATTCATGGCCGCGACCATGAGCGCGTCGGGCTGGTCGATCCCCGCGTCCTCCATGGCCAGCAGCGCCGCCTCGGCCATGAGGTCCGGGAGGTTCTCGTCGCGCCGCCCGAAGCGGGTCATGCCGGCGCCCGCGATCCACACGTCGTTCACGGATCCATTTCAAACCGGGGCCCGACCGGGTGTCAACGAGTTTGCGCCATCCACCGCGCCACGGCGGGGCGGGATCGCGGGCGGCGGCACGCTGATCTCGAACTCTCGGATGAGGCGCAGCAGGTACGTGCGCTGCAGCCCCAGCGCCCGCGCCGCGCGCGTGCGGTTGCCGCCGGCCTGGGTGAGCGTGGCCTCGATCAGCCGCCGCTTGAAGTCGGAGACCGCGCCGTGGAAGCCGGGCAGCGGCCGCGCGGGAGCGTTGGGGGTCGCCGCGACTTCGGACAGCCCCTTCGGCGTCCGCGGCAGGGACGCCCGGGGAGCGGGCTCGGGAGCGGTCATGAGCGCTGTCATGCGCGATGAGACTGGCAAGGCCTGTGCCACGCGACCACCCGCGAAATCCGCGGCGTTTGCGCGGGTGGCGCGATCGCGTGCACCGGGCCGTGGGCAGCGACGGCGCGCGACTGCCGTCGCGTGTAGGCACGTCGCGCGGGAGACAAAAAGAGAGGGACCCGCGAACGCGGGTCCCCGTTGCCGCGCGAGCGGACCGCGGCCGGCTACGCCTTGGTGGCCGGCTTGACGCCCGGGTTGTCCTTGAAGAACTGCTTGTTCAGCTCGATGAAGTTCTTCCAGTTGGCCGGGGTCTCGTCCTCCGCGAAAATCGCCTTCACCGGGCAGACCGGCTCGCACGCCCCGCAGTCGATGCACTCATCCGGGTGGATGTAGAGCATGGTCTCGCCCTCGTAGATGCAGTCCACGGGGCAGACTTCGACACAGGCCTTGTCCTTCACGTTGATGCAGGGCTCAGCGATGATATACGCCATTCAAACCTCCTGGTGACCCGGATAAGTGCTTCGAAACCCCCACATTTCTACCAACTTGGGCGAGGACTGTCAAGGCTTCTTGGATCGGGCCGCACCGCCTACAGCGTGCGCAGCTTGGGATCGAGCGCGTCGCGGAGGGAGTCGCCGAAGAGATTGAACGCGAAGACGGCCAGGCTGATCGCGAGCCCCGGAAACAGCGCCATCCAGGGCGCCGCCTCCGCGAAGTCGACCGCGGCGCCGCGCAGCATCAGGCCCCAGGCGGGGGTGGGCTCCTGGACGCCCAGGCCCAGGAATGACAGCGACGCCTCCGCCAGGATCGCCTGGCTGAGAAACGCGGTGAGCATGATCAGGTACGGCGCGGCCACGTTGGGCAGCATGTGCCGCATGATGATGCGCAGATGCCCGAAGCCCGCGGCCCGGGCCGCGTCGACGTACGGCATCTCCCGGATCGTCAGTGCCGAGGAGCGGATGACCAGCGCGGCCCGCGGGATCATCGGGACCGTGATGGCCATGATCAGGTTCGGGATGCTGTTGCCGAGGATGGCCACCAGCGCCAGCGCCAGGATGATCAGCGGGAACGAGAGGAAGATGTCCATGAGGCGCTGGAGGTAGAGATCCACCAGCCCCCCGAAGTAGGCACTGCCCACGCCCAGGACCGCTCCGAGCGTGGCCCCGACGAGCGCCGAGCCGAAGCCCACCAGCAGCGCGGTGCGCGAGCCGTAGATCAGTCGCGAGAGCACGTCGCGGCCGAACGCGTCGGTGCCGAGCCAGTGCGCGGCGTTCGGCTTGGCCAGCATCGCGCCGAAGTCCACCGCGACGGGATCGTACGGGGCGAGCGGCCCCGAGAACACCGCCACCACGATCATGAGCAGGACCACCACCGCGCCCACCGCCCCCAGGGTGCGGTGGCGCGCGAAATCGCGTACCGCGGCCCACCAGCGGGCGCTCGGGGTCGGCTCGGACGCGGCTCCCGCCGCATGGTCGATCGGCGTGGTAATCGCCATGGCGCTATCTGTACCGGATTCTCGGGTCGAGCCAGGCGTACATGACGTCCATCGCGAAGTTCACGAAGATGAAGATGCCGGCCACCAGCATGACCAGCGCCTGGATCAGCGTGTAGTCCCGGTGGGCCACCGCCTGCACGAACAAGAGCCCGATCCCGTTCAGATTGAAGACCTGCTCGGTCACCACCAGCCCGCCGATCAGGAACGCGAACTCCAGCGCGATCACGGTCAGCACCGGCAGCATCGCGTTTTTCAGGGCGTGGCGAGTCAGGATCAACCGATGCACCAGGCCCTTGGCGCGGGCGGTGCGCACGTAGTCCTCCCGCAGGACCTCGAGCATGGCCGAGCGGGTCATGCGGGTGGCCACCGCCGAGTAGCGATAGCCCACCGCCAGCGCGGGCCAGATGAGCTGCTGAAGGTTCTGCCAGGGGCTCACCCAGAACGGGGTGTAGACCATGGGAGGCAGCCACTTGAAGACGATGAGGAAGGTCAGGATGAACAGGATACCGAGCCAGAAGGATGGGCACGCCAGCCCCGCGATCGAGAAGATGCGCACCGTGTAGTCCACCCAGCTGTCCTGCTTCAGCGCGGCGAGCAAGCCCAGGGGCACGGCGAGGAGTACCGCCACGATCGTGGCCATGATCGCCACCTGCAGCGACAGGGCAAACCGCAGCTTGATCTCATCCCAGATCGGCGAGCCCGTCCACATCGAAGTGCCGAAATCGAGGCGGGCGATTCCGACCATCCACACGCCGAACTGCTTCCATACCGGCTGGTCGAGGCCGAAGCGCGCGCGTTCCTGCTTCAACACGTCGTCGGACACCGCTCCGCGATCGCCGGCCAGGCGCAGCTCCACCACGTCGCCCGGGATCACTCGGATGAGGAAAAAGGTGAGGACCGCCACCCCGATCAGGGTGGGAACCATCAAGAGGAAGCGCTTCAGCAGGTACTTCCACATACCGTCGGCCCGCCGCTCGGAGCTACTCCGAGAGCCAGACCGTGTCCAGCTGGTTGTTCAGGTAGTGGCTGGGGGTGATGGTCCAGCCCTTGACCTTGGCGCTGTGCACGACGATCCGGTGCCACTGCAGCGTGTAGATCACGTGCGCTTCCTCGTCGAGAAGCCGCTTCTCGAACGCGCGGAGATACTTCCGCCGCTCCTCGAGATCGAGCGCCCGCGACTGCTTCTGGAACAGCTCGTCGATGACCTTGTCCTTGTGCTTGCCGTAGTTCGCGTCGGAGTTGCTCACGAAGCGCGGCAGGTCCAGGTCCGGCTCCACGATGAACCCACACTGGAAGTCCATGGCCACCTCGAAGTCGCCCCGCTTGAGCATCGGATGGTACGCCGACGCCTCGATCACCTCCTGCTTCACGTTGAGCCCGATCTGGCGCCACTGATCGATGAGCCAGATGCCGAGGGGCTCGTAGGGATGCGGGATCCCGCGGTTCTTGAACGTGAACGAGAACCCGTCCGGCACGCCCGCCTCGCGGAGCAGTCGCCGGGCTTCTGCGCGGTTGGCGTTGATGTCGTGTCCGTAGCCCGCGAGCTTCTCGAGCTCGGCGGGTGGCGTCGCCCACGGGGTACCCGGAACCTGGACCCCGGCCACGTCCTTCACCAGTGTGATCTTGGAGAGATTCTTCGAGCCCTCGTACCGGTCCAGCGCGAGGGAAAGCGCCCGACGCACTCGCTTGTCGTCGAACGGCTTCTTCTCGTGGTGCATGGAGACGAAATTCAGGCAGTCCCAGGGGCTCTCCTGCACGGTGACCTTGTCGCCCAACGCCTGGACGAGCTGATCCCGCTCCGGCGGGCTGAAGCTGCGGAACTGGATGTGGGCGCGCCCGGCCCGAATCGCCGCCACCTGCTGCGCCGACGACGAGACAAAGAGCGCCCGGTACCCGTCGAGATAGGGCTTACCCTTGTCCCAGTAGTTGGGATTCTTCTTTCCCACCCACTCCGAGCCCTTGATGTGCTCGACGAACAGGAAGGGCCCGGTGCCCATGATGTGCGTCTCGTACCAATGCATGTCCTTGGCCAGGATGTCGGCCTTGTAGATCCAGTTCCAGGGCGAGGCCAGGTTCAAGAGGAGCGACGGCTCCGGCCACTTGAGGCGGAAACGGATCGTGTAGGGATCCGGGGCTTCCACCACTTCGACCGCGTCATAGGAATCCTTGCGCAGCGACTTGATCCCCGCGGGCGGGAAGATGATCTTGTCGTAGGACGCCTTGACGTCCTTCGAGGTCATCTCGCCGCCATCGTGGAACTTCACGCCCTTGCGCAGCTTGAACGTGTAGACCAGGCCGTCCTTCGAGATGGTCCAGGATTCGGCCAGATCACCGACCGGTTTGGTCCCGGTCTTGTCGAAGGGATCCACCCGCATCAAGGTGTTGTAGTGAGGCGCCGTCGGGTGGATGAGCCCGAACGTCTCCTCCTGGTGGGCGTCGTAGGAGGGCGGCTCCGACGGCACCACGAAGGTCAACACGCCTCCGTACCGCGGCTTGTCCTGGGCGACGCCGGAGACCGTCCAGGCAAACGTCAGCGCGAGGGCGAGGACGACGAGCGTGCAGACAGACCACCTACTGCGATGGCGCATGGGCCACCTCCCCGATGAGATGGGCAACCGAATGGCTCGACGAATCAATCGGCAAGGGCGGGTCTAGGTTCCGTCCGAGTTTCGCTACTTTAGCGGCCCGCGGCCGGGGCTGTCAAGAAGCGGTGCGCTAGAGGCGGATGCAGGCGGCGTGGTGACCGGGCTTGATCTCGCGCAGCTCCGGGACGACGCGCCGGCAGTCGTCCACCGCGATCGGGCAGCGCGGGTGGAAGACGCAGCCGGCCGGCGGATTGAGGGGGCTCGGCACCTCCCCACCCAGCACGGTGTGCTCCCGCCGCGCCTCCACCACCGGGTCCGGGATGGGCACCGCCGAGAGCAGGGCCTTCGTGTAGGGGTGCTGCGGATCCTCGTAGAGCGATTTGCGATCGGTGATCTCGACGATCTTGCCGAGATACATGACCGCGACGCGGTCGGAGATGTGGCGCACCACCGAGAGGTCGTGGGCCACGAACAGATAGGTCAGCCCGAACTCGGCCTGGAGGTCTTCCAGGAGGTTGATGATCTGGGCCTGGATCGAGACGTCGAGCGCGGAGACCGGCTCGTCGCAGATGATCAGGCGCGGCTCCATGGCGAGCGCCCGAGCGATGCCGACGCGCTGGCGCTGCCCGCCCGACAGCTCGTGCGGGTACCGCCGCGCCATCGCGGGCAGGAGACCCGCGTGGCGCAGCAGCTCCTGCACCCGCGCGGCACGGGCCGTCCGATCCGGCACGATCCGGTGCACCGCGAGCGGCTCGGCGATGATCTGCCCCACCGTCATGCGCGGGTTCAGCGAGCTGTAGGGGTCCTGGAAGATCACCTGCACGCGGCGGCGCACGGCGCGCAGCTCGGAGTCGGCCAGCCGGGTCAGATCCCGGCCTTCGAAGATCACCTCGCCGCTGGTGGGCCGCTCGAGTTGCAAGATGCAGCGCCCGGTCGTCGTCTTGCCGCAGCCGGACTCGCCGACCAGGCCCAGGGTCTCGCCGCGGCGGATGGCGAAGCTCACGCCGTCCACCGCCTTCACCACCGCCGGGCGGCCCCCGAAGAGCCCGCCGCCGATCTCGAAATGCTTCACCAGGTTCCGGATTTCTAGAATCGTCTCCAGCGAAGTCTCTTCGCGTGGCGTCGTGGCCTCTTCGCCTTGCGGGCTCATCGGATTGCTCCAGGCCAGGTCTCTTCGCGTGGCGGCGTGGCCTCTTCGCTCTTCGAGCTCATCGGGGGGTCGCCTCGGGCGTCGCGACGGCGTGGAGGTCCTTGGCGAGCCAGCAGGCGGAGACGTGGTCAGCAGCCACCGTCTCGAGCGGCGGCTCCTCCGCGCGGCACCGGTCGATCACGTAGCCGCAGCGGGGCGCGAAGGAGCAGCCCCCGGGCAGGCGCGAGAGATCGGGCGGCTGGCCCGGGATCGGCTGGAGCTTCGCGCGACGCGGCTCGTCGAGCCGCGGCACCGAGCGGAGCAACCCGAGCGTGTAGGGATGGCGGGGGTTGGCGTAGGTCTCCCGCGCGGTGGCCCGCTCCACGATCTTGCCCGCGTACATCACGTTGACCCGATCCGCGTAGCGGGCCACCACCCCCAGGTTGTGGGTGATCATCAAAATGGCCACGCCGAGCCGACGCGACAGGCTCTTCATCAGCTCGAGGATCTGGGCCTGGATGGTCACGTCGAGCGCGGTGGTGGGCTCGTCGGCCAGGACGAGGGCCGGGTTGCAGGAGAGCGCCATCGCGATCATGATGCGCTGCCGCATGCCACCGCTGAACTGATGCGGGTACTGGCGCAACCGTCGCAGCCCGTCGGTGATGCCGACCAGCCCGAGCAGCTCCACCGCGCGCGCGTTGGCCTCCGGGTGCGTCATCCCGAGGTGGGTCTCGAGGGTCTCGGTGAGCTGGCGGCCGACGGTCAGCACCGGGTTCAGGGAGGTCATGGGCTCCTGGAAGATCATCCCGATCTCCCGCCCGCGTACCCGGCGCATCTCCTCCTCGGGCAGCGCGAGGAGGTTCCGACCGTTGAACAGGATCTCACCGTCGACGATGCGGCCGGCGGGCGCCGACACCAGACGCATGACCGAGAGCGCGCTCACCGACTTGCCGCAGCCCGACTCCCCCACCAGCGCGACCGTCTCGCCCTTGCGGACGTCCCACGAGACGCCGTCGACCGCACGGATTACTCCGGCCGAGGTGTGGAAGTGGGTGCGGAGACTCCTGACGTCGAGGAGGACCTCCATCAGGCCGGGAGTCTAGCACACCACCGCCAGGCCTCGGCCCGACGGCCTCTCGACGGAGCTAGCCCTGCGCCGGGGCGCAGGAGGTCACCCCCAGCTCCACGACCACCTCACGGATGGCCGCGAGCACCCCGCGCATCTCGGGCTCGCCGAGGGCGCCGATGCATCCGATGCGGAAGCTGTCGGCCACCGTGAGCTTGCCGGGGTAGATGAC
>Ga0210384_10006891_pt1 | contig 12045 bp, 9 predicted proteins | sample IncBWH2MmetaG_FD_160574 | JGI IMG/M metagenome (GOLD analysis project Ga0210384, IMG submission 160574) | Forest soil microbial communities from Barre Woods Harvard Forest LTER site, Petersham, Massachusetts, United States - Inc-BW-H-2-M | ecosystem: Environmental > Terrestrial > Soil >... | reverse complement strand
ACGAGCCAGTAGTCCTAACCATAGCCGGAAGAAGCGGAACATGGAGAACAGTCATAGCAAATTGGCGGGTTGAGGAAAGTGTGCAAGCTGTTGATTTCACGGCTGGACAGAATTTTGGCGAATGACACCCAAATGGTTTTGACAAGATTGGCTATGTTGGACCGTGTCCACCGGGGCATTCGCCTCATCGTTACGTCTTTGATTTATACGCCCCGGTCCTTCGATGAGCGAACGCCCAATAAGGAGCGATTCATCCACCCGGACTGGGCGAGGGAGGACGGCGGCAACATCCAGAAAGGAATTGCGGACGCCCAAAACGTTTGTGGGTGTGGATATTCATAAAGGCGAGCGGGTGTTTAATCGTGTCGTCGATCCTTGCGGTCAAGCTTCTCGCAGGAACTACGTGTGGCTGAGTCAAAAGACAAAGAACCTGTCGTGCACGGCGCTGTCGAAACAGAAGAGTCCTTCATCCGCCGTATTTTTTTCGGTCCCACCGGATTTCGTTCCGGCTGGAGCTTCACGCTGTATGTAGCGCTATTCGCTTTGATCGTTGCCGCCGGAGGCCGGTGGGCGCACTCGCTGCACTTCGGCGAGCTTTGGTCGCAGATGTTTCGGGAACTCGGCGTTCTTTCGGCCGCTGTGATTGCTGCGATGGTCATGGCACGCATCGAACGGCGACCGTGGAGTACTTATGGGTTGCCAATGCGCGGGGCATTTTCAAAACTCTTTTGGGTCGGCGCAATCTGGGGATTCCTGGCCATCACTTTGGTGTTGGAGGCTTTGCATGGGCTGCACGCGTTCGACTTCGGCCACATCGTGCTGCACGGCATGTTCATCGTCAGGTTTGCCGCGTTCTGGGGATTATTCTTTATCGTGGTCGGTTTGTTTGAGGAGTTTCTTCTACGCGGCTATACCCAATTCACATTGGCGCGCGGAATCGGTTTTTGGCTGGCGGCTGCGTTGCTCTCCTGCCTTTTCGGCGTGGTACATCTCAGGAACCGGGGAGAAGCCTGGACCGGGGCTTTAGCCGCCGTCATGATCGGCCTCTTTCTCTGCCTCACCCTCCGCCGCACCGGCGATTTGTGGTTTGCGGTCGGATTCCACGCTTCATGGGACTGGGGCGAAACTTTCTTCTACTCCGTTCCCGATAGCGGACAGATCTTTCCGGGACATCTGCTCAGTTCGTCGTTCCATGGACCGAAATGGCTCACAGGAGGATCGGTCGGACCAGAAGGCAGCGTGTTATGCCTCGTGGTGATTGCGGTGGTGTGGGTGGCGTTTGACCGGACACATCGCGTGTCGGGTGTGAAGCGCTTTGGATGTTGACAAACCTTCCGGTTCGAACAACTAAACAGCCAATACTTGGCGGCCGTCGTGGTGATACCTCTCAGTAAGAACTACGGTGCATAGAAACGTTCCGGCCCCAAACAGCGGGCGGGGCGCCTGTAATGCGGTGAATCCATCTCGTCATGTGGGCTTGGTCGGCAAAGCCCGTGTCCGCTGCGATTCTGCACAGGCAGTCGGACCCTCTTGTGATGCGCAGCCACGCGGTACGGGCGCGTAATTCGGCTCGCAAAACCGGGTTACTTGCTGACGGCCAAGGCTGTACAGGAGTTTGTCACGTGTGGCCAAAGTAAGGAATTTGCGTGATCGCTTAGGGGGTTACCAGTGTCCATTACCGATTATTCGAGTAGTTCGAGCGCCTTGTTGACCTGGGCATCCTCTCCGCAAGCCAGTCTGTGTGGATCAATGTCGATCTCTACATCCGGCAGTACACCCGAACCTTCTGTGTAGTTTCCACTGGGACTGTACCAGCCAAATATCGGCAAGTAGAGTTGGTAACCGTGGCCGACGTTGAACATCGTCGCCCCAAGGACATTGCCTCTCGTCTGTTTACCCACGACCGTTGCAAGCTTCGTGTCCTTCGCAAACTGAGCAGCCATTTCCCCGGCGCTGTTCGTCCACTCGTTCACCAGCACCGCAACACGGCCGTGGAATGGCTGTTTGCCTAAACCTTGTGTGAGCAGTACCAAAGATTTATCTCGAACCGAAAAGCGTGCAAGGCAAAAAAGAACTCCGAGCTTAGTACTGGGCATCGGAACTCGTGGGAATTGCGCGACGTTGTAGCCTCGTTGCAGCCGTTTTCGGGTGATATCGTAGCCGATAGGAAATCGGTCAGGACACAGATAGCTCACAAGGCGGGCAAAGCCGAGACTTCCGCCGAGACATCCCCGTAAATCGATGAGGAGGCGGTCGCACCCTTGTGCCTTGAGTGACGCAACCGCGACGTCGAGAAGTCTTGAGAAGCGGACTCCAAACGCCCCAGAAAAGAAAGAAATCTTCAATATTCCAATGTTCCGTAGCATGCGGTGACTGACGCTTTTTGGCTCGATGAGCGGCGGTCGTCGCCGTTTTGCTCTCCTTGGTGGAACAGTCAGCAGGAGGTCCATGGCTTCGTGCCGGTTGGGTAGTTCTATAGTCACATGGTGTTCTTCGCCAAAGTGAAATACCGGAAAGGTTGGGGGAGCCGTTGGCGTCCCGTTTACGGTTATAAGGAGGTGTCCGGGACTGATGCCCGCGCGTGCGGCAGGACCATCCTCAAATACGTCCAAAAACATCCACTGTGGACCACCGATACGGGGCACTGAACGGAGGGTAGCGCCAATGACATGCTGTGGCATAATTGGATTCGTATCGGAGAGAAAAAAATTCGTATGGCTGGATTTAAGCTGGGACAGAAGATCGCGAACGCCTTCCTCGAAAGCGTTGTCATCTGCCGTTAGCAGAGTGGGGATCTGCTCGTCGACTGCTCTAGACCAATCCGCGTAATCGACGTTACCAATATTGAAGTGGTGCTTGACCACGATGGCCTTGACACGAGAAATGAGTTTGAGGCGAGCTGCGGGTTGAAGCATTGGAGTTCAGTGTTTAATTGGTGGTTCAGCTACGCCCTCAACGGTAAACCCTGCCCAGTAGTACGGAACCGCTTTTGTTTCGCCAAACTTCTTCAACATGGTCCTTTTGGCGGCTGCCAGGGCATCTGGCGCTCGCTTGTGGCGAGCCAGTTCGCCATAGAAGGTCTTCATCAAATACAGAGTCGTATCATCTTGTACAGACCATAGCGTTGATACGACAGTTCGAGCCCCTGCCAGGAGGAAAGCCCGGGAAATTGTCGAAACTCCCTCTTGTCCTTCGAGTGGTCCAACTGCCGTGTCGCACGCTGAAAGGACGACTAGGTCAGCATTGAGTGGGAGCTGTACGATCTCAGAGGCTTGCAGGAATCCGTCTTCGTCGTGCAATGGATCGCTGAGCAGGACCAGAGCAGCGCGATCCGGGCGCGTCTCATTCGCAATAGCATGCACCGCCAAGTGAATAACACGATGATTGACCTGTTTCTTGAAAGCACTTTCAGTCGCGTTGTCGCCAAGCAGTAACGTCCTCGACCGGTTCGGGAACGCGGCCGCTGCGGCAAGCGCTTCCTGCCGTGAGCTGGGGAGGTTTGACAGGGATGTTGCGCTATAGCCACGAGTTACAGCCGACGGTGTCAAATTGCTGCGGTCATATGGAACGCCTCCAACGGCCAGAACCGTCTGCGCGGAGTCTTTAGGCTGAGCTGCCGTGCGCAGCAAGAAAAAGCTGGATGCGGAGGGCGAGTAAACGACCGTTCGTGATTCAACAATGTAATGGCTGTGTCGGTCTAGCAGCGCATCGAAAGGAACGAGGTGAAGCTGTCCGTCGCGAACGATCACAAGCTGTTCTTTGCTCTGCGCTTCGGGGATTGAGTCCAGCAGAACATCATACAAACGACGAGCCTCATCCTGAGCAGAGCGCTTAGCCTTTACCTCGTTCAAGTAGGCGCTCACAAGAGGCGAAATTATCTGCTTTCCGGGCAATTTCACGATACGCGCGTTTTCGCCAGTGATAACGACACAATACGACGCGGGAGCATCAATTACGTATTCAAGGACAGCCTCTGAATGGGAGAGGCTGGCCTGGAGTTCTGCCAAAGTAACGGCCCGGTGCGCGTTTGATTTTAGAATGCTGATTTCAGGAGTAATCGATCTGAATTGCTCGGCCAAGAAGATCTCGTCGCGGAGCTCTCGAATTTCGCGATCCGAGCGTGCGGCGATCAGCTTAAGACGCAAATGCGCAATTTTCTTTTCGGCTTCGAGAGATTTGGGCGAGGTGTTGACTCCAGCCATGAGCAGATCTGTCATCACGCGTCCGCGAACTTGCTCGATTATAGCGAAGGCCTTTTCGGTATCACCGATGTGCTCTGCGACTAAGGCGAAGTGCTTTGCGTACAAGTCGCTCGCCGCCTTAATGAGAGCAGTCTTTCCGAGTGTGCTGTCGGCGTTCCCGATCATCATGTCCTGAATAAAAGCCGCCCGCTCATACGTACTGTCGGCCTCGGCATACTTATGCTGGCTAATCTGTACCTCAGCCAAGCGATGGAGTGCTGTAGGGACACTGGCGATGTATCCCGCGGCTTGCGTCGACTCAGCAGCGTCGCGAGCAAGCTTTTCGGCTTTTGACAGGTTTCCGCTTAGCCTATACAGATCTGAGAGATCACTCTGGATCTGGGAAGTTAGGCTTCCGTATCCAGCCTCGGCGAGTCGGAGTGCTTCGTTGAGATAGGAAATGGCTCCGGGGAGATCCTTCCGGGCTCGGGATACTAGCGACGCTGTCGAGTAAAGCTCGGCAATTTGGTAATGGTTGTTCTGGGCTTCAGCCCTGACTAGCAGGCTATTCAACTCCGTTTGCGCGCCCTCAATTCGGCCCGCTTGAACCATAGCCAGTAATCTCGCGTGCTGCGCGAGCGCTGGGTACCCTGCGTCAGGATTTGCCTCGGCGATGCCGATAGCTCGTTCGGCGTATAGGATCGCTTGATCGTTCATCTGCTGGCTCAGGAGGCCATTTGCTGTCGCTGATAAATAGAAGATCTGAGCACCGATATCTCCGGCGTTCAATGCTGCAATTAGCGCCGCTCCAACACTTCGCTGCGCAGCTGCAAGATCACCGTCATAAAAATCTGCAAAACCTAATTGCCCTTGTGCTCGATACTGCCACTTCGCATTCCCCAGATCCCTCGCAAGGGCTGCCACTTCCGCCCAATCACGCCGCATTGCCGGTACGTCAATTTCTCCGTCGAAATCCCCTTTGACAATGAGGCAAAACATGCGGAGTTCTTTGTCGGATTGCAGGATCGAATTCGTGGCCAGTTCCTGCGCAAGCCTGTACGACAGCTCCGTTATTGGCGCTGGATCTGCTCCGGCTCTGACCGCCCCAAGGTGCGCATATAACGCATTCCTTTTGTCGCCTGCTGCGTCGAATAATTGCTGAGCCTTGGTGAAGTACGGGCGAGAAGCCGGCCAGTTGTACAAATCAGCAAAATAGAGGGCTCGCTCTAGAAGAGTTCCGTCCTCATGATTGGCCTGCGCAGGGGCCTGCTTCAGCAAAGGATCGGCTTCGTGCATTGACTTCGATTCCTGAGCACCGGCAGTCGCGCAGAGAATACCGAAGATCACTACGCCAAAGGTAACTCGACTGATTGTCATGGCCTTATTGAATGCCTCCAGGGGAGGTGCTCTTCACAATGACGGGTACAAAGAAACGGAACCCCTTTGAAACAACCGCCAGATCATAGTTCCCAGCGGGAACATGACTGAAGTCAGCGTGCATGTGTAAAAGCATTTGACCGTTCTCTGGACGTGCTTGTGCCGAGCCCGACCAGACCACATGTCTGTTAGAGGTCAGCCTTACCGAGTATCCCCGTTCCTCGCTGCCAAGTGGCAATTGCAAACTCAAATCTATGAGCGGACTTGAGGGAATCACTTGTGGCGTAGGACAGGCTTCACCCTGGTGGAGTCCGCGCACTGGGAATGCGTTACTCAGATCAACCAGCACCGGAACGTACATCGCAGTTGCCGGCACTTGAGCAGGAGTTCCAGGTTTGCCACTTGGCGCCGGGGTGCGGGGTGCGACACCGGGCTCTTCGTGCGGTCTGGTGAAGAACACGTAAATCGCGAGCATCAAAATGCCTGTAACAACCGCGGTGACTAGAGACCTCCTGATCCAAGTTGCACGACGAATTCTCCGCGATTGAACTACTTCGACTCTTTCATGGGCGAGATGAGCCATATAGGCGTTGAAACATGGCGAACAGCACGTCAAATGATCGCTTATAGATTCATCGCTCTGCGTTGGTCGACTTGCCAATACTCTGAGCGCGTCATCTGGTGGACAGCCCTTGCGCTCGGGATTAGGAAACGCCTCAGAGAGATAGGAACGGGTGAAATCGAGGAGATCCCGTTCGCTCTCAAAAAGTCGACGTTTTTCGGTCCGTGTTGCCATTGTTAAACTCGCCGCGAACGTCGCCGACTCATTTCAGACCAAGCTTTTTCCTGACCTTCTGAAGTGCTTGGCTGAACTTAGATTCCGCCGCATGGCTCGATATTCGATACGCCCAGCCGATCTCCTTCCACGAATGACCCTGCATGCGCCGACAGAGCACGTCGCGCATTACAGGGTCACACCGCACCAGGAATTCATCGATGAAGATTTTCATTTCGAGCGTTCTCCTGGGATCCCACGATATGCGCGAAAGAAAGACCTCGAGTTCAACCGCCTCTGCTAAAAGCGATTGCCGCTTCTTGGTTCTATTTAAGCGTCGGAGGAATGCGCGAAAAAGATATGATTCGAGATTTCGTACGGGGCGATCATTGGTGTTCTTCGCCTTCAGGGCCCGGGACACCGTGGCTGCTGCTTCTTCGAGCAGGTTGGCCGCTATTGCCGGATCAACGAGCAGCCTTTCGGCGTGCTGGATTGCTCGACGACTCACTTGTTCGGCCGCACAGAGCACAGGAGGGCTGATTGGTCGCCCATGTCGATCCATCGGGCTGACATGTAATGCGACCATTCTGACCTGCCTGACCGGTCATACTAATTCACGACCTCGATACATACTCGCCACCCGGTCGGAAACGTGTAAGCCTCCCCAGCGGCCTTCAGCACCGTTCAATATGGCAGAGTACCAGCGGAGACAAAACCTCAATTTATTTTGGCCTTTGTTTTCAAAATTCGAAATTCTTCCTTTCAGAATTGGCAAGGCCACACCGTCCGTCTTGGAGTTCCGATCGCCCATTAATGCCGGGCTCGGCTTCCGTTCACGTCAGTCCGGTTCGTCAGGTCTGCTGCGCACGCATCGTCAGAGTCTTTCGTCGGCCAGAAGCCACTAGCTGCACGCTCTGCAATCGTGCCAGCATCTTCGTTACCCGTGTCATGCTAAATAACATCGCCATCACGGGCGAACTTGTCTTCCGAATCCCCTGTTCAGATTTCGGAATCTCCCAGGCTGTTTCTTGCTTGAGCTTTTCACGATTCGTGGCCTCATATAGAGTATCGGAGGATTCCTACTTGACGTCGGACGGAAATCGCATTCCGGGACTTCCCAAGCCCTCTCCACGACGGCTTGGCCTCGTTCCGGATGCCATCGAATTCCTCCCTCAAGAGTGCCAGACAGCTTGCTCCCCAGGGCATTCCCGTCAATCCCCAGACCAACGGCTTTCGCGCCCATGACGGGTGGCCCGCTAACGAAGGGAGAATGATTCGAAAGTCCAAAACAACTGGCCTTTATGTAAACGCACCGTCGAGTTGTAGTGAGTGCATTCTATGTATCCGGGGATAGAACTTCGCACCATGCGCTATATCGTCGCCGTTGGGCATGAACTCCATTTTACCCGGGCGGCGGAAAGTGTCCGTGTTGCACAACCGTCCCTCAGCAAACAGATCCGCAACGTGGAACAGGAGCTGGGCCTGGAATTGTTCAGGCGCACTCGCAAGAAAGTAGAAATCACCGAGCCGGGGCGAGCTTTTATAGAGAACGCAAAACAGGCTCTCCTCTATGCGGAGCGCGCTGCTTCCGCAGCGCGAGCAGCCAACGTCGGTCAGCACGGGAAGTTATTTCTGGGCGTTTCTCCGGCTGTTCATCTTGACCTGTTTTTCCGGCTAAGGAATGCTTTCGAGAGGAAGCATGGCGACGTTCAGTTGCAATACGTTTCCGGTTTTGCTCGTGACCAAGCAGAATCCATAACGCGTAGTGATCTTCACGCTGGGCTGGTCGAGCTACCGATACGATACCAGGGCCTCGCGATTCTAAGTGTGCTTCGAGAATCGATTGCACTGGCCGTCTCCCGTGATGATGGCCTTGCTTCACGCAAAACTGTCGTCCCGGAGGAGCTGATCCAACGCCCCCTCGTGCTGCTCTCGGACCAGGCCGATCTAGCCCATGACAAAATCCTGATTGGAATTCAAGACTGGGGCTACCGCCCAAAGAAAGTATTTCACGTGCTGAGTCCGGTGCAAGCGTTGGATTTCGTGGAGACGGGCGAAGCGGTAGGCGCACTAAGAGGGAGCTTGGGGCGGTTCGGTTCAGCGAAGGTTGTGACGAAATCGATTCCGGGAATGCCTACCGTGGATACCGGAATTGTGTATCGTCGGCAGATCCGCAGCCCGCTGGTTCGGAATCTCCTGCGGATTGCACGGGAAGTGTTCTCCGAGGAACGAGCTCGTATGATTGAAAGCAAGTAGACTCGGACCCTTTTTAAATTGCCGGGCATTAGGTATTACGGGTCATGGAGGCCAGCCCAATTCCCCAGATGGACATTCAAGAATCTCCTGCACATGCCGGCGCCCACATTCGCGGGTAAGATGGACCACCTGATTTATGCCAGAGTGAATTTCTTTCTCAATTTGGGTTCGGTCCTGGTGGGCTGAGCCGCGAAGAGCCAAGTTCGCAAGACGGCGAAACGCTCCATACCCACTGCTGGCGTGGATTGTAGCCAGCATTCCACGATGCCCGGTATTGAGAGCGTCAACAAGGGTGCGGGCTTCCGCTCCTCGCACCTCGCCGATGATAATGCGGTCTGGACGGTGGCGGAGGATGGCTTTGAGGAGATCGTCGAAAGTTATCCTGCTCTTGTGGGTATCCAACTGAGCCTCGGCTGAGATCACGTGTGGCTTGCGGATGGCGAGCTCCGCAGTCTCCTCAATCACCAGAATACGATCTTCGTCGGGAATGGAATTGGCTAGAATGTTTAGCAGCGTGGTTTTGCCCGTTCCGGTTCCGCCGGATACCAGGATGTTGTCCCCGCGCTGAACGGCATTCTGAAGACTGACGGCGGCTTCGCTCGAAATGAATTCCTGGGCAATCAGGTGATCCATTTTGAGCTTGCGGGAAGTGAATTTCCGGATCGTCAGCAAGGGACGAGGGTTGACGACCGGCGGAATCATGGCGGCCAGGCGGCTACCATCGGGCAGACGCAGGTTCATGATCGGGTTATCGGCATCGAGCTTTTTCCCAAAGCGATTGGCGATCACTTCGAGCCCTGCATCCAGCGCTCCTTGCTCGAAGCGAATTCTGTGCAGGTGACTCATCTCTCCGTTCTCTTCGATCCAGACGGACGAGTCGGGATTAACCATAATTTCACTGACTGTGTCACTCAAGAGCAAGTGCTCGATCGGGCGGAAAAACGGCAAGATCAGATCGAAACTCATGCACACTTCCTCTCAACTCGTTCGGGATCGAAGTCGATTCTCTCCTGCTCAAACCACGTCATTTGTAAGGGCATGAAATCTGGCTTTAGATAGCAGTAGGTTGCTGGCAACGGGTGAATTCCATCGAAGACGACGGCAATGGCCTGGGCATTTTTGAGCTCCAAGAATGCTCGTTCCTCGAACAGGGGCTCTTTGGACTTCTGGTAGTGCTTGGAGGCTGACACGCTCCCCTTGTTCGATGACGTCCGTCCGCTGAGCCAGCCCACCTGAGCATTGTTGCTCGATTCTGCGACTGTGTAGCTGATCTTGGTCTTATCAACCTTCCCGCAGATCTCGGACGCAAACCGCGCTGTGTCTGGATCGGAAGTCGTCAGAAAGATCTTCGTCCGAAAGGTTTGCATCAGCGTTTTGAAACCTTCATTCGGCAACGCCTCCTTTAAGGAACTCACGCTCTGCGTGGCAACGATGGGAATGCACTTTGGCTGACGAGAGATGGAAAAGAAGCGCTCGTCGCCAACCGGGTTATCGCCACCCACCGTGGCGAAGTTCTGATATTCATCACAAATGAAGACGGTAGGACGAAAACTTCGCTTGGGCTGTGCTTCCATTTTGGGTATTCGCAGTTGCACCGCCCGCTGGTAGTCGATTTTCATCATGGTTCCAATGGTCTTGGCCAGTGCTGGATTGAGGGCCACAGGAAAGTTCAGCCCAACGATCTTGCCCTCCTCGATTAGCTCAGCGAACGGCGCCAGAACCCGGCCCTTTGGATCGGATTCGACGCACTTGCCGGCACACAACTCCTTCGGAGGGCAGAAGACGCGGCGTACATCAGGATCGGCATCGAACAGGGAAAGGAATACGGCGATGCCCTGGATGATCGAGGTCTTCACTTCATTGCGGAAGAACTTCCAGTGCTCCCAGTACCAGTAGTTGACGCTCTCGAATTGCTGCCGATGACTGGTGTCATGCTGTTTGGGCGAATACACCACGGCGCTGATGGGCGTCTCTTCTGTTAAGAACGTTTCCAGCTGCTCTGAATGTTTAGCGACGTGCAGATTGCTGCCGGCGTCCCCGGAAAATCCAAACCGCCCCAGCTGGGACTTGCAGGTTTCATAATGTTCTTTCGAAATCGCCACATAGCGGGTTTCTCCGAAATAGCAGCTTGTTTCCGCTAGTAGGTTTTCCAATTGTCCGGAAGAAATCACAGTGCGAAAGATGTCGACGAGGGTCACGTATCCCGACTTGACCTTGTGGAGCACGATGACGTATCGAACTAGATCGGTATAGGATTGCTGCCAGAAGGGTTCTTTCCCCTTGCCCCAGATGGACGTGATGATCGAGGCGATGTTGAAGGCCTGGGCGTAAGGATCAAGATCATTATTCAGCGGGTTGTAACGGATGTGGGATTCGAGGCTGACATCGACGTAGTCCGCCTCTCGACCGCACTCTCTCAAGATGCGCGACACGTGCCGGCAAAGATCGCCTTTGACCTCCAAAACGATTCCAGAGAGCTTTTTGGCAGAATCGTTAGCCTTGTATCCGAACAGCTGGTGCATGGCCGGTAGAATCAGTCCCCGAGTCTTGCCCGAACCGATGGCACCGATCGCGAGTGTACCGGTGTAGAGGCCGCGCTCGGGAATGCTTAACCACTGGGGATGTACGGCAGGGATGGGATCCAGCTGTTGATGCCGTTCACCGACGATCAAAAACATATCTTCCCGAAGCTCAGGTTGCGGATAGGGAGGCAGGAATCCGGCAGCTCGCTCGATCTCCTCTTCATAGAAATGGATGTAGACGAGCGAGAAGCACATGGATAGCAGGAGGTATGGCGTCGTGAACAGAAATATGGTGAAACTCCAAACAAACGCCCGATAGAAAGCCGGTCGTTCGAGCGCCACGTAGTGAAAAAAGGGGCTACCAACTGGAAGAACTACGAGCGATCGGAGGATGATGCCCGCGGCGGCGCTCAACCCTGCCGAGAGCAGAATTTGATGCCGCACCAGCATTCTCGAAGTGAGCCTTAACGTTCGGATCAGGCCATCAACCATATCGCTCACCTACTGACGAGCACCAGAAGCGGATTCTGTGACGGCCGGTTGGGCCTTAGCCGCCACTGTAGTTCGTGGGCGCGCGGAGCCCGCTGGCGCTTGGACCTTTCCTCCGCCCGAGACATCCACAGATTCCTTGTAAGCCTGAAACTCGCCGTCCTGCGACAATGCGAAACGTAGTAGCTCGTTTACCACGTAGTTTCGATCGTTATTCGACCACTCGCACATAAGCGCCAGCTCAGCCGCTACCGGCTCCTCGATAGACGCCTGCAGCTTGACGCGATTGATTCGACTGACGCCTTTTTCGATCTTGAATTTGCTCATGACTCTCACCTTCGACTCTGACTCTGTGACCCAGTTCGGATCAGCTCAGATCAGTTCGAGATATCAAACCGATCCGCAGTTGATCAGGTTTGGCGCCGTGCTCTCCAGGCAAAGGGCG
>Ga0210384_10006889_pt1 | contig 12048 bp, 12 predicted proteins | sample IncBWH2MmetaG_FD_160574 | JGI IMG/M metagenome (GOLD analysis project Ga0210384, IMG submission 160574) | Forest soil microbial communities from Barre Woods Harvard Forest LTER site, Petersham, Massachusetts, United States - Inc-BW-H-2-M | ecosystem: Environmental > Terrestrial > Soil >... | reverse complement strand
CGGCTCGGCAGGCGTCGTCGTCTGCCGAGCCGGACCATCGGGCGAGACCGAGATCGCAATCATCCACAGGCCCGTCTATGACGATTGGACCCTGCCCAAGGGCAAGGTCGAGCCAGACGAGACACCGGAGGACTGCGCGCTGCGCGAGGTCCGTGAGGAGACCGGGTTCAAGTGCGAGCTGGTGCGGCCGTTGGGTTGCACGGCTTACGTCGACCGGCGCGGTCGCGACAAGATGGCCTGCTACTGGGTGATGCAGGTCCTCGGGGGCCGCTTCCGTCCAGGGATCGAGGTTGACAAGCTGGTCTGGATGACGGTCGACCAGGCGGTCAAGCGCCTGACGTACGGCCGCGACAAGACGCTTCTGCTCCAACAAGACCTGCCCTGACCTCGGACCCGCCCCAGCACTCGCTAAGCTGAAACCATGCAGACGGTTGCCGCCGTCGATCGGCTGGTCATAGCCGGCGTCGAGCTTCGATCACGGCTCTTTCTCGGCACCGGTAAGTACGCAAGCGACGAGGCGATGCTGGCCGCGCTCGAAGCGTCAGGCTGTGAGCTCGTCACCGTGGCCCTGCGGCGCCTCGACCTTGATGACCCTAAGAAGAAGACCATCCTCGATGTCATCGACTGGAGCCGGTACCGCATCCTGCCCAACACCGCAGGATGCCGCACTGCCGACGAGGCGATCCGCATCGCTCGGCTGGCCAGGTCGATGGGCCTCTCCGATTGGGTCAAGCTCGAGGTCATCCCTGACCCGCGCTATCTGTTCCCCGATCCAGAGGAGACGTTGAAGGCAGCAAGGGTGCTGGTCGGCGAGGGATTCAAAGTCCTGCCTTATATCAACGCCGACCCGGTGCTCGCCAAGAAGCTCGAGGAGCTCGGTACTGTCACGGTCATGCCGCTTGGCTCGCCCATCGGTTCGGGCCAGGGGCTACAAACTCTCGAGCAGGTCCGCATCATCATCGAGGAGGCGCGGATCCCGGTGGTCGTCGACGCGGGCATCGGTGCACCTTCGGATGCAGCGCTCGCCATGGAGCTCGGGGCGGACGCAGTTCTCGTGAACACGGCCGTGGCTCTCGCCAGAGACCCGGCCTTGATGGCCGAAGCGATCAAGGAAGGCGTCGAGGCCGGCCGCAAGGCTTACGCCGCAGGCCGCATCCCCAAGCGCGCTCAAGCCAGCCCGAGCTCACCCACCGAGGGCATCTCGCGACCAACTTAGTGACGCCGGTCGCCATGGCGGTGGTCGCCGGCGCCGACGCCGGCTTGCGCGCCGCGAAGCGAGCTACCATCCTGCAGCTCCGCGCACCGGAGCTGACCGCCGGTGCGCTCGAGGCAGCCGCCAGCGAGCTCGTCGGGTCGTCGCCGGTCCCAGTGCTCCTCAGCTCGCGCTGCGACCTCGTGCTTGCGTCCGGCGCCGCCGGAGTCAACCTGCCAGAGCGGGATATCGAAGTCGACGATGCGCGCGTCATCGTCGGTGCCCGATTCATCGGGCGATCTGTGCATTCCCTGGACAGCGCTTTGCGCGCGGAACGGCAAGGCGCTGACTTCGTCATCTTCGGTCCGGTCTGGTCGAGCCCGAGCCACAGCGACTCCAGGCCGGCCGGCGTCAAGGAGCTGGCGGCGGTGGCGCGCTCGTTGCGCATCCCTGTGATTGCAATCGGTGGCGTCACAGAAGAACGCATCGCCGAGTGCCACGACGCGGGCGCGGCCGGCTACGCCGCGATCCGCCTCTTCCAGTGATCGCCCTGCAGATCAACGGCAAGCGGGTCGAGCTCGATCAACCGACGCCATTGCTGACGTATCTCGACAGGCTCGGAGTGAATCAGCGCGCTGTGGCCGTCGAGCACAACGGCATCATCATCGAACGGGCCAATTACGCGACGACGATGCTTCGCGACACCGACAGCGTCGAGATCGTGCGGATGGTGGGAGGCGGAGCCCTAGGCGCGCAGCCCTAATTTCTCTTTTATCGCGGCCTCGGCCTCGGCTCTCTCGTCCCACGGCTCGGCACCCAGAGCGGTTCGCATCGAATGCTCATGCCCCTTGCCTGCGAGCAGCACCACATCTCCCGTCCGCGCGATGTCTATCGCCCGACGAATCGCCGCCCGCCTGTCGATCACGATCTCGTAGTCCCGCCCTGGCGCCTTGCCCTCAGCGCCCGTTTGCACCTCGCGAGCAATCTCGACTGGGTCTTCGCCGAGCGGATCGTCGGTGGTGATGATGAAGAAGTCGGCAAACTCGGCTGCCGCCCTGCCCATGCCAGGCCGATCGTGGTTTGAGCGCGCCGTCGAGCCGAACACCGTGATCAGCCGGCCGGGCGTGAAAAGGCGCAGCTCCGCGAGCGCGCTCGCCAGCGCCCCCGACGAATGGGCGAAGTCGATAAGAACGCGGAAATCCTGGCCCAGGTCAACAGGCTCGAGCCGGCCCCGCACGCCGTCGAAGCCCGCGAGCCCGCTACCAACCGCCTCTAGAGGCACACCAAGGGCCAGGCAGATGCCGGCAGCGCACATTGCGTTGTAGATGTTGAATCGGGCAGGCACGACAAGGGTCACCTCAGCCTCGCCGAGTGGCGTCTTCATTCGGAAATGCGAGCCCAAGGCGCCCACGGTCAGGTCGAGAGGATGGAAGTCTGCGGTGGACGAGAGCCCGTACGACCATCGCCTGGCGATCGGCCTTCGCGACAGCCGTTCGTAACTGGGGTCGTCACGATTGAGCACCGCGGTTTTTTCGATGCCTTTGTCGGGTGCATTCGCGGTGAGGTCGATGAGACGTGCTTTCGCCTCCAGGTAGTCCTCCCAGCTCGCGTGATAGTCGAGGTGGTCGTGACCGACGTTGGTGAAGGCGGCTACATCGAATTCGCACGCCCGCACCCGTTCCTGCACCAAAGCATGCGACGTGGTCTCAATGACGGCGCACGCGACACCCGCTTCGACCATGTGGGCAAGCCACGCCTGGACCTGCGGTGCTTCGACCGTGGTCTGACCGCTCAAGTTGTCCGTCTCGGTGCCGCTCACCGTGAAGGCGACCGTGCTCATCGCCCCGGCCACGATGCCGCTGGCCGCCAGGACGTGCTCGGCCATGTGCGTGGTCGTGGTTTTGCCGTCAGTCCCCGTGACCCCGGCCAGCTGGAGCTTCCGGGACGGCCGGCCGTAGAACTCGGCGGCCGCCTCCGCAAGCCCGATGCGGCTGGAAGCGACATGCACCACCGGCACGCTATCCGGCAGGTGCACGGGGTGCTCCAGCGCCACGGCCACCGCCCCCGCCACCAGGGCGTCGGCTATGAAGAGGTGGCCGTCCTCACGCAAGCCGCTGACGGCAAAAAACAGGTCGCCCGGCTTGACGGTGCGTGAGTCGTGCGCTATCCCGGTCACGTTCACTTCGCCGTCACCTTCGAGACGTGCGCCGGGCACCCCGCGCGCGAGATCGCCGAGCTTCATGGTGATGGGCAGCATAATCGGGCCGTGATCACCGACATCGGCGGGCATCGCTTCGAATGGGGCAGCCGAACCTACGTGATGGGGATCGTCAACGTGACGCCCGACTCCTTCAGCGGCGATGGTCTCGGATCCGATCAGCAGGCTGCGATCGCTCAGGGCTTGAGGATGGTCGGTGAGGGCGCCGACATGCTCGACGTGGGAGGCGAGTCGACGCGGCCCGGCCACGAGCCGATCACCATCTCGGAAGAGATCGCCCGGACCGAGGCCGTGGTGCGGCAGCTGACCCGCGATTCAGGCGTCCCGGTCTCGATCGACACGTACAAGCTCGAGGTGGCCGAGGCCGCGGTGAACGCCGGCGCCACGATTCTGAATGACATCTGGGGCTTGCAACGCTCGCCGGCGCTCGCCGATCTCGCCGCCCGCCATGGCTCGGCGCTCGTACTCATGCACAACCAGGACGGCACCGAGTACCGCGGTGACCTCATGGCCGAGGTCAAACGCTTCCTGGGCGAGTCGGTCAGGCAGGCACTTAAGGCGGGGGTTCCGCGCGAGCGCCTGCTCATCGATCCAGGCATCGGTTTCGGCAAGACGGCGGAGCAGAACTGGGTCGTCATGCGCCGCCTGCAAGAGCTTCAGGAGCTTGGACTGCCCGTCCTGATCGGCACCTCGCGCAAGTCATTCATCGGGAAGTTGCTCGACTTGCCGGTGGCCGACCGTCTGGAAGGCACGGCCGCGACCATCGCCGCTTCGGTGCTGCGGGGGGTGGACGTGGTTCGAGTGCACGACGTCAAGGCGATGACGCGGGTCGTCCGAGTTGCCGACCAAATGCGTTGACAACCGCGTACCTGGGCCTGGGGTCCAACCTCGGAAGCCGCGCTCGCAACCTCAGCGCCGCCCGCAGACGCCTGCGTCAAAAGGGGGTGCGAATCTTGCGTCAGAGTCGCGTCATCGATACAGAGCCCTGGGGGGACTCGATGCAGCCGCGATTCCTGAATCAGGTCCTGGAGGTGGAATGGGCCGGTTCAGCGCGTCAATTGCTGCGCGCCGCCAAGAGGGTCGAAGGCGAAGGCGGACGGACCAAAACGCGACGCTGGGGCCCTCGGGTCATCGACGTCGACATCCTGTTGTTCGGCGGCGAGCACGTCTCCGAGCCTGACCTCGAGATCCCGCACCCGCGGATAGCCGAGCGACCGTTCGTACTGGAGTCTCTGCGGGAGCTTGGAGTTAGGGGCGCGCGTTTGTGAACCGGTAGCCGATGCCCGGAACGGCAAGGATGTAGTAGGGGCGCGACGGCTGGCTCTCGATCTTCCTGCGCAGGTTGCGGATGTGTACGTCGATGACACGGGTTTCGATCGGGTACTCGTAGCCCCAGATCGAGTTCAGGATCTTCTCCCGGCTCAGCACCTTGCCGGCGTTGGTGGCAAGAAAGGTGAGGAGGTCGAACTCGGTGTGGGTCAGCTCCACCTCGTGACTCGACTTGTACACCCGGCGCTCGTTCACGTCGATGACCAGCTCCCGAAACTCGAGCCGGTTCCTCATGGCCTCGGCCGACTCGAGTCGCGTCCGCCGGAGATGGGCCGCCATCCTGGCCATCAACTCGCGCAGCCGCAGCGGCTTGACCACGTAGTCGTCGGCCCCAATCTCGAGAGCAACGACCACATCGATCTCGTCCGACCGAGAGCTCATCATGATCACGGGCACCAGCGCATCCACGCGCCTGAGCTCGCGGCAGACGTCGAAGCCGGACCCGTCGGGAAGCGCGACCTCGAGCAGCACCAGGCTGGGGTGCCCAGTCCCAAGCTCGCGAAGGCCCTCGGCGCCGGTCTCCGCTTCCAGCACCTGGTAGCCATCCTGGACGCAGACGGCCCGAATCTCGCCGCGGGTGCGCGCGTCAGCGTCAACGATGAGGACCTTGCGTGAGGACTCGGTCACGCTCACCACCACCTACCAATCCTAACTGATCTGAAGGATTGTTAGGAGATGTTGCGTTTCAAACCCCGAATGCGGCCTCGCGCTTTCTTCTCCAGAGCGATGAGCCGCGAACCGGTCTCCGAAATGACCAGCTCCCAGGCGCCCGGATAGTCGACCTCCAACCCGCCGAAGCCTTTCTTGAACTGCCCCAGGCCGTGCCATGGGTGATCCGCTCCGGCTCCGGCCGGGGGAATGCCCCAGAGGTCGTAGTCGCTCAGCCCGGCCTCGGCGCAACCGCCGATCGCCCGCCAGTGCGCCAGATCGTTTGCTTTCAGGTCGGCATGGGCGCCCGAACGGCCGGCGAACAGGTTGTAGCCGCGACCGCCGTGTCTGGCGACCAGCACCGCGCACAGCGCTTCGCCCGTGGACGGGTGCCGCGCAACATAGATGCGGCACCACGGAAGGAGGCCGAGCAGCAACTCGTAATAGCCCTGGCGGGGCAGGCTGATCGCTTCGCGCTCCTCGACCGCGGCAGACTGCTGGGCCAGCACCGCTGCATCGGCTCCCTCCTCGACAACGACCCCTCGCCGCTCGGCGAGTCGAATGTTGTAGCGGGTCCCGCGATCAAACGAAGCCAGAACGCCGGCGGGCTCACCCAGGGAAACGATCCGCGTGCTGGCCGGCTGAGTCGGCGCGGCACTGGTAAAGCCCAGCTCCCGCATCACCTCGACGAAGTCCGCGGGCGCCTCAGGCTCCACGCGCAGGCGAGCAAACCGCTTGGCGCGCGACCACTCGACCAGAGCCTCCAGCGATTCGCGCGTTACCGGCACGGGCCCTCGCGGCACGTACGCCTCCCGCACCGGACCTACCCCGCGTGCCTGCACGCTCACCATCGCGCCGCCGTTCAGCCGGACCCGCTCGACCGCCCAACCGGCCCGCGACTGCACCTCTCCCCAGGCCCACGTCTGTAGCAGCGGCGAAGGCGAGGCGCGTTCCTCGAGCTCGCGGTCCCAGCTTTCGGCCGCCAAGCTCAAGCGAGGACGTCCGTATCCGATCCCGACTCGAGGTGGGCGATGTCGTTGACGCCGCTGACGACCACACGGCCGTTGCTTCTTTCGATCACGGAGATCGATGCGTTCTGAATCTTGAACGGGAAGAGTCCGCGGCTCGTCCGGCCGACAACCCGACCCAGGACGATCTGGATCACACCGCCGTGCGTGACGACCAGAACCTCGCCACTCTGATGGCGATTGAAGATCGCCTCGAGCGCCGCGGCGACCCGAGCCTCGAACAGCGCCGCGCTCTCGCCACCAGGGACCAGATCCCAGTCGGGCTCTTCGCGCCATCGGGCCCAGGCCTGGGGATAGCGCGCCGCGATCTCTTCTGTACGCAGACCTTCCCATTCCCCCAGGAAAATCTCCCGCAGCTCGGGCATCGGGGCGGCCTCGGCTCCGACCGCCTGGCCAACCAGCTGCGCCGTCTCGAAGGCCCGCTTCAGGTCGCTGGTGTAAAAGCCGGCCAGCCGGCGGGGACCCAGCCTCCGGCCCAGCCGGGCGGCCTGGCGGCGTCCTTCATCTGAAAGCGGGGGGTCGAGCTGGCCCTGGATGCGGCGCTCGTGGTTCCACGTCGATTGGCCATGACGGACAAAAAGGAAGCGGGCGGGGGAGGTTTTGGCCGGCTGCGGAACCGCCGCGCTCGTCTCTGGCTGCTCCGGGCGCGCGGATTCGATCTCGCTATCTATACTAACTTTCTCTTAATCCCACGATCGGGTTCGGGCCGATCTCAGGAGAAGGCTCTTGCAGTCACACGGCACTCTGGCCGAAACTCCCCTTCGATCGTTACTGGAAGCCGCTCAAGGCGAGCGCTCCACCGGTACGCTTACGCTCCGAAATGGGAATGGCCAGTCGACGTCGCTCTACTTCCTGTTCGGCCACCTCTTCCACGCCCAGGGTGGTGACGGGGCCGCGGGCGACGACGCCGTGGTCAGCGCCCTCAACTGGAGCAAGGGCGAGTTCGACTTCGACGCCAAGGCCAAGCTGCCGGCTGATGAGACGGTCAAGGCCGGCATCCCCGAGCTCGTTCACGCCGCCGAAACCGTTCCCAAGCCAAGCGCTGCGGAACCCCCCAAGGTCGACAAGGCCGAGGCGCAGGGCGAGCGGCGTGAGCAAACTGAACCGGAGAGAAAGGTGGAAGCACCCCAGCCACGTCGCGGCGTAAAGCACCGTCCACAGCCCAAGCACGGGCGGGAGCCGATACCGGTTCCGGCCGGGCAGGTGATCTACGACTCGCTCAAGACGTCGTTCGTTGACTTTCCCAGGCTGATCACGACCCTCGAGAAAGAGGGCTACACGGGATATGTGCGTCTTCTGACCGACGATGCTTCGGGGCTGATCCTGTTCCGAGAAGGATCGGCGCTCGAGTGTATGTACGACGGAGCCGCAGATGCGGCAAACCTGGTGCTCGGAAAGCTGGCGCTCCAGCACTTCAACGACGACGTGACCAGCGGTCATGGGGTTCTCGACGTGGTCGGGCTGTCGCCCGAGCTCATCGATGGCCTGTACGAGCTCACCGTTTCCAAGCCGATGTACACCGAGCTCTATGCGGCGTGGGTCGATATGAAGGCACTGCTCAAGTTCCTCAGCGATCGCAAGCTCAGCGGAAGCGTGATGATCCGAGCCACCGCCGGCACCGGGGTCATTATCCTGGCCGAGGGCGAGCTCGCCGGCGCTTACACCAGTGAATCGCGCGACATCTCCGACAAGCCAGACAGAGCGCTCGCGCTTTGCGACGACCCGAGCGCAATGATCGAGGTCAAGTCGGCTGACACCACCAAGCATCCGCCACTCGACGTCGACGAGGTCGTCGCCGGCCAGCGCGCACCGAGGAGCTCGGCTCCGGCCCCTGCCGCCGCCCCGCCACCGCCGCCGCCCCCACCTCCTCCACCTTCGCCTGAGCCGATCACCAGCCCGATGCCGGTAATACCGGAGCCAGTCGCTGCGACGGCCTCCTTCCCCACGTACACGTCGGCGACCGTCACCCACCCGACGCCACCGTCGGTGCCTGCGATGCAGGTCGCGCCCACCACGCCACCAACCCCCGGCGGTTCTCAGCGCGACTGGTCGCCTGTGGTCGCGGAGCTTCAGGCGATGGCGGAGGACGCATTGGGCAACCGGGCTCGCAAGGTCAAGGACATCCTTGGTGGCGCCGATCCATCAATGGCCGGCATCGAGGCAGCCATCGACCAGGTCCCGAGCATCTCGCTACTGTTCGTGGATTCCTCGCGCTTGGAGTCGCTGGCGCACGAGATGAGGGCCCGCCTCAAGTCGCATCTCTAAGCGACCCCGCGCCATAGGCGTTACCAGTGAAAAGGTGAGGCTCGGCGCAGTTGGTGTCGCCCTGCTCCTCCTCACTGGGCTGGTGGCCTGTGGAGGGAGCCCGCCGCAGATCGTCGATTACGCACCGGAGCGCGGGACGATCGACGTTTCGACAGCCGCGCCCATCCGGATCACTTTCGACCACGATGTGAACAAGCCTTCGGTCGAGAGCCGGCTGCACCTCGTGCCGGCAACCGCCGGCACGGTCAACTGGGTCACCTCGCGCCAGCTCACGTACGAGCACCCAACCTTGGCGCCGAGCACGACATACCAGGTGGTCCTCGAATCCGGGTACACAGACCTTGTTGGCAACACATACCAGCTGAGGCATCACTGGTCGTTCATCACCGAGGGTCCGCCGAGCCTCGCGAGCTCCAGTCCCGCCAACGCGGACGGCGGGGTTGATCCCGTCGCGTACCTCATCCTCAACTTCACGCGGGAGATCAACGAGGTGAGCCTTCAGGGTGCGATCACGATTACTCCGGCCGTCCCCTTCAACGTCCGGGTCGATCCCAACGACCGGAGGCGCGCCGTCATCGCCCCGGCCACGCTTCTCACGCCATCGACGAGCTATACGATCGCCGTGAGCAGGGCCGTCCAGGATGCCGACGGCAACTCGCTTGATCGCGGCCAGAGCATCACCTTTAACACCGGCCCGGTCCGCCTGCTGCGGCACTGGGTGGCCTTTGCAACCGACGCCGCCGGCAGCGCGCCAGGCGGGCTGTGGATCGTCAACGAGTCCGGTTTTCCCCGGCAGGTGTTTGGCAGCGCCACGGTGCAATCGTTCAGCTGGTCGCCAGAGGGAGACAGGATTCTCATTCAGGGCGATTCCGAGACCTGGTCGGTGGTCGCCCCAGGCCAGGACCCGGCACGGCTTGCTTTCCACGGCACGTGGGCGGCTGCGCTGGCCATAGGTTTGGGATACGCGTACATCGACGACCGAGGGACCCTGCATCGGCTCTCAGCGGACGGGACGGACTTGGTGGTCGGCAACGCGGTGGCGCAAGCGGTCGTTGCACCCGGCGGTGAACGCCTCGCGTACGTTGTCGTCGGGTCGCAATCAAGCGCGATCTGGGGCTATGACGTTGGGCTCAACACGCGATATCAGCTGGCCCAGGAAACCGCGCCGATCGTCGACCCTCTGTGGGCTCCGGCCGGAAACCGGATCGCGTATCTACGCCAGGACGTGGGCTCGATGAGCCTGCGGGTGCGAAGCCTCTCTGGCGCTTCCGATACGGTGACCATCGCCGGCGGGGACATCAGCTCGCCAGCGTGGCTTCCAGACTCGACCCATATCGTGTTCGCCGCCGGGATTTCGACCTCGAGCGGGCCCATTCACAAGGCCTTTGTGGTCAACGTGATCGCACCGCCCGCATCCCTGACCGCTGCGTTGGGGCTGCCATCCGACCCGGCGATCGATGTCACGAACCCTGTGCCGTCACCGGACGGTCATCAGCTCGCGTTCGTCAGTGGGGACGAGGTCTGGCTGATGAACGGCGACGGGACCAGGCCGACGCCGCTGACGAAGTTCGACTCGGCGTCTTTCCCCTATTCGTGCCGAACGCCGGCATGGACGCGGGCCTGACCGCCTACTGCTGGGGTCCCCGCGACGCACGTCGCGGGAGGGGCCGGGCGTGAGCGCCCTCGATCTCCTGCTCGAACAGACCTTCGAGACGATCTGCGGTCCTAATCCAGGAGAATCGCTGCGCCAGCAGCCGGCCTCGGCGGCCCATCTGCTGGGCCAGCTCTGGGTCTGCCAGCAATCGACCGATCCGCTCCGCATATTCGGCGGGATCGTGGCCGTCGATGAGATAACCGCTTACATCGTCACGCACGACCGAACGGAGGCCTGACACTCCCGACGCGACGACTGGACACCCACAGGCCTGCGCCTCCAGCGCGACCAGTCCAAAGGACTCGCTGTACGACGGCATCACGCACGCATCGGCCGCGGCGTAGAAGTAGGGCAGCTCATGCTGAGCCACCGAGCCGAGAAAGTCGACACGGTCACGCACTCCCAGCGACGCCGCCACAGCCTTCAACCGTTCCTTCTCGCTCTCATCGCCGTCGCGACTGTCTTCGCCGAGCACGATCAGGCGCAGGTCGTCGTGCTCACGGTCTCGAAGCAGCGCGAGCGCTCGGATCGCGATCTCGACTCCTTTGAGCCTTTCGAGGCGACCGACGAAAAGAAGCAGCCGGCCGCTGTCGTAACCGATCTTGCGCCGCGCTTCGTACCGATCTATGGGTTGGAACGTGGCGAGGTCGACTCCGGGCGGGACCACGAAGACGTGATCCGGATTGGCTTTGTACGCATTGACGAGATCGTCGGCCTCGTCGACGGTCGACGCGATCAAGAGGTCGGCTTGCTGCGCGATCTCCCCCTCGACCTGGATTCGCAGGGCGGGTTCGGGCCGCGCCCCGTACGCCAGGGTGCGGTTCTTGACCAGGCCCAGGGTGTGCGCGATGTGCGCCCAACCGGCGGAGAGCTGCGGGCGGAGTACGCACGCGACCTCACCCGAGAGCCAGTAATGCGAGTAGAGGAGGTCGTATTGCAGCCCTTCGCTGATCGTCCACTCCCCGATCGCGGTGGCGAATGCCGGCACCTCGTTGAACAGTGAGTACTTGTCGAGGTCTCGACCGGCTGGGAGATAGATGACACGGGATAGCGGTGCAAGCGACTCGACGTCCGGGTCGTCCGGTGATTGCTTTCGGGTGAAGATGTCCGTCGCGATGCCCCGCTCGCTGAATGCGGTGCAGACTTCGCGGACGTAGACATTGAGGCCGCCGTTGCCGTCCTGGCCCAAAGAGCCGGTCGGGGAGGTGTGCATCGATATGACCGCGATCCGCCGTCGGGCGGTCCGGTCAGAGGTTAGTCGGGTCGCCTCAGCCACGGTAAGCCGATCTCGCGTCTAGCCAGCGTCTCGAGACGCAGCAGAAAGCCGAACGGGAGACCGGCGAGCATGACGCCATATCTGAACTAAACCTACGCGAATCCCGACTATTCCCGCAGAAAGGCAAAATGTCGGCAGGTTATGATTTGGCCCGCCATGCGCCTGGGCAAGGGCTTCAAGCTGTCCGTACTGCTCGCTGTGGCAGTGCCCGGCCTGCTTGCGCTCACCGCGATCACGACGCTGGCCGACAGCTCTCCGTCGCCGTCCGGAGGCCCAGCACTCCCAGGTGACCCCACGGCCGGCGCGGCCGTCTACACGGCTAACTGCACCTCGTGCCACGGCGGCAGCCTCGAGGGTGGAATCGGCCCGGCCCTCAACCCGATCGACACCACGATCAATGGGAAGAACAGCCTCGACCCCGCCTACCTGATCGACATC
>Ga0210384_10006886_pt1 | contig 12050 bp, 10 predicted proteins | sample IncBWH2MmetaG_FD_160574 | JGI IMG/M metagenome (GOLD analysis project Ga0210384, IMG submission 160574) | Forest soil microbial communities from Barre Woods Harvard Forest LTER site, Petersham, Massachusetts, United States - Inc-BW-H-2-M | ecosystem: Environmental > Terrestrial > Soil >... | reverse complement strand
GATCCATGAGCGTTACGTCCGGCCGCAGCTGCCGAAAGCGATCGATGGCCTCCCGGCCATTGCTGGCCTCTCCGACCAAAACCATGTCGGACTGGGCTTCAAGGACCGCCGCGATTCCCTCGCGCAACAACAGGTGATCGTCGACCGTAAGGATTCGAATGGTATGACCGCTGTGTTCTATCATGGCGTCACCTCACTGCCAGAATGATCTCACGCATCCCTTTTGCCACGATGCCACCAAGCGGATTCGAGCAAACCTCTTGTACCCCGGAAAGCCACCTTTGCGGGGATGTTCAAATCCACCTCAGTGCCGGCGCCCGGCCTGCTCCAGATGTCGAGTTGAGCGCCAAGCTTCTTCGCCCGCTCCCGCATCCCGACAAGACCAAAGCGATTCGGCTTGCCATCTGTGAGTACTTCAGCGCTGATCCCTCGCCCGTCGTCGCGCACTCTGACATGGAGCGACGACTCACAATAGGAAACGTCCACCTCGATGTGTTTTGCGTCAGCGTGCCTGAAAGCGTTCCCGATCGCCTCGCGGGCGATTAGAAATGCTTCCTCGCGTACGATCGGATGCAGATTGCAGGGTTCGCCCTCGACGCTCACCCGAAACTCCGCCGGCTGTGCGACAGCGAGTTGCTCACCCTCAGCTGCCAGCGCCTGAATCAGGTCGGAGCCATCCCTTCCGGCGGCGCGAAGATCCTTGACCCTGTCGCGTCCTTCACCGAGCAGTTTATCCGCGCGCTCGAGCGATTGCTCCATCAAGTTGCGCGCCGGCTCGCCGTGGGGAATGCTGTCGGTTGCCGCCTGGAACCTCCAGATCAATCCCTGCATGCTCTGCAACAGCGTGTCGTGCAGCTCGCGTGCGATGCGCTCGCGCTCGCCGAGCCGGGCCGCGAGCAACCGGCTCGTTTGCAGGCGGACCTGCGCGATTCGCAAACGGTACAGACTGGCGAGTAATCCGAAGCCCAGGAGGGCGCACAACGCATGGAACCATCTGGTCTGGTAGAAAGCCGGCGCGATTGCAAAGTCAAGCGCCGCGCCCGTGGTATTCCATATCCCGTCGTTGTTGGATGCAATCACACGGAATCGATAGTCGCCAGGACCGAGGTTGGTGTAGATCGCGTCCCGACGGCCGCCAACATCCTGCCAGTCGGGATCGGATCCCTCGAGTTTGTAACGAAATCGCACGCGCTCGGGGACCCTGTAGCTGCCCGCGCTGTAGTCGATCTGCACATTCGTGGTGTGTTCGGGCAAGCGAAGGGCCACGCCCTTGTTGGGATATCGCCGAGCCGCGCTATTGATCGACCAAATCGTAACCGGCGGTGCCAAGGTGTTGCGGACAAGGTGCGCCGTGTCGATGGAAATCGCGCCCTGCTGTGTTTCGAACCACACACGACCGTCACTCGTCGCGACCGCAGAGGGCGATGGGCGTAGCGAAGGGGGCGCCGCAGGAATACCATCCGAATGGTCAAAAACTTCGCAGCGCACGACATACGCTGGTTCACGAATTGCGCGCTCGACTTCCTGATGCGAAAGGTGGGCGATGCCATTGACTGCGTTCAACCAGAGGTCCCCGTTGTCCGACCCCACGATCCCCGAGGCGCCGCCCAACCGACACCCTGGGTCGCCCACCATCCTGACGAATCGACCGCCAGAAAAGCGCGCGAGACCGAAGTCACCGCCCGCCCACAACTGGTCGCCGGTCACGGAGAAAGCGGTAATGTTGCCGACGTCCACCCCTTCTCCCGGGCCATACACCTCGACACCTCTGTCTCCAAGATGGGCGATTTGATTGTCAGGGAAGCCAAACCATATGCCTCCTCGACCGTCGACGGTCTCCGCGATCGGCACCCCTCGTGGCATTGCATCAAGGCCGCCGTATGCGAGCCACTCACCCTCAGTGACTTTATACACCGCACGCTGAATAACCGAGACCCAGAGAGCGCCGTGTGCGTCGCGGGCGAGTGCCTGAATTGCGGGCCCGCGAGCCTGCTCCGGGATTGCACTGGTGACGATCGAATCTCCCTCGAGATGGGCTAGGGTCGTTCGCCCAGCAAACCAGACGGTACCGGTTTGATCACGATAACCCGCCGTGAAGTCTGGGACCGGGCGATCGCTCATGATGTGTCCGTCTCGAAGCTTGAACAGATGTCCGATTGCCGGATGATATTGGCTGCAGGATGCCCAGAGAGTGCCCTCATCCCCTGGGACAAGGGTATTCCCGTCGCCGTCACACGCTTTCAAATTGCGCACGACGATGCCGCGGCTGAATTGATCCACACCGAGTACGTTGCCGATCCATATGTTTCGTTCCCGATCCTCCAGGAACACAGCGGGCGCCAAATCAGTTGGCATGGTCTCGACTTGGGCAGCGGTTGCATCCGCCTGCATGTCGGCCTGAAGCTGGAGAGATTGCCAGCGACCAAGCGCGACCTCCGTCGCAAACCAAGCATTACCCTCACTATCGAAGAACACCAGCCGGGCGTGTGTCGCGGGCAACCGGAAGGATCGGCGACGCGGCGGATCGGTCGACAGATCGAACCGAGTCAAGGAACTATTCCCTATGAACCAGACGTGACCGTCCGGGGACTCTGCAAGTTCGTGGGCATTTCCACTTTGCCCGCTTTCGAATGCTGCTATTGCAGATACGATCTGGAACGTCGATTCTTGCGCCTTGCGCACCATGACTGCACTGTCGGTTGCGACCCAGATGTTGCCGGTTCGGTCTATGACGATGCTACGGATCGCGCCATTCGCCGCGCCGAACAGGTCGCCGGAAACTTTCTCCACGTGTGCGCCCCTAATCCGCGCGAGGCCGCCGGTTGTCGCCACCCACAGTACCCCCTCTCGGTCCCAGGCAAATCTCTTAACCGTCCCGCGGGGTATCCCGTCGCGCACCGCATAGCGACTCTGCTGACCATCGCGGAGCAGACAGATGCCGCCGAACCGGAAGCCAATCCACAATCCGCCGTCGGGAGCCGCGATAAGGGCACTAACATCCACCGACGGTAAGGGGTCGTCTGATGGCCCCGGATAGCGCACGAAGCGTGTACCGTCGAAGCGGTACAGCCCTGTGCCACTCCCCAGCCACAATGTCCCGTCGCGCGTTTGCGCCAGCGCTTGCACCGGAGCAGGAGCGCCGTCGGACACATGGAATGCTCGGTGGTTCAATTGCTCGAGCGTATAAGCCGATTCCTGCGACCACACAGGTCCGCACAGAATCGCGAGCAGCCACGGAACGATGCGCCTCAAACGATGTACCTCCGGCAAACAAAGCTGTCTGCGTACCACGCTCCGAGCGAGTGCGGATCTCCCAAAAGAGGCACCCTCCGCTACCGTCATATAGGGTACACCGTGACCCTTGCAGGGAGCACCCTACCCAAGTGCAGCGGCTCTTTTCCATGTTTCCCGCCGGTTGGCCCGGCTTTGCGTTGCTGCTGTTGCGGGCATCCGTCGCCATGGCGCTGCTTCTTGAAAACGTGGCGCACCGGCACAGCCTATCGCACTGGATTATTGGCCTCTCGCTCGTCGTTTGTGCCGCGTTAACCGCTGGATTCCTTACGCCTGTTGCCGCCGCCATAGCGCTCGGCTTACACGTGCTGATCTGGTCGTCCCTGAACGTTGATACCCTGGGAACCGCTGCGATCATTTGTGTCGATGCCATCGCACTGGCCTTAATTGGACCGGGTGCCTATTCATTCGACTCCCGCCGGTTCGGCCGCCGAATAGTCGTGCAAACTCCGCCCTGACGTGCTCGAGTGCGGGCGCCGAGTACTACTCCTTCGGCTCAGAGGCAATCGATTACGGCCAGCAGTTCTGAAATGTGGCCTTTCGTACGGTATCAGCCGTGCAGCTTGTTCGCGATCTCGGCAATCTTGCGGCCCTGGTAGCGCGCTCCCACCAGCTCGTGCTCGCGCGGCATACGCGAGCCATCACCGCCGGTGATCGTCGTGGCACCGTACGGAGACCCACCCGTAATTTCGTCAACGGTCATTTGACCGGCATGACCGTAGTCGAGGCCGACGATCACCATGCCGAAGTGCAAGAGATTGGTGATGATCGAGAACAGCGTCGTTTCCTGCCCACCATGTTGCGTGGCGCTTGAGGTGAATGCCCCGCCGACCTTTCCGTGCAACGCTCCGCGCATCCAAAGGCCGCCGGCCTGGTCCAAGAAATTAGCCATTTGCGACGACAGTCGTCCGAACCGGGTGCCGGCGCCAATGATGATTGCGTCGTAGGCGGCAAGGTCGTCGATCTTCGCGACCGGCGCGGCCTGATTAATCTTGTAGTGCGAGTCGCGTGCGACCTTGTCGGATACCAGCTCGGGAACTCGTTTGATGTCGACCTGCGCGCCGGCTTCTCGAGCCCCTTCGGCGACGGCCGCCGCCATGGCTTCGATATGGCCATATGACGAATAGTAAAGCACTAGAACTTTCGACATGATTTTCTCCAGACCGCATCGATCGCGATCCGCCCGTGCAAGCACCTTTACGCTGATTTTCTCTGAGTAAGAGACTCACTCTTCGATTGCTTTGATTTTACCAACGCGGCCGAGGACGCTCCTTCGAGGGACAGTCCATAACCGACTTCCCGCACGACTCGCTCCTTCAGCGGCTGAATGAAGTGAATGCGCGTATTCCGACGCGTCACTTCCGGAGCCAGCAGGTACAAATCGGCCAGTTCCCGCGCGCGTGCCACTGCCTTGCCGTTCGGTACTACCTCCGCCACGACTCCCCATTCGTGTGCGGTACGCGCCGGCAGCGGCTGCGGATTGAGCAGGAATGCCTCGGCTCGCCCCGGTCCCGCCCGATAACTCCAGGTTGTAAAGACCCCGTCACCCGGCGTGACTCCCACGGCATAATGGCCGACGTCTTGGAATGTCGCGCCTTCAGCCGCCACGATGACGCTGGCGAGGAGCGCGTAGTCCGAGTGGATATGGGCTCGCCCCTCGATGGCCGCGATCACCGGAACGCGGATGTTCGCGATATTCTCTAAAACCTGAACGCCTTCATCGTGAATTCTGCTAAAGACACCGGGGTCAGCGACATCTCCGAAGGAGGACCAGTCTACGTCCCCAATGAAACTGCCGCCCGCCCCGGTAACGATCACAATTTTGTTCGCGCGGTCTTGGCCGATTCTGTAAAAGGCATCGACAAACTCCGTGTGTGCGTGCGCGTTCATGATAAATGCGCCACCGTTGCTATGGATCTCGGCAATCATCACACCGTTATCATCACGTGACAGTCTCAAATGGCGATACACGCCAAAGTAGTCAGCTTGCATGAAGTTCTCCTCAATTGATCGATCGGCCGCGAGGGATCGGTACACACCTGGATCCACAATCGTGTCGAGTTGATCATGCCGGCCCGTTCGGTGATTGACTGTGTCACCCCTATTTGTAGCGGAGTATCGCCGCATACCTTTCAGGCGCCGCTCGGCCTCGCGCGCAAAGATACGCCGCTCCAAATAGGGGAGCGCGGCCTTGCGGCGCCCGCTGTTAGCCTGCCTTTATGCGCTGGGGGGATAGGGGCAACCCACGCACTCGCTTGCCAGTCAGGCGGAACAGCGCGTTACCGATGGACGGAGCTATCAGCGGCAGCGCCGCCTCGCCCACGCCGGTCGGCGGATTGTCGGTTGGCAGGAGCTCAATGTCGATCTCGGGAATCTCGGCCATGCGCAGCACCGGGTAATCGTGGAAATTACTCTGCTGCACCCGGCCGCCGATGATCGACACCTGTTCCTTCAGCGCATGGCTCAAGCCAAAGATCACATTGCCTTCGGTTTGCGCCAATACGCTGTCGGGATTGACGATCACGCCGGGATCGATGGCGATCCAAATTTTGTGCGCGCGAATCACGCCAGTCTTGCGATCGAGAGAGATTTCGCCCACAGCGGCGACATACGATTCGACGATCTGTCCGTAAGCCATGCCGAGTGCACGATCGCTGGGCGGAGACTTTCCCCACTGAGATTTCTCCGCCACCGCCTCGATGACACGGGTGGCGCGCGGGTTGGATTTGAGGAGCCCCAGCCGGAAGGCGACTGGGTCGGCCTTCTGCGCCGCCGCCAATTCATCGATAAACGACTCGATGACGAACTTGTTGGGCCCCGCACCGAGGCCACGCCATGCGCCCAACCCCACGCCGCGCCTCTCGCGCAGATACACGATCGATTGGTTGGGAATGGCGTACTCATGTTTAGCCCCCTCGAGCACGAGACCGTCGAGCCCCTTGGCTCCCTCGATCGCCGTCTCGCCGCCGCGATAGGCCGCCACCGATTCGGCCACGATGCGATGGCGCCAGCCCGTGATGCTGCCGCGGGCATCGAGCGCCGCCTCGATCCGGTGGGCTGTCATTGGCCGCAAATTCGCCGATTTAATATCCTGCTCGCGGGTCCACAGCAGTTTGACCGGCCGCTGCATGACCTGCGACAGGACCAGCGCATCCGGCACGAGGTCGGGCGTGCGGCGCCGACCAAAGCCACCACCTAAATAGCACTGGTGGAGATTAATGTTTTCGGCCCCGGTGTTAAGGAATGCCGCCGCTGTCGCAACTGTCGCGGTTGCACCCTGAGTGCCCACCCAGATTTCGGCGGCATCACCACCCAGGCTGACGGACGCAGTGATGTTCAGCGGCTCCATTTGCGCGTGATAGACGTATTCTGAGGAATACTGCGCGCGCACTACTTTGGCCGACTTCGCGAACTCGCCGTCGGCGTCGCCTTGGGCCGAATAGACTGCGCCCTCATCGTCGAGATTAGCGGCGCGAGCGAGGAAATTTTTCATGCCCTCGGCGCTGTTGTAGCTGTCGGCCGCCATGTGCGTCCAAGTGACCTTCAGTGCCTCGCGACCCGCGAATGCCGCTTCCACGGTCTCGCCCACGACGCCGACTGCGTGCTTCATCGACACGACCTTGAGCACGCCGGGCACTGCAAGCGCGCCGCCATCGTCCACTGAATCGGGTCCGGCACCCTCAACCGGACACCGAAGCACTGAGGCATAGACCATGTTCGGCACTTGGACGTCGATGCCGAAGGTTGCGGCGCCCGTGACCTTGTCCGGCAAATCAAAGCGCGGCGTCGCATGTCCCAAGATGCGATAGTCCACAGTTCTTTTGAGATCCGAGCGGTCGATGGTCGGCATGGATGCCGGCACGCTGGCGAATCCGGCGATCTCGCCATAACTGAAACGCCGGTTGCTCGAGCTGTGCACCACCATGCTCGGTTCGGTGTGCAGTTCGCCCAAGGGTACGGCCCATTTATCGGCGGCCGCCTGCATCAGCACACGCCGGATGGACGCCGCCTGCAAACGGATCAGGTTCCAATAGCCGCGCACAGACCGACTGCCCACCGTGACGAGCTCGCCGCCGAGACCGGGATTGCCGTAGACCGTGGCGATCGGCGGGGGTGTGAAGGGCATGACTCGCGCCCAATCGGCGTCGAGTTCCTCGGCGAATATCATGGTGAGACCGGTAAATGAGCCTTGACCCATTTCCGCGGCAGGATTGGCGATGGCGATCGCACCATCGGTACCAATAGTGACCCAGGCGCCGATCCGCTTGGCAGTCATCTCGCCTGCCGCAACGCTCGCGCCAAACTCAGCGCGACTGAATCCGGGAAGGCTCAACGCGAAGGTGAGTCCCGCGGCGCCGCCAATGAAGCTGCGCCGTGAAACCCCTTCAGCCACGCCGCTGTCCCGTCACGTCAGACGATTGAGCTGGGCGGCGCGCTCGATGGCCTTGACGATGCGCGGATATGCGCCGCAACGGCAAATATTGCCGTTCATGTGCCGGATGATTTCGTCGCGGGAGGGGTTCTTGGTCGTAGCCAGCAATGCGGCCGCTTGCATAATCTGGCCAGGTTGACAATAGCCGCACTGTGGCACCTGCAAATCGAGCCACGCCTGCTGCAGCGGATGATCGCCTTTGGCCGATAGGCCTTCAATGGTGGTGACGTGCTTGCGCGCGACACCGGACAGCAACGTTTGGCAAGAGCGCGCGGCGTGTCCCTCGACATGCACAGTGCAGGCACCGCACAGGCCAACGCCGCAGCCATATTTGGTGCCGGTGAGTTTTAGATGCTCGCGCACCACCCAGAGCAGCGGTGTTTCGGGCGCGGCTCTCACCTCGACTGTCTTACTGTTGAGCGTGAAGCGGATAGGCTCCATGTGCGCCGAGCGTCCTATTTGTTTCCCTTGGCCGGCGCATCCCCGAGCCCGACGCTATCGACGTCGCGGAAGAAGTCTGCTGAGTCCGACCACACGCAGAAATCTTCACGCAGTTCCGCGTGTTCACTGCGCGGCGACTTGGGCACTAGTTCGAACAGCCTCTTTTCGCTCGGCCCCCAGGGGCGGGTATAGGTCATTGGGTCATCGACCGTGACAGTCCATTCCAGGTGGGTTTGGTCGACACGCCGAAAAGTCTCCCTCAAGCGCATTTGATCGCTGTGCACATCTCCAAACGCATCGAGCCAAGTTCTGTCGTTGAAGCCGTTTGATTCGACCACAAACGTGTCCCCTTCCCATCGGCCAACCGAATATCCGTAGTATCTCGGCTCTGGATCATCATGCAGTTTTCGCCCGTCGGTCCAAATGTCCCGCCATGTATGGTCCCATTCGAAGAATTCCAGCAACTCGTCGGGAGCTTGCACAAACCTCACAATCTCGCCGAATATTTGTTGCAACGTGCGCGGATAACCCGCTGGGTCGCAGCGAAACAGCGGGTCATTCCACTCTTTTTCCGGAAATCGCTTGATGCCGAGCGCTTCGTTTGGGAACGAACCCCTGACTTTACTGAGCTTTGCTTGTCCCCAAGGCGTCAGCGGCGGACGATCGTTGCTGATCACGAGTTGCCTGCGCACGACCATCGACCAGATTCCATTGAGGTTGCGCGGATTAAAGGATCTCTGCTTGCCGGGGTGCGGCGGCGGCGCTTTCGCCGGGCCACTGTCCGCGAGCACTGCAATTGACAGGGCGAGACTTACCGCGAACGCGATAAACAGGAGTGTTGGGCCGCTTCGCAAGGTAAGGCTCCTTTGAGGTTACGAGATTCCGTCCTTGTTGAGCGTGTCCTTGAACCGGCATCCTTGACTTGCGTGTAGTTTTCGCCCGTCGGCAAAGACCACGTCCACACAGATTCCAATTGGCCGGTCTTCCTTGCCAGGGTTGAATGTGACCGTTACTTCATCGCCTGGTTTCACCGAGGAATGGGTCCAGCCTTGAGCAACTAAGTTGCCGGGATTGTTGAGCTCCATCACCCATGTCGCGACGTGGCCGTCGTTGTCTTTGACGTCAATGAATATTTCGGCATGCGGATTTTGCCAGGCGAATCGCGTGACAGTTCCCTTGATGGTCTTGCGCGGCACCAGGAAATCGAATCCCTGAGATCCGTGGTGCGCCATGGCTGACCAGACTGTCGTCAGGCTCAAAAACAAGGCTGTTACTAGGGATCGAGTTGGCTTAAGCATGACACCTCCCTACATGGCAGCCCGTCCCCGCTGGCGCTGCGGCCTCGGGGGAGCCTATGGGATAGTTACCGACACCGCCTCATCAACTTTGATGAGGCGGCAATCTTTTTCGCGAAGCAAAATGAGATCCGCTAACCGGGTTCGATCGGCCGCGTCGAGAACATCCCTGAGAGCAGCGCGACGACTTCGGTTTGACGAGTTCGTCCGGTCTTTTGCAAGACTCCGCGCACATGCGTGCGGACCGTGTTCGCGGATACTCCGCTATCCGTGGCGATGTCCTCTACGGTTTTTCCGCTGGCAAGGCTACGCGCGACACGCGCCTCGGCCGGCGTCAAGTCGAACAACGATCGCACCAGTTCGACCGGCGGCGCCTGCGGCAGCGTCACGGGCGTCAACACCAAGGCGGCGGCGCAGCGGGCGAAAATATCGCGCGCCGCAAGACGGATTGGAATCACATGCACCACCATGGCTCCTGCGGCGACGGTATTGCGGACCGGGAAGGATCGCACGCTGACGTCTTCGGTTCCGCCGTGCGCGATCACCGCAATCGCGCTGCGCAACAAATCGTCCGCGGACTTGTCGCACAGCGAGACGCGGTCATGCGCCCTCCAACGGATATACCCATCCAGCGCCTCGATGAGGCTGTTCGCCGCCAGCACCTTGCCGCTGGCATCGAGCACCATGGCTGCAAGACCGATGGCAGCCAGTGTTGCGCTGGCCGCTCTCGCCCGCTCCAGCTGCAGCCGCGCGCTTAGCAAAGCGCTGCGGGCGATGTGCGGGCGAAGTTCATTGAGCGTCTGGATGACAGCCGGCTCGCACGGTCCGCGGGCATATTCCCGCTCCAGAGATACTGTGAAGGTGTCTCCGGTAGGCAGCTCGATGGCAGTGGCCGCCGCCCATCCCAGTCCACGCGGATACAGGATGTCACGGTAAAACGGGTCGTTCTTCAATTCTTCCGGAGCGTAGACGTCGGGTTCCGTCAGGAAACCGCTATGGCGAGTGGCATGGACGCGTTTGAAACGTTCGGAGTTCGCAACCCAGCCGCTCTTGACCAGCGGCTGCAGCGCAGCGATACCGATGTCGGTCGAACTGGTCCAGTAATGGATGTCGTTATTGGAGACGAAAAGGAAGCCAGCGCGCGCTTGCGCCACTGCCGCCAGATGGCCGAGGACGCGGGGCCAGGATTCCGGCACAAATGAACATTCATAGATTTGGTCGCTCAATGGGTCCATGACCAACCTTCACGTTCGATTAGGAGTCCAGCCATTGCGAGCATCATGCCTCGAAGCCACCAAAGCAGGCCAGAAAACCAGGCCGAAATCAGAAGTCCCTTAAATTGCCCGTGTTCTCTGCGTGATTGCGGTTCCGTCTGACAGACTACGATCGACCCCGGAGCCCATGCATGCGATCGGCTGCTATCAACCGGTTCATTCGTCGCGCGGACTTCAGTCACTAGACTGCTGGTGAAGGCCAAAGCGAATGCCTTGCGGGTCATGGCAAAAGGCCATTCGACCGAATCCAGGTTCCTCCGGAGCCGGAGGATCGGCTTCGCCTCCGGCCTCCCGAACCAATCCTATCGCTTGTTCCAAGTCAGGGACCTCGAAGAAGACATAAATCTGCGGCGTATCCTCGCCGTGAAAGCCAACTCGCATCGAGGGAGCCTGAAACCAGCCGCCGCCTTGCTTCATTGGAGTGAAGGTCCATCCGAAGACTCTTTGAAAGAAAGGGCGGGAGCGCTCTGTATCAGACGTGCCGAGTTCGATGAAGGAAACGTTTCCGTGCATAAATCCTCGCGATCGTAGTACGCTGATCATCTTCGGGACTACGGTATTCGGTCTAGAAGAAAACTGACCTCTGAGGATTCAGAAGCACGGCAGCGGGAATGCCGGGAAGATCATCGAATCGCGCCGTTCGGAGAAGGCCAGGACTTACTCCGGAGAAAGTCTGGAACTCGCGGGTCATATGACTCTGGTCGCTAAATCCCGCTTGCGCTGCGATCGCGCTGAGGTCACCGGTGGGGTGCGTGGAAAGCATGTCGAAGGCATAAGAAAAGCGGAGTCGCCGTGCCGTCGCCTTAGGTCGCACCCCGAAATAGACTCGGAACTGATTGATCAAATGCCGTTCGCTCCAACCGATCGCTCGAGCAAGCGCTCGAATGGGCACTTGTCCGTGAGATTGATCAAGCGTTTCCCACGCCCAAGTCAGTTCAGGGGGAACGCGCCGTTTCGAGTCGGCGAACCCTCGTGCCAAAAATCGGTCCGCTGCGGCGAATCGATGCTCCCACGTGCTCGTCTTACGCAGTTGGTCGAGAAGCATGCCAATCGGCCCCGGAATCACGTCCAACAGACGTAGTGGTCCGTCATTGGCTTCTGCAATCGCGCCGCCTAACAAGGCATAAGCGGCTGGCGGCGGCACGCGGATTTCAATGCAGTCGTTAATTCCTGAATGCAACACGCATTGTGCGTGTACTTGAAGTCCCGCAAAGAAAGCGCTCGAGTGCGTTGCATCGCCCGGGCGCAATGCGGGCTGCAGCGTCACTGATTCGCCACAACACAATACGATCACCGCTCCGGCGACGGGAAGCTCAA
>Ga0210384_10006883_pt1 | contig 12052 bp, 10 predicted proteins | sample IncBWH2MmetaG_FD_160574 | JGI IMG/M metagenome (GOLD analysis project Ga0210384, IMG submission 160574) | Forest soil microbial communities from Barre Woods Harvard Forest LTER site, Petersham, Massachusetts, United States - Inc-BW-H-2-M | ecosystem: Environmental > Terrestrial > Soil >... | reverse complement strand
CGGAGCTGCTGCTCGTCGGGTATGGCGCCCGCCACCATATTCGCCGCAATGCGCTGCAGCACCTTCATCAGGAAATCGCGCTTACGAAGAAGAAAGGCTCTTTCAGCCTCGAAGAATCTCTCGTAAGTCTCGTACGCCAGGGTCACATCGAGCGCGAGGACGCCCTACTCTGCGCCATTCACCCCGACGACCTCGATATTCTCCTGAAAGCCTCCTCCTCAGCCGTCGCCCACGGCTAAGCCCCTTGTTACGCATTTGTACGGGGCCGTTCATGTGCGGCTTTGCCGGAGTATGATGGCAAGCCTCGAATCCCAATGCTTGTGCCATTTGCCCATGCTCTGCTTTCGCTGACTTTCGTCTGGGGGAATCCTTCTCCAATCGCAGAGAAACTGCAGATTCCCGGCGGCTCCCACGAATACGCCATTGCGGGCTCTGTGCGACGTGAAGATACGGACGAGCCTGTATCGGGGGCGCGCATTCAGTTGCTCACCGGGGCTGGAAACGTCGCGCAACCTTCCGTTTTAACCAGTGAGTCTGGCGAATTTTCGTTGGGCCACTTCGTGCCGGGTCAATATGAAATTCTCGCTGAGCGCGATGGCTATCAACCCGTGCGAATGCAGGTGGAAGTCTCGCGGTACGATCAGCCGAACGTCGTCGTCCGTATGCGAAAGCAACTTACCGCGGCCAATCCCAGCGGAGATTTGACCACCGCTCATCAACTCGCTATTCCGCAAAAAGCACGAACCGCTTTTGAGAAAGGCGTGGCCAAAGCCGATTCGCGCGGCGACTATAAAGGCGCCGTGCAGAATTTCCAGCGGGCTATAACCATTTATCCCGACTACTACGAAGCCTATGCGGAGTTGGGAACAGCGTACCTGCGCCTGAAGGAGTTCCCGGCCGCCGAGAAAGCTCTCCGGCAATCGATCGAAATGAGCGCGCAAAAATACGTCCCGCCATTGATGCTGCTTTCTATGCTGCTGAATGACCAGAATCGCGCGGGCGAAGCCGAGCCGCTAGCCCGCCAAGTGATCGCCGCGGATCCGACCGCTTGGCGCGGCCAGTACGAGCTTTCTCGCGCCCAGCTCGCCTTACGCCGCCTGTCCGAAGCGGAAGCCAGCGCCTATGCCGCTCGCGACCTCAAGCCCGAAAATCCCGATATCTACCTTCTGCTCTCGGAAATCCATCGCCACACGCAAAATCCCTCCGCACTCCTCCAGGACATTGACGCCTATCTCAGGCTCGCGCCCCAGGGTCCCGCGGCTCCGCAAGTGCGCAAGCTCCGCGAACAACTCGTCAAATTCATGGAATCTCAGTCAAAACCTTCGGGAGGTCCCGAGTAGGCGCGCAGCGCGGCTGCGCCCCAGCTTGGCACGTTGCGAGACGTTACGCGGCCGCGCGCTTTTTGCTTGTCATGTTCCGCGGCTTGACGCATTCGGGAATAGGATGCTCCGTGAGCACGCGAATGAACTCCTCCACGTAAGCCGGCGTTCGCGCATCGCGAAGTTGCGCGGCAGACCATGTCCGCCGGAACCCTTGCTCTGTAAGTGACAGTCCGACCAGCGCTCCCGAATCCAGATGCGGTGACACCGCCCACTTCGCCAGCGCGGCAACTCCGAGTCCTCCTCGCACCATTTCGATGATCACATCCGTCAGCATCACTTCCTGAATTTTGCGAGGCGAGATTCCCGCTGGGAGAAGAAACCTGTTCAAGACCGTGCTGTCTTCTTTGGGCGGGTAAATAATCAAATTCTCGTTGGCGAATTCCGCGGGTGCCGCGAATTTCCTTCCCGCCAGGCGATGCTCCCGTGGAACGATGATCACCACTTCATCTTCGAACAGCGGCGTGTAGCGAATCCTTCGGTTGCGGATTGGGTCGCACACGATGGCCAAGTCCAGCTTTCCTTCCAGCAGCGCTTCAAAAGGATTGTCCGTTGCCTCGATCACCAGCTGGAAATCTACCCCTGGGAATTTGTGCTGAAAAAGCTTCAGCCTTGGCGGCAGCCAGTGATAAACCGTGTAGCATTCCGTGGAAACTCGCAGCACTCCCTTTGACGTGCCATTCCCGTTGCATTCTCGAATATCTTTTTCCGCGCGTGCCAGCTCGTCGATCACCGCGCGCGCGGACTGCAGCAGCCTTTCTCCCGCAGGCGTAAGCGCCATGCGCCGGTTTCTCCGCTCGAAAAGCGGCACACCTAGCTGCTCTTCCGCATCCCGCAACTGGTGGCTCAGCGCGGACTGCGTAAGGTGCAGCCGGTTACTCGCCAATGTGACGCTGCCGGTTTCTGCAATCGCGGCGACCAGTTTCAGATGACGCATTTCAAGCTGCATTTTGGTCTCCCTGGATTTAGGGCCGCATGAAAGCTGCTCATTTGGAAAATGAAATCAATCCATTTGCTAACGCTTTTTGCGCACCCTACGCTTGGTCTTCCCGCAAGGGCCACTGGCTCCGGTCGCTGCTGGTCCTGCTAGACACAAGCATCGGCCGGGGCCGTCTGGAAAACTTTGATAAACAGCTCGTCATGGCAGCACCTGCAAATTTGAACGTAGCAAGCGGATAGATTGCTACGTCGTGCTGCCATAAATTCGTGCAGAGAATTCCTGGCCCGCAGCCGGTTTGCGCTGCAGCCATGCTGGAAAGCTTAATTTGAGCACACTTCCCCATCGCGCATTCCTCTCGGGTACTCCCGGCAGTCCCGCCATTTTGGACGCAACACGCCGGGGAAGCGCTCCTAGTCCCGTGCGCGCGCAACCGCGCTCGTCCATTGCTCCTGTGTTGACCCTGTTCTTGCTCCTGCTGACACCGCTGCCGAATCCTGCGCACTCCGGCATAGCCAGAATTCCTTTCCGCACCGTGCAATCCCTGATTGTTGTCGAGGGTAAAGTGAATAGTAACGCCGCAACATTCCTCCTGGATACGGGCGCTAACCGAACCATCGTGAGTGCCAAGATTTACGGTAGCGGTCGGTTCAACCTGCAGCGCATGCCACGACGCAACGGTGCGGGCTTCGCCGGATATTCTTTGCGCCGCCCGGCAGATCTTGAATTAGCTGAGAATATTTGGACGGCACAGGAAGTTTCTGTAATGGATCTGGACGACTTGAAGGAAATGCTGCACATGGATTTTGACGCCTTGCTCGGCCAGGATTTCCTCCGCCAATTCCGTTCCGTGCGGATTGACTACCGCGCCCACGTCATTGAACTTCAGGAATAATCGATTACGAGGGCTGGTTTATCCTTAGCCTCGAAGGGCCGGCGCTTTTCGGTTGCTGTAGTGCCCACCTTCAGGTGGCCCAACCTCAAAATTAGCCGCTCCCGCCAATCGAACTATGAAGGGGAACACCGAGGTTCATGTACACCTCGGGAATGAGACACCTTTGATTTCGCGTTCACGCGAAGGTGCGCGGCCACCAGGCGAATCTCTCCATAAGTGATTTCCTCCGGCAGCGCCTCTTTCACTGGCTTCAGCCGCTCTTCGCCAAATTGCTGAATCGCCGCGGCAACCTGCGTATACCGTTCCTCGGCGAGCCACTTGGCCTCGAATTCTATTTCGCCTTCTTCGATCAACTTCGCGACCATTTCCACCACGGTGCTGATCTTGCGACCGCGAATTTGCGCTATCTCTTCAAACGTGCGTCCTTCCTGCAGAAGCTCCACAGTGTCTTCGCGCGGGTGCGATGCCGCGGCGTGCCAGTCATTCCCTGCACGCTCGCCTTTGTTGAACCTTTGCAGCGCGTCCAGGATTTCCTGGCCATACCGTTCCACTTTCTTGTCTCCGAAGCCCGAAACCGCGCGCAGGGCCTGTAATGTGGAGGGCTTAGCGGCACACAGCGCATCGAGCGACGTGTCGTGCAAAACTAGAAACGCCGCTGTTCCCAGTTCTCTTGCCGTGTTACGCCGCCATTCGCGAAGGTATTCTCGCAGCTGCGCATCCAGCGTGGACAAGCTCGCGCCGGTGGTCCGCTGCGCTCCCAAAATCTGCTGCTCCGCGGGTATGTTCCTCGCATTCGCACGCCGGCCTCGCGATCGCGTTACCTCCATCTCCAGCCATTCCGGCGTCCCCGCGCACATATCACACGTCCCGCAGCGCTCCCACTTGGGCTGCTCCCCGAAGTGCTTGCAAACATGGTGCTGCCGGCACTCCATGGACGCCACAAACTGCTCCACCTCCCGATACCTTTGCCATCCCCGCTCACGTTCTGCCGCGTCGCCAACTTGCCCGAGGAAATAGGCCTGCAGTCCCCGATCCTTCTTTTGCCACAGCAGGATACAATCTGCCGGCAAACCATCTCGTCCTGCCCGCCCAGCTTCCTGGTAATACTGCTCCACGCTCTTCGGCAGCGACAAATGAATCACCGAGCGCACCGAAGCTTTGTTGATCCCCAGGCCAAACGCCAGCGTTCCCACCAGCACGCGCACTTCTTCCGTCATCCACTTTTCTTGATTTTCGCGTCGCGACTTGGCATCCATCTGCCCGTGATAGCCGATGGCGGCAATTCCGTTTTCTTCGAGTAAGTCCACCGTCTCCCCCACGCGTGCAATCGTCGGCGCGTATACGATCACGTTGCCTTCGCTAACCCGCCGCACAGCTCGCAGCAGCAGCTCTTCCTGCGTGCGTGAATTGCTTTCATGCACGATGTAGTTCAGGTTCGGGCGGCGAAAACTGGCGATATGCTTGTGCGGCTCGCGAAGCCGCAACTGCGCAATGATGTCGTGCCGCACGTGCTGCGTAGCGCTGGCCGTGAACGCCGCAATCGGTCGGTCCGGAAACAAATCGCGCAATCGGCTCAATTGCCGATATTCCGGCCGGAATTCGTGCCCCCACTCCGAGATACAATGCGCCTCGTCAATGGCAAAGAACGAAACCGGTATTCGCTTCAGCCACTCCGGTGTATCTCCCAGCGCAATGCGCTCCGGCGAAAAATACAGCAGCCGGAATTCACCGGCTTCGGCGCGCTTCAGGATTTGGCTTCGTTCTTCCCCGCCTAGCGAACTGTTCACGAATGCAGATGCGATCCCCATCTGCTCGAGCTGCGCCACTTGATCCTGCATCAACGCGATCAGCGGCGAAATTACGATTGCCGTCCGCCCCGCATCTAGGACCGCCGGCAATTGATAGCAAAGCGATTTGCCGCCACCCGTGGGCATCACCACGCAAGCGTCCCGCCCCGCCGCAATGCTGCGCACCACCGCTTCCTGCCCCGGCCGAAACGCGTCGTAACCCCAGTAATGCCGCAGCGTATCGGCAAAATCGGGGTTGGGCTTCCCGCGAGTCTCGGAATCAGGCGCGGTCGATAAGCTTGCTGGCATGGCCATAGAAACTCCATCAAAGACCGGAGCAGTTTCGCTTTTTATTCGCTATCGTGTCAAGTGAAATTTTCGCTAATCGCCCCAGCTTTGTGGAAATCGCACCTGGGCAGTTCAAGATCTGCACTAACTCCGGCTCGTAGGAGCTTGGCAGGCATTCGCAATAGGACCGTCATTTCGGAGCCTTCGTCGACAGAAGCAATTGCCGGTCCCGACCCAGTGCGGTGTTACCGTTCGGTTGCAATAGACGCCGTTCAACGGAGATTCTTGCCGTTTAATGGATAATTCTTTCGTTATTTGCCAATGCCGTGATAAATTCTCGCATGGTCGCGCTTCAAGTCGCTCATCGAGCCCGGTGGCCTCGCGCGAAACGCCTGTTTAGTTGCTCGCGAACCTCGCACTCCACTTCCAAATTTGTCGATTTGCAAACTCCGTCTTTTCATCAAATTGCGAATTGCTGTTTTCTCAATTCCTTTCCTTTCATAATCATCTGCGTTGCCCCCTGTTTTTTCGCTTTCACTAACCTCTCGATTCCCACCTTTCCCGTAAGTCCTTTGTTTGTCGCTTTGCCGTACGTTTCGGTTCTAAGTCTTTTATCTACCGTATTTGCGCATTCCGACCGGGTGGCAGGGGGCCCGTGTTTTTCTGCGGGCCACCATTCACAAGTCACACCCCTCCGGTTGCCGCCTCGTACTGCGGGTGCCATAATTCCAGTTTGCACGCCTTCCTGGGGGTAACACATGGCTGTCCGCACTGATTGGCTCGAGAAAAGAGAAGCAAACGCCGCAGCGGCAAACGGCAATCGCAATATGTCGCAGATGCATTTCGCGCGGCAGGGCCTCATCACCGAAGAGATGCAGTTCGTCGCGAAACGCGAACGCCTCGAACCCGAACTGATCCGCAGCGAGGTGGCGCGGGGCCGCTGCATCATTCCCGCCAATATTCATCACCGCAATCTCGAGCCGATGGCCATTGGCATAGCGACAAAATGCAAAATCAACGCCAACATCGGCAATTCCGCCACCAGCTCGAATATCGATGAAGAATTGAAGAAGCTACATCACGCGGTCCACTACGGCGCGGATACGGTGATGGACCTCTCCACCGGCGGCGACATCCCCACCATCCGCAAAGCTATCATCGACGCTTCACCCGTCCCGGTCGGCACCGTCCCCGTATATGAAGCGATTTCGCGCGTGCGCCGTCCCGAAGATCTTACCTTCGACTTAATGCTCGAGGTGATCGAAGAACAAGCCGAGCAGGGCGTCGATTACATGACCATTCACGCTGGCGTGATGCGCGAGCATGTCCCCTTCGTCCGCAAACGCATCACCGGCATTGTGAGCCGCGGCGGTTCGCTGATGGCGCACTGGATGGAGCATCACAAGAAGCAAAATTTCCTGTACGAGCGATTCGATGACATCTGCAAGGTTTTCAAAAAACACGACGTCAGTTTTTCTTTAGGTGATGGATTGCGTCCCGGATGCATCGCCGACGCCAGCGACGAAGCGCAATTCGCGGAATTAAGAGTCTTGGGCGAACTCACGAAGAAAGCTTGGGAGCACGATGTGCAGGTCATGATCGAAGGCCCCGGGCACATCCCCATGGACAAGATCAAAGAGCAAGTGGAAAAAGAGATGGAATGGTGCCATGAAGCGCCGTTCTACACGCTCGGCCCGCTAGTGATCGACATCGCTCCCGGCTACGATCACATCACGAGCGCAATCGGCGCGGCCATGATCGGCTGGCACGGCGCATCCATGCTTTGCTACGTGACCCCGAAAGAGCACCTCGGCCTGCCAAATCCGGAAGACGTAAAGCAGGGCGTCATCGCGTACAAGATTGCGGCCCACGCCGCCGACGTCGCTCGCCATCGTCCCGGTGCGCGCGATCGCGATGATGCTCTCTCCTACGCGCGCTTCCTCTTCGACTGGAACAAACAGTTCGAGCTTTCGCTTGATCCCGCCACCGCCAAAGCCATGCACGACGAAAATTTGCCCGATGACTTCTACAAGGAAGCCAAATTCTGCTCCATGTGCGGACCAAAATTCTGCTCCATGAATATCACGCAATTAGCCGAAGCCGAAGGCGGTCACGACCAAGCCGAGCGCAAACAAAAATTCGTCGAGTTGCTCGCCAAGGTAAAATCCGCGAACGCCTAGAACTTCGCCGCCAGTGGACCTGCGGCTTCTGCCGATATTGCTCGCAAAACATTAGGCGCGCTCGAGAAAGTCTCGCAGGTAAAGCCGGAAAGGCTTGTCTCCGGATCGCGCCATGCGTCCGGCGCCATCTGCGCCTTCTTGCAGGTCTCCGCAAGAAACTGCTCGGCATTGAAGCGGTGCCTGACGGCCACCTGTGGCAGCAGCACCGCGCGCTGACCTCCTCGCCAAATCAGCAAACCGTGTTTGCCGATTTCGATCTGTTCGGGACGGATGCCAAATGGGATCGAAAGCAACGAAATTTCAACGCGTAAATCGCTGAGTTCCTCAAGCCGCACGGCGGGAAAGCGGGGATCGTGCAGCGCTGCGCCCGCCGCGCAACGCACAATGCAATTGCCCAGGGTTTCCTGTGGATCCACAACGCCAATGCAGCCGCGCAGGCGCTTGCCAATGTGAAGACTGACGAAAACGCCGCTCCGCTCCGAGAAAATCCCGCCCGCGGGAATCTCCGCTAATATTTCGCCGCGCGACACGGCCTCCGTGATGGCCAAGCACGCCAAACACAGCAAGGAGTCCCGGTCGCTGTTAGAGAGAAACAGCATCTCCAGTTTTTTTGCGGGCTTCGAGCATGCGCAACTTGCGCCGCTGCTTTATACGGTCGTCCACGTGCCCCCAGAAACGATGGAAATATTGCGCAGCGGATACCAGCGCGCTGATAACGACCAGCCAGAGCAAAAATAAGGCCAGCGGCTTGAGTGAGGGATGCCGCGCTCCGGCGATCAGCACAGCCACGGCGCAAACCTGCAGCACCATCTTGGTCTTGCCCAGCACGGAAGCCTCGATCGTAAACCCTTCGGCAGAGGCAATATTGCGCAGGCCGAGCACCGTAAACTCGCGGCCGATGATGATGACCACCATCCAGGCGGGAACCAAGTGCATGTCCACCAGCGAGATGAACGCCGCGGAGATGAGAAGCTTATCGGCGATGGGATCGAGCAGGATGCCGAGCGTGGTGATCTCGGAACGGCGGCGCGCGAAGTATCCGTCGGCCCAATCGGTCGCGGCCGCTAGCAAGAGAACAAGAACGCCCCAAGACTCATAGTGGACGGGCAAGCCCCACAAATCAACGTTGGGACTGCGCGTCAGCAGGACAACGATGAGGACGGGTACAAAGAAGATGCGCAGCAACGTAAGTGTATTCGGAAGATTCATCAGGGCTTAGCGGCAGAAAAGCCGAGAACCGGGTCAGCGACGAGCCGCGTCTCACTATAGACTTGGCTGGGGCACGCGTCAACGGGTCGAAAATCGAGTGAAAGGACGTAGAGCGGATACCTTGTGATTAACACAAATTGGCGTCGAGATAGCCGCCTAGGGATACTCATTTGTAACAAAGATGCTGCAAACCTGTGCAAATGTAGGAACAGCGAGGTTTGAGGCCTTGAGGAGGGAGTCGGTTGCCTGCCGAGGTTTGCCGTCCGTAAGTTATTGTTATTATGGACGTTATACGAGAGGCGTGCCAAAATGGCTGCAATTCTCGCAGGTGCTTGGAAATATCACATTTTGCAGGACTTCTAGTTTCCACAGAAATTTCCACAGCGTAAGCAGAAGTCGACACGCCGGTTTCGTCCGCGATTTAGCTTCGTCCGCGGCAAAAATCCTCCGGCTCATCCGGGCTAACTCGAAAGTTACCCCCCGGAGCACCGCGCGACCTTTAAATCGCTCGTGGACCGCGCAAAACTCGTGCAGGGAGGAAAAAAAGAGCGGCGAGCAGCGCGAAAACGCCGTGCACCGCGATACCAACGATGCGGAACGGCAGCGTGATGAGCCAAACGATGGGGAACAGCACAACCGCCAGCAAAGCCAGAGGCCAGCAGACGATAAACAAGATGCACCAGAGGAAAAAGGCGGCCATGTTCGATCTCCTGACACAAGTTACGCACGCGACGCGCGAAAAGTTTCCTTGGGCCCGGTAGCATATTGATTCAGACGCAGGCGCTTGGCAATGGAAACAGGGACTTCGGCATCCATAGTCATGTGCGAATCTTCTACTGTGGAATGGAGCACCCGGCCGAGCGCGTGAATCATAGCGAGCGTGCGGCCCTCCGCAAGAGGTAAGCGCAGCGATAAAGTAACCACGGGATCGACAGGAAGGGCTACGTCCATGCGCCGGAGCAACTCGTCTATCCCTTGTCCACTCATGGCGGACACCAGCACGGGACCGGTATCGCGAACGCGCGCCAAGCTATGTTCTAAGCTTTCGCGCTGCTCCGCGCTGAGCAGGTCCACTTTATTTAATACTCGCAGCTTGGGGCGATCCGCCACGCCAAGCTCCTGCAAAATTTTGTCGACCTCTTCGTCGAGCTCATCGTGATGCGGATTAGAGACATCGCTGACGTGGAGAATTAAAGCCGCTTCTTGCACTTCCTCCAAGGTTGCGCGAAACGCGGTTAGCAGCCCCTTCGGCAGATCGCGAATGAAGCCGACGGTATCCGAAACCAGCACGCGGCGGTGCGAGGGGAGGCGGATTGCGCGAATAGTAGGATCCAACGTCGCGAACATGCGAGACGACACAAGAACTTCCGCGCGGCTGAGCGCGTTGAACAGTGTGGATTTACCGGCGTTCGTGTAGCCGACCAGGGCGATCGTGCCCAGCGGGACGGCGTTGCGTGCTTCACGGCGCAGCGCGCGCTGCTTGCGCACATCCTCGATGCTGGCCTGAATTTTACTGACGCGGTCGCGGATGCGGCGGCGATCGGTTTCCAGCTTCTTTTCGCCAGGACCGCGAACGCCGATGCGGCCCGCCCCTCCACCCGCGCCGCCCGCTCCCCCGCCGCCGCTTTTGCCGCCAAGGCGGGACATGGAGGTGCCGCGGCCGGTCAGGCGCGGCAGAAGATAATTCAATTGGGCCAGTTCCACCTGTAGCTGCCCCTCGCGGCTGCGCGCATGACGGGCAAAAATATCAAGAATGAGCTGCGTGCGATCGATCACTCGGCGGTCGGTCGCTTCCTCGATGTTGCGTTGCTGCATCGGCGAGAGATTGCCGTCAAAGATAATCAGCGGCGCTTTGTGCGCCGTGGCTTCCGCGCGAATCTCGTCCAGTTTGCCACGGCCAACGAGTGTGGCGGGATCGGCAGACTCACGCACCTGGTACATGGTGGCAGCGACTTCCGCACCGGCGCTGCGCGCTAACTCAACCAATTCGGCGAGCGATTCGCGGCCTTGCTCGCCTGCGGGCATACCTGGCACCCGCCGAGCGCGCTTCCACGTGACGCCGACGAGCAAGGCGCGTTCCAGAGCCGTAGTGACGTGCTGAGTTTTCATATTTGAGAGAGATGAAGCGTCATAGTGCGGAGCGGGCGATTCTTGCGAAGGCTGACATCGTACTTAAAGGGCGAGGACCCTAGGAACCAATTATACACCCTTGCTCATGTGCCGCGACCGATGTGCATGTCATGGTCCCTGCGTCTCAACCTGAGGCAATATCTGCCACCAGAGGCTTGTCGAAGAGAGCCATCTCTTCGGGTGTCGGTTCCTGGAATGTGTCGAACCATCGGGCCAGCGCCTCTCGTTCGATTGGCGGCTTCTCCAGGCCCCGGCGTTGAATCCTCTCCAACAGGATATCCACCGGCGCAGACAGAAAATGCAACTCAACGGCAGCGCCCAGGGCCCGGGCGCCGAGCCTCAATGTATCGCGCTCGGACCTTCCCCAAGTGCCCCATTCGATGATTACCGTTTGACGGAGCGCAAGGAGTTCCCGAGCGAACTTCCATTGCAGCGCCTCGATCTTCCCGCGCCTTTCTTCATCGTAGATGTCTATTGAAAGGGTATCCATCCACTCATCGGGAGAAAAACGAACTGCGCCGAGCCTGCTTTCAAGCATCTTGGCAAGTGTGGTCTTACCCGAACCCGGCAATCCGCACACAATGATCAATCTCGCTCCAGTTTTGGATGTTTCCATCATGGAATTGCCCCTGATGAACGATCAAGGTGCCGCGAGTTTTGACGCGAAACAGGAATCGCCAGATTCGCAGAACGAGTGTCCCAGATTCGGACATTTTTCCCTTACGTATTATCCTTCACAACCGCAATAAACTGTCTGAGATCAAAGGAGTAGCAGTAAATCAGTCTGGAACGGAACGTGCTCACTTGGAGTTGCTATGCAAACGCTGCTGCAAGACATTCGCTACGCTCTGCGAACGCTGGTGAAAAACCCGGGATTTACAGTAGTAGCCGTGCTTACGCTGGCTCTAGGAATCGGCGCGAATACGGCGCTTTTTTCAGTCGTAAACGGTGTGCTTCTGAATCCCCTGCCTTTCTCCACACCTGACCAGCTTGTGGCCCTTTACGCAAATCGAGTGCATCTCGAACGCGCATCCATTTCCTATCCGAATTTCCTCGACTGGCAGAGGGAGAACCAAAGCTTCGCTTCGCTGGCTGCGTTTCGCCCGGACGATTTCAACCTGACCGGCGCCGGCGAAGCCGAACATATCCGCGGCGAGATGGTCTCGGCCGATTTGTTTTCGACTCTGGGCGTTAAGCCTGTGATCGGGCGTTCGTTCAGTTCCGAAGAAGATCGTCTCGGCGGCGCG
>Ga0210384_10006882_pt1 | contig 12052 bp, 5 predicted proteins | sample IncBWH2MmetaG_FD_160574 | JGI IMG/M metagenome (GOLD analysis project Ga0210384, IMG submission 160574) | Forest soil microbial communities from Barre Woods Harvard Forest LTER site, Petersham, Massachusetts, United States - Inc-BW-H-2-M | ecosystem: Environmental > Terrestrial > Soil >... | reverse complement strand
TGGTGAGCGTGGTGCCGTTGTAGACCATGTGCACCGAGAAAGTGTCCCCGCTATGGAGGTCAACCTTTCCGGTCATGTCCGTCGCTGGAACCGTCGGCGACGCGCCATTGGTATAGAGTCCGGTGGAATCGGTGCCCTCACCATCGTTGGAGTAGAGATCGAACTTGATCGCCACGCTCTTGGGAATGCCACCTGTACCGCCGGGAGTATCCGGGCCGTAGCCTAACCCGCCTCCCAAGGGTCCGAGAGCGGTAGCACCCGTGTTCTGGATGGTGAAGGTGATACCGTCCGCTTGAGCGTTGCTCAACTGGAACGTGAAATCGTTGGTGAAGTTCTGGATGTTGACCGGGGTGTTGTACCAGGCGCTACCCGCCTCATTCGCGAGGCCGTTGTTAAGTTGCAGGCGGGTATCATCGAGGGTCGTGCTGCCGTTGAAGGTCATCACCGTGGTGGCGGTGCTGAAACCCGTGGGGAAACTAATTCCGGTTCCGGAGCCGATGGAATAGGTGGCGCCGGCTTGCGGGCTGGTGCTGAGACCCGGCGATGTGGCGATGGCATTGATCGTCTCCGACTGGCCAACAGTAACCGTCGCGGTCCCCGGGAACGGCGTGGACGAGGTCGAAGCCGGACCGTTGATCGCGTAGTAGATCGTGGGCGTTGGGGAGGCGTCGGAAATCGTGACCGTTTGCGAGGAACCGTACGTGCCGGGTGCCGGAGAAAAAGTTGGCATGACGGTTTGCGTTTGCAGCGTGTAGGTTTCGCTGGTCGGCAAACTCTGCAGGAAGCCCGGAGCGCTGGCGATGGCCGAGATCGTCTCCGTTGTGTTTACGGTAATCGGGCCAGCGTACGGAGTGGAGTTCGTCGTCGCCGTGCCGGTGGTTGAGTAGAAAATGGACGCTCCGGGAGTACTGTCTGTGATCGTCACGCTGATCGTGCCGGTGAAGGTTTCCGCGCCGGGACTAATGGAGGGTGCCGCCGCTTGTTGAGAGCCGTTCAGCAGCCCGTACACCGCCAAAGCGTTGCTCGTGCCGACGTAGGCCTTGCCGTTGATGACGACGGGAACCACGAATTTGACGGCGCCACCGGGGTTGTCGCGGGCCGAGTTGGTAAGGGTGCTGTAGAGCGTATTGGTGATGTTGGTCGCATCGTGAGCGCGGAAGTAAGCGGAACCGTTGGAGTTATAGGCGTCGGTCTGAATGGTCCAGACGATGGGGCTGGCACTTCCGTTGGATGTGACGACCGGCGTCGGGCTCGGAAAGCCTGCATGCTGCGCAGCCGTGTTGGACGGAGAGGAGGAGAGCTTTCCGTTGGTGAGCGGAAACGATTTCAGATTGTCGGAAGTGCCCCAGAAATAAGCGGTATTGTTCCCGTAACCGGGCATTCCCCATAACCCGCCCATCGGGAAGTTTTGGTTGGTCTGGCCGGAATTGTTGACCGGAAGCTCTTGCACGATGTTGTCGGCGCTGGTGCTGTAGCCGCCCATGTTGTCGCGGTCGACGAGCGAAATTCTTCCTTCCTTGCCAGATTGCAGCAGCAAGTGCGTGTGCCCGCCGCTGCTTTGGTCTGGAAGGAGCAACACGCCGCCCGAGGCGACGTCGCGATCGGTGGAATTCAGCGCCGACTGGTTGAGCGGTGTGAAGTCATCGGCGACGGTCATAACACCATTATTCAGATGGAGACGCACGATGCTGTCGCCATAGTTCATGGAGTTCGTGTAGGGAGGTTTTGCGTCGAAGGTGCCGTTACCGGTCGCCACGAAAAGGCGCCCGCCTGGGCTTGAACCTGTGGGATTGTTGTTGTCGGCGGCGATACCTGACCCGGACATCCAGATTCCCGCCCCGATACCGTTCGAAGACGCGCACCAAACGCCGGTTTGCTTCAGTGTGGCGGCGTTGTAGGCGAGAATCCAGCCGTGCCAAGGCCCGTTGTCGCCGTGCGAAGCGAAAGCGATGTACACGATGCCGTTCAAAAGCAGCAAGCCTGCGCGATTGTTTTCCCACTTGGTGTCAAATTTTACCGTGCCGCCCATACTTCCGTTCCCGTTGCCGGAAACGCTGCCGGAAACAGGCACCGGGCCGCCGAACTTTTCGGCACCGCTGGTGATGTCGAGGGCATGCAGACGCTGCACGTAGGAACCGCTTTCTTTCGTGGCGCTGACCAGATACATGGTGTTGGTAGAAGGGTCGATGACTGGGGTGCCGGTAACGCCTATCACCGGCTGAATGTCGGTGCTGCTAACGTCTCCGTTCGGAACGGTGGTAGCGCCGCTGGCGGCGCCGTGAGCGCCATCGAGCAACGAGGCCTTCCATAACGGGGAGGCATTCGCCCCACCATTGTTGTCAGCATCGAACGCGTAGACGCTATCATTTTCCGTCGCGACGAATACAACGTTGTGAGTGCCCTTTCCGGATATTGTGATACCCGCCATGTAAAGCGGCTGGGCGTAAATTTCCCCGTCTACGGACTGCGAGAAGATTTTGCCGAACGAAGTGGTGTTTACGTTCGAAGTGTTCAGGATCGTTTCGTTGGGGTTCAAACCGGATCGCGCGTTGTCGTAGTGTTGTGTAACCACATTCTGCGCTCGCGCGCTGCCTGCACCGAGCAGTAGCAATGCGCAGGCAAGCATCGCCCCGCACGTGAAACGTAAGCGGGTGAGACCTTCGGTCAAGCCCTTGCCGACACGGGTAGACACGTGCTGGAACACGGTCATAAGCGGACTACCCCCTGGGTTCTTAATTACTTTTTGAGCAGATCAGCCTGGCTCGTGTCGGGACTGAAACACGGAACCCTACGACCACTTGGTACTAACCTCTGCGACGGATGCTCAGCTGGGCTGGGGACCGAGCACGACTCCGGCAACTTGTTTCGTCAATCCGCGAGCAGTGCGCGAGATTATATAGGCGGCGTAGGAAGCACTCAAGACACAAAGAGCGGAGGACTGAAGCTCTGGTACCTACAGTACAATCTCTCGCCTGCCGAGCCTCCCTGACACGGAAGGTGTAGAAACCTGGCCAGCGGGATTGGTCCGTTTGGACGATGATTCGGCTAAGATGTGGGGCGGTTTTTGCGGAGGATGAATGCGGCGAATGATCGAACGGCTGCTGTTGGTTGGCGTACTTGGATCTTTCCTGTGGGCAACGTTGGGCGGTAGGGCTAGCAGGGCACAAGCTCCCGCGGCGACCCGCCAGCAAACAGCGGAGAAGGGTCTCAGCGTAGACCGGATTTATAGCGAGCCGAGTTTGAATGGTCACCCGACACCTGGGATCGCGTGGGCTCCGGGCGGTAAACATCTAAGCTATTTCAAAGAATTGGCCGCGGTGTCGGGAAAGGAGGACAAAAGAGAGCTTTGGCTGATGGATGCCTCATCGGGCGAGAACCGGCTGCTGGTTTCCGCGGAGAAACTGGAAACCGTGCTTCCGGCCGAATCAGAAAACGCAACGCAAGCGACGGGCCTGGGGCGCCACGCTCCCGCGCAATATCAGTGGGCTCCGGATGGCAGCGGACTGTTGTTCCAAGGGCCCAACTCGCTGGCCTGGTTCGATTTGAAGACGCAGACGGCGCGTCCGCTCATCTCAGGCAAGGAAGCGATTGCGGATCCGAAAATCTCGCCGAACAGCCGCTATGTGAGTTTCGTTCGCGATCACAACGTCTGGCTGGTTCGCATTGCCGACGGAAAAGAGCGCGCGTTTACGCGGGAAGGAACCGAAGAGGTTCGCAAGGGAGAACTCGATTGGGTGTATCCGGAAGAGTTGGACATCACCACGGCGTACTGGTGGGCTCCTGACTCGTCCGCGATTGCTTATTTGGAAATGGACGAGCGTAAGGTGACGCAGTATCCGCTGGTGGATTTCGCATCGTATACGGGCGAATCGGAACCGGAGCGCTATCCGGTTGCGGGCGGAATTAATCCGATCGTCCGAGTCTTCGTCGGGAGCGTGGATCGGGGCGAGCCGCGGGCCATGGATACGGGCGCGGACACGGACATTTACATTCCGCGCGTGAATTGGTTGGTTGATTCGAAGCACGTCGCGATTCAGCGCGTCAACCGGCCACAGACGGTGGTGGAGCTCTTGATTGCGGACGCAATTTCGGGCAAAGCGCGGGTGGTATTGACCGATAAGGATTCGTATTGGATTAATGTCAGCGACGATCTGACCTTTCTGCAGGACGGCAAGCGGTTCCTGTGGTCGAGCGAACGTTCCGGTTACCGGCACATTTATTTGTATGACCTGGAAGGCAAGCAGCTGAGACAGGTGACGGAAGGGAATTGGGAGGTGTTCGCAGTACAAGGTGTCGATGAGGCGAAGGGCCTGGTGTATTTCACCGCGGCTGAGAAATCGCCGCTCGAACGGCACCTGTATCGCGTAGCGCTCGATGGCTCGGGTTTCACTCGCATTACAAGAGAAGACGGTACGCACGGCGTTAATTTCGGGCCCGGCGCTTCGGCGTATGTCGACACGTATTCCAACAGCATGAACCCGCCGCGGCAGGATTTGATGAAGATGGATGGGTCGCGCGTCGCTGTGCTGAATGAAAACAAGATTGCGGAGCTTGCGGATCTGCATCTGTCGCCGGTGGAGTTTCTTTCCGTGCGGTCGCACGACGGGATGCAACTGAATGCGATGATGATCAAGCCTCCGGGCTTCGATCCCGCGAAAAAATATCCCGTCCTTGTTTATACCTATGGCGGGCCGCATGTCCAGGTGGTGCTGAATGCCTGGGAAGGCTCGACATTTCTGTGGCATCAATTGATGGCACGGAAGGGCTACATCATTTTTGCGCTGGATAATCGTGGCTCGGCGGGTCGTGGCCATTTATTCGAAGAGCCCATCCATTTTCGTTTTGGGGCACAGGAGATGTCCGATCAGCGCGACGGCGCGGCCTATCTGAAGTCGCTGCCCTACGTTGATGCAAATCGCATCGGCATCTGGGGTTGGAGCTACGGCGGGCACATGACGCTGCACGCCGTCTTCGAGGATCCTCAGGATTTCAAGGTGGGCTTCGCGGGCGGCCCGGTGACCGACTGGCACTACTACGACTCAATCTACACCGAGCGATACCTGGGGTTGCTGCCGCAAAATGAGGAAAGCTACCAGGAATCGTCGCCCATCCACAACGCCGCAAACCTTAAGAGCAAGCTGCTCATCGCGCACGGGACCGGGGACGACAACGTGCACTACGCGAACACGTTGTCGCTTATCAACGAGACGATCGCAGCGGGGAAATACGTCGAGGTCATGGCCTTCCCTGGACGCGGTCACGGTGCCAGCGATCCTGCCGCGCGGCGTGTGCTGATGAACCGCGTGATGCAGTTCTTTCTCGATAACCTCTAGTTTACTTAGGGCCACGGAGCCGTACAAAACCGCAGGGCTTCGTGGGGGGCTCGGACGCCGGTAGCCACCGGACGGGCTCAAATTATCCTGTAAATTTGCCTAGTTTTGCGGTTTGTCTTTTTCTTTATCCTTGTCTTTAATTTCGACCGCGGGGCCGATCTTGATGGTGGCGCCGAACCGTTTGTAGTTGGCGTAGCGCACGGTCATGCGCATGTGGATAGCGCCGGTGCTGAAGTGGAGTTCGTCGTCGGAGCGCGTGTAGGTCGGGAACCAGTAGTGCCCCTCGATGTTTTCGCGGAAAGTTTCAAAGCGCGGGAAGATGTTCTCGTTACCCTTTTTGATGATGTCCGGGACCGCTTTTCCGTCGGACTTCACGATATTCAGGTCCCGATCGTCCACCCAGATGCGCCCCTGAAAATAGCGCTGATTTTTTTCGATCTTCTTGGGCTTGACGTCGAAAACGTAGGTGTTGAGTTCGTCGAGCGCTTCGCGGCCGACGTAGTTCACGTCGTACTTCGGCAATTCATCTGAGGTGAGCACAAAAGGTTGCACGTGCTCGAGGTCGTCCAGATCCTGCTGCGAGAGTGAAATGCGTTGCAGGGTTGGCGGTGGCGCAGAGACGACCTTCTCATAGCGCTTGCCTTCTGGCGTAAACAAGATGTCGCTGGTCATGCGGTATTCGCCGTCGGCGCGCCCATCGAAATCGACCGTCTGGACGACAAACGTTTGCGTGTACGTGTAGTTGTCGCGCTCCTTCTTGAATTCCAACTCGCGATCGCCGAATTTCTTGACGATTTCCGGGACGGGAATGTCGGGCGGTTTATTGGAAATGTTGGAGTCGCTCTTGGCATCGGTGCTAGCGGTCGTCGGGGTCTGCGAAGCGGTCTTCGAGACGTCCAGTGTCGGGAGTTGCGCGGCCAAAGGCAGGCAGAACGCGAGAGTAGCTGCGGAAACCAGCACCCCGGAAATGCGTCGGGCGCGCGGCTCGGTTGATCTTCCAAAGATGACGTTGAGCATGATGCCGAATCTCCTCGTTCTGCGGCTCCCCAAAGCATTGGACCTCCCGCGATGACCCCAGGGTTGCCTCGCGGTAAAACGGGCAACCGTGCCAATGGGAAGTCGCCTACGCACGGACGCCTTCAAGTATCGCGCGTTTTCGCGGCTGACTCCACTGGCGATCGAGGAAAGCAGGGTCAGATGGATTCGACGATTTCGACGTTACCGGTCTTGCGCAAAATCTCCACTTCGACGGCGGGCCCTTCGCGTCGAATCAGAAAGTCCGCGCTGGCGTCGCCGACTCGCAGATTGTGCATGCGCACTTCGCTTAGATTCGAGGGCAAACTCGGGTTGGTGAAGCAAATCTGGCGCTCGGGGCCGCGCACGCTGAGGCCAAGGCATGCCTCCAGGAGCATATAAACCGATCCCGAGGCCCAAGCCTGCGGGGAACAAGCGACAGGGTAGAGGGTTGGGCCGTCGGTGTCCGGCCGTCTGTGAAACCCGCAGAACAGTTCGGGCAAGCGATGCAGCTCGATGCGACGGCTAGCCTCATACAAGCCTTCCAGAATCTTGGCGACGTAGTCTTGTAGGCCGTAGTGAGAAAATCCCAAGGCGATCATGGCGTTGTCGTGAGGCCAGACCGATCCGTTGTGATAGGACATTGGATTGTAACGGGCTTCACACGCGGCCACCGTGCGGACACCCCAGCCACAAAACGAGTGCTCGGCCATCAACGATGAGGCTGCCGTGCCGGCATGTTGTTCGCTGGCGATCTTGCTGAACAACGCGTGTCCCGCGTTGGAAGTTCGTACGCGGCATGGCTTCTTTTGGCCGTCGAGCGCCAGCGCGTACGTTCCCAGATCCTCGCACCAAAATGATTCCTCGAACTTAGCCTGCAACTTTTCTGCTGCTTTGTCCAACTTGTCGGCGAATTCCGGTTCATGCACCGCGCGAGCAAGCAGCGCGCCGGCGCGCTGCGCGGCATAGGTGTAGCCTTGCACTTCGCACAAGGCGATCGGCGGCTCGGCCATGCGCCCGTCGGCATGAAACACGGAATCCTGCGAATCTTTCCAGCCTTGCTGCACGAGTCCCTTAGAGGCGCGTTGCTGGTACTGCACGAAGCCCGACCCATCGCAATCCCCGTAGGTGTCGATCCACTGCAAAGCGCGCCGGACGTTAGGCCAAATCTCCTTCACCAGTGACAGGTCGCCCGTGCGCTGGAAATACGCCCCCGCAAGCATCACGAAAAGTGGAGTGGAATCAACGCTTCCGTAATATCGCCCAAAGGGAACTTCCTTGGTCACCGCCATTTCACCGCGGCGCATCTCGTGCAAGATCTTTCCAGGTTCCGCGTCTTGCTCGGGTATTTCCTGCGTGGCCTGCGTCTCAGCGAGATATTTGAGAACGCTCTCCGCAATCCGCGGCGAGGTCCAAAGGCATTCAAGCGCGGTAATGATCCCGTCGCGCCCAAAGACGGTGCTGAACCACGGCACCCCCGCATACGGATAAGGGCCCTCGGGATTGTTCTCGATCAGCATCCGAAGATCCGCCGAGGAGCGATGCAGCCAAGCGTTGAAGCTCTCGCTGGAAGTCGTGATCTGGCACTCTTCGCTGCGAGCGCGTTCCGATTCGCGTTTCAGCGCGCGAAACGCCGTCTGGAAAGGAACGACGCCGTTCGTGCTCGCGTCGCGTTGGCAGGCAACCGTTGTGTAGATGGAGGTTTCCTGCTTGGGTTCCAGCGTAATACGAAACAGGGCCTCACGAGTGGTGAGAGACGTCGGATGCGGAGAGAACTCCAGGCGCGTGCGGCGAAACACGCCGTCCAGCCCTTTGTAGGCCAGTATCGCAGCGCTTCCGTCGACGTGATCGGTCAACCTTTCGCCTTTGCGCTCGCGCTTGGTACCGCGCACCTCGAAAATGTCCGCGAAATCCGCATCGAATTGAAACAGCAGCGCGAGTCGCACCAGCTCAAGACCGTAGTTCAGGATGCGCAGGTGTTCATAGTGGCTGGCAGTGCCCAGAAACTGCGAACGGAAAATGTGCACCGTGCCACGCGGTAAGCTGTCTTCGGTGTTCAGCGCGGTATCGACGTTGGTAACGTCGACAGAGAGAAATGCATTGTCTTCGCGAACCGTCGAGCCCAGCAGCAGCGGCTGCTGCTGGTTGAGACGCATGCTGAACCGCGAAAGATGTCGGCTCTCCGCGTGAAACAGGCCGAACTGGGAGAAGCCCAGATCTTCGATGTCACCATAGCGGTTCAGAACAGCAAAGGTATCGCCGCATTTGAGCACACGAGTACGGTCGTCCACCAATGCGGAAGACGCGCGGACGTAATATTCGTCGGCAACCCGGACAATGTCCGTCAAAAAACCGAACCTTCCTGTTTCGCTTATTGCGTTAGAAACGTGTCGACCTCGGACGTTTCCACGGAGAGGGCGCGGATGTTCAGCATCGACTCGTATAGCTTAACGTAGTCCTTGGCCATTCTCGACCCCGTGAAGCGCATCTCGAACGCTTGCCGGCATGCTGCACGGTCTAGGCTCGCCACTCGAGGTACCGCCCTTACGGCTTCCTCCATGTTTTCCACAATGAAACCGCTTGTGCCGTGGGTGATCAGCTCCGGAACCGATCCACAGTTGAAGGCGATCGTGGGCGTGCCGCAGGCCATGGACTCAATCATGGTCAGCCCGAACGGCTCCGGCCAGTCGATCGGGAACAGATAGGCATAGGCATTCCCAAGGAATTCGGACTTCTGGTCCTCGGTAATTTCGCCAATATATTCGATATTGGGATTGTCCAGCATCGGCTTGATTCGTGATTCAAAGTATTCGCGATCAACACGATCGATCTTCGCGGCGATCTTCAGCGGCATGCCAACCTTCATAGCGATTTCGATGGCGCGGTCGAGGCGTTTCTCCGGTGAGATGCGTCCGAGAAAGGCCAGGTATTTTCCGCTGCCATCTCCCAGCCTAAGCCGGCCCGCCGGCAAACCGTGATAAATGTTGGCAACCCAGTTTGCGAAAGACAGCGGCTTGCGTTGCGCTCGCGAAATGGAAACCACCGGCATGTCCGGATACTTGTGATACAACGGCGGCAAATCGGTGAGGTCCAACCGTCCGTGCAGCGTCGTGAGCTGCGGAATTCCCGAGACGCGCGAAATCGGGAAATGGAGATAGTCGATATGAAAATGGATGATGTCGAACTCTTCGGCGCGCGCAAAGATCTCTTCCAGCATTACGTAATGGTGCGCGAGCTGATCGATACAATCCGGGTTGAGACGCAAAGCTTTCGGGCAACAAGCAACCAGCCGCGCATTGGTCGTGGAGTCGCCGCTGGCGAACAAAGTGACATCGTGGCCGAGTTCGACAAGCTCTTCGGTGAGGTACGATACGACGCGTTCGGTTCCACCATAAAGCTTGGGAGGAACGCTCTCATATAGGGGTGACACCTGGGCAATTCGAAGAAGGGTTCTGGGCCGTATAGTCATAGTAGGACTGAGGATACAGTGCGGCGCCGCTCTTGGATATACGGCAAAATCCTGAGTCGTCTAGGGTTTTAGCCGTAGCCCCGGCTTGGGAGCGAATTTTGCGGTCCCCGGTGCGAAATGTTGCCCTGCTGGATCGGCGGGACTCTAGCGTGGAGCCCTGTCGCGCTTGCGGTTTCCCCTGACAATGGGCGACCCGTCACGGTGTGATGAACTCTTTTCGCTGTGGCTTGACCTGCACGGCCGCAAGACTCGACGCATCCCAGCCGCCGCCCAGCGCCTTCACCAAAAGAACGCTGGTGACCAGCCGCTGCCCCTGGATTTGGGCAAGCTGCTGCTCACTGGTCAGCAGATTTTGTTGCGCGGTAACGACGTCCAGATAACTTACCAGACCGCCCGAATACCGGTCGGTGGAGATGTCGAGCGTGCGGCGCGCCGCGTCCACAGCCTGCTGCTGCGATTGCTGCGCCTCGCTCAGCACCGTCAAACCAGTAAGGTCGTCTTGTACTTCCTGGAAAGCGCCCAAAACGGTTTGGCGATAGCTCGCCACGTTTGCATCATATCCGGCGCGCGCGAACTGCACCTGCGCGCGGCGCGCTCCCCCCGTGAAAATATCTTCAGCAACGTTCGCGCCCACCGCCCAAAAAATACTCTGCACGTTGGCAAGTTTCGAGATTGCGGCTGTTTCCCAGCCAGCTTGTCCAAACAGATTCAGCGAAGGATAGTATGCGGCGCGCGCGATGCCGATCTGTGCGTTAGCCACCGACATCTGTCGTTCTGCTTCCGCAATGTCCGGGCGCCGCTCCAGAACGTCCGAAGGCAGCCCGGCGTCGATCGGTGGAGGCGCAGCGTTCAATTCTCTGACGCCAACGTGAAAGTCAGGAGCAGGACGCCCCATCAGGACCGCGATAGCATCCTCGAATTGTTTGCGTTGCTGCTGGAGCAGGGTCGCTTGCGTCCGCGTCGTGTTCAGCAGCGTTTCTTCCTGCGCAACGTCGAGACCCGAAGCGACACCGCCTTGATGCCGTGAATTAACCAGATCCAACCCCTTCTGCAGCGCTTCCACGGTGCGATGCAGGATGCCCAGTTCGGAATCCAACTGGCGCAGATTGAAATAATCGCCGGCGAGTTGCGAAGTAACCAGCAAGCGCACATTTTCCATGTCGGCTGCGTTCGCCTGGTACGCTGCTTCCGCCGCTTCGATGCTTCGCCGCCGTTTGCCAAACAGGTCCACTTCGTAGCTGACCGTGAATGGCAATACATAGGAGTTCTGTTGTACCGGCTGCAGCGTCACCGGTATGCCGTTGGTCGGCCGATTGCCCGACAGCCGTTGCCGCCCGACGTTGGGTCCCAGGCTGCTGGGTCCGGTGTTCAAGGTGGGGAAAAGCGTGGCGATTTGAATCGAAGCGGTCGCTCGCGCTTGTTCAAGATGCGCGATCGAGACTTTGATGGTCTGATTTTCGGCGAGCGCTTGTTTTTCGAAGGCGTTTAGTTCTTCATCGTGGAAAACATCCCACCATTCGCCTTTCGGTACGTTGTCTTTGGGTGCGCTTTCACGCCAGGGTGCAGCGACATCCCATTGCGCCGGGACCGTCGCGGCAGGGCGCTTATAGTTGGGTCCGACCGTGCAGCCGGTCAGCACAGCGGCGCCCAGCACCAAACCAGCGCTGCAAAATCGCCGCAGCACCGAGGTGCAGCTCCAGCCGCGATGCGATTGGACCGGACCAGCCATTACGGCTTGTTTCCGCGGGGCCCGCCGGTTTTTTTACCGTTCACCTCGCCGCCGCCGCTTCTCGGCGAGCCGCTTTGCCCGGGTTGCGTGCTGCCCTGTTGCGCGTCCAGCTTCGCTTGCTTCACATTCACCGGCATGTCTTCTTCCAGGGAGTCGGCAGGATTCAGCACGATCCAGTCGGTGGCCTTCAGGCCTTGGAGGACTTCCAGCGTGGTGCCATAGTCGCGGCCAATCGTCAGTGCCTGCAAATGGGTCTTGTGATTTTCGTCGATGATCACGGCGCGCAATCCCTCTGCGCGGAACAGCAACGCATTGACCGGAACCTGCAGATGCTCACCGGTAACTTTCACCTCAAGGTGCACTTGCGCGTAGCCACCAGGCAGCAACTCGCCAGTTTTGTTTGGCACGTCTACCTCCGTGTTGAGGGTGCGGCTTGCCAGATCGATGGCGTCGGCGGTGCGCACAACCTTGCCTTCGAAGCGCCTGCCCGGATATTGCGACAGCTCA
>Ga0210384_10006879_pt1 | contig 12056 bp, 9 predicted proteins | sample IncBWH2MmetaG_FD_160574 | JGI IMG/M metagenome (GOLD analysis project Ga0210384, IMG submission 160574) | Forest soil microbial communities from Barre Woods Harvard Forest LTER site, Petersham, Massachusetts, United States - Inc-BW-H-2-M | ecosystem: Environmental > Terrestrial > Soil >... | reverse complement strand
CTCCGCTACGTAATCGGCGGTGGCTTTGTCTTCAGTCGTGCCGGCCATGTGCGGGGCTTGCGTCAGGATACGCAGGTGCTCTTCGGCGAGCTTGGGATCGGGGACAGCGAGAAAGCGGGATTCGGCGGCAGTTTCGGAAGCTGAGTCGCGAAAGCCGAAGATGGGTTGGGGGGACGAGGACTTCGGCATTTGGCCGATGACTTTGGTCGATAGAGAGGAAAATAGAACGACCGACGAAAAGAGAATTCGTGAGAACAATCTCATGAGGCGCTCGCTGGGAAAGTAAGTAAGGTAGCACAGCGGGTGCTAGCGTATACAGATGAGGCGTGTGGGCAAGCCACTTAAGATCACTCCCGCGAAGCGGAGCAGCGGATGCACAGATGTGAGCGAGAACCACGATTACTACTTCGCATTGGGCTCGAGAATAATCGGTGGGAAGACTGCGCCAGCGGTCGGAGACGCTACCGCACCTGCCCAGTCCCCACAATCTCGTACTTCGAAGAAGTCAGCTCGGCAAGCGCGAAGGGGCCGCGGCAGTGAAGTTTCTGCGTGCTGATGCCCATCTCGGCGCCGAAGCCGAATTCGGCGCCGTCGGTGAAGCGGGTGGAGGCATTCCAATAGACCGCGGCTGAATCTACGCCTCGCAGAAATTTGCGGGCGTTCGCCTCGTTACCCGTGATGATGGAATCCGAGTGCTTCGTGGAGTAGCGGTTGATGTGGGCAATCGCTTCATCTACGCTCGCCACCACGCGGACCGCCATGCAGAGCCGCAGGTATTCTTCGTACCAGTCTTGCTCGGAGGCGGAACCAACGTTCAGTCCGGCGCTTAAGCTTCGAGACTTATTGTCGCCTCGGATTTCGACACCGGCATCGATCAACTTCTTAACGATTCGCGGAATGTATACCGCAGCCACTCGCTCATGCACTAACAACTTCTCGGCGGCGTTGCAAACCGAGGGCCGTTGCGTCTTCGCATTGATAACAATTGGGTCGGCCATGTCGAGGTCGGCGGACTCATCGATGAAGATGTGGCAGTTCCCGGCTCCGGTTTCGATCACTGGCACTGCGGAATTCTCGGTGACGAATGTGATCAGGCCTGCGCCACCGCGTGGAATGATTACATCTACCAGGCCGCGAGCCTTAATCAGTTCGGTGACGGATTGGCGCGAGCTGGAATCGAGAAGTTCGATTGCACCCTCGGGCACTCCGCGGACGGCGGCTAGGATTTCCACTAAACGCTGATTGCTTCGCGCCGCCTCCTTGCCCCCGCGTAACACAATGGCATTGCCGGTTTTTAGCGCGAGCACCGCCGTATCGACCGTAACGTTAGGGCGCGACTCGTAAATGATTCCCACCACGCCGAGCGGGACGCGGACTTTGCGGATGCGCAGGCCGTTCGGCCTCGTCCACTCGGCAAGAGTTTCGCCGATCGGGTCGGCAAGAGCGGCGACATCGCGCACGCCTTGCGCCATGTCTTTGACTCGCGCCGAAGTCAGCAGCAGGCGATCGCGCATGGCGCCTTCCAGACCTGAGTCCTGCATGTCATCGCGGTTCGCTGCGAGAATCGACTCAGCCTCAGATTCAATCGCATCAGCGATGGCCAGCAGCAATGCGTTTTTTTCTTCGGAAGAGAGCAAAGCAAGTTTTGCCGCCGCTGCGCGAGCGCGCAGAAGCTTTTCCTGCGTGGAGGCCGAGTTTGTAATCGTGGTAGCCATCAGTATTTCTTATCTAGTCTGTGCCTTGGCCAGGCGGAAAATAAGTTCCGACCTTGCGTTGCATAGCCAGTGTAATCCCTTGGGGATGGCGGCCATTCACAATGGCCACGTGCACGCCGCCGTCGCTTGCCAGCTTAGCGGCGCGTAGTTTGGAAATCATGCCACCGCGGCCTTGAGAACTCTTGCCGTTGCATTGCGCTTCGAGAGCGGGAGTCAGCTTGCGCACCACGCGTACCAATTTCGGCTTCTTGCGGCCATTGGGCAAGAGGAATCCGTCGACGTTGGTCAGCAGCAGCAGCCAGTCGGCTTTCACCGCAGTGGCCAGCAGAGAACTTAATTCGTCGTTGTCGCCAAAGGCGCCTTCGAGTTCGCGCACGCTCACGCTGTCGTTTTCGTTCACGATCGGCACCACTCCGAGCGCGAGCAATTCGGCCAACGCGTTCTGCAAATTGCGGTATCGGACAGGCGAGGTGAAGTCGTCACTCGAAAGCAAAAGCTGCGCAACTACTTTTTTCCCAAAGAACAAGCGCTCATAAGTGTGCATCAGCTTGCTCTGGCCAACCGCCGCGCAGGCCTGCATGCCGGGAACACCGGTGGGACGCTTCTGCAATCCCAGGCCGGACATTCCGGCCGCGATCGCGCCTGAGGTGACGATCAGGTATTCGTTCTTGCTCAGATCGAATTGATCGACCATGGCGCGCAGCAGGTTGGCGTCAATCTGGCCGCCGGGGGCGATTAGACTGGTTCCGACTTTTATGACGACTCTCATGCGAAGAAAACTCTCATGGGCTTAACTGAAATGGTATCGCACTTGGCGCTGGAGGAAGATTCCCGTCGGTTTTCTTTCATTACCGAAGTTGCTCGGGCTTGCGGTACAGGGGAAGCCCGGACGGGGAAGGACAATATCAATATCCTGCAATTAAAATAGCTTTCTGGCAAGATGAAAGAAATTGCCACATTTGGAGTTCCATGCCAGCCTCGAACGCTACCAGCCGCTTCTCCGATCGCGTTGAAAACTATGTACGTTACCGGCCGGGCTATCCGCCCGAGGTTATGCAGGCTTTGAAGCATGAGTGCGGATTGGGGCCCATCCACGCGGTCGCCGATATCGCTTCCGGAACCGGCATTTGGACTCGCATCCTACTGGAGAATGGCAACCCGGTCTTCGGGGTAGAGCCCAATACGGAAATGCGTGAGGCGGGCGAGCGCATGCTGGCTTGCTTCCCGAAGTTTACCAGTGTAGCGGGAACAGCAGAGTCGACAACGTTGCCAGCTCATAGCGTGGATTTCGTTACCGCGGCCCAGGCCGCGCACTGGTTTGACCGTCAGGCTGCGACGCGAGAGTTTCTGCGCATCTTGAGGCCAGGCGGTTGGCTGGTGCTGCTTTGGAATGAGCGGCTGGTTGATTCCACAAAGTTTCTCTGCGACTACGAGCAGTTGCTGCTCACTTACGGAACCGACTATCAGGAGGTTCGCCACGAACGCACGACGGACGCGATGAATGAGTTTTTTGATCCAGCGCTGTTTCAGGAGAGAGTGTTTCCGATGCGGCAGGAGCTCGACTACGCCGGAGTCGAGGGAAGGTTGTTGTCATCCTCCTATGCGCCCGGCCCGGAGCATCCTCAAAATGCACCGATGCTGCGAGAGTTACGACGGATATTCGACACCCATCAGATACAGAGCCGCGTCGCGTTTGAATACCAAACACGAGTCTTTTTTGGCCGGCTGGTCTGAAGCTTAGAGTGCAGCCTTCACCGATAGCTTCGCGGGGGGCTTGCCAGTCTGTTTGGACGGAATCGTTCGGAAAACAATTTCACAATGGGATGCACCACGGTGCATGCATACCCGCTCCGTGATGACAATGTCCTCGAGAAACCGATGCGCCAATCCCTTGCCAATGCCGATAGCGAGGGCGCACATTCGCCGGGACGAAGTGTAAATTAACAGCAGTTCATCGGAACTAAGGCGCGTGGTCTTGAGCTCAGGGGGAGTAGCGCCGGGATTCTTCACCCGAATCACCTTGTGGATGGTTGCCTCGGTATGTTCGATGACATCCAGTGTTTTCCACTGCGGCCGCAGAAGATGCCCATTCATCTTCATGAGATCTGGCACAATAAATTCACCGAACTTTTCGAGCAGAGCGGCAACAGGCTGCCCCGTCAGGGAAGAGGCCGCGAGCACCAGGGCCATTGCTTCAGCGTCCGGGTACTCCTGCACCTGGAGATAGACACGATCAGGGAGAGCGGCCTGCTTGAGCACGGCGACCCAGGTTCCGCTGCCAAATTCCTTTTCGGCGAATCCTCGTAATGCTGAGAAGATTATTCCGTGCACAAATAAGGTTCCTCGCCTCAGCGGGAGAGCTTTCGTTGAGACACTTCTGACGGTGCTATCCATAAGAATCGGCTGCAGTGAAGAAACCTTGAGTTACGCAGGGTGCGGCCCATGGAAAAGTCGCGCGCGACCAAATCTGATTAAATGGTTTTCCAGTTGTTTCTTGATAAACAGATAAACAATGTCCAACGAAAAATCGTTTCACATGACGCCTGACGAATTCCGCCGCCACGGCCACGCCGTTGTCGACTGGATCGCCGACTATCAATCGCGGGTCGAATCGTTTCCAGTTCTCTCGCAAGTGAAGCCGGGCGAGATTCGCGCGTCACTGCCATCCGATCCTCCCGCGAAGGGCGAGCCGTTCGAGGCGTTGCTAAAAGACGTTGAGAAATTGATTCTGCCCGGAGTCACCCACTGGCAGTCGCCGAATTTCTTTGCGTATTTCCCGTGCAACGCTTCCGGGCCGGGAATTCTTGGGGATCTTCTTTCGTCCGGTCTGGGCGTGCAAGGCATGCTGTGGTCCACAAGTCCGGCGTGTACGGAACTGGAAACGCATGTGCTCGACTGGCTTGTGTCCATGCTTGGGTTATCCGACAAATTTCTGTCGTCGAGCACGGGCGGCGGCGTGATTCAAGATACTGCCTCAAGCGCCGCGCTGTGCGCGCTTTTGGCGGCGCGCGAGCAAGCCACCAACTACCTCAGCAACCAGAAAGGATGCGACGGCCGCATCGTGGCCTATGCATCGACGCAAACACATTCTTCGTTGCAGAAGGCAGCCATGATCGCGGGCATCGGCGTCGACAATTTGCGGCTGATTGAAGTCGACGATAAATTTGCCATGCGTCCCGAAGCTCTCGCGCGGCAGGTCGAAGCCGATAGGCGCGCCGGATTGCTTCCGTGTCTTGTCTGCGCCACGGTGGGCACAACGTCTTCGAATGCAATGGACCCGATCGCGGAGATCGCCAAGGTCTGCCAGCAGCAGGGGCTCTGGCTGCACGTCGATGCGGCGATGTCGGGAACGGCAGCGCTTTGCCCCGAGTTTCGTCACCTGCAAAACGGAGTCGAGTTCGCCGACAGCTACAACTTCAATCCGCATAAATGGATGTTCACCAACTTCGATTGCAACTGCTTCTGGGTGGCGGACCGCAAGGCGCTGATTCAGACGCTGAGCATCTTGCCCGAATATTTACGCAACCAGGCAACAGAATCGGGAGCGGTGATCGATTATCGTGACTGGCACATCCAACTCGGCCGGCGATTCCGCTCGCTGAAGTTGTGGTTCGTGATCCGGCACTACGGCATTGAAGGCTTGCAGCACCACATTCGCCGCCACGTGCAACTGGCGCAGACCTTCGCGCATTGGGTGCGCGAGGACGAAGACTTTGAACTTGCTGCGCCCGTGCCGCTGAACCTGGTCTGCTTTCGGCACAAGAGCGGAGACGCCGCGAATCAGACGATCATGGAACGCCTGAACCGCAGCGGAGATTTATTTCTTACTCACACCAAGCTGAATGGGAAGATGACCCTGCGTTTGTGCGTGGGACAGACACACACCGAGGCGCGGCACGTGGAGCGGGCTTGGAAGAGGATTTGCCAGGAAGCGGACCGGCAGTAGTCGTGGAAGCAGATCTCAATCCTGCCATGGATTCAGGATAGGCACGCTGGTCGTCAGGAAATCCGTGACGTTCCGCGACACAAGTACGAGGTTGTGATGCAGAGCAGTCGCTGCAAGCAATCCATCAATAACGGGAAGCGACCTTCCTCTTATTTTAGCTTCGGCGGCGAGCCATCCCCAACGTTCGGCGATATCGTCATTGATGGGGAGAATCCGCCCGGCGAAACGCACTTTGACTTGCCTTTCCAACCAGACTTCCAAACCAGACCGCCGGCGGCTCTCGGGTAATGCGCTTGCGCCTTTCCGTATCTCTCCTAAAGTTAAGACGCTCAGGTAAAGCTGGCTCTCATCGACCGCGGCCAGCCACGAGAGTACGCGAGGTTCGGGTCGGTCTCGAGCGGGCTCAGAAATGCAATTCGTGTCTAACAAGTAGTTCACAGTTCTATGTCGCGGCCCGGATCAGGATCGCGTTCCAGGTTCACGCCTCTCAGAGGAGAGTTTCGTAAGAATTCAACCAGGCTCTTCGGCTGACGTGACTTGCCCGCCAGTCGCTCGAACTGCTCCTCGGCGACCATCACGACGGCCTCCTTACCTTGCCGCGTGATGCGCTGCGGCCCCTCCGAGCGAGCGCGGCGGAAGACTTCGCTAAAGCGAGCCTTGGCGCTTTGAAGTTGCCAGGAATCGCCTGCAGGGTGAGTCGTCACAACTTCGCGATCCGGCTTCGATAATCTCGCCATTGTGTGCGCCTCTGAGTCTAGTCAGACTAGTCATAATTCTACTTCCTGCTCAAAGCTCCTGTCAATGGCTGATTCTTATCGACCGTGCTAACATTCCCCAGCTCAGCCCTGCCCTGTTGGATATTCTGTGCACTTCACCCCTCATCCCATTGGGTTCTGGCTGATTCTTCTATGCCGTTGGTCGCTCCTTTGCTTTCACTCCTGGTTTATAATCCCGCCACCGATGAGCTTAACCTCTGGCATGAAGCTAGGCCCTTACGAAATCGTCGCACCCCTCGGCGCGGGCGGCATGGGCGAGGTCTACCGCGCCCGCGATTCCCGCCTCAAACGTGAAGTTGCCGTTAAAGTTTTACCGCAGGCATTTTCTCTCGACGCTGACCGACTGCGCCGCTTTGAGCAGGAAGCCCTCGCCACCGCGGCCCTGAATCATCCCAACATTCTGGCAGTCTTCGACATCGGCACGCACGAAGGTTCGCCGTATGTGGTCTCCGAACTGCTGGAGGGCGAAACGCTGCGCGACCGACTCCGCGGCGGCGCCACCGCCGTGCGCAAGACTCTCGACTATGCGTTGCAAATCGCCCACGGCCTGGCAGCGGCGCATGAAAAAGGAATCGTCCATCGCGATCTGAAGCCGGAAAATATTTTCATCACCAAAGATGGCCGCGCCAAAATTCTCGACTTCGGCCTGGCCAAGCTCACTCAGCATGAATCCGGCGACCACACTGCCATGCCCACCATGACTCACGCCACCGAGGCGGGCGTGGTACTGGGCACGGCGGGATACATGTCGCCCGAGCAGGTGCGCGGCACCGCGGTGGACGCGCGATCCGACATCTTCAGCTTCGGCGCGATTCTCTACGAAATGATTTCCGGCAAGCGCGCGTTCCACCGCGACACCGCGGCTGACACGATGAGCGCGATCCTGAAAGAGGATCCTCCCGACCTCGCGGAAACGAATCGCAATGTTTCTCCGGCGCTGGAGCGCATTGTGCAGCACTGCCTGGAGAAGAGTCCCGAGCAGCGATTTCATTCGGCCAGCGATATTGCATTTGATCTTGAGCATCTCAGCGGGGTCTCAAGCACGACGGCGAGAGCGGCCACCGCGGGTGCGGGGGCGCGTCCACGGGGCAAAGTGCTGGCTGTGGTGGCGGGTGGTCTTGCGCTCGCCCTGGCAATGCTTGGTCTGGGCTGGCGGCTCGGCCGAGGAAGCGGTCCAGCGCCTCTGGCCGAGTACCACCAGATTACTTTTCGAACGGGTTCCATAGGCAATGCCCGGTTCACTCCCGACGGCAGCATGGTTTACAGCGCCTCCTGGGATGGCGGGGAGAGACAGTTGTACATGTCGCGCACCGATGATCCGGGGGCGCGTGAACTCGGGATCAAAGGCGCGGAGCTGCTGTCGATCTCCAAGGGTGGAGAGCTGGCGATTCGGCTGAACACGGTCCGTCAAGGAGGCTACGCACGAAGCGGCACCCTGGCACGGGTTCCGCTGAACGGAGGGACGCCAAGAGAGGTGCTGGAGAATGTGGGGGACGCGGATTGGGCATCGAACGGCGAAAGTATGGCGGTCGTGCGTTACGTTCCGGAAAACACTCACTGGCGGCTGGAATATCCTATCGGAAAGGTGCTGTTCGACAGCATTGACTGGATCAGCCATCCCAAGATTTCGCCAGATGGAAAGCGAGTTGCATTTGCTAACCACGAAAACCCGGGCGGCGACGACGAGGGATCAGTGGCCGTGATTGCCGCCGATGGCAGCGACAATAACGTAGACAAGAGACTTTCTTCGGGCTGGACCTCCATCGAGGGCATTCTCTGGTCTCCGGCGGGGGATGAGATCTGGTTTACCTCCACCAGCAGCGGCGTCGCCGAGAGCGCCCGCGCCGTTACCCTTGCCGGCAAGCTGCGGACGATCGCCAACGTGCCCGGAGGCATGTGGCTGGAAGACCTGCGCAATGGAGCGGTGCTGACGGTGACCAATCACATTCGCATCGGGATCCGTGGGATGGCGCCGGGCGGGAAAGAGGAACGTGAGCTGGGGTGGTTCGGATGGTCGGAGCTGCGCGATATCAGCCGCGACGGACGCAAGATCATCTTCGACGAGGAAGGCGATGGTGGAGGACCGAACTACACCGTGTTCGTACGCGATACGGATGGATCGCCTCCGGTTCGGATTGGCGAGGGCAACGCCCTGGCCATCTCGCCCAATGGAAAATGGGCCATCACGAAACCGGCCAAGGGAGGTCAATTGAACCTGGTACCGACGGGAGCGGGCGAATCAAAACCGCTAACCCACGATGCGGTCAGTTACCTTGAAGTTCGCTTTTTGCCGGACGGCAAGCGATTGCTGGCCTCCGGGATTGAAGCCGGGCACGGGGCGCGTGACTACTTAATCGACGTGAGCAATGGCGATTCCAAGCCGCTAACGCCGGAGGGCGTCGCCGGCGCGGAACTCTCGCCCGACGGCTTGAGCGCTGCCGTTCTGGGCCCCGATGGAAAATGGGGAATCTGGCCGCTGGAAGGGAGTGGCATGCGGCCGATCCCGGGGCTTGACTCGACATACTTCGTGGATGGTTGGTCACCGGACGGCGGATCGGTGTACGCGTTCTCCAGGCACCATACGGAGAAGAGCCTGGGCATCTATCGCGTAAATGCCGCTACCGGAAAAATGGAGCCCTGGAAAACCTTCGGAGAGGGAACAGGCGCGGGAGTCTCGTCCCCTGGCCGTCCCTATCTTTCCAGCGACGGGAGCGCCTATGCTTACGTCTACGTGCAGACACTGTCGGAAGCGTACGTAGTTACAGGGCTGAAATAGGTCAGCACTTATTGTGCCGCTTGCGATCTCTGCGCCAGAAAGTCGGACTGGCATTTCTTCGCCTCAGCCAGCAGTTGATTAAACTCGGGCGTGCCCCGCAGCTTGGCCCACACAGAATCGTTCTGCAAACCAGTGTAGGCGCAAAAGTGCGCAGCGATCGCACTCTTAACCAGCTGCATGGCTGCATCTTTGTGCCCGCAGAAAAGAAGGTCGCCGGCAACCACGTAACGCGGTTCTGGATCGGGATCGGCCAGCCTCTCAGCCACCACGTCCCGGACGAGGCCTGGCATTTCAGAGGACGACGGGTTTTCGGTGCACACCGCCATCATGTGATAGCCGAGTCGATTTGTATCTTTGTATTTCTCGGCAATTTCCTTGGCCTGCGCTAACTTTCCCTCGCGAACGTAGTGGCGCATGATGTTGTTCGATGCCCATTCCGTCCCGGCATCGAGCTGAAGAAAATCCATCGCGCGCGCGTAGTTGCCAACTTGATCGAACGTGAATGCGCACGAGCGGAAAGTAAAGTTGCCCGGATCCAGGGCCAGCGCCGCGTCGCACTCATGCGCTGATTCCTCGATGGCTCCGCCGTAGCGAAGCACATAGGCCAGAGTGAAGTGGGCCGTCGCGTTCTCCGGATGTCGCTCCACCAGCGCCTTCGCATCCCGATAGGCTTTGGTCAACTCGCCTCTTTCCACCCGATTGTCGATCAGCCAACCGGCTGCAACGATGTAATTGGGATCGAGGGCCAACGCTCGCTCCAGCGCAGCATTCCCACGTTGAGCCGCCGTCTCGCCTCCGTTCGAATAGGCCGCATCGTAGTGGTAGCGTACTCCCAAATAGCTCCACGCCGGAGCGTAGGTTGGGTCTAGACCTACAGCGCGTTCCAGCATGGCGATTGCATCTTTGTTGGGCTGAGGATCATGCGGCATCGAGATGCTGCGCAGATACAGATCGTAGGCCTCTTCATTCCTGGGCCGCGTGGCGCCCTCCGCGGTATCGGTTCCCGCGCCGAGCGCCGGAACCAGTCCCTGGCGAACTTTCGCCGTAATCTGGCCGCGCATGGCGATCATGTCGGGAGCGGCCACGGTCATGGTGTCCCGCCACAGCGTGCGGTTGTTCTCGACATCGATGGCTTCCAGCGTGATCTGTAGTTGCGGACCTTCCTTCAAAAAGTGCCCGGTGATGACATCGCTCACATGCATCGCGTGGCCCGCTTCCTGCAGGTCTTGCGTGGGCGAATCGTATTTGCTGGTCGTGGCAAAGGGGCGGATGGTCAGCGAGCGCACGTAGCTGAGCGAGGTTGCAACTTCGTCGGCCAGGGCGAGGCGGAGAAAATCCAGATCCTTGTCGGCTCCCAGATTTTGCAGAGGCAACACCGCCACGGTTTTCTGGCTGGCGGCGCTCGCAGCGGGCGCTGGGCGCGGCTTGAAGAACCACAGGCTCGCTGCCAGCGTGACGATTGCAATCGCCGCAATCACGCCGATTATTTTGTAGGAACGTTTAGTCTTCGCAGGCGGGGCCGTGCTGACGGCGCTCACGGCGCTGCGTTGAGCGGAACTCTGCGGTCCAGCAGAGGATGACGCGGCGCTCGTTGGCTCACCCGACTCGGAAGTGGGCAGCGCCATCCGTCCGGTGTCTGTGTCCCGCTTCAAGCGTTGCAGGTCGCTGCGCATCTCCGAAGCATGCTGGTAGCGAAGGTTGATGTCTTTCTCCAGGGCTTTGTTGATGATGTCTTCCAGCTTGGCGGGAATGTCGCGATTCAGCCGCAGGAGTGCGACAGGCGCGCGATTCATGATAGCTTCGCAAATCACCGCCGAGGTCTCGCCGTGGAAAGGCACGTCACCGGTGGCCATCTCGTAGAGGACTGCGCCAAAGGAGAACAGATCGGAGCGGACGTCGAGTTCTTTGCCGCGCACCTGTTCGGGCGACATGTAGGCGACCGTGCCCAGCATGGTTCCCGGACTGGTGAGGTGGGCCTCGTCCATGGTCTGGGTGGCGCCCATGATCTTGCTGGAAGCGCCGCCCGCCGTCACCTTTGCCAAGCCGAAGTCGAGAATCTTGGCGTGGCCGCGCTTGGTGACGAAGATGTTGGCCGGCTTGATGTCGCGGTGCACAATGCCTTCGGCGTGGGCGGCATCCAGCGCATCGGCGATCTCGATGGCCAGTTGCAGCAGCGTGTCGGTCTCGAGCGGACGAGAGCCGATAGCGTGCTTGAGAGTCAGGCCGTCGAGAAACTCCATGGCAATGAAGGTCTGGCCATCGTGCTCATCGATCTCATGAATGGTGCAGATGTTGGGGTGGTTCAGGGCGGAAGCTGCCTGCGCCTCGCGCTGGAAACGGGCCAGGGCCTGCGGATCTTTGGCCACTGCGTCGGGCAGGAATTTCAAGGCTACAAAGCGGTGCAGCTTGAGGTCTTCCGCCTTGTAGACCACGCCCATGCCCCCACCACCGAGCTTCTCGATCAAGCGGTAGTGCGAAATGGTCTGGCCGATCACTGGCGAAAATCTTACGTGGGGGAGCGGGGTGAGTCAACGAAGGAGGCAGCGTCACAGACTTGTCATCCTGAGCCCCGCGTGCTCCAGCGCAGTAGAAGCCACCACGCGAAGGACCTTTGTATTTTGCCTAAGCCTCCAGGCATCCCGCGCACACAACAGACGCCGCCGGCCGCTGCAAAATCGGCCACGTGATGTCGCGTTTCAGTCATCCTAGCCATGCAGCTCAGTGGCGCTACCAAAACTGCATGGGTCCTTCGCGCAAAAAGCGCGCTCAGGATGACAAAACATAAAGGCTTGGCATTTGCGAATGCTTAAGCACTGAACCCATTTACTTCAAACGACACAGCT
>Ga0210384_10006878_pt1 | contig 12056 bp, 10 predicted proteins | sample IncBWH2MmetaG_FD_160574 | JGI IMG/M metagenome (GOLD analysis project Ga0210384, IMG submission 160574) | Forest soil microbial communities from Barre Woods Harvard Forest LTER site, Petersham, Massachusetts, United States - Inc-BW-H-2-M | ecosystem: Environmental > Terrestrial > Soil >... | reverse complement strand
AAACAGCCAGACGAAGAAGCGCACCCAGGTGAGAATCGGCAGTCCTGACATGAGTAATACGCAGAAGAACACGCTCGCGACGGGCGCCAGCATTCCTCCGGGCGCGCGGAACCCGCGCCGCCGTTCCGGTTCGCGGACACGCAGGATGATTACGCCAACCGACACTAGAACGAACGCAAAGAGAGTTCCAATATTGGAAAGATCGGCTAAGGTGCCAATATCGAGCACGCCCGCAGGCACCCCAACCACGAAACCGGCAATCCAGGTGGCCGTTGCCGGCGTACGAAACCTCGGATGCACCTTGCCAAACAGCTTCGGCATCAGCCCATCGCGCGACATTGCGAACCAAACCCGCGCCTGCCCCAACTGGAACACCAGCAACGAAGAGATCATGCCCATCATCGCGCCAAACAGCACGGCGAGGCGAACCCAATTCAGGGTGTTTGACCCAGTATCCAGCGTTAGCTTCTTCAGGCTGTTGACCACGGGAGCAGCGTCATCTAGCAGACTTTGCCAGGGAACGATGCCCGTCAGAACCACCGCCACGGCCAGGTACAGTACGGTACAAACCACCAGCGTGGCAATGATTCCGATAGGTAGATCGCGCTGCGGATTCTTCGCTTCCTCGGCGGCAGTGGAAACGGAATCGAATCCGATATAAGTGAAAAAGATAATCGATCCACCCGTCAGTATTCCGGACCAACCATTCGGGGCAAAGGGATGCCAGAGACCAGGATGCACATAGTGCGCACCTGCGATGACGAAGGCGAGAATGGCGGCGATCTTCAGAATCACCATGATGTTGTTGGCCTTCGCAGACTCGCGAATGCCGCGCACCAGCACCACTGTCAACAACATGACCACAAGGAACGCGGGAACGTTGAAGCCGAAGTGCCAGCCGGAGGCATACAAACTATTCCCTTTTAGATCGGTAAGTCCGGACGGAAGGTACGCCGGCGAGATCCAGCGCAAGGCCGGATGCAGTCCGAACCAGTCGAACATGTCCACCAGGTGGGCGGCGAACCCCACGCTCACCGCCATGTTGCTGACAGCGTATTCCAGAATCAGATCCCAGCCAATGATCCACGCGATGAGTTCGCCCATCGTCGCGTAGGTATAGGTGTAAGCACTGCCGGCGATCGGAATCATCGACGCCAGTTCGGCATAGCACAACCCCGTGAACGCGCACACAATCGCCACCAGCACGAGAGAAATCGCGAGTCCAGGCCCGGCACCCGGCCGCCCCAGAGTAGCCGTATGGTGGACCAGATAATCGAGCAGAGGGGCGTTGAGGATCGAGGAGGTATCGAACTTCTGCCCTGCGATGGCCGTGCCGATCACGGTAAAGATTCCAGAGCCAATTACCGCTCCAATACCCAGAGCGGTTAGCGAGACAGGGCCAAGAGTCTTTTTGAGTTGACGATCCGGCTCTTCGCAATCCGTGATGAGCTTGTCGATGGACTTCCTGGCAAAAAGTTGGTTGCCCAGAGCAGTGCCCCTTCAGGTCGAGATGAAATCCGCAGGATGAAACCCGGCAAGACTACCACGCTGAACGCAATCCCCGCCACGGGAACAGCGACGTGGCGGGGAGGCTTTTAGCGCTTGGACGTTCCGCGAGTCAACTTCTTGGTTTTCGGCTTCTTGGAACCACGAGGATAATCGCGGGGTTTCAGCGGCTTTTCGGTCTTGGCCTTCTTGCGCGCGGCGCGCTTGGCCTTCTTGCGTTCAACTTGTTCCAGCTTCTTCGTATTTGCCATAATCCTCTCGTGATGCGTGGGTATTCTGTATTAGTGAAGTTTGAGTGCGGCTAGGTCCGTTCCAGCTGGGCGTACTTCTCCACCAGCTTTTTCAAACCGAAGCCTTGAAATTGTACCGTAATCTTGGCATCGCCACCTTCGCCTTCGCGGCGGTAGACGATTCCTTCGCCATATTTCGGGTGCCGCACGTGCTGCCCTGGCTTGAAACTGGTGCGCGCGACAGGCTCCTGTTCGTCCATCTTGGGGATGTTGAATTTTTTCCCGCGTGAGGCGAAAAACTCGGCAATATTGCCAATAGAGTTGTGCGCAGGCCCGGAGTAGCTGGTTTTCTTCTTGCTACTTTCGCCAGTGTCCTCAGAAGAACCGGCGCTTTGATCCTCGTCTTCATAAGAATAATGCGTTGATTCCGAGTTGTACTTCGAGCCGCCACGCGCGCCGCGATTCGACGCTGATTGCGAATACGCTGTACCTGATTGAGGTCCCCCGATGTCTTCGATCAATCCTGTCGGCACTTCTTCAAGAAACCGCGAGGGTATGCTCGCTTCCGGCAAGTCCGTACCCCAGCGGCGGCGGTAGCGCGCCCGCGTCAGCACTAGTGTGTCCATGGCGCGCGTCATTCCCACATAGCAGAGGCGGCGCTCTTCTTCAATGTCATCAGGAGCCAGCAACGTTCGGGAGTGCGGGAAGAGTCCCTCTTCGAATCCGCACAGAAACACCAGTGGAAACTCCAGTCCCTTTGCTGCATGCAAGGTCATCAGCGTAATCACGGAGCGCTCGTCGTACTGGTCAGCATCGGCCACGAGTGCTGCGTGATCCAGAAATTGGTCTAGAGTCTCGCCACGGTCTTTGGCATCGAGAGCAGCGTTCACTAGCTCGCGCAGGTTGTCGATGCGGCTCTGCGCCTCCGGAGAGTCTTCTCCCTCGAGTTGCTTGATGTAACCAGTGCGGTCGATCAAGAACTTGAGCAACTCGGCAGCGCTTACCAATGGAGCCGTTCCCTCTACGGTCACTGGTGGAGGCACGGGCGTCCCCGCCCGTGCTAAGTCGTCCGATGCCATGTCCCCAGCCACCGGAAAATGATGGCCGTCGCTGTCATCGCCGAAGTCAAATGCTACGGGATCGAACTCCGTAGTTTCGTCTTCTTCAGGCGCTGCGGGTTCAAGCTCCGCGACCCCCGCGTCCGGAGATTCCTCAGCCTCGGCAGTCATCTCCATGCGTTCCACGTAGTTGCCTTGCAACATGGCGCGTGCGTCTTCGATGAGCTCCTGAAAACTTTTCAGTGCGGCCAACGCCCGCGGAGGCAGCAGCTCTCGGCGAATTGCTTCCCGCGCGGCACCCCACATCGAAAGCCCCGTCTCCAGCGCCAGCCGCTCCAATGTTTCCAGCGTCGTTTTGCCGATGCCACGCGTGGGCGTGTTGATCACTCGCAGCAGAGAAATCGAATCGTCTGGGTTCTGAATGACTTTCAGGTAGGAGATCATGTCCTTGATCTCCATGCGATCGTAGAACGAGAGCCCGCCCACCACGTGGTACTTCAACTGATAGCGCCGTAACGCCTCTTCAAACAGACGCGACTGCGAATTCAGGCGATAGAGCACCGCTGCATGGGCGTCGCCGTCCTGCCCCGCTTCGCGGACGAACCGCGCCAGGCGGTCGGCAACGAAAAGCGCTTCGTTCTCCGCGTCCGGCGCTTCGTAGAAAGCAATCTTCGCTCCGCCCTGGCGCGAGGTCCAAAGGTTCTTGCCCTTGCGCTTGATGTTATTCGAGACCACCGCCGACGCGGCTTCCAGAATGTTTTGTGTCGAGCGGTAGTTCTGTTCGAGGCGGATAATCTTGGCATTCGGAAAATCTTGTTCGAATTCCAGAATGTTGCGGATGTCGGCCCCACGCCAGGAGTAGATCGACTGATCTTCGTCGCCCACAGCACACACGTTCTGGTGGCTCTGCCCCAGCAGACGCATCAACTCATATTGCGGGCGGTTGGTGTCCTGGTATTCGTCCACCAGCACGTAGCGGAAACGCCGGTTGTAGTAATCGCGGACCTCGGCAACGCTCTTCAGCAGGCGCACGGTTTCGAGCAGCAAGTCGTCGAAGTCGAGCGCGTTCGCCTTCAACAGCTCCTTGCGGTAAATCTCGTACACGTGCGCGATGCACTCCGTCTTGGGATCGTTCGAGTTGAGATACACCTCCTGCGGATCGAGCATGTGATTCTTCGCCCAGGAGATGCGCGAGAGCACGTTGCGAGGCGTCAACTGTTTGTCGTCGAGGCCGAGGCGCCGCAACGCCGCCTTCACCAGGGACTGCTGATCGTTCTCGTCATAGATGACGAAGCTCTTGCTGTGCCCGATGGGCGGTCCAGAGGCGGAGGGAATTTGCAGGTGCTCAATGTCGCGCCGCAGAACCCGCACGCAAAACGAGTGAAACGTCGTAATCACAGGCTTGGCGATGGTGAGCCCGCCGGTAAGCTTCTCCACACGTGCGCCCATCTCTGCCGCGGCCTTATTGGTGAATGTCACTGCCAGGATCGATTCCGGCATCACGCCCATGGCCTCAATCAAATGCGCGATCCTGTAGGTGATGACGCGCGTCTTCCCGCTGCCCGCTCCGGCCAGAATAAGCAGCGGCCCGTCCGTCGTTTCAACGGCCTCCCGCTGCTGCGGATTCAGTTTTTCGAGAAAAGACACTGCGGCGCTCACCTACAGGTGATTCTAAATGCAAGGCGGCACGGGTGCTTGTCGATCGGGCTCTATATCGTGGAGAAACCTGCTAAATGAAATCTCTTGATCTTCATCATCCCGCTGAATACGCCATGCGGATCAGCGTGCGCTCGGCGAAAGGCACATACAGAAGCGCGGCCATCGCAGCAATTGCGCCGCCGATGCCGATCTGGTGAAGGATTAAGAATGGAGCGCAGGCCCACAGCAAATCGAGGACGAGCACTGCCGGGAAGAGCCTGCGGAATTTCTCTCCCAGGCGGGCATGATCGAAGGAAACGCCGGACAGCAAATAGAGCCGCAGCGGAATTCCCACGGCCGCCGTGAGGAACACCAGGTTCGAAATCGTCTCCGCGCGGAGAGGCCCGAAGTTCCTGCCCACTGCGATCCAGACCTCGTCCCAGTGAATGAGCGCCAAGACATAGAACACCAGGTACATGATCTGGAGAAGCGCAAACAGAGTGCGGGGCAAGGCGCGGTGAACATCGGGCAGGTCATTTGGGCGAAGTGGCGGGTGAACTGGCGAACTAAGCAGCGGGACTGGGACAATGGTCGCCTGCTCTGGGTGGGCGTTAGTGTGAATCGGCGCGATGAAGCGGTAGCCGCGCTTGGCGAGCGTCTCGACGAAGCGTGGATTGGCGGCGGAATCGTCGAGTGCGTCGCGCAGCTTGTTGATGGCCGTGTTCAGGCTGTGGTCAAAGTCGACGAATGTCTCCGCATTCCACAGGCGCGTGCGCAAGTCCTCGCGCGTCACGATTTCCCCGGGACGTTCCAGCAAAACCGCTAGCACCTGAAACGGCTGCTCCTGCAGGCGAATTTTCGCTCCGTTCTTGCGCAGCTCTCCCAGGGAGAGATTGGCTTCGAAAATTCCAAAACGGACGACGTGTCCGGCGGGGACGGGTGGCGTAGTGGACATAACCGAGCGCCAGTGTAGCATCGCGCTCGCGCCCAAGGGAGGTTCTCTCAACAAAACTTAAAGGCGGTTTAGAATGTGCAACGTGAACCAAGACAGCCCCGGGAACAAGCCTCCCCGTGAAACACCGTCGCGGAAAGCCTTGCGTATGGAAGCGCGCGGCTTGATTCTGATTGCGCTGGTGATCTTTGTCGTCTACCTCGTGCGCTATTTTCATCTTGTGCACCGGAGCGCACACTAGTGATGCGGCGCACATGACCGGGCCAGAAACCCTACCCGTTCCGCTGCTGGTTGCTCTGCTCGGACCCACGGCCAGCGGCAAGACGTCGCTATCTCTAGCGCTGGCGGAACACTTTGGCGGGGAAATTGTCAGTTGCGATTCCGTTGCGCTCTACCGTGAATTCGATATTGGCACGGCTAAGCCCACTGCCGACGAACGAGAACGCGCGCCGCATCACTTGATTGATGTTGCCGATCCCACCGAGGCTGTCACTGCCGGGGACTACGCGCGGCGGGCGCGAGGAGTGCTGGCGGAGATTCGCGGCCGCCGGAAGCTGCCGATTGTTGTTGGCGGGACAGGTCTCTACCTGCGTGCGCTTCTGGACGGGCTCTTTGCAGGTCCGCCGCGTTCGGAAGAGCTTCGCATTCGGCTGCGTGAACGAGCCAGCACGCGGGGAGCGGGGTATCTGCACAAAATACTGTCCCGCCTCGACTCTGGTGCAGCGGAAAAAATTCACTCCAATGACACGCCTAAACTCATCAGGGCCGTCGAGGTCTGCATCGCCGCCAAGGCTCCCATGACTCAACTATGGAGCGAGGGCCGTAGTCCCCTGACGGGCTTTCGCATCTTGCGCCTGGGGCTGAACCCTGAACGCAGCGCTCTTTATGAGCGCATCAATCAGCGCTGCCAGCGGATGTTCGAAGCCGGACTGACAGAGGAAACCGCCGCACTTGTTCAGAAATACGGCGATTCCGCTTGGCCGCTGGCCTCTCTCGGCTACAAGCAGGCAACGCAGTTTCTGCGCGGAGAGGTTACTCGCCAGCAAGCTGTGGAAGCGGCGCAGCAGGCTCATCGTAACTACGCGAAGCGGCAGATGACCTGGTTTCGGCGGGAGCCGGAGGTTCGGTGGCTTGTGGGGTTTGGGGATGATTCGGAAATCCAGCGTGAGGCGATTCGGGTGGTGGCAGAGGCCAAATGATGGAGGCGCGCGCGTCCATCGAAACTGGGTGCCCTTGTACGAGTCCCTTACGATTTGGTTTTCTTTCTGCTATCGTCGGCTCATGTTCAAGAGTTGGCTTCGAATCGCGCTGTGTTTATTCATCGGCATGTTTGCCGTCGCCCTGGTTGCCGCCAAAGACCGTCCGCAGCCTGCCTCTGGTATTCACCTTGACCGCGACGGTGAAAAATGGGCGGTGAAGACACTGCGCAAGATGTCGGTCGACGAAAAGATCGGTCAGCTCCTCATGCCGTGGGCTCGGGTTCAATTCTTGAATGACAAAAGCCCTGAGTATCTTGTGCTGCGCGAAGACCTTCGCAAGTACCACGTGGGAAGCTTTGCGGTCAGCATCCCGGTGGAAGGTTCGCTTCTTATCTACGACGAGCCTTATGGAACCGCCGCTCTCACTAACAAATTGCAGCATGACTCCAAGGTGCCTTTGATTTTTGCGGCGGACTTTGAGCGTGGGCTCTCCATGCGGCTGCGCGGAACCACAGTGTTCCCTCACGCCATGGCGTTTGGAGCGGCGGGAAAGCTGGAATATGCAGAAGCTCTGGGCCGCGTCACCGCGCAGGAGTCCCGCGCCGTTGGCATTCACTGGAATTTCTTTCCGGTAGCGGATGTGAATTCCAATCCCGCCAACCCCATCATCAATACACGGTCGTTTGGCGAAGATCCGAAGCAGGTTGGCGACCTCGTGGCCGCTTACATTCGTGGCGCGCATGCGGAAGGCATGCTCGTAACCGCGAAGCACTTCCCCGGGCACGGAGATACGGGCACGGATTCGCATCTTGGGGTGGCGAAGGTTACGGGCGACGCTGCCCGACTTGATGCGGTCGAGATGCCCCCTTTCCGCCAGGCAATAGCTGCTGGCGTCGATTCCGTCATGGTCGCTCACGTCTCCGTTCCATCACTGGAACCTGATCCGCTGCGAGTGGCGACCACATCGCCTAAAGTTGTTCACGATCTGCTCCGGGAAAAACTGGGGTTCCACGGCATCGCGATTACCGATGCTCTCGACATGGGCGCACTGACCCGTCTTTATGCCAAAGACCCCGGACGCTCCTGCGTGGATGCCTTCAAGGCGGGCAACGATGTGCTGCTCATTCCGCTCGATATCGACGCGTGCTTCCGGGCTATGGGCGCTGCCGTCCGTAGCGGAGAAATTCCTCAGGCTGATCTGGATGCCTCCGTGCTCAAGCTGCTCCGCGCCAAGGCTTCGCTCGGGCTGGAAAAAATGCGATCCGTCGATTTGGAAGCCCTTCCCGGGAAAATTGCGGCTCCGGAGAATGTCGCCCTCGGCCAGCAGATTGCCGCGGATGCCCTTACGCTAGTACGAGATAGCGGCAAGATGCTGCCTTTATGGAATTCAGTCCGCAATCACGGGTCGGAAAATGGCGGAACTGGGGCAGCCCCCCTTCCGTATCAAACGGTGGAGAGAACCGCGAACCAGGTTGTGGCGGTTGTGATTACGGATGACGTCCGGGAGGAGTCTGGACGCGTCCTCGAAAGGGAGCTGCGCGCCCGCGTGCCCGACGCCAACGTCATCTACGCGGACCCGCGCAACGCCAACTCTATGTCGAATCAAGTGCTGAGTGCTGTGGAGCAGGCCCAGACCGTGATCGCGGCGGTCTACATCGCTCCCTCTGCGGGTAAACGCGTGGAGACGCACGGACAGGTCACGAACAGCGTGGGACTGGCAGATGCGGCCGGGACGCTGTTGCAGCAGATTCTCGCTCGTGCGCCGGAGAAGACGTTTGTCATTTCTCTGGGCAGTCCCTATTTCGTTTCCGATTTCCCGGAGACGCAAAACTACATGTGTACGTTTTCGAACACCACGGTTTCCGAGAGCAGCGCCGTGAGAGCTCTATTTGGGGAAATCCCGATTCACGGCCACTTGCCTGTGAGCATTCCGAACATCGCTGAGCGCGGCACCGGCCTCGACCGGCCCGCCAATCCTGGAGGAACATCCCATGCCCAAAATTAAATTCAGTGCCCGCGTTGTCCTGCTATCTGCACTTTGCGTTCTGTCGCTTGGCCTAGCGGCATGCGGTGTCAACGTGAAAGAGAAAGACAACGGCAAAGGCGACAAGGACGTTACCATCCAGTCTCCAATTGGCAACATGCACGTTGGCAAAGACGTGCAAGGCGCGGACACAGGGCTTACTGTTTATCCCGGAGCCGCGCTGGTAGAGAAGGGTGACGACGGCGGCAGCGACCGCGCCAATGTCAATATCTCAACTTCACTCTTCGGACTGAAGCTCGTGGTGGTGAAATACACGTCGGATGACGCGCCGGAAAAGCTTGTCGCCTTTTATTCGAACGACTTGAAGCGGTATGGCAAAATTCTCCAGTGCAGGAAATCGGGCATGGGGCCTGATGTGAAAATGAGCATCCACGATGACGACAAAGAGTCCAAGGGATCGCGCGAGCTGACCTGTACCGGTGACGGCAAAGGCGAGACCATTGAGATCAAAGTCGGCACCAACAACAACGAGCATATCGTCGCGGTGTCGCCGAAGGGCAAGGGGTCGGAATTCGCTCTGGTGTACGTGCACACGCGTGACGACAGCACGATCTGAGAGACGGCTGTTTCTTGCTCCCGGCTCCGTTCCTGCTGTACCTTGCCTGAGTGGACCATCCTTGCCCAAGTTGCGGCCGTGCGGTCGCCGACGGAACCCCGTTCTGTTCCGGTTGCCGGGCGCCGCAGATTCGTTTTGTTCTGCCTGAACCTGTCATAGCGCAAGAACCTGCGGACACGGCGTCGCTCGACGCACCCCTGCCAATACCCACTCCCCTAGTGTGGCGGCGCGCATTTCACGCCGCCCTTGTGGGCGGAGTTTTCTCCGCGCTGGTCATGAATGTGCTTTTCGGCTTGTTCGGGCTCGGTTTCGTCGCGGGTGGTGCGCTCGCCGTCTATGCCTATCGCCGCAGGGTTCCGGGAGCCGTGGTGAATTTGGGCTCTGGTGCGACGCTGGGGGCTGCATCAGGGTTTTTGGGGTTTCTCATATTCAGCGTCCTGCTCACACTGGAAATCCTGATCACGCACCGCTGGGGCGAACTCCGGCAGGCTGTCATCGAGTCCATGAACCAGACGGCGCGTAACGCTGACCCGCAATTTCAACAGCAACTTCAGGATGCGATTGTGCAGTTCAAGACGCCGGAAGGCTTTGCCATGTTGATGGCCTTCACGGGCGTATTTCTTTGCCTGATTTTCATCTTTTTTTCGGTCCTTGGGGGCGCCATCGGCTCCAGTATGACGCGTAAGAGCCCCAAATAGGGTAGAGGGCCACCCTAGCCGTCAAGTTGCTCCCGGCCCTTGCCCCCGCGTATGATCCTGAGTTCATGACTTCACGATCCGCCATCCGTCCGCACCATCTGCGAGAAAAAGCCCTGCTTATGTCGCCCTCGGAAATTGAGCGCACATTGGTGCGGCTGGCCCATGAAATCACGGAGCGCAACAACGGTGTCACAGGTCTGGCATTGGTGGGAATACGCCGCCGGGGCGTGCCGCTGGCGCAGCGGCTGGCAAAATTGCTGCATCGTATTGAAAAGAAAGAAATTCCGGTAGGGACACTGGACATCAGCCTATATCGCGATGACCTCACCACGCTGGGTCCGAAGCCGGTGGTACACAAGGCCGAAATTGGGGTTACGGTGACAGACCAGGTGATTCTCCTGGTCGACGATGTGCTCTACACCGGGCGCACCGCCCGAGCCGCCATGGACGCCCTCTTCGCCCACGGGCGCCCGCGCCGGGTTCAGTTCTGTGTCTTGATCGACCGTGGACACCGCGAGCTGCCCGTCGAAGCTACCTTTGTGGGACGCAAGATTCAGACTCTGGAAAACGAGATTGTGGAAGTGCAGCTCAAGGAAATCGACGACGCGGAAAAAGTTCTTCTCGTCGAGAAAGTGAGTTAAGGATTCAGCCGGGATCTTGCCTCTGTCAAGATGAGAAATTCGAGGCGTAGGATTCCCGCTCCGACATGAACACGCCAGCGCGCGGCTCGCTTCTGAGCATCGAGCACCTGCCAACCCGGGACATCGACGCCTTGCTGAAATTGGCGCGCCGGATGAAGCCCGAGCATCCCCGTCCTCTATTACGGGGAAAGCGCGTGGGGTTGTTGTTCTACGAAACTTCCACCCGTACACGTGGATCGTTCGAGATTGCCGCTAAGTCTTTGGGTGCGATTACCACACTGATACAAACTTCTGGTTCCAGCATCGAAAAAGGGGAATCGCTTCTCGATACGGGCCAGACGCTTCGCGCCATCGGCGCGGATATTATCGTCATCAGGCACCCAAATTCGGGCGCGCCGTATCTGCTGGCGCAGCATCTCGGAATTCCCATTATCAACGCCGGTGATGGCATGCACGAGCACCCATCGCAGGCCTTGCTGGATGCTTACACGATTTTGCGCCACAAGAAAAAGATCGCCGGCTTGCAGATCGCCATTATTGGAGATATCTTCCACAGCCGTGTGGCTCGTTCCAATATTCATCTGCTTAGTAAACTGGGCGCCAAGATGACATTGTGCGGCCCGCCTGAGCTTTTGCCGGAAGTCGCTACAACGCTGGCTCCGGGCTTGAAGCTGGTGCGCCATCTGGAGGATGCCATTCGCGGGGCTGACGTGGTCATGCTGCTGCGCGTGCAGAAGGAACGCCTCGCAGGACTCAAGGTGCATGTTTACGACTACATAACGCGCTATCAGATGACTCCCGCGCGCCTTAAGCTCGCCAAACGCGACGCCATCCTGATGCATCCCGGCCCAGCCATTCGTGGACTGGAACTGGAAGGCGACCTGGCGGATGGTCCGCAATCGGTGATTCGTGAGGAAGTGAAGAACGGCGTCCCGGTACGAATGGCGATTCTGGCAAGAGCGGCAGGAAAGGCGCGATGACGAGGGCAAATCAACGGCGAGGCAGCAATAGCCTGCTCATCAAGGGCGGCCACCTGATTGATCCGGCGCAAAGGATTGACGCGCCAATGGACATTCTCCTGCGCGATGGCAACGTGGTCGAAGTTGCGCTGCCGAACAAAACTCGTGGCGGCGCCGACCAGAAGTTTGATGCGCGCGGCTTAATCGTGGCTCCCGGTTTCATCGACTTGCATGTCCACCTGCGTGAGCCAGGACAGGCTTACAAAGAGACTGTGGCCACGGGTACGGCCGCTGCTGCCGCGGGAGGCTTCACTTCCGTGTGCTGCATGCCGAATACGAATCCTGTGATCGATTCGGCGGAATGGGTAGCCTGGCTGCTGCATCCCGATCGCGGAGCGCTGGTCAACGTGTACCCTGTCGCCGCGGCCACGCTCGCCAGCAAAGGAGCGAGTCTCACGGATTTCCGCGCACTGCATCGCGCCGGGGCTGTCGCCGTCACCGACGATGGTAAGCCCGTACTCGACGATAAGGTGATGCGCGACGCGCTGCGTCTCTCGTCCGATCTAAACATCACA
>Ga0210384_10006877_pt1 | contig 12056 bp, 10 predicted proteins | sample IncBWH2MmetaG_FD_160574 | JGI IMG/M metagenome (GOLD analysis project Ga0210384, IMG submission 160574) | Forest soil microbial communities from Barre Woods Harvard Forest LTER site, Petersham, Massachusetts, United States - Inc-BW-H-2-M | ecosystem: Environmental > Terrestrial > Soil >... | reverse complement strand
CCTCGGCGTGATGGCGGGCTGGGTGCTCACCCTGGCCGGCGTCGGCGCCCTCCTGCTCGCCGCGGTGTGGTACTCCTGCGCGGGCGAGTGGCGGCGCGGCACGCCGCCGCCGGGCGCGTTCCGGGCCCTGATCGCGCTCGGCCTCCTGGGATGGCTGGGGGGGCTGCTCTGGCAGTTCGTGGGCTACTTCGGCACCGGCACGCTCAGCTGGTGAGGCGCTAGCCGCTCAGGCACTCGCGCACCTTCGCGACCAGGCCGTCGGGACTGAACGGCTTCTGCAACCACCCGGTCCACGGCTCCGCGCCGTCCGCCGCGCGGTCCGTGCTCTCCGGGTACCCGGACATGCACAGCACGCGCAGCGTGGGCCGGCCCGTTCGCAGCCGGTGGGCGAGCTCGGGGCCGCTCATGCTCGGCATGACCACGTCGGTGATCAGCAGGTCGATGGCACCAGGATGGGTCTGGGCGAGCCGCACCGCGTCCGCGGGGTCGAGCGCCTCCAGCACGGTGTAGCCGTTCATCTCGAGCACGTCCCGCGTGAGCGCTCGCACTTCCTCTTCGTCCTCGACGATCAGGATCGTCGGAAGAGGCGTCGGGTCAGCCAACGAGAGACCGCCGGGGCGCCGCGATCCGCACTGACCGCGACCATGCACGGTCGGCCCCGCCTGCGTCTATTCGTAAGCTTACGTATTTTGGATCAGCCGTCGACGGTGAGGATGCCGCGGCCCAGCGCGTAGCGCACCAGGTCGCCCTGCCCGCGGAGCCCGAGCTTGCGCATCAGGTTGGCCCGGTGCACCTCAACGGTGCGCGGGCTGATGTTGAGCCGCGCTCCAATCTGGGCGCTGGTCTGCCCCTCCGCGGCCAGGTGCAGCACCTCGCGCTCGCGCTGGGTCAGCGTGCGATAGAGGTCGAGGCCGGTCGGCACCGCGCGCTGCGCGTAGGCCTCCACCATCTCCTCGGAGAGCGGCGGGCTCAGGTGCCGCTCGCCGCTCGCGACCGCGCGGATGGCCCGCACCAGCTCCGCCGCGCTCGAGCCCTTGAGCACGTAGCCGGCCGCCCCGCTCTGGATCGCCTCCACCACGTAGGCCGGGTTGGCGTGCATCGACAGCACGAGGGCGCGGGTGCGCGGCGAGAGGCGCGTGGCCCGTCGCACGATGTCGGGCGCGTTGAGTCCCGGCATGACGAAGTCGACCACGAGCACGTCGGGCTTCACCCGCTCCACCAGGGGCGCGACCTCGAGGCCGCTCGCCGCCTCGCCCACCACCACGAAGTCGGGCTCGGCCGCGAGCAGGGCGCGCAGCCCCTGCCGGACCACGTGGTGATCCTCCGCGAGGACGATGCTGATGCTGTTCACTCGGCTGTCCCGTAGAGGGGCATCTCCGCGGTCAGCCGCACCCCGGTGCCCGGCCGGGTCTCCACCGTGAGGTGCCCGTTCAGGAGCGTGGCCCGCTCTTGCAGGCCCGCGAGCCCGCCGCCGTTGCCCAGCACGGTGTCCGGGTCGAAGCCCTTGCCGTGATCCTCGACCTGCACGCCGAGCACGTCGTGGGTGGCCCAGAGGCGCACCGTCACCTCGTCGACCCCGCTGTGGCGCGCCACATTGGTGAGCGCCTCCTGCACGATGCGGTAGGCGGCGGTCTCGGTCTCCGGGTCGAAGCGTCGGTCGAGCCCGTGGTGCTCGAGACGCACCTGCACCTTGGTCTGGCTCGTGTAGCGCTCGACGTGGCCGAGGAGGGCGGGCAGAAGGCCCAAGTCGTCGAGGATGCTCGGGCGCAGGTCGAGCGACAGGGCCCGCACCCGGTCGAGCAGCTCCTCCACCAGCCCGCGGGCCTGCTCGAGGCGCTCGGTCAGCGCGGGGGACGGCGGCTCCGGCAGGTCGAGGGTCAGGCGCAGGCCGGTGAGGAGCTGGCCGATCTCGTCGTGCAGCTCGCGCGCGAGGTGCCGGCGCTCCGCCTCCTGCACCTCCATGAGGCGGCCGGAGAGCCCCTGGAGCCGGTGGTAGAGGGTCGCGTTCTGGATCGCCACCGCCGCGTGGTCGGCCAGGCGAATGAGGATCGCCTCGTCGCGGTCGGTGAAGACGCGCGCGGTCCGGTTCTCCACGTAGAGCAGGCCCTCGACCTGGCCGCTGATCCAGATCGGCACCACCAGCGTGGTGATGACGCCCGCGCGGGCCACCGCCTCCGGGTAGTGCGAGCTCACCCGCGGGTCGGTCGCGCGGTTCTCGCTGCGAAACGGCCGGCCGGTGCTCCACGCGATGCCCCCCGCCCCGCGCCCGCGCACGATGAGGGGGGAGAAGGTGTTGGTGTTCCCGACCCCGTACTGGGCGGACATGGTGTCGGTCTCCAGGTCGCGGAGCAGGATGTGGGCGAGATCGCTGCCGCAGAGCTCGCGCGCCGCCGCGGCCACGTGGCGCATGACCGCGGCAAGCTCGAGGGTGGCGCTGATCGTGCGCACCAGCCCGGAGAGGGTCTCCCCCTCCACCCGGCGCTGCTCCGCGTCGGCGTAGAGCCGCGCGTTCTCCAGCGCCACCGAGGCCTGATCCGCGAGCGCGCGGGCGAGCTGCACCTCCTCCACGCTGAAGACGCGACCCGCCGCGTCCAGCAGGCCGAGCACCCCGACGATCTCGTCCTTCACGCTGAGCGGCACCGCCAGCACCGCGCGCAGCGTGCTCTGCTCGATGTCGGCGCGCACCTCCGGGGTGAAGGAGAGGCGCGGGTCGCGCAGCACGTCGTTGGACACCACCGCCCGCCGCTCCGTGGTGGCGAGCCCGACCGCGGTGGTGCCGCGGGGGTGGCGCGGAGGCCAGTCGCGCCCGGGCGAGCGGCCCGCGCACGCGGTCTCCTCGAGCGTCCCGGTGGCCGGGTCGAGGCGATAGAGCGTCGCGACCAGCACCCCGAGCAGGTCGCGCGCCGCGTCCACCACGCGCTGGGCCACCCCGAGCGGATGCAGCGACTCCGCGAGGGTCTGGCTCACCGCGCCGATGGCCAGGCTCTGCCACCGCCGCCGCTCGGCCTCCTCGAAGAGCCGCGCGTTCTCGAGCGCCACCGCGGCCTGGTCCGCGAAGGTCTGGGCCAGACGCAGGTCGTCGTCCGAGTAGGTCCGCCCGAGCATGTCGCCGACCGTGAACCCGCCCACCACCTGGCCCTTCACCACGAGGGGCAGCGAGAGGACCGACGGGCAGATCGCGTGGCCCTGGGACATCTCGGGCGTGTACTTCACGCGCGGATCCGTCCGGACGTCCGCGGTCACCACCGGCTGCCGGCGGCTCACCGCCAGGCCCACCACGCCGTGGCCGGCCGGGATGACGACGCCCGGATCGAGGAAGCGCTCCGCCTCGCCGGAGCGGCCGATCACGGTGAGGTCGCCGGAGGCGGGGGCCAGCCGGTAGAGCGCGGCGCCGCGGACCCGGAGCGCCCGCAGCACCACGTCGGCGATGCGCTGGCCGAGGGCGGCCACGTCGAAGGTCTCGGAGAGGAAGCGCCAGACCTCGGACAGCGCCTCCGCGGCCCGCCGCCGCGTCTCGCTCTCCGCAAAGAGCCGCGCGTTGCCGATCGCGACCGCGGCGTGGCTCGCGAGCAGATCGACGATCTCGCGCTCCTCCGCGGTCGGCTCCTCGCGATCCGCGAGGCCCACGCTCAGCACGCCCATCAGCTCGCCGCCCGCGCTGATCGGCACGCCGTAGTAGACCTTGAGGTCGGGCTCCTCGCGCCACATCGGCGAGACGAGGCGGGGGTCGTCCACCACGTCGGACAGGAGCATCGGCCGGCCGCTCTGGGCCACCGCGTCGGTGATCCCCTGCCCGAACGGGATGACCGCGGCCAACGCGTGCGGCTCGCTCCCGCTCATCGCGGCGAGCCGGTAGCCGCCGCGCTCCAGGTCCACCAGGCGGACCACGCAGAAGGCGCCGGGACGCAGGGTGCGTACGGCTTCCACGACCTGCCGGAGGACCGCGTCCGCGTCGAGGGTGCCGGCGACCGCCCGCGCGAGGCTCGCCACCTGCCGCAGGCGGGCGAGCGAGACGTCCGGCAAGACCGGCACCTCCTTCGAGATTGACGCAGAGTGCCACGTCCCGGTCATACCCGAGACCGGAATCGTGACGTTAGCGGGCGGGTTGCGCGGTGTCAAGCCGCGCGAACCGGTCGAGCCGCAGGTCGGAGAGGTCGACCGCGGTGCGCCCGTCCAGCAGGAGCTCCGCCACCGTCTCGCCGACCGCGGGCGAGTGCTGGAAGCCGTGGCCGCAGAACCCCACCGCGAGGTAGAGGCCGTCGACCCCGGGGGCCCAGTCGAGGATCGCCCGCCCGTCCGGCGTGAGGGGACGCAGCCCGGCCCACGCGTGGCGCACCTGCGCGCGCTCGAGCGCGGGGATGCGGCGGACCGCCTTCTCCACCGCGGTCTCCAGCACGCTCCAGTCGACCTGCGCTTCGTAGGCGGTGGACGTCCCGATGTCGCCCGGGCTCATCAGCACGGCCCCCTGCTCGCTCCGGCAGTAGAAGCCGCTGCCGCAGTCGGTGACGAGCGGCATCGGGTGGCGGACGCCGTCGAACGCGTCGGTCACGAAGATGTGGCGGCGCCGGGGATCGACCGGCAGGTCGAGGCCGGCCATGCGCCCGACCAGGGGGGCCCACGGCCCCGCTGCGTTGACGACCAGGCGCGTGGCGATGGCGCCCGCCGGCGTCTCCACCGCGGCCACGCGGCCGCGCTCGAGGCGGAGGCCGGTCACCGGGGTGCCCTCGAGAATGCGGACGCCGCCCGCGCGGGCCCGGGTGGCGTAGGCCTGGACCACGTCGTTGGGCGAGGCGTAGCCGTCGCTCGGCCCCCACACCGCGGCGAGCGCGTCGTCCACCACCAGGGACGGCACCAGGGCCCGCGCGTCGTCGGGGCCGATGATCCGCACGTCGGCCCCCAGGCTGCGCTGGAGCGCCACGTTGGTCCGGAAGCGGGCGAGGGTGGGCTCGTCGGTGATGACGAAGAGGTAGCCCTCCTGATGGAAGTCGCACGGGACCCCCATCTCGTCCTCGAAGCGCTGGAAGAAGGCGATGCCCCGCTGGGAGAACTCGATCTCGACCCGCGTGGCGAACTGCACGCGGATGCCCCCCGCCGCCTTGCTGGTGGAGCCCGCGCCCACCGTGTCGCGCTCGAGCACCACCACGTCGCGAGCCCCGCGCCGGGCGAGGTGGTAGGCGATGCTCGCGCCGATGGCGCCGGCCCCGATCACCACGACGTCGGCGCTGCGCGGCAGCGGCGCGCTCACCCGATCAGGCCCGCGCGATCACCCGCGCGATCAATAGAGACCCTTTCGCAGCCGGTTCTCCATGTCGACCTCGAACTCGTCGACGCTGCAGGTCGCGGTTGCCTGCAGGTCGATCTGCTCCCACAGGATCTTCGCCATCGAGGGCAGCCCGGCCACGTCGGGCCAGCGGGACTGATCCCACAGCCCGGAGCGCTTGAACGCCTTGGCGCAGTGGAGGAAGCACTCCTCGATCTCCACCCCGATCGCCACCTTGGGGCGCTTCCCCTGCACCGCGAGCGGCGCCAGGATCTCCTCATCCCGCACGATGCAGGCGCTCCCGTTCACGCGCAGGGTGTCCTCGCGGCCGGGGATCAGGAAGATCAGGCCGACGTGCGGGTTCTCCACGATGTTGGTGAAGCCGTCGATGCGGTTGTTGCCCAGCCGGTCCGGCACCACCAGGTGGGTGTCGTCCAGGACGGTCACGAAGCCCGGCGCGTCGCCCTTGGGGGAGACGTCGCAGCGGCCCGCCGCGCCCGCGGTGGCGATCAGCACGAAGGGCGAGCGGGCGATGAACGCGCGAGTGTGCGCGTCGAGCCGGCCGCGGTCCTTCTGCACCGCGCGCTCGCTGGGGGCCCCGAAGATCGCCCGCAGCTCGTCGCGGGAGGTCACGATGTCCTTGAACATGGGTGTCGTCTCCTCGATGCCGGGCTCGAACCTAGCCGCGGGTGAGCGGCTTGTAGCGGATCCGGTGCGGGGTGTCGGCGGCCGCACCCAGCCGCTTGTGGCGGTCGGCCTCGTAGTCCTCGTAGTTGCCCTCGAACCACACCACCCGGCTGTCGCCCTCGAAGGCGAGCATGTGGGTGGCGACCCGGTTGAGGAACCACCGGTCGTGGCTGATCACCACCGCGCAGCCCGGGAAGGAGAGGAGCGCGTCTTCCAGCGCCCGCAGGGTGTCGACGTCCAGGTCGTTGGTGGGCTCGTCGAGGAGCAGCAGGTTGCCGCCGCTCTTGAGCATGGTGGCGAGGTGCACGCGGTTGCGCTCGCCGCCCGAGAGGTCGCCCACCCGCTTCTGCTGGTCGGAGCCCTTGAAGTTGAACGAGGCCACGTAGGCGCGTGAGGCGATCTGACGGGTGCCGAGCTGGAGCTGCTCCGCCCCGCCCGAGATCTCCTGCCACACGTTCTTGGCCGGGTCGAGCGCGTCGCGGCTCTGGTCCACGTAGGCCAGGCGAACGGTCTCGCCGACCTGCAGCGCGCCGCGGTCCGGCTTCTCCTGGCCGGTGATCATGCGGAAGAGCGTGGTCTTGCCCGCGCCGTTGGGGCCGATGACGCCCACGATGCCGCCGCGGGGCAGGCTGAACGTGAGGTCCTCGATGAGCAGCTTGTCGCCGTAGCCCTTGACCAGGTGCTCGGTCTGCACCACCAGGTCGCCCAGGCGCGCGGGGGTGGGGATGATGATCTCGGCCTGCCCCTCGCGGTCGCGCGCGCCCTCGGCGAGCAGCTCCTCGTAGGCCTGCAGCCGCGACTTGGACTTCGCCTGCCGGGCGCGCGGGGACATGCGTACCCACTCGAGCTCGCGCTCGAGGGTGCGCTGCCGCGCCGTCTCCTGCTTCTCCTCGATGGCGAGGCGCTGCTTCTTCTGGTCGAGCCACGAGGAGTAGTTGCCCTCCCACGGGATGCCCGCGCCGCGGTCCAGCTCGAGGATCCAGCCCGCCACGTTGTCGAGGAAGTAGCGGTCGTGGGTGATGGCCACCACCGTGCCCGGATAGTCCTTGAGGAAGCGCTCGAGCCAGGCCACGCTCTCGGCGTCCAGGTGGTTGGTGGGCTCGTCGAGCAGCAGCAGGTCGGGCTTCTGGAGCAGGAGCCGGCAGAGGGCGACCCGCCGCACCTCGCCGCCGGAGAGCGTGCCCACCTCCGCGTCACCGGGCGGACACCGCAGCGCGTCCATCGCGATCTCGACGGTCCGGTCGAGGTCCCAGCCGTTGGCCGCCTCGATCGCGTCCTGCACCCGGGCCTGCTCGGCCAAGAGCTTCTCCATCGCGTCGTCGTCGAGGGGCTCCCCCAGCTTGGCGTTGATCTCGTCGAAGCGGGTGAGCAAGGAGCGGATCTCCCCCACCCCGTCCTCGACGTTACCGCGCACATCCTTCGCGGAGTCGAGCTGAGGCTCCTGCGGCAGGTAGCCGACCCTCACCCCGTCGGCGGGCCAGGCCTCGCCGAGGAACTCCTTGTCCACCCCGGCCATGATGCGGAGCATGGTGCTCTTGCCCGCGCCGTTGCCGCCGATGACCCCGATCTTGGCCCCCGGGTAGAACGACAGCCAGATGCCCTTCAGGATCTCCCGCTTGGGCGGAACAATTTTCTTCAGGTCCTTCATCACGTAGATGTATTGGTGCGCCATAGAGGCGAAATTATACTCGCGAAGTGCCGTTTAGGATTGACAAAAGCAGCACCCACCCCTATAAGTACGAACCGTGACGCCGGCCGTGGGTGCCGATCTCCTGTCCGTTCGAAACGTCTCGATGCGCTTCGGGGGAATCGTCGCTCTCGACGACGTCTCCTTCGACATGGCCGCGGGCCACATCATCGGGCTCATCGGTCCGAACGGCGCGGGCAAGACCACGCTGTTCAACTGCGTGAGCCGCCTCTACACCCCGAGCAGCGGCGACCTCCTCTTCGAGGGCCGATCGATCATCAAGAGCACGCCGCACCACGTGGCCGCGCTCGGCATCGGCCGCACGTTCCAGAACCTGGCGCTCTTCCCCAGCATGACCGTGCTGCAGAACGTGATGGTGGGCGTACACGCGCGCACCGGGAGCGACTTCCTGAGCAACGCGCTGCGCCTGCCCGCGGTGCGGCGCGAGGAGCGGATGATGCGCGAGGCCGCGATGGAGGCGATCGCGTTCCTCCAGCTCGAGGCGGTGGCGGGACATCCCGCCGCGGGCCTGCCCTTCGGCACGCTCAAGCGGGTGGAGCTGGCGCGGGCCCTCGCGGGCAACCCGAAGCTCCTGCTCGTCGACGAGCCGGCCGGCGGCCTGAACCACGAGGAGGTCGCGACCCTCGGCGACATCCTCCGCTCGATCCGGGACCGGCGCGGGGTGACCGTGCTGCTCGTCGAGCACCACATGAGCCTGGTCATGCAGGTGTCCGACCGAGTGGTCGTGCTCGACTTCGGCCGGCGCATCGCGGAGGGACCGCCCGCGGCGATCCAGCGCGATCCCGACGTCATCCGCGCGTATCTCGGAAGCGAGAGCTGATGCCGGCGCTGCTGGAAGCGGAAGATCTGGCCGCCCAGTACGGGTGGACCAAGGTGCTCCACGGGCTCTCGTTCGCGGTGGAGAGCGGCGGCATCACCACGATCCTCGGCGCCAACGGAGCCGGCAAGACCACGACGCTCCGGGCGGTGTGCCGCATGGTGAAGACCAGCGGGCAGGTGCGCTTCGACGGCCAACGGATCGACGGCAAGGCCACCGAGGACATCGTGCGCCTCGGCATCGCCCACACCCCGGAAGGTCGCGGCACCTTCGTGGACCTGAGCGTCGAGGAGAATCTCCGCCTCGGAGCCTACGCGAGACGCGAGAAGTCGGGCCTCGGCCAGGACTACGAAAAGGTCTACGGCTACTTCCCGGTGCTCGCCCAGCGGCGCCGGCAGCAAGCGGGCACGCTCTCCGGCGGCGAGCAGCAGATGCTGGCGGTGGCGCGGGCCCTCATGTCGCGCCCCCGCCTGCTCCTGCTCGACGAGCCCTCGCTCGGACTGGCGCCCCTGGTGGTCCGCGAGATCTTCCGCATCGTGCGCACGATCAACCAGCAGGAGCGCGTGAGCGTGCTCCTGGTCGAGCAGAACGCGGCGATGGCCCTCGACCTCGCCGACCACGCCTATCTCCTCGAGACCGGCCGCGTGGTGATGTCGGGCCCCGCCGCCGAGCTCAAAAAGAACGACGCCATCCGCCGCTCCTATCTCGGATACTGAGGGTTCGATGACCCAATTGATGAGCGCACCGACCACCGACCGATGAACCAACCGCCGAGCGCGCCGATGAACGTACCGCAGACCGACCGATGAGCCAACCAGCGCAAGCCTCGACGCGATCGAAGCGGTGGGGGGGCGTGGGGGAGGAGCGGCGCTCGCTCCCCCCCACTTAAAATGGACATCCTCATCCAGCAGATCGTCTCCGGGCTCGCCACCGGGGGCATCTACGCGAGCCTGGCCCTGGCCCTGGTGATGATCTACCAGGCCACCGACGTGGTGAACTTCGCCCAGGGCAACATGGCGATGTTCAGCACCTACATCGCGTGGTCGCTCCTGCAGGCGGGCCTGCCCTACTGGGTGACCTTCGCGATCACGGTGATCGTGGCCTTCGTGGGCGGCCTCGTGATCGAGCGCGTGGTGATCCGGCCGGTGGAGGGCGCGCCGATCCTCACGATCGTGATCGTGACCCTGGGCCTGCTCGTGATCTTCACCAGCGTGGCGGGCTGGATCTACTCCTACATCCAGAAGCCGTTCCCGAGCCCGTTCCCGGACAAGCCGATCCGCATCGGCCAGATCGTCTTCGGCGCCCACGACCTGGGCGCCATCGGCGTGACCCTCGTGATGCTGATCGTGCTCTTCCTCTTCTTCCGCTACACGACCCTCGGCCTCGCCATGCGCGCGGCGGCCCAGAACCCGGTGTCGAGCCGGCTCTGCGGCATCCGGGTCAGCTGGATGCTCGGGCTCGGGTGGGGGCTGGCCGCCGCCTTCGGGGCGGTGGCGGGCATGATGGTCGCGCCGGTGGTCTTCCTCGATCCGAACATGATGGGCGGCATCCAGCTCTACGCCTTCGCGGCCGCGACGGTGGGCGGCTTCACGAGCCCGCTCGGCGCGGTGGTGGGCGGCCTGCTGGTCGGGGTCACCGAGAACCTGGTCGGCACCTACGTCTCGTTCATCGGCACCGAGCTGAAGCTCACCGTCGCCCTCGCCATGATCATCATCGTGCTGCTGGTGCGGCCGGCCGGCCTCTTCGGCCGCACCATCATCCGGCGCGTCTAGCCGTGGCGGCCGACTCCGGGGTGGGCGCGGCGGCGAAGGCGGCGGAGAGCCGCGGCGATGCGCTCGCGGCCCCGCGAACCGGCGCGTCGGGACGCTCCCTGCGGCTCGGCGCGGTGGTGGCGGTGCTCGTGATCGCGGCGGCCCTGCCCCTCTTCGTGAGTGGCTTCCGCCTCTTCCAGTTCACCCAGGTGCTGATCTATGCGATCGCGCTGCTCGGGCTGAACCTGCTCACCGGCTACAACGGGCAGTTCTCGCTCGGCCACGGAGCCTTCTACGGGATCGGCGCCTACACCAGCGCGATCATGGTCGACCGGTGGGGCATCGGCTACGGGTGGACGATCCCGGCGGCCGGTCTCGTGTGCCTGGTCGTCGGCTTCCTCTTCGGGCGTCCCGCCCTGCGCCTGGAAGGGCTCTACCTGGCCCTGGCCACCTTCTCCCTGGCCCTCGCCGTCCCGCAGATCCTCAAGTACTTCGAGGACTGGACCGGCGGGTCCCAGGGCATCGTGCTGAGCAAGCCCAAGGCGCCGCTGCACCTGCCGCTGACCGAGGACCAGTGGCTCTACTTCCTCACCCTCGGAGTGGCCGTGGTCCTGTTCGTGCTGGCCGCGAACCTCCTCGCGGGACGCACCGGGCGTGCCATCGTCGCCATCCGCGACAACCACATCGCGGCCGAGGCCATGGGCGTCAACAACGCGCTCTACAAGTCGGTCACCTTCGGGGTGAGCGCGGCCTACACCGGCATCGCGGGAGCGCTCAGCGCGATCGTGGTGGCCTACGTGGCTCCCGACTCCTTCGACGTCTTCCTGTCGATCACCCTGCTGACCGGGATCGTCATCGGCGGCTTCGGGACCATCTCCGGCCCGATCTACGGGGCCCTGTTCATCCAGTTCGTGCCAAACTGGGCCCAGGACATCTCCAAGGCCGCGCCCTGGGCCATCTTCGGGCTGTTCCTGATCGGCTTCATGTACGTGATGCCGCGCGGCATCGCCGGATTTCTACACCTGGTATGGATCCGGTTGACCCGGCGGGCAGTTGCTAGAGGAGAGGGCCGGTGAGCCGCCGGCCTTCGCCCGGTCCGAATCCGTGCTCCGCAACTCAACCTTGAACGGGAGGATCTCATGAGTCTAGTGAAGCGGTTGACGGCAGGAATTCTGCTCGCGGGGCTGGCCGCGCTGGCCCCCGCGGGCGCGGCTACCGCGCAGACGGTGGTGGGCGTCACCGCCACCGAGATCAAGATCGGCCACACCAATCCCTACAGCGGCAACGCCTCCGCCTACGGGACCATCGGCAAGACCATCGCCGCCTACTTCAAGAAGGTCAACGACGAGGGCGGCATCAACGGCCGCAAGATCAACTTCATCTCCTACGACGACGGCTACAGCCCGCCCAAGACGGTGGAGATGATCCGCAAGCTGGTCGAGCAGGATCAGGTGGCCTTCGTGTTCCAGACCCTGGGCACCCCGCCCAACACCGCCATCCAGAAGTACCTGAACCAGCAGAAGGTGCCGCAGCTCTTCGTGGCCACCGGCGCCACCAAGTGGAACGACCCGAAGAACTTCCCGTGGACGATGGGCTACCAGCCCAACTACCAGACCGAGGGGCGGGTCTACGCGGCCTACGCGCTCAGCCACGTGAAGGACCCGAAGATCGGCATCCTGTACCAGAACGACGACTACGGGAAGGATTACCTCAAGGGCTTCGAGGACGGGCTCGGCGAGGCCAACAAGAAGCTGATCGTGATGAAGCAGAGCTACGAGGTGACCGACCCCACCATCGACTCGCAGGTGGTAAATCTCAAGAACAGCGGGGCCA
>Ga0210384_10006876_pt1 | contig 12057 bp, 10 predicted proteins | sample IncBWH2MmetaG_FD_160574 | JGI IMG/M metagenome (GOLD analysis project Ga0210384, IMG submission 160574) | Forest soil microbial communities from Barre Woods Harvard Forest LTER site, Petersham, Massachusetts, United States - Inc-BW-H-2-M | ecosystem: Environmental > Terrestrial > Soil >... | reverse complement strand
AACAATTTGCTATTCCTGATCCTCGCGAGCCTGATCGCCATTATCTTGATGTCCGGCATTCTTTCTTCGATCACTCTTTCCGGCGTCGAGATGCGCTTAGAGCTGCCAGAGCACATTTTCGCGGGCCAGCCGGTCCGCTCGCTTGTCGAGGTGCACAACGAAAAGCTGACCCTGCCATCGTTTTCTCTTCGCGTCGAGGCCGTCCGCCCAAAAACTTCTGCCCATGCGGCCATGCTCGAGACGCCGGTGTATTTTCCTTACATTCCGAAACATGACCGCGTGCAGCAACACGTGCCCATGACCTTTCCGCGACGCGGCATCTATTCCCAGGAAGCGTTTCGCATCGTTACCAGATTCCCCTTTGGCTTTTTGCAGAAAGCGCGCCGCATCGATTTGAAGTCGGAGGCACTCGTCTATCCATCGGTCGAGCCCAAACGGGACTTCTTTGAAATTCTTCCAGGTATGCAAGGTGCGCTCGAAAGCCTGGCCAAAGGCCGCGGACAGGACTTGTACGCCTTGCGCGACTATCAACCCCGCGACAGCTCCCGCCACGTGCACTGGAAGGCTTCCGCGCGGCTAGGTTCGCTGATGGTCCGCGAGTTCACGCGTGAAGATGATTGCCGTGTCATTCTGGTCCTGGATCCCCACACCTCCCCAGGCCTGGCGGCGAAAGAAGCGGATGTCCGCTTCGAGCGCGCCGTGACGATGTGCGCGGCGCTTGCCTGGCATTTTTACGAACGCAACGCCATCTTGCAGTTCCGCACCGCGGGCTTTGAAACCCCTCTCGTCGAAGCCGAAGAGATTATCTTCGATACTCTGCGGCATCTCGCCACTGCAAAACCATGTCCGCCGGACCCAAAGCGGGCGCTCCTCTCGGGCCTGGCCAGCGCCCCGGAAATATTCCGCGTGATTGTCACCAGCGAATCCCGCGGCACCATCCCGTCCAACATCTGGAACCAGTCCTGGGTCATCTTTCTCGAAGATCTGGAGTCCTGACCGGATTTCCTCCGTTGCCGAGTGCCGGCTCTCCGTGCGACTGTGCGAGAATACGTCGTGGCCATGCTCACCGGCGGCAAGCTCACTTCTTTTCGCAAGCAGTTGCTCGCCTGGTTTCGCCAGTTTCAGCGCGACTTGCCGTGGCGGCGCACCAAGGATCCCTACGGCATCTGGGTCTCGGAAATCATGCTGCAGCAGACCCGCGTGGCCGCCGTGATCCCTTATTACGAACGATTCCTGGCGCGCTTCCCGGATGTTCGGGCGCTAGCAGAAGCGCCGCAGGAGGAGGTGCTTCGGCTTTGGTCCGGCCTGGGCTACTACAGCCGCGCGCGAAATCTGCAAAGGGCGGCGCAACAGATCGTTGCACTACACCACGGAGAGTTTCCTGAGGACGAAGAATCCATCTTCGCGCTGCCCGGCATCGGCAGTTACACCGGTGCTGCGATTCTAAGCATCGCCTTTGGCGCAGAACGCGCTGTCCTCGATGGCAACGTCGCGCGCGTCCTTGCTCGGCTCGGCGCCATTCGCGGCGCCCTGCGGGAATCGCACCGCTGGCAATCGCTTCAAAAAACCGCCGGCGATCTTCTTGATCCGAAATCACCGGGAGCCTGGAATCAGGCCATGATGGAACTCGGCGCCATGGTCTGCACACCGCGCGCGCCACAATGCCTGGTGTGTCCCGCTGCGAAATTCTGCCGCGCACGCCAATTGGGCGACCCCGAATCTTTTCCTGAAAAAAGAAAAAAACCAGAAGCTGTGCAAATCCTGCTCGCCGCGGCGGTGCTGCACACCCCATGCGGCCAAACGCTTCTTTTGCCTCCACCGGAGAAAAAAACGGAGAGCAGACCCGCCGCGGAGGACATCGCAACGTTGGTCTCGCGGATGTGGCATTTCCCAACGGTCGCGATACGCCAAGATTCGTCGGCGGAACTCCGGAATTTTCTTGCGGACTTTCTTTCCCCCGAGAATGGCACGATTCACGTGCAGCCGCTCGCTAAGGTTCGCCATGCCGTGACCTACCGCAACCTCACGGTTCTTCCCTTCCGAATTGCTGTTGCCAGAATTCCGCACATCCGCGGCGCAAAAAGCCTTCGCCTGGAAGATTTCGCAAAGGTGCCCGTCTCGAATCTCACCAGAAAGATCGCGCGCGCCGCGCTGCGGAGGACGCAGGCCGCCGGAGAACAGTAGACTCGGAAGCCATGCATAACGTTATCGTTTCGCGCGGCGATCTCCGCCCAGCCGGGCCATAGTGCTAGGATGAATTGGTTCCTATGGCCGCCTCCCTATCGGTAACGAGTGTCGCCGCGCTCCCTGCCGAGCGTTTCTTCCGCACTTCTCTTTTCCTGCTGATGGCCACCTCCGTCGCCACGCTTGTGAGCACCGGAAAACTAGATCTGCTCACGATGATTGTGGCGCCATCGGCCGTGCTCTACAAAGGAGTTCGCTGGTGGCGGCGCTGTCCCGCGGAGATTCCCCAGCGTATCGCCACCCGGTTGGTGGTCGCCTACTTGCTCGTTTTCCCGCTCGACGTCCTTTTTCTTTCGCGTTCGTTTGTTTCTGCCTCGCCCAATCCCGCTCTCTATTCCGCTCTTCTCGGCGCTGTTCATTTCCTCCTGTTTGTGATGCTCATCCGCCTTTACAGCGCCACCACCGACCGTGATGCGCTTTTTCTTACGATGCTTTCCTTCGCGGCGATTCTTGCCTCCGCGGTTCTCACCATCGATACGACTTTCCTCGGCCTTTTCTTTTTGTTTCTCTTGTTTGGCGTGGCCACTTTCGTCGGTCTCGAAATGCGGCGTGGCTCAAAGGGGGCGATCGCGCCGGCAGTTGACGCGCAGCCCAGGCAGGAACGCCGCCTCGATCGCGCGCTGGTTCTCGCCGCGCTCAGCGTGGCTCTCGGCGCCATGATCATCGGCGGCGCGCTGTTTTTCTTTTTCCCGCGCTTCAGCGCCGGTTATCTGGGCCGCACCAGCTTGCAGCCGACGCTCATGTCCGGCTTCAGCGACGACGTGGAGCTAGGCCAAATCGGCGAGATCAAGAAAAATTCTGAAGTCGTGATGCGTGTGCGTACCGGCAAGCCGGTGGGCTACCCCGGCTTGCGCTGGCGCGGCATCGCACTCTCCTCGTTCGATGGAAAACGTTGGTCCTCCCCCGATCGCGACGCGGTCACCATTCCAGCCGGACTCAACGGGTGGATCAACTTGCTGGACCGGCCAGCGGAGCCGGATCCCACCGCCACCGTGGTGCGCTATACCATTCTTCTCCAGCCCGTCGCTACCGACACCATGTTCGCGCCTGCGAACGTGGTCGCCGTGCGCGGCAATCTATCCGGCGAAGGCTCAAACCCGGAAGTGGGCGCGCGCCGCAGCTATATCCTCCGCGATGCGACCGGCTCCATATCGAATCCCTTTCACAATTTCACCACGCTGCGCTACGAAGGGTTTTCTCTGCTGCCGGCGAGAAATGTGCCCCGGTTGCGGGCGGCTTCGACGGACTATCCCGAAGAAATCCGCGACACCTTCCTGCAGCTGCCGAAGCTCGATCCACGAATTCCGGAATTGGCGAGGGAGATCACGGCGCGGGCGCAGACGCCCTTCGACAAAACCATAGCGCTTGAAAGTTATTTGCGTTCGCGCTTCACCTACACTCTGAATCTCACGGGAAAACCCGGCGATGACCCGCTAGCGCATTTTCTTTTCGAGACCCGCGCAGGTCACTGCGAATATTTCGCTTCGGCGATGGCCATCATGCTTCGCACGCTGGGAATTCCCACGCGGGAAGTAAACGGCTTTTTGCCGGGTGAGTACAACGACCTCGGCGAGGACTACATCGTGCGCGCCAGCGACGCGCACAGTTGGGTGGAAGTCTATTTTCCCGGCACCGGCTGGATGGCCTTTGATCCCACGCCGCCCGGCGCAGAATCCGCCGGTGGTTTTTTCTCGCGCCTCGGCCAGTATATGGACTGGTTTGAGCTTTCCTGGAACGAGTGGGTCATCAACTACGATTTCATTCATCAAATTCTGTTGGCACAAACCATGCAACGCAGCACGCGTACGTGGACAGAGATCGCGCGCTCTTGGTTTGTAAAGCAAGAAGCAAAAGGGCGAAAGTGGATGAGGTCCTGGAATATCGGTCTTCGCTTGCTGCTTCCTCTTGCCATCGGGCTGTTCCTGCTGGCGTTGCGCTTCGATCTGGTGGTCGCGTTTGTGCGGCGTTTATGGTTGTCGTGGCAGCTTCGTTCACCGGACCTGGCGCGCTCCAATCCGCAGCTTGCTTCGCGGCTTTATGGCGAACTTTTGTACTTGCTCGCACGGCGCGGCTTCGCGCGTCAGCCTACCCAGACGCCGTTTGAGTTCGCGGAGGCAGTTTCGCTGCCGCGTCTCGCGCCTGCCGTGCACGAATTCACGCAGCACTACACGCGAGCGCGTTACGGCGGAGCGCCTTGCGATACTGTCCGCCTGCGAGCGCTTCTGGAACAGATTCGGTCGTCCTTCGCATCGGGATGAGTCTCTAAAAGTGCGCCTTGATGGCCGTGCTGGCTGGCCTGCTTCTTTGGGTGGCTCTCAAGACTCCGACCTGAAAGCCATCTAGCCGAAATCGGCCTCCACCCCTGTCATCGGAGGCTGGCGTGTTACAATCAAGAATTGCGCAAAGGCGCTAATTTACTGCCTATGACTAAGGTCGGATTCATCAGCCTGGGATGTCCGAAGAACCTCGTGGATAGCGAGGTGATGATGGGTATTCTTACGCGCGAAGGCTACGAACTTACGCCCCGCGCGGAGGAGGCGGAGATTCTTGTTGTCAACACCTGCAGCTTCATTGAGTCCGCGCAAAAGGAGTCCGTGGACGCCATTCTGGAGATGGCCGAGCACAAGAAATTTGGCGCGGCGCGCAAACTCATCGTCGCCGGATGTCTCGTCGAGCGCTTTCGCAGCCAGATTCTCGAGCAGGTTCCGGAGGTCGATGCCGTCGTGGGAACCGGCGAAGTCGAGCGCATCCTTGAAGCTGTCCATGGCGATCTCCGTGTGCTGCCTGCCGCACCGCCGGCGTTTCTCTATCACCACTTGACGCCGCGCGTCATTACCACCCCGCGCCACGCCGCGTACATCAAGATCGCCGAAGGCTGCGATCATCCCTGTACTTTCTGCATCATCCCGCAATTGCGCGGAGCATTTCGCAGCCGCCGTTTTGAATCCGTCGTTCGTGAAGCGGAGAATCTCGCCGCTCGAGGCGCGCGCGAAATTACCTTGATCGGCCAAGACACGACATCCTACGGCGAGGATTTGGGACTTCGTGATGGCCTGGCGCAGTTGCTCGGGCGCCTGGCGCAGGTTGAGCAGCTGCTGTGGGTCCGCTTTCTGTACGCGTATCCGAATCGCGTAACGCAAAAGCTGCTGGATACGCTTGCGGCGCATCCGCGACTCGCCAAATACATGGACATGCCGCTACAGCACGCCAGCCGCAATGTTTTGGCGCGCATGAAGCGCGGCTCGCATGGCGACGCCTTCTTGAAGCTTCTTGAGCGCATCCGCGCGACGATTCCGGGGGCTTCGCTGCGCACTTCGTTTATCGCGGGTTTTCCGGGCGAAACGGAAGCGGATTTCAACGAGCTTTGCGATTTCGTGCGCGCCGCCAATCTGGATTGGATGGGCGTTTTCGAATATTCGGATGTGGACAACGCGAACAGCCACGGGCTCGACGAAAAAGTCGACCCAGAAACGATTGCGGATCGCCGCAACCGGCTGATGGCCATTCAGAAGAAGATTTCGCGCGAAAAATTGCGCTCGTGGAAAGGCCGCACGGCCACGGCACTTGTCGAAGGCGCGTCGAAGGACAACCCGCTGGTGTGGGAAGCGCGCCTCGAGGGCATGGCGCCGGACATCGACGGTAAGCTTTATTTGACCGACATTGAATTGCCAACGGGCGAAACCGCTGAGACCGGCGACGTTGCGCGCGTCGAGATTAGTAAGGCCGGCACGTATGACCTCATTGGACGCGTTGTGGAGATTCTGCCGCGGCGCATCGGATACGGCATGGCCGAGATGGCCACTCTCCCACGCGTTCCGCCAGCCGAAAAGCTCACCCGTATATCCACGGGCGCTCCGCTTCGCGTCCTCGGCTGAGCTATACTCACTCGTCAGGAAATCTGCTCTGCGGTCTCTGTGATCTCCGTGTTAAACGGGATTTCGACACAGAGTGCCGAGAGTTCACAGAGAAGAAAAAACACCGGCTTGGTGATTTGGCGAGAGGCGAGTCCCCAGCCGTCGAGAGTCACTTACGATGAAACATCGCTGCCCGATTTGCAAAACGCCTACCGATTCAGAGAGTAACGCGGATTTTCCCTTTTGCAGCGAGCGCTGCCGCGAGCGCGATCTCGGCAACTGGGCCAGCGAGAAGTATGTCGTGTCCGAACCGGTGTTTGATATGAGCGAGCTCGATGCCGGTGAAGCGCCGAGCGAGCAAAAGGCCGAAGACCAAGACGAGGATTTTAAGGGGTTCCGCAAGGCAGATGACACCATCCACTGAAATTCCCGGCAGCGGGAGGTCTCCACAAAAAAAGCCGCGGTTGGCGATGGCCATAGCGACGGCGCTGGGCGTCGGTTACTTGCCCAAAGCCCCAGGCACGTTTGGCTCGCTGGTAGGAGTTCTGACGGCCGTACTCTCAGCGGTATTTTTCCTGCGCCCAACATCGGTTCGCGAGCTGTTCTCGCTGCACCCCCTGACGGATGCCGTGTTTTCCGATAACCATTTTCTCGTTCCAGGCAGTGACATTCACAATTCCACGCTGGCGTTGCCCCTGGTCTGCGCGCTCGGTCTCCTGGTAATCCTCGGCGCCATTGGCGTGTGGAGCGCTTCACGGGCGGCAGACTTTTCGGGGATCAAAGATCCGCAGTTTGTAGTGATTGATGAAGTCGCGGGGCAACACCTCACGTTATTGCTCCCGTTGATTCCCATCGCTCTCCCGCATCTGTCGGAGCACCTGGACCTTTCCGCATACGCGATTTTCTTCACGCTGAGTCTCGTGAACTGGAAATACCTCCTGCTGGGATTCCTCCTTTTTCGCTTGTTCGACATTTGGAAGCCCTTTCCGGCGCGGCAGCTGGAAAAGCTTCCGGGCGGGTGGGGCATCATGGCGGATGACTGGATGGCGGGCATCTACGCTGCTATCCTGTTGCGAGTGGCGTTACACTTTGGGTTGCTTGGCTGGGTATGAAATTCGGCTTCGGCACTTCGGCAGAAAAAAACGGCATTCCCCGGATTGATAGAGTCGTGCCTGCCGCTGCCATTCCCGGCGGCGAGATCGTCATTCACGGCAGCGGATTCGCTTCGCTCGCGCATCCGCGACCGGTGGTCCGTTTTGGCGACGTCGAAGCGGGGCTGTCGCTGGCCAGTGAACACCGGTTGATTGCCCGAGTCCCGGAAGGCGCGAATGGCGGCATGGTCCGCGTCTCGAGCGCCGCCAACGAAAGTCAGCCGCATCCCGTCTCGATCGGCGTGCAAATCGCGGACAATCTGCACCCGATCGCCAACCCCGCGGTCGACGTATACGGCAATACCTACGTTACGTTTTCGGGGAACCGCGGGCAGCGCGTTCCCGTTTCGCTCTATAAAATTACGGCGAATTACAGCGTAAAACCCTTCGTTACTTCGCTTGTAAATCCTAGTGGCTTGGCGGTGGACCGCGCGGGGAATCTTTTCGTTTCTTGCCGAAACGACGGCACCATTCACCGGATTACGCAGGAGGGCCGCGCCGAGCAGTGGATTGAAGGGATGGGCGTCGCCACGGGCATCGCCTTCGACCGCAGCGAGAATCTTTACGTAGGCGACCGAAGCGGAACGATTTTCAAAATCAGTCCAAGCCGCGAAATTTTTGTTTTTGCAACCATCGAGCCGTCGCTCGCCGCATATCATCTCGCGTTTCATCCCAACGGCGACCTTTATGTTACCGGGCCGACGACCTCCAGCTATGACCGCGTCTACCGCATCACCCAAGGCGGCGATGTCACTACGTTTTTTCGCGGCCTGGGACGTCCGCAGGGCCTGGCGTTTGACCGCGACAGCAATCTGTACGTGGCCGCTTCCTATGGCGGACGGCGCGGCATCATTCGCATTACGCCGCAGGCGCATGCCGAGCTGGTTCTCGGCGGCTCCGGTCTCGTGGGCATGGCGCTGCAATCTTCGGGCCGCGCGATCCTCGCCACCACGGGCGCACTTTTCACGCTGGATTGGGACGTCCGCGGCCTGCCACTGCTCGGATAACTGAGACGATGAAAGCAGAGATTATCGCAGTGGGTTCGGAGTTGCTCACGCCGGACCGCTTGGACACCAACTCCCTCTTCCTAACAGAAGAGCTGAACAAGATTGGGATCGAGGTGGTGAGAAAAACGGTTGTGGGTGACAACCGCGATTTGCTGGGCGAAGCGTTTCGCGACGCTTTGCATCGTGTGCCGCTGATCATTGCGTCCGGCGGGCTGGGCCCCACCGAGGACGACCTTACGCGCGAAACCGTCGCGGAACTTCTCAGTCGCAAGCTTCGGCGCAACGACGAAATTCTTCGCTACATCCAGGGGCGTTTCCGCGCCTTGGGCCGCGAAATGCCCGAAGTCAATGTGCGCCAGGCGATGGTTCCCGAGGGCGCGGAAATTCTGGAGAATCCGCGGGGGACTGCGCCGGGATTGTGGCTGGAAGACGGCGGGCATTTCATTGTGCTGCTCCCTGGGCCGCCGCGCGAGTTGAAGCCGCTGTTCCGCGAACAGGTTTTGCCGCGACTGGAGCGCCGCGCTTCTGGCGTACGCATGTTTCATCGCGAGATTCGCGTCACGGGCCTGGGCGAATCGCACGTAGAGCAGCGCATCCTGGGCATCTACAAGCGCTTTCCGGAGGTGAGCACGACGGTGCTCGCAGCGCCCGGCGAAACTCAGGTTCATTTGCGCATGTGGACGGATGACGCGGAGCACGCCAAGAAAACGCTCGACGAAATTGTAGGCGGCTTCGAGATTGCATTGACACACCACATCTTCAGCCAGGACGGCTCGCCTCTCGAAGAAGTGATCGCAGCGGAGTTGACGAGGCACAACGCCACGATCTCCGCGGCGGAAAGCTGCACGGGGGGCCTGCTGGCGCAGCGGCTCACGAGCATTGCAGGCAGCTCTTCCTATTTTCTAGGCGGGGTGGTGTGCTACAGCAACGAGCTGAAGACAGCGTGGGCGGGCGTGCCAGCGGAACTCATTCAAGCCAAGGGTGCGGTGAGCGCGGAAGTTGCAGGGGCGCTCGCGGAAGGAATCCGCCGCAGGGTTGGCAGCACATTCGGCATAGGGATCACGGGGATTGCGGGGCCAGGCGGCGGAACTGAAGAAAAACCGGTCGGAACGGTGCACCTAGCGCTATCGTATCCAGGCGGCGTGAAGGAGCGCGGCGTGCGCTTCCCCGGCGACCGCGAATCCATCCGCTTCCAGGCGAGCCAGGCTGCGCTGGACATGGTCCGCATCCACTTTCTCTACAATGGCAAGCAGCTTCTGAAGCGAGCCTGAGGGTGCGCCTCTTCGTCGCGCTGGAGATTCCCGCCGCTGTGCGAGACAATCTGGCAGCACAAATCAAGGAACTGCGCGATTTGCCCGCGCCGGCCGACAAGCGGCTGCGGTGGGTGCGCCCGGAGAATCTTCACGTGACGCTTAAGTTCATCGGCGAGGTTGAGGCGGCCAAGCTGGACGGCATCCGCAGCGCGCTCGCAGCCATTGGGTTGGATGCGCCGATCGGCCTCGACTTCCGCAGACTCGGATTTTTCCCCGATGAAAAGTATCCGCGCGTGCTATGGGCAGGATTGAATGCCACAGGGAATCTACCGGTGCTCGCGAGAGAGGTCGATCGCGCGCTCGAAGGGCAAGGCATCGCGCGGGACGAGCGCCCGTTCACGCCCCACTTGACACTGGCGCGGTTCGAGCCTCGCGGCTTGCACGAAAAAATGCGCGCCGCCATTCAAAAAAATAGCGAACGAAAGTTCGGTGCGTTCGAGGCGCGCGAATTTCACCTCATCCAAAGCAAGCTGAAGCCGTCGGGCGCGGAGTACACTTTCCTCGCAGCTTTTCCCCTCACGTTGGAGGCCTAGCGTCAAATGGCGGAGTTGAGCGCGACACTCGTCTCCATCCCTGTGGCTGCTTACCTGCTCGGCTCGATCCCGTTCGGGCTGCTGCTGGGCAAGCTCTTTGGCGCGGCCGATGTTCGCAAAGCAGGCAGCGGCAACATTGGCGCGACAAATGTTGCTCGCGTCGCCGGCCCACTCGCGGGAGTTCTCACTCTAGTTCTCGACGCCGCAAAAGGCGCTCTTGCCGTCGTACTCGCCTCGCACCTGTCTGAGCAAAGCTCGACTTGGATGATAATCGGAGGTCTTTCGGCTCTCCTCGGGCATTGCTTCCCGATCTGGCTGGGATTTCATGGGGGTAAGGGAGTGGCCACGGCTGCGGGCGTTTTTCTGGTGTTGTGTCCGCCCGCGTTTTTGGGTTCCGCAATACTGTTTGTGCTGGTCGTGGCGTACTGGCGCTTTGTCTCGTTGGGTTCGATCGCGGCGGCTGCGTCTATGCCCCTGCTGATCTATTTTCTTTGGGCGCCGCATCACGCTCCGCCTTACGCAGTCACATTCGGATCGCTGGCCGCGGCGCTGCTGATTGTTTATAAACACGACGCGAACATTCAGCGCCTGGTCCAGGGCGACGAGGCGAAATTTTCGTTTACCAAAAAACAGGACGCTCCATGAAGCGCATCGCCATTCTTGGCGGCGGAAGCTGGGGCACGGCGCTGGCCATCGTGCTCTCGCGCGCCCACAAGCCGCAGGAGATTTCGTTGTGGGTGCGCGACGCCTCGCTTGCAGAATCCATCCGCCGCGACCGCCAGAACAAGCCCTATCTCCCGGACTACAATCTTCCGGAGTCCGTCCAAGTCACGCAGGACCCGGCGGCGTGTTTGGAAAACGCCGGGGTGGTCATCGGGGCTATCCCCTCGGCCCACGCTCGTGGCGTCTACCGGGCCGTGCTTCCGCACCTCCTGCGCACTGCCGCTATCCTCAGCGCGACGAAAGGGATCGAGCCTGCTACCCACGCGCGTATGAGCGAAGTGATCGCCGAAGTCGTATCGCCGGAATTTGCTCCGCGCATCGCGGTTCTTTCCGGGCCCTCCTTCGCCCGCGAGGCGGCAGCCGGCCAGCCCACTGCGGTCGTGGTCGCATCGAGCGACCTGGCACTGGCCCATCAACTTCAGGAAGAATTCGCGGCGCCGAATTTTCGCTTGTACACCAACGACGACGTGCTCGGCGTCGAACTCGCGGGTGCCATGAAAAACGTGATGGCCATCGCGGCGGGCGTCTGCCAGGGGATCGGTCTCGGCTCAAATCCGTTGGCCGCGCTGATCACACGCGGCCTCGCGGAAATGACCCGGCTGGCCGTCGCTCTGGGCGCGCGGCAGGAAACGCTGAGCGGTCTCGCGGGCCTGGGCGATCTCGTCCTGACCTGCACTGGCTCGCTGAGTCGTAACCGTCACGTCGGCATCGAACTCGGCAAAGGCCGCTCGCTGGCCGAAATCCTCGAGGGCATGAAAATGGTCGCCGAGGGCGTAGGCACAGCCGGAGCCCTGTTGGCGCTGGCCCGCGAGGCGGGAATAGAACTCCCCATCACGGAGCAGGTTGCCGCGATCCTCGACAAGGGCAGGTCGCCCCGGGAGGCCATCCGCAGCATCATGGAGCGGCCCCTTAAGCGCGAATAGGTAAACACAGCCTTTTTCAGGCCTTTTCGGGCTGTGGAGCGCTCGTCGGTCTGTCACTAGTACCAAGGTTCCAGTTGCACATGCGCGACGCGGCCCCATTCGCGGGCCCCGCTGCACCTCCCATTCCCCTAAAATTGAGAGTTGAGATGACAGAACCCGGCCTATCCCTGTGGCAACGCCTGCGAAAAGGACGTGTGCGCATTTTGTGGCTCGTCCTGGGCGCGCTGCTGCTTGTCAGCGCCCTGCCCATCGGCCTTTACCACCGCCAGGTGTTGCAACTTAGCCAGGACAAGCTGGGCGACAACGAGC
>Ga0210384_10006875_pt1 | contig 12058 bp, 7 predicted proteins | sample IncBWH2MmetaG_FD_160574 | JGI IMG/M metagenome (GOLD analysis project Ga0210384, IMG submission 160574) | Forest soil microbial communities from Barre Woods Harvard Forest LTER site, Petersham, Massachusetts, United States - Inc-BW-H-2-M | ecosystem: Environmental > Terrestrial > Soil >... | reverse complement strand
CGTCAATTCCATGGCTGGAAACCTGACCGGCCAAGTGCGCAACATCGCCGAAGTGACCACCGCCGTTGCGCGTGGCGACTTGTCTCGCAAGATCACCGTGGACGTGAAGGGCGAAATTCTCGAACTCAAGAACACCATCAACACCATGGTCGACCAGCTCAACGCGTTTGCGGGTGAGGTCACCCGCGTCGCACGAGAAGTCGGCACGGAAGGCAAGCTAGGTGGTCAGGCGCAGGTCCCCGGTGTTGGCGGCACGTGGAAAGACCTCACCGACAACGTCAACTTCATGGCCAGCAACCTGACTGGCCAGGTCCGCAATATCGCCGACGTGGCCACCGCCATCGCCAGCGGAGATCTCTCCCGCAAAATCACCGTGGACGTGCGCGGGGAGATCTTGCAGCTCAAAGAAACGCTCAACACCATGGTCGAGCAGTTGCGTTCGTTTGCTGCTGAAGTCACCCGTGTGGCACGCGAGGTAGGCAGCGAGGGCCGGCTTGGCGGACAAGCCAACGTACCGGGAGTCGCGGGCACCTGGAAGGATCTCACCGACTCTGTCAACGCGATGGCCGGGAACCTGACCGGCCAAGTGCGCAACATCGCCGAAGTGACCACCGCGGTGGCGCGTGGCGACTTGTCTCGCAAGATCACCGTGGACGTGAAGGGCGAAATTCTCGAACTTAAGAACACCATCAACACCATGGTCGATCAGCTCAACGCCTTCGCGGCCGAGGTCACCCGCGTCGCGCGCGAAGTGGGGACTGACGGCAAACTGGGAGGCCAAGCGAAGGTTCCCGGAGTCGCGGGCACCTGGAAGGACTTGACCGACAACGTCAACGTTATGGCCGCGAACCTGACCGAGCAGGTGCGCGGTATCGTGAAGGTGGTCACCGCGGTCGCCAACGGCGAACTGACGCAGAAACTCACGGTGAACGCTAAGGGCGAAGTCGCGGCTCTCGCCGAGACCATCAACAATATGACCGATACTCTGGCGACCTTCGCCGATCAGGTAACCACTGTCGCCCGCGAGGTGGGAGTGGAAGGGCGCCTCGGCGGTCAAGCCAACGTACCCGGTGCGGCGGGCACGTGGAAGGATCTCACGGGTAACGTCAACCTTCTCGCGGACAACTTGACCAACCAAGTCCGCGCGATCGCCGAAGTCACTACCGCGGTAACCAAGGGCGACCTGACGCGTTCGATCCAAGTGGAGGCCAGCGGAGAGGTCGCCGAGCTAAAAGACTACATCAATACCATGATCGACAACTTGCGGCTCACGACCGACCGCAACAATGAGCAGGACTGGCTTAAGACCAATCTTGCGCGCTTCACCGGGATGTTGCAGGGGCAGCGCGACCTGACCACCGTCGGCCGAATGCTGCTATCCGAACTGGCCCCTCTGGTCAATGCCCAGCAGGGTGTGATTTATCAGATGGAAGCGGAGGAGGCTTCTGACCTGGTGCTCTTGTCGGCCTTCGCCGATGGCGGCAAGGACGGGCATGGCCACCACATGCGCGTCGGAGAGGGTCTCGTGGGACAGTGTGCCGCGGAGAAGCGGCGCATGCTGATTTCCGACGTGCCGGCGCATGCCGTGCCCATTCGCTCGGGTTTGTTTCAAGCCGTCCCACGCAATATTATTGTTCTGCCAATTCTCTTTGAGGATCGCGTCAAGGCCGTGATTGAGCTGGCCTCGCTGAGCGCGTTCACCGCCTCGCATCTGTCGTTTCTCGAACAATTGACCTCCAGCATCGGCATCGTGCTCAACAGCATCGAGGCCACGATGCAGACGGAAGGTTTGCTGAAGCAATCGCAGCAATTGGCGACGGAGCTGCAGACCCAGCAGACAGAATTGCAGCAAACCAACGAGCAACTTGCGCAGAAAGCCCAGCAGCTTGCCGAGCAGAACGTAGAAGTAGAACGCAAGAACCAGGAAATCGAGCAGGCCCGCCGAGCCGTGGAAGAGAAAGCCACGGAACTGGCGCTTACTTCGAAGTACAAATCCGAGTTCCTCGCCAACATGTCCCACGAGTTGCGGACGCCCCTCAACAGCATCCTGGTCTTGGGTCAGCAACTGACCGACAATCCGGACGGCAATCTCACATCGAAGCAGGTCGAGTTTGCCCGCACCATTCATGGCGCGGGAACGGACCTCCTGAATCTCATTAGCGATATTCTCGACCTGTCAAAGATTGAATCTGGCACCGTTTCTGTCGACGCCGAGGAGGTCTTCTTCGCCAGCTTGCTGGAAATGACGGGTCGCCCGTTCCGTCACGAAGCCGAGCACCGCCGCCTTAGTTTCGAGATACAAACCGATCCTGCCCTAATGCGCAGCATGGTCACGGACTCGAAGCGGCTACAACAGGTATTGAAGAACCTGCTGTCCAACGCGTTTAAGTTCACCGAATCCGGAGGTGTGCGTCTCGCCATCTCCGTTGCAGCGAGTGGCTGGAGCGCTGAGCATCCCGTCCTCAGCAAGGCACCCTCCGTAATCTCCTTCGAGGTTTCGGACACGGGCATCGGCATTCCGCCCGAGAAACAGCGGATTATTTTTGAGGCCTTCCAACAAGCGGACGCCAGCACCAGCCGTAAGTACGGCGGCACGGGCCTGGGGCTCGCGATTAGCCGCGAATTGGCGGGTTTGCTGGGTGGCGAAATCCAACTGCGCAGCGCGCTGCACCAAGGCAGCACGTTTACGCTGTATTTGCCTCAGACGTATGTTGGTCCATCTACGGGTGTCAGCCTCTTAGAGAGAAGAGCTACGTCGTCGACTTCATCCGTTCAGCTGATTGCTCCAATCCTGACGGAGCATCCGCCGGAGCAAGTCCCCGACGATCGCGAAAACCTGCAGCCCGACGATGCCATCTTGCTGATTGTGGAAGATGATCCGCACTACGCCCGAGTGCTGTGCGATTTGTCGCGCGACAAGGGATTCAAGGTCCTTGTGGCTGCACGCGGCAGCGATGCTCTTGCGTTGGCTCGTGAATTTCGTCCCACTGCCGTGTCGCTGGACGTGTTTCTACCGGACATGCTGGGCTGGACGGTGCTCAATCACTTGAAACAGGATCCCGCCACCCGTCATATCCCGGTCCAAATACTGACGATGGACGAAGACCGCCAGCATGGTTTGTCGCGCGGGGCGTTCGCATTTGTGACTAAGCCGACTACGCGCGAGGAGCTCGATACCGCTTTCGCACGTATTAAGCAATATTCGGCGCCCCGTCTCAAGCGGCTGTTAGTTGTAGAAGACAATCCTGCGGAGCAACTCAGCATTCGCGAATTGCTTGGCCATGACGACATTAACGTTTCCGTTGCCGCTAGCGGCGCCGAGGCGCTCGCTGCCATTGCCGAGCAGCCGTTCGATTGCATGGTGCTCGACTTGCGTCTTCCAGATATGTCGGGATTCGACGTGCTCGAACGTCTGCGCGACACGCCCTCGCTGAGCGATTTACCGGTCGTCGTATTCACCGGCAAGGACTTGTCTTCGGAAGAAGACGCCCGCCTGCATACGCTGGCCCGCAGCGTCGTGGTGAAAGGCGTCGAGTCACCGGAACGCCTCCTCGATGAGACAGCATTGTTCTTGCATCGTGTCGTCGCTGAACTTCCCTCAGGGAAACAGAAAATGCTCGAGCGGTTGCATCGTTCAGACGACGCCCTGGTCGGAAAGAAGGTGCTGGTGGTGGATGACGACGTGCGAAATATCTTTGCGTTGAGCAGCGTTTTGGAGCGCCGCGGCATGGCGGTGCTGACCGCTGGGACCGGTCGCGAAGCCATCGCAACGCTGGAATCCACACCAGGTATCGCGATCGTTCTGATGGACATCATGATGCCGGAAATGGATGGCTATGAGACCATGCAGGTTATGCGGCAGAACGCGTCGTTCCGGCGCCTGCCGATTATTGCGTTGACCGCCAAAGCCATGAAGGGAGATCGTGAGAAATGCCTCGAAGCTGGTGCTTCTGAGTATCTCGCCAAACCTGTGAACACCGAACAACTTCTCTCGGCGTTGCGTATGTGGCTACACCGGTAGCCTTGGTCGTTCTAGCGAAGGGCAGATTTCGGCCGTGCCTGCGAGGGCCACGCCCGTGTGAGGTGAGAAACCCGATGACCGCGAATGAAAAAGTAAACATCCTCATGGTAGACGATCAGCCGGGGAAGCTGCTCAGTTACGAGGTCATCCTCGACGCTCTGGGCGAAAACCTGATCAAGGCCAATTCGGGTAAAGAAGCTCTGGAATGTCTGCTCAAAACCGATATCGCTGTCGTCCTGATGGATGTCAGCATGCCGGAACTCGACGGTTTTGAACTGGCGGCCATGATTCGTCAGCACCCTCGTTTTCAACAGACGGCCATCATTTTTATCTCCGCCGTGCATCTGACGGATCTGGACCGTCTCCAGGGATACCAACGCGGAGCTGTGGATTACATTTCCGTACCGATCATTCCAGAGCTGCTACGAGCAAAAGTCAGCGTTTTTTCGGAGCTGTACCGCAAAACCAGGGAGTTGGAAACTCTGAATCGTGAACTACGCCGCCTCTCCAACAGTCTGATTGTCACCCAGGATGAAGAGCGCCGCCGGATCGCCCGGGAACTCCACGATGGTCTAGGTCAAGAACTCACTGCGGTGAAGATGATGCTGGACGGAATTCTTAGGCCGGACCTGTCGCCCGAATGGAAGGAAAGAGCGGTCGCCGACAGTGGTGCATCGCTGGCCCGTGCGATCCAGCAGGTTCGTAGCATTTCTCATCTTTTACACCCGCCCTTGCTGGATGAAGTCGGCTTGTCTTGCGCGCTTTCGCAGTACTTGGGGGGATTTACAGAGCGCAGCGGTATCGAGACTTCCATCGACATACCGCCGGAAGATTTTCCTCGATTCAAACCGGAGCTGGAAACCGCCATCTTTCGCATCGTCCAAGAGGCGCTCACAAACGTCTTCCGGCACTCCGGAGCGCAGAAAGTCAGGGTCGGACTGGTAAAATCGGAGGACCAAATCGTGGTTACGGTGCGCGATGACGGCAAGGGTATCGCCGATCACATCCTGGAGTTTCGGCCGGGCAGTGTTGGAATTGGTATCGGGGGCATGCGGCAAAGAGTGAAGGAATTTGGCGGCGAACTACGGCTGCAAAATGCCAATCCCGGTGCGCTTCTAGAGGTGACTATTCCAATTAGCTCCGCGGCGTTCCCTCCCCCTGCTGCGCAAGTCACGGCACTCTAGGAGTCGGTGACGCTGGTGCTCGCGGCTTCGCCACGAGACTCGTGGAGTTCTTCCCTGAATCGGATTCACTGAATTTCCTGAGCTGACCTGCGGACGTTCATAACCACGGTTTCGATACTCTTGATGAGGTCCCAAGCCTGGGCCTTGGACACGATGGCACATATTCCTGCCTCGCTGGCGGCCCTTTCCAGTCCCTCCAAATCCAAAATCGTAAAGAGGATGAGAGGCACTTTGGGATTCAAAATGGACATGCGTTTTGCCGCTTCGATTCCGTTGATGTCGGGCATCGCTAGATCGATCAGCACTAAGTCCGGCCTCAGTTCCTGAAATTGCTTGATTCCCGCCCTGCCGTTCTCGGCTTCACCGCAAACGGTCCACTCGCGGGAACGTACGATGGCGCGGAGAATGCGCCGAGTAGTCTCCGAATCATCGACGATTAGAATCCGCAAGTCCATATCCCGATACGCCGGCTGCACCCACAAGTCGGTTGTCCGCAATGAATCCCGGTCGTCTGCAATGTGAGGATCCTCGCCATAAACTCCCGCTGTTTCTTGGTCCCAGAGTCCCTTACATGTGCAAGATGCACCGGAATACCGGGAATATCCCCGGGAATATCCTCACCCGTGCGCCGAGTTTCGCGAGTCGTATCAGCCGACACCAGCGGCGTGTACGAAAACTGACGGTTCGTCCCGGACCACGTTTCGAGCGCGCCAAAGGATCTCTTGAAAGTTCTGCGGCCTGTGCCACGATGTGATGTGTTCAACCGCTTGGTCCACAACTTCATCTTCTGAATGCCCACACCATTCAAACGGGCATTTTCGGTTGAGACCTTCAATGTCTTTGCATTTGAGAATTTTCGTCATGCAAGAAGACTCGGCGTTAAGATGGGGCTTCAGGGACGGTTAGTCTACGAGTCAGCGCACTAGAGTGAAATACAGGAAACACCCTAGGCCTGTGCAGATTAAATCTGTTGCTGCTGACTGGAGCGCTAACTTCGTTCGTGACAACATAGTGCAGAATCTCTGCCGCTTTCGGTAATCTTCTTCTAGAATCTCTCTAAACTCAACCCGTGTGACGCGCTAGTGCGGTTGGCCCGGCAAACGTTGCGTTTGCCCGAGGAGGTGCGTGTGGCATCGAACGACTCTTTTGATCTGATTGTGATCGGCTGTGGTCCCGCCGGTGAAAAGGCCGGAGCGCAGGCTGCCTACTTTGGCAAGCGTGTCGCGGTCATCGAACGTGCGCAGGCGTTGGGCGGTAGTTGCATCAACACCGGTACTGTCCCCAGCAAGACTCTTCGCGAGTCGGCGCTGTATTTTTCCGGCCTTAAGCAGCGCGGCCTCTACGGTATCGATTATTCGCTCAAGGACAATCTTACCGTGCACGACTTCATGCACCACGAGCGCGAAGTCGTGGAGATGGAACGGCAACGTATCCTGAAGAATCTCGAGCTGCACCACATCGAGTTGGTCCGCGGGCAGGCGACCTTTGAAGACGCGCATACCGTGGCCGTTTCCAGCGCCAGTGGCACGCGGCGCCTGCGGGGCGAAGTCATTCTCATTTCCACGGGTTCCAAGCCGCACCGGCCGCCGGAGATCGCGTTCGACGACGTTCACGTTTTCGACTCCGACACATTTCTGCAAATGGAGCGCATCCCGAAGAGCCTGGCGGTGATCGGCGGCGGCGTAATCGGCTGCGAGTACGCCTCGATCTTTATAGCCCTAGGCGTGAGCGTCACGCTGGTCGACGGCCGCGATCGTTTGCTCCCGTTCCTTGACGCTGAAATCTCCGAGCGGCTGCACGTGCGGCTGGCGGGGCTGGGCATGCAGTTTTGGTTCAACGAGCGGCCGGTGAAGGTGCAATCCACGGCATCCGGGGTCGACCTAGCCATGAAGAGCGGCAAGACCCTGCAGACCGAGTCAGCGTTGTTCGCTGCCGGGCGCCGCGCGGCAGTGGACGGCCTGGCTTTGGAAAAAGCGGGCCTGGCCATCAATGACCGCGGCTACATCGCAGTCGACGCCAACTACCGCACCGCCGTGCCGCATATCTACGCAGCGGGTGATGTCATCGGTTTCCCCGCACTGGCCTCGACTTCGATGGAGCAGGGCCGCGTGGCCGTGTGCCACGCTTTTGGCTTCAAGTACAAGCAACGCGTCGCGTCGATGCTGCCGATGGGCATCTACACCATTCCAGAAATCTCCGCCGCCGGCGAGACCGAGGAATCTTGCAAGGAGAAAAAGATCGACTACTGTGTGGGCCGCGCTCTTTATTCCAACAATGCTCGCGGCCACATCGTCGGCGACACCGCTGGACTGCTTAAACTCATTTTCGCCCGTGCCGATCGGAAGCTTCTCGGCGTCAGCATCATCGGCGAAATCGCCACGGAGCTTATTCACATCGGAATGACGGTCCTCGACAAAGGGCTGACGATCGACGAATTCATCGAACAGGTCTTCAACTATCCAACGCTCAGCGAGACGTACAAATACGCCGCCTATGACGGGCTGGGCAACCTCGCCGGCCACAAACTCCGCGAAGGCTAGGCAATACAGGGCCCGTTCTCCGATCCCACTGCGACATTTCTGGAGCTATTTGCCGGACCGCGGTCTCTTCGCATCAAAATCGCCCGAATATCGCAAGGCCTTGGCCGATGGAGTGTAAGCCCTACCGTCTCCTCTCGCCTTTCTTTCGCTGCCTAGCATGCTGTAGATTCAACACATGCGCCATTGCCGCTCAATTCCCGCCGCCCTGATCGTTCTGCTTGCAGCCGCACTCTCTCCAGCGCTCTCCGGTTCAGGCGAGTCTTCGTCCGCTAGCGCCGACCAAACTTCGCGCGCTACCTACTTGGGTTTCGACAGAAATATATATCCCGGAGACGAGAATCTTTCCCTCTTACGGAAGACCTTCTCGTTCACAGGTTATTGGTTGAGCCCGCCGCCGGGAGAAAAAACCAACACCTGGCGCGGCAAACGCGAACTGCTGCGCTCGCATGGGTTTGGATTTGCCGTCCTATACCTCGCCCGTTCGAGCAGCGAGATCAAGACAGGAGCCGTAGCAGAACAAGAAGGAACTTCCGACGCGCGCAATGCAGCCGCTTCGGCGAAAGCAGAAGGCTTCGCCGGGCAAACCATCGTTTTTCTGGATATCGAAGCGGGTGGCCGCTTGTCGGCCACGTATCACCGGTATTTGCGCGCTTGGGCGGATGAACTGGCTTCCAGCCACTACCGGGCGGGCGTCTATTGCTCCGGCATACCCGTTACGGAAGTCGGCGGCGTAACCATCGTCACCGCCGACGACATACGCAATAACGTGGGCGCGCGGGCCGTCAGCTACTGGGTCTTCAATGACGTCTGCCCGCCTTCGCCTGGATGCAGCACGCCGCAAAACCCACCGCTGGTTTCCGCGAGCGGTGTATCTTACGCTGCGATCTGGCAAACCGTGCGGTCGCCACGCATGAAAGAGTTCACTGCACGCTGCGCGGCCACGTATCACGCTGATGGGAATTGTTACGCACCCGGCGACGCTGCCCACGCGTGGTTTCTTGATGTAAACGTCGCCAATTCACCCGACCCTTCCGCCAGCGCGAAACACTAATCACTGGAAATGATCGTTGAAGAGGAGGGTTGCCCCCCTCCTCTTGTCGACGTTGCTTTTAGATCTGACCGAACCCGCCGTCGACGCCTATCTCGGAGCCTGTAATATAAGAGGCGTCTGACGACGCGAGAAAAGCCACAGCTGCGGCCACTTCCGCGGGCTGGCCAATTCGTTTCATCGGTACCTGGGCCACGATGGTCTTCGCAAATTCTTCCATCGCTTCCTTGGACAATCCGCTGCGCTCAAATCCTGCGGGTGTCTCGATCGGGCCTGGGCTCACCGCATTGACGCGAATTCCGCGGCCCACCAATTCGGCCGCGAAGGATCTGGTGAACGAGCGCAGCGCCGCTTTGGTGGCGGCGTATGCCGAGCCATTAACCAAGCCAATCTCATTCGCCTGAGAAGTATTCAAAATGATGGAGGCGCCGTCGTTGAGGAACGGAATTGCTTTCTGGGTGGTGAAGTAAACGCCTTTCGCGTTGATGTCGAACAATTCGTCGTAGAGGCTTTCGCTGGTAGATGCGAATGGCACAAATTTGTAGATGCCCGCATTTGCGAACAGCACGTCGATCTTGCCAAATTTCTGGGTGACCGCCGCGAACAGCTTGTCCAGATCGGCGGAATTGGCGACATCCGCCTGCACCGCCAGAACATCCTTGCCAATGGTCTTGACGGCTTCGTCCAGAGTCTTCCGGTTTCTGCCGGAAATCGCCACTTTTGCGCCCTCGTCATGCAGGCGCTGCGCGGTGGCTAGTCCGATTCCACTGTTGCCGCCGGTCACCAGCGCAACTTTGCCTTCGAGTCTCTTCATGTTGGTATCTCCTGTCTTATGTTGCGGCAAGCCGCCGGAGCTGGCCTTGCGCTCTCAAGCGACTTCGATACTTAGATGAACATCTAAATGAGTGGTTGCATGAATTTCGCCACTATTTAAGGCGGGGTCCGCCGTCTCTGGTGCCCGCCCGCGGAATTCGCTAGACTGGCAGGCGATTGATGGAACGAGCCCAAGTCGAGAAAATCTCCAAGGCCCTCGCCGACGAAACCCGGCTGATGATCTTCGAGGCCATTTCTTCATGTAAAGATATGAACTGTGGTCAAATCGTAGCCATGCGGGGAGTTACGCCCGCAACCGTTTCTCACCATTTGAAGATTCTCGCCGAGGCAGGTCTGATCGAGTCCCGCCGCCATGGGCAGTTCGTTCGGAATTGTATTATCCCCGAGACAGTGGACGAGTACACGCGAGCGCTGTCATGCATGGCGCACGGTCGAAAGCCTACAAAAAAACGCTGATCCAAGGGTTCACTGGGTCGGATTTCGCGGAAATTTAAAGTAGGGAAGCCGAACACCATTGATTGTGATTTGGTCTGCTCTTATGTTTATTGGCGCCTCAAAACCCTTGGTGCCGCCGCTGGTCACGAAGTCGTCCTGGTCCACACCGTCGCCGCTGACTCCCAGCCCCCCCACCAATGTTCCGCTGCGATAGAGTCCCGCGCTCCCCGGAAAGAAAACGATCCCACTTTTGTTCACGTTAGGCGGGCCGGATTCAAAGCCCTGGGTGCACGGATTCGCGGTGTCCATTAGATAGAGGTTGAAGAACGGTCCGGGACTTGATCCGTCAATTCCCGGCGGAAACAAGGGCTGTGCGCCAAAGCTAATGGTGCGATTGGTGACCGCCGTTCCCATCGGCACTTGATTCAAGTCCGCAGCGGTGCGCGTCGAGCCGTCGAAGTACACCATGTTCCGCGCCTTGCTGGCCGCTACGTCGATGCTGAACACCGTGGCATCCACCATGCGCCGCAAACCGATGATGGTTCCATCCAGGTCCGCGACGGCGATCACCATCCGCGTCTTCGAGCCCAACGGCAGCCGGATCGCCGCGCGCTCCGTATTCGCCGTTGCTTCCGCGTTGTCCAGAATCGTCTTCACATCCGCGGCGGAAAGTCCGCCCTTCGGTCCGTTTACCGGCGCGATCAAATCGTTTTCGGGAGGCTGGCCTTGACTGTCGGTCGCCGTCACCAGGTACGTTCCCGAGCCTGCGACCGGACCTGCGGAAAACCCGGCGGGCAGCGTTGCTTGATCGACAAATGGCAACGCGATGCCTCCGATAAACACTACTCCGGGTGCAGCTGGGGTCGGTCCAAAGGAATCCCCAGGTCCGGTTCGTTGCGCGGTGGACCCGACGAATGCCGCATATTCGGCCACGTTCAAATTGGTGGATGGCGTTACTACGCCCACTCCACCAACAACCACGTTTTTGTAGAAGACCGGCACGCCGCCAGGATTCACCGCGTTCGGATCCGAATCCATCACGTTGGCTTTGCCGGTCATGATCCCGAGACCTGGGCCGCCTGCCAATGCCTGCGAGGGAGGAACCTTGCTCATAAACGCTGCGTCGTTTACCAGCGTGCATCCGCGATTGGTGTTCTCGATTCCGTACAGGTCCGCAGTGGGCTGATTCATCACGCCCGCGGGGAAATGAATCCCGCTGATGAATCGCACCGTTCGCGAAGACAGCGGCGCCTGATCGTTGCTGAAGAAGGCCCCGGTCCGCGCCAGCGACACCGCCACGTCGTTGGCGTTTTGCATCTGGCCGAAATTTCCGGGGGCGGTAGTGGGCGCGTTCTGCGTTCGAAATACTCCCAGCACGAACCCAGCGCGATCGACGACCGCCACGACCATGTCTATGTTGACGGAATTTACGACTGTCTGGACTATGTTCTTCACGTCGGCCGCCTGCAATGCCTGCACCGGCGCGATCACCGGCGGGCTTACCGGTGTACTGCTCCCTCCGCCGCAGCCCATCAGCAAGAACGCCAGCGCCAAGGCAATGCCAATCGCCAGCACGGCGCCCATCGCAAGCATTTTTCTGCGTTGTGCCAGCGCGCGGCGCGACTCCACAGGGCGTCGCAATGAGTGGGCAAATGGCATGGAATAGGTCATTGCTTTGGTACCATACTTTCTCGCAGCGCCTTCGCGCTCTTGCCCGTTCCTGCGCGTATCAGTGAACGGTGCTGCTGCGGACCTGCTTACGGCTGTTATCGAGGGTCTTCCGGGTCCCTGGAAAAACTGTTGCTCCATTCCCGCGGATGTTGTTATCTAGAACCCGATTCCGCCCCTGGCGCAGGCTCTTTCTGGCTCTACGAATGGAACCTTGCGATCCGCGTGAACTTCGCCGCCTCTCCCGCGCCATTTGCGCGTGTGTGGTTCTTTTTTTCGGCGCGCAGACGGTCTGCTCCGCGCCGATGTCCGCCCAAGCGGAGTACCC
>Ga0210384_10006872_pt1 | contig 12059 bp, 7 predicted proteins | sample IncBWH2MmetaG_FD_160574 | JGI IMG/M metagenome (GOLD analysis project Ga0210384, IMG submission 160574) | Forest soil microbial communities from Barre Woods Harvard Forest LTER site, Petersham, Massachusetts, United States - Inc-BW-H-2-M | ecosystem: Environmental > Terrestrial > Soil >... | reverse complement strand
CTTTGGCCACGGCAGCCTCCCGGCCTGCGTCAGCGCTACCATACGGCTGCGTCGATCCTGTTCGGACACTTCGAGCTTCACAAAACCGCGCTTCTCGAGTGGGCGCAGAAGGTGCCCTAGCGTCGAGCGATCCATGACCAACAGCCGTGCGAGATCTTGAATCGTACTCGAACCGACGAGGCTCAGCCGCGCCAGGATCGAAAATTGGTTCACCCCCAACCCGGCGGGCGCGAGAGCATCGTCATAAAGTCTCGTCACGCGCCGCGTTGCCTGGCGAAGCGCGGCGCAATTGCAGATTTCGGGCTCGACATCGGACATTGGTGCGCTCCATCACCCTGAAAAGATTATATCGGTAACCGACTGATCTTAGATAGGGGTAATTACCGGCATCGTCAACACCCTGTGTGCGGGTTCCAACAGCGCAATCCGCTCCCGCTTGACGCCCGTGAGGACAGCCCCATTTAAGGGCGGCAAAATGGCGGGACAGTCGGCATCGGTCTCAATACCGCGCCGCACGGACGAGGCGCCGGCGCGGATCGTGCTCAGCAACGCCGGCGACCATCTGCACACAGCCAAGCCCGAACGCCGCCGTTTCCGCCCGATGACTTCCGCCGCTACCGCCTTCTGCGACAAAATCGAGGAGCGGCAATGACCAAACGATATCTCGAAGACTTCGCCGGGGAGCAAATCTTCGGCTCCGCACGGGTACGATCACCGGCGCCTACACCGGAATCTCTGCCATAGAAATTCAACGTTTAAGCCATTGCGATCAAGCTCTACGACGTCAATGTACTGAGCACCCAGCGGGTGAACCGGGTGGCGCTGCCCCATCTACGCAGACAGAAGCAAGGTCTAGTCGGGGTCGTCGACACGCTGTTCGGCAATCGGCCGTTTCGCGTGCATATCTATCCGACAGAGGACGGCGCCAGCGGCTTCATGGTCCTCGATCGCCTTCGCAGCGCGATACTGCATCGCGTGGGACTGTCCGACGTCCTGACCCCCCGGGTTCTCGTCGGACTGTCTCTGGGACGGCAATGCCGGTTACAGGGCGGCGGTGGAGTCGTGCGACAGTAATTCCAGCAATCTCCGGCCAACATCCACGTTCCGGGGCACGCCGGCCGCTGCCTTCGCTTGTCTCAGGGCGGCGCTGATTTTCTCCGCTGCCGCAAGACCATTAGTTTGCGCGCTGAGCGCCTCGCGCAGTGAGAGGATCTTTGCCTCAACGGTCAACGCTCGGTTCAGTGCTTCGGTGAGCTCGCCGGTAGCGAAGGTGGCCGCCTCGACCGTGACGGCGTGCAATGCCGCGTCACGCTCCGCCGATGCCATGCGAACCCGCTCCGCCGCCGCTTCCTGTGCAGCTCTAGCGGCAGGCAAGGCCGAGGCGACCGCGCGAACCTCCGGCGCCAACTTGCCGAGGCTGGCATCGGTCGCGACCGTTGTTGCACATGGTTGAGGCCGGTCGCCGACGCCGCCTAGCGCAATCCATCGCCCGAGCGCCGCCTCGTCTTCGTCTCGCGAGCACGCAAGCTCACGATTGAGCCGCTCCGCTTCGGCGAGAACTGAATCGAGCCGGCGCACAGGCGCAGTGGCGCCTTCCAGATCACGCTGCGCCAAGGCGAGCGCGGCGATTGCCGCGCGCAGCTGGTCCCGGGCGGGCGAAAGCGCGACAGGCGCATCCGCATCCGCCGATCGGGCGAGCCACACCGGCTGAACTTCCGCCATCGGAACCTCCTCCTCGCTTATGCTGAAAAACGCAATTAGCACGAAAAAATGGCACAGTGATGGCGCTATCGCTGGACAGGAGGTAGACATTTAATGTCGTTCTCGCTACGAAGCGGGTTTCGCCGCCCGCGCGTCAGGCGAGCCGGATCGCGCTGGCTTCCGGCCCCTTGCGGCCTTCGACGATGTCAACGGTGACGCGCTGTCCCGGGCTGAGATTCTCGATGCCCGCGCGCTGCAGCACCGAGGCGTGCACGAATATGTCCTTCCCGCCGTCGTCCCGAACGATGAACCCGAACCGCTTGACGGCGCTGTACCATTTGACGGTGCCGGTTTCCTGAACGCTTGCCTCGACAGCCGTCGAAACTACACCGGGCAGTGGTGATGCGAACGAGACCCGAGTGCTGGGGTCCACGCCAAGAACCTCGGTAACCTGAAGTCCGCGCTGCCCTTGGGCTACGCGCAGGTCGAGCGTCTCGCCGGGTTGCACCGCCTCGATGCCGAAGCGTTCGAGTGCGCTGGCATGCAGGAAGGCGTCCCCGGATCCATCGGCAAGTTCTACGAACCCGTACCTTTTATCAGGATTGAACCATTTCACCCTGCCCGGGACCGGCGGGTCCGACCGCTCCTCGATCCGTGGTTCAGTGGATAGCGATGGCACCTCGGAATTGTCGAGCGGTTGAATCGAGCCGACCTCCTCGACCACCTGGTGCTGCCCCTGACGCAAGGTTCTGCCTCGTACCAGGAATCTTTTTATTGCCTCTAGCATGTGCGCCTCGCCCGTTAGGCCGGACCGCGGACTCTCGCGGCTACAGGCGGGCGCGTCAATCACGCCTCCGATCCGGATCGCCGGTTCATCCGCGCGTTGCCAGCAGGCGACCCTCCTTTGCCAATGCCGTAACCTGCAACCTCGTGCCATCGATGATATCGTCGAGAACGAGAGAGAGCCGACGGCGCCAATTCGGATGTTCGTCCGTCGTACCGGGAAGGTTCGCCTGCTCACTTTCGCCGACAACATCTTCCAGCTGAACCAGCATCAGGCGGGAGCGCGAGCGCGCGAGATAGCCCAGGATCGCGTCGCCGAGCTCGGGTGTGTAGGTCGGCGTTCCGCTATCGGAGAGAAATTCACCGAGCCGCTCGGGTGCAAGCAACCTCTCCTCGACGAGCGCCTGCAGCAGCAGATCGCGGTCTTGGCGCCGTTTCGCCGCATCGATCTCGGCGGCGGCGGCATCGGGATAGAGATCGAGGCTGCGCCGCCAAGCGATGTCGGTGCCGAGCCAGAAACCCCGGAGAGTGGGTAGGTCATGTGTCGCCGCCGAAGCTGCTGCGAGAGCCGGATACTGGCCCGGCGGCACAAAGCCGCCGTCCGAGCGGCGCTCGAAGGTCAAGACTCGGCAGGATAGCAGGTTGGCCGATCTCATCGTCTCGCGAAAACCTTCGGGCACCGTCCCGAGATCCTCGCCGACCACGGCACATTGCTGGCGGCAGCTCTCGAGGGCAACGAGCCGCAGAAGATCGCCGAAGGGGTAGGTCACGTATGCTCCCTCGATTGCCTCCATCCCGACCGGGATCCAATAGAGCCTGTCGAGCGACATGACGTGATCTATGCGCAGGATTCCGGCGTGCCGCATATTGGCGCGGATCGCCGCAACAAACGGCGCGAAACACCCGCGTCGCAGCGCCAAAGGATTGACCGGCGCCAACCCCCAATTTTGTCCGGTCTGGTTGAACGCGTCGGGCGGCGCGCCGATTGATGCCCCAGTTGCCACCAGCTCCTGATCGGCCCAGGCCTCTGCCCCATTTGGATCGGCCCCGACAGCGAGGTCGCGATACAATCCGATCGATAATCCGCCATCGCGGCCGGCCATCGAGGCCGCAGCGAGCTGGCGCTCGGCTTCCCACTGCAGGAATTGAAAAAATTCGATCCTGTCGCGATGTGCGTAGGCGAACTCGGTGACCTCGGGTGAGCGCGGATCCTGCATCGCCTTGGGCCATCCACGCCACCCGGCGCCCCGATTTTGGGCTCGGTGGTGCTCGTCAAGCGCCTCGAACACGGCAAAATCGGCGAGCGGTCGTCCCCCCCGTCGTTGAAACTCGCGGAATGCCTCGCCGCGCCGACCCCGCGCAACCCCGTCCGCGCCGATCTCTCTGATCCGGAAGCGTCGGAATAGCGCTTCCAGTACCGGCCGTTTGCACGCGGCGACGGCGCCGTAATCAATGATCGCGGCGGAACGCGCGGCGCGGTGTGTCACCGCAAACCACTCACCCCCGATCAGGGCGCGCACGGTTTCGTCTTCAGCGAAGCCAGGGACAACAGTTACGTCAATGTACAAATAATTGAGCCAGCTCCGGCTCGAGGGCGAATACGGGCTGATATGCAATGGCTCGGCCGCGAACAAGGCATGCAGCGGGTTGGTGCCGAGCACTGCTGCTTTGCGCGAACCCGCGGCGCGCGCGAGCCGGCCGAGATCACTGAAGTCGCCGATCCCCCAATTGCCGGCGCTGCGCAGACCGTAAAGCTGGCAGCTCGGACCCCATTTGCGGCTGCCGGGCCCGAGTTCGGCTGGAAGGTGGCAGCGATCAGGAGCGACAATCAGGTTGAGCCGGGTGGTGATCCCGCCAGCCTCGAGGTCGAGCCGGTGGTAACCAAGAGGCAGCCCCTCCGGCAGCGGCATCAGGCATCGCTCGCCCTCTACCTCGGTTACCCGGCCCGAGCGCTGCTCCCCGTTCTCGAGAAGGCACGACCAGAGGATTTCCCGGCAACCGACGGGCAGGCGCAGCGTTACAGTCGGATGAGGCGCCTCGGCGTGAGCGAGATAGACAGGGCTCAGCCCCAGCGGTGCCTCGCGCTCTTCCTCGGCCAGCACGCGCATCGCACGCGGCGGGTCGGCCGGAAGACCAAAGGCCTCGATCAGCGCGAGAAGCGTCGCGTCGGACACCTCCCGCGTTCTACCAAGCCCGTCCGTATGACGCGCCTTGATCCCGACAAGCCGAGCGACGTGCTCGATCGCGGCACGCTCGTTCATGTCACGGGCGCGAGCACGCCGGTCCTGCGGCTGGGCGAGAAACCGCCCAATCGCTCAAGTATCTTCTTCCCACAGATCCGCATCCACTGCCCGCACGAGGCTCGCCGAGAGCAAATTTCTCTCCGGCAATTGCAGTCGCGGGGCACGATCGATAAAGAGCGCAAATGAACGAGCCTGTAGCCGGTAAATCTCTCCGGGGGCATAAAGCCTGCCTTCGGCGACGAGCCCTGTCGGTTGTGAGGTATCGACGAGCGGCTCCCAGGACATTGGCGCGGCGAGCGACGGGAAATGAAAGTCGAGATCCTCATGATATGCGTTCATGATTACAAAAAAACTCTCGTCGATGTCACGCTGCCCCCCCGGCGTGAAGAACTCGCCCGCCGCGCCGCTCAATACATATCCAAGTGAAAGTGCAACCGGGTTTTTCCAATCTTCGTCAGTTGCCTCGTTACCCGAGGGGGTGACCCAGGTAATGTCTTTGACCCCGGCCTCGGAGAGCACCTCGCCCCGTAGAAAGCGCGGGCGCGAAAATACGCGATGGCTGCGGCGCAGATGGATCAGATAGCTGACGAACCGGCGATGGTCCTCGTCTTCCGGTCTGATGTGTTCCCAATCGGACCACGAGATCTCATTGTCCTGGCAATAGGCGTTGTTGTTGCCGCGCTGTGTTCGCCCGACCTCGTCACCGGCCAGCAGCATCGGAACGCCCAGCGACAAAAGCAGCGTGGCAAACAAATTGTGCCTTTGGCGATCGCGCAGGCTGACTATGGCCGGGTCCGCGGTCGGTCCCTCGACCCCGCAATTCCAGCTGAAGTCGGTATCGCTTCCGTCGCGATTATCCTCGCCATTGGCCTCATTGTGCTTTTCGTTGTAGCTGACCAGGTCCTGCAATGTGAAACCGTCATGCGCGGTAATAAAATTTATGCTCGCCCAGGGACGCCGGCCGCGGTAGCCGAAGATGTCGGACGAGCCCGCCACGCGCGAGGCGAGATCGGCGACGAGACCTTGGTCACCCTTCCAAAAGCGCCGCACTGTGTCGCGGTATTGCCCATTCCACTCGGCCCAGCCCGGCGGAAAATTGCCCAGCTGGTAGCCGTAAGGACCGAGATCCCAAGGCTCGGCAATCAGCTTTAATCCGGCCATAACCGGGTCCTGACCGATTGCGTCGAAGAACGCGCTGCCCTGTCCATACTCGCCGTTCTCGCGTGCCAGCGCTGTGCAGAGGTCGAAGCGGAAGCCGTCGACATGCATCTCCAGCGCCCAGTAACGCAACGATTCCATGACGAGCTGCAGCACGCGCGGATGATCGAGATTCAATGTGTTGCCCGTGCCGGTGACATCGCGATAAAAGCGCCGGTCAGCATCCAATCGATAATAAGAGGCATTGTCGATGCCGCGGAACGACAGAGTCGGGCCGAGGTGATTGCCTTCGCCGCTGTGATTGTAAACGACGTCGAGAATGACTTCGATCCCGGCATCGTGCAGCCGCTTGACCATGGTCTTGAAGCCGGCAATCGAATTCGTCGCCAATAGCCGTGGATCCGGCGCAAAATAGGCGATCGAGTTGTAACCCCAATAATTGGCTAGCCTCGGCTCGGTCGGATGACGGTCGTGGACCGACGCATGTATTGGCAGCAGCTCAACCGCGGTCACGCCGAGCTCGACCAGGTAGTCAATCATCGCCGGTGCGGCGAGCCCGGCGAACGTGCCGCGTTGCACGGGATCGACATCGGGATGCTTTATGGTGATCCCACGAACGTGCAGCTCGAGGATGATCGTTTCTTCCCAGGGGATCTGCGGACGACGATCCTGGCCCCAAGTGAAGGCGGGCTCGATGACCCGGCATTTCGGGACCTGGCGCGCATTGTCGCGGCGGTCGAAAGACAGATCGGCCCGTTGGCTGCCTACGCGGTAGCCAAACAGCGAATCGCTCCACCGCAGTCTGCCGTGCAGCGACTTGGCATACGGATCGATCAGCAGCTTGTTGGGATTAAAGCGGTGCCCATTTGCCGGATCGTATGGCCCGTGGACGCGGTAGCCGTAAAGCAGGTTCGGACGCGCATCCGGCAAGTAAGTGTGCCATACTTCATCGGTGTATTCGGGAAGTGCAATCCGCGCCTCCTCGCGATTGCCCGAGCGATCGAACAGGCACAGCTCGACCTTTGTTGCGTGAGCCGAAAAGAGGGCGAAGTTGACGCCTTCACCATCCCACGTCGCCCCGAGTGGATAGGGACGCCCCGGCCACACTTTGATCGGCGCCGTCACCGGCCTAATCCGCTGTGAAGATCAGAGCGCCAAGCGGCGGGAGCCTCAGACGGAGAGAGTGATGGTAGCCATGCATCGGAACGGGCTCGGCGTGCACCTCTCCGTCATTGCCGACCCCGCTGCCGCCATATTCAGTCGCATCGCTGTTGATGCGCTCGCGGTAGCGCCCAGGCCGGGGCACCCCAATGCGGTAATTCTCGCGCGGCACCGGGGTGAAGTTGCAGACTACGACAGCAAGCTCGTTGGGGTTGCGGCTACGGCGGACGTAGGAAATGGTACTCTCGGCCGCATTCGCCACGTCGATCCACTGGAAACCCTCGGGATCACAGTCGAGCTGGTGCAGCGGCGGTGTATCGCGATACAGAAAATTCAGGTCGCGCACCAGCCGCCTCACCCCCTCGTTAAACGGATCGGCAAGTAGCTGCCAATCGAGCCCGATATCGTGGTTCCACTCGCGTTCCTGCGCGAACTCACCGCCCATGAATAGAAGCTTCTTGCCGGGGTGGGTCCACATATAGGCGAAATAGGCGCGCAGATTGGCGAAGCGCTGCCAGCGGTCGCCGGCCATCTTGCCGATCAGCGATCCCTTTCCGTGCACTGTCTCGTCATGGCTGAGCGGAAGGATGAAATTCTCGTGAAACGCGTACAGCAACCCAAAGGTGAGATCGTTGTGATGGTATTTACGATGGATCGGGTCCAGCGACATGTATTGCAGCGTATCGTGCATCCACCCCATGTTCCATTTGAAGCCAAAGCCGAGCCCACCGACATAGACCGGGCGTGATACCATTGGCCAGGCCGTCGATTCCTCGGCCGCGGACGTGGCACCGCTCGCTTCCCCAAAGATCAGTTCGTTCATCCGTCGCAAGAACGCGATCGCTTCGAGATTCTCGCGACCGCCAAAGCGGTTCGCGATCCATTCCCCGGCCCGGCGGCTGTAGTCGAGATACAGCATCGAGGCAACCGCATCGACCCGGATACCGTCGATGTGAAATTCGCGCAGCCAATAGAGAACGCTCGACAGCAGAAAATTCGCCACCTCGCGGCGGCCGTAATTGTAGATGAACGTCCCCCAGTCGGGGTGAAAGCCCTGCCGCGGATCGGCATGCTCATACAGCGCCGTCCCATCAAATCGTCCGAGCCCGTGCGCGTCGTTGGGGAAATGTCCCGGCACCCAATCGAGCAGCAAGCCGAGCCCGGCGCTGTGGCAGGCGTCGACAAAAGCACGGAAATCGTCGGGCGTCCCGTATCGGCTGGTCGGCGCAAACAACGATACCGGCTGATATCCCCAGGAACCGTCGAAAGGGTACTCGGCAAGCGGCATGGCCTCGATATGAGTAAAGCCCATGTCGCGGACATACGGAACGAGCTGGTCGGCGAGCTCACGATAGGTCAGGTACCGCCCCTGCTCTGCAAGATCGCGGCGCCACGAGCCGAGATGGACTTCGTAAATCGCGATCGGCGCTTCGCGATCATTATGCCGCCAGCGCTCTGCCATCCAAGTGCCGTCATGCCAGACATGGCGCGACGGGCCTGCCACGACTGAAGCGGTACCCGGCGGTTTTTCGGAGCGTTCGGCTTGCGGATCTGCCTTGAGCGGCTGAAGCTGGCCGTCGGCTCCGAGGATCTCGTATTTGTAGAGATGACCGGGCCGCAGCCCTGGCACAAAGAGTTCCCAAAAACCGCTCGCCTCTCGGCGTCGCATCGGCATCCGCCGGCCATCCCAGGCGTTGAAGTCGCCGACGACACTGACCCGGCGCGCATTCGGCGCCCACAGCGCGAAGGCCGCCCCCTCGACCCCCTCATAGACGAATAAATGAGCGCCCAGCCTTTGGTAGCTGGCGAGATGGTTCCCTTCAACGAGGAGATGAATGTCGAGCTCACCGAGAACCGGAGGAAACCGGTAGACATCGTCGAATTCGTGCTGAATGCCGCCGCTCGATGTGCGCAATCGATAGCGGAACGGCTCCCGTCGATCGGGGACTGTGGCCACGAAGAAGCCATCGCGATGAACCCGAACACCCTCAGCCGCGATCTTACCGGTAGCCGACTCGATGACCGCCATCTGCTGCGCCGCGGGCAGCATTGCCCGCACGCAGATCCCGCCATCAACGCGGTGCATACCGAGAAACGAAAACGGGTTGTCGTGGCGGCCCTCGACGATCGCCTCGACCTGCGGGTCAAGCCGCTGCGGCACGCTCGCCTCGACCCGCGGGTCAAGCCTCCGCTGCACGCTCGCCCCTCTCCGTCTTGGCCAGAATCCCGAGAATCCCTTTTAGCGGAATGTCGACCCAGCCAGGGCGGTTCGCCAACTCGTAAGACACCTCATAGACGGCCTTTTCGAGCATGAAGACCGCCGTCATCTCGCGCGTCTGCTTCTTGCTCGCCGGATAGGCCGCACAACCACGCATCGTCTTGCGGTAGGCGGCCCGAAAGCCGTCCACCGCCCGCTGCCGCCAGGCTTCGGCCAACTCCGTCATTCTCGGTTCCGCCGCCGGCCGTGCTTCGGCGAGCTCGCGCACCGCGGCGACAGCAGCGTAGTCGAACGAACGGATCATCCCGGCGACATCGCGCAACGGCGGGCCCTTGCGCCGGCGCTCTGAGAGTGCTCGTGCGGGCTCGCCCTCGAAATCGATGATAAAGAAATCATTCTGAACGACGATCACCTGGCCGAGGTGGAAATCCCCGTGATATCTGGTCTTCTGCGCCTCCAGCGTGTCCGGGATCAGCCTAGGGATGCGCTCGAACAGCGCATCGCGGCGCTCGAGGACGCGGTCCACGAGATCCTGGGTCGCGGCGGGTAGGTTCGACCGTCCGCGCTCCAACCCGGACAGCATATGTGCCGCGGCCGCAGCGAGCGCGTCGCGCCACTCGGCGATGTCTTCAGGGCTGATCGGCTCGGGCGCGAAATCGGAGTCGTCGCCGGAGTGTTCGGCCAGCGCTCGGTGCATCTCCGCAGTGCGGATCCCGAGCTGGCGCGCCAGCATCAGGAAGAAGACATCGGGATCGGCCAGATTGGATGGGTCCTCTCCAGTGGAAAGCGCGTCGTCAAGATAGCGGGTCAGGTAGTTGAGCGCTTGCGTCCAGCCGTCACCCTGATTGCGGATAAACCCGAACAGCACGCCGAGCGCGTGCTGTTCTGGTCCGCTCTCGCCATCGAGGGCGATCTCCAGTGTGGCGAGCAGGGGCGGCGTGTTGGCGAACCCGGCGCGCTCGACGAGAAACCGCGACATTTCGATCTCGGGGTGCGCACCGGGCTGGAGCCGCCGGTAGAGCTTGAGCATCCCGTATTCTTCAAAGAACACCGAACTGTTCGACTGCTCCGTGCTAGCGCGTCGAACCACAAAGCGCTCGGGCAGCGTCGACTGGTCGAAACCCGGCGTCTTGCGGCAGCGGATTTCGCCGCCCTCGAGCGGCACCCTCGCTTCGCGTTGGATCGCGTCGATGACCGCCAGGGCAAAGCCGTCCTGCGAAAAAGCGTCGACCAGCGCGCCCTCCTTGCGGGACTGTCGCAATTCGGCCAGGGTGATGGGAATTAGCCCCTGTCGCAGGTCGGTCTCAGCCGGCGACCAAATTGCGGTCAGCGGCAGGAAGTAGCGCGGACGAGCGCCGGAGGCGAGTTGCGCATCGACTATTGCCGCCAAAAACGTCTCCGAACCCGATCCATCCTCGAATTGGCGGACGATCTCACCATGCGCCCGCACCGAGGACCCCTTGATGCGCTGGTCCTTTTCCCCAAACCAGCGCTGGCGCGGCAGAAAGGCCGGGATCGCTTCTTTCTCGAGCTGCTGCTGGGTGTGCTGGCGGAACAGGTCCGCCCAGTTACGCGGCATCACTAGGGTCAGGAATTCGGGGGGTGCCGCTTGCAGACCGGCGCTTTCCTGTGCAGCGGGGAGCAGGTCGAACCAAAAAAAGCTGTACGGCTGCAGGGTCAACAGATAGGGCAATTCGCCCACGCTCGGAAACATGCTGCGCCCGAGAAGCTCGACCGGCTGGCGGCCGCGGAACTCCGACAGATCGAGTTCGACCGCCTGCGGAGAGCGCGACAGATTGGCGACGCAGAGGATGATCTCGTCATCGAGGGCGCGCAGATAGGCGATGACCTTGCGATTGGAAGGATAGAGAAACCGCAGCGTACCGCGGCCGAACGCGCGTCGCGAGCGCCGCGCGGCGATCAGCCGCTTTATCCAGTTCAGCAGCGATGACGGTGAACGGCTCTGCGCCTCGACATTGACAGCCTCGAAACCATAGACGGGATCCATAATCGGCGGCAGAAAAAGCCGCGCCGGATCCGCTCGGGAAAACCCGCCATTGCGATCGAACGACCATTGCATTGGCGTGCGCACCCCGTCGCGATCGCGCAGAAAGATATTGTCCCCCATGCCGATCTCGTCCCCGTAATAGAGGACGGGAGTTCCCGGCATCGAAATCAGCAGCGCATTCAGCAACTCGATCTTGCGACGATCGTTATCCATCAGTGGCGCGAGCCTGCGACGGATCCCGAGGTTGATCCGCGCGTGGCGATCGGTGGCGTAGTGGTTCCACAGATAATCCCGCTCGCGATCGGTGACCATCTCGAGCGTCAGCTCGTCGTGATTGCGCAGAAACACCGCCCATTGGCAGGTGTCCGGAATATCCGGCGTCTGGCGCATGATGTCGGTAATCGGATGGCGGTCTTCGGTGGAGACCGCCATGTAGATGCGCGGCATCAGCGGGAAGTGGAACGCCATATGGCATTCGTCGCCCGCGCCGAAATATTGCAGTACATCCTCCGGCCACTGATTGGCCTCGGCCAGCAGCATGCGATCGCCGTAGTGCACATCGAGCTCGCGGCGCAGCCGTTTCAAAATCTCGTGCGTTTCGGGGAGGTTCTCGTTGATCGTGCCCTCGCGCTCGATCAGATAGGGCACGGCATCCAGACGCATGCCGTCGACCCCGAGATCGAGCCAGAATCGCATGACATCGACGACGGCCCGCAATACTCTCGGATTGTCGAAATTGAGGTCGGGCTGGTGGGCGTAAAACCGATGCCAGTAATAAGCCTGCGCC
>Ga0210384_10006871_pt1 | contig 12060 bp, 9 predicted proteins | sample IncBWH2MmetaG_FD_160574 | JGI IMG/M metagenome (GOLD analysis project Ga0210384, IMG submission 160574) | Forest soil microbial communities from Barre Woods Harvard Forest LTER site, Petersham, Massachusetts, United States - Inc-BW-H-2-M | ecosystem: Environmental > Terrestrial > Soil >... | reverse complement strand
CGCGCCACCCACATGCTGGTACTCCACGAACTCCGCCGCTACGCGCGCATTCCAATCATGACGGAAGTCACAGTCGTCAGCAACGATGGCCAACGAATTACGGCCTCGAGTATCGAGATCAGTTCTGGCGGCATGTCGCTGAAAAGCTCCGAGGACATCCGTTCTGGAAGTACTGTGGAGATTTCGTTTTCGCTGCTTACGCTGCCCAGAGTTTGTGTTCGCGGAACCGTAACCTGGCGGAAGACTAAATTTTTTGGGGTGCATTTCGATGCTGCCGACGACCGCCGCCACAAAGTAAAAGAGTGGATCGACGCGTATTTGGAAAGCTAACCTGGCAGCTTCACAATCCACGTAGGGACAGCCGCCTCGGCTGTCCAAAGGTTCATGTGGCACGAGTGCCTCCCCTCCAGCCGAGTGCAGCGAGGTGCATTCTGGACTTTGGGTGGCGCAGTGCTTCCAGCGCTGCGATTAGGGCACGCGATGATCGCTGGCTTTAGCCCCCGAGGTACCTTCCCGTTACAATATCCCCGTGACCGAAGTCAGCACCAGCGTTACGCCTGCCACAGAAGTTGCTCCCGCCCTCCGTCGCTTCACCTTTCGCCAGCGTATCGTCCTGCGCCTGATCATCACCGCCGGATACTGGTTCATCCGCGTCATTGGCCCGACACTGCGAGTATGCGTCTCGCGCGAAGAAGGTGCGCAGGAAACGGTTCAGCAGCGTCCGCTGATCGGTTCTTTCTGGCACGCCTGCATCATTCCGGCAACGTACATGTGCCGCAATCTAGGCGTGCGGGTCATGAGCAGCAACAGCTACGACGGCGAATACATGGGACGAATCATCCGCAAGTTTGGATTCGTCGCCGTTAAAGGATCCAGCAGCCGTAACGCCGTGCGTGCCCTACTCGGCCTGCGCCGCGCCCTGCAGGACGGCTGGGCCGTCGCCTTCACCCTCGACGGCCCACGTGGCCCGCGCTACAAAGTGAAGCCGGGCCCGGTCGCGCTGGCACGCTCTTCCGGCGTTCCCATGACCATGTTCCACATGGCGGTAGACCGCGCCTGGGTGCTGAATAGCTGGGACCGGATGATGATTCCGAAACCTTTCTCCCGAGTCCTGGTGCGCTTCGGCAAACTTATCGACGTTCCTCGCAATGCCAGCGACGCGGACTTGGAGCGGTATCAACAGGAGCTGCAGGATTCGCTTGACCGAGTGCGCAAGTTCGCTGAGGAGAATGTGAAAAAAATCTCTTCGCCAGAATTTTCCTACAGCGCCGGGGGCTGAAGCGGAAGCCGCGACACAGACGGGGAACACAGCCAGATCCTCATGCAGGGAAGGCAGCTTGGTGTAAAATGACGCCCGTTCCGACGGAGGCCCTTGTTAATGACCCTCAATCTCGCGCACAGCATAAATTGGGATGCCTATAAACATGCTGCCGAAACGGTAGAGTCGGTCTTGAAGTCCATCGCGATTTTGGTCGCGGGTTTTTGGGCATATTGGAAGTTTTTTTTGCAAGCCGAGCACGAGACGTCGATTAGCTCAAAACTCCATGTGACAGTTCTTCCTTGTCAGAGTAACAATTTGAGGATGATTGAAGTGCGAAGCACACTGACAAACCACGGGAGGGTGCCGTGTCAGATAGACTTGGCACACTCTCGACTACGTGTAGCGCGGGTTGTGGTGACGGCAGACACGCAGAAAGGACAGCTTACCTGGCACACAACGCCCTACTTCACGAAGCTCAGTTTGGAGTCTGACGGCCTTCTGAATGTCCCGGTCGGCGCAGCAAAGGATGAAGTGCAGTTCGTACCGGTTCCCCACCCAGGTGTTTATCACGTGCGCACGTTTTTCGCCCAAACCGAGCGCGCCGTTCGACAATTCTACCGTCGCATGCGGCAGCCCCTGCCCGTGAACTATCGCGACAATCCGAGCGGATGGTCTAATGAGATAATCGTCTCAACGGATACGTCGAGCATGTCCGCGATCAGGGAATATGACGAGAGTGCTTCTAACGGGGTTTGAGCCATTCGGCAGGTGGGATCAGAACTCCAGCGCCCTTTGCGTTTCCGCCTTGAGCCAGCGGGAAAACATTCCGGTCGACCTGATCACTAGGATATATCCCGTGGATTTCGTCCGAGCCAGGCGGGCCGTAGAAGAGGATCTGCAACAAGGATTCGATTTTGCGCTTCACATTGGCCAGAATGAGATGTCTCCTCACGTTCGACTGGAGCGAATCGCCAGGAATACTGGTTCGACCGACCAGCGCGACGGGAAGCCCCTTGTTCCGAACGGTCCAGCGACCATGAGGACGAGTCTTCCTCTCCGAAGGTGGAATCGAATGTTGAGGGAAGAAGCGATTCCGAGCGTCGTCAGCGAAAACGCAGGATGCTTCGTCTGCAACGCCGTCTTCTACTGGAGCCTTTACTTCGCGGACCAGAATTCATCGCCGACGCAATCCGCTTTCATTCATATCCCGCTTGCTACGGGGCAAGTGCTCAATTCACTCGAGCACTTGCCCAGCTTAGACACCGAGGTGTGCGCCAACGCTCTTGAAACAATTATGAGGGACTTGGCCAGGTAGAAAGTCGTCACTCTCGGGATCGTGCGGTTGACTTTCGGCGCTCCGCCCCGGTAAATTCCTCACACGAGTATTCCCAGTTCTTTGACACGTCCTTCGGTTTGCGCGTCTTTGCCTTGTGGCGAAGACAGGGAAGCGGGTGCAATTCCCGCGCTGCCGCGCAACTGTAAGCGAGAAAATCGCAGCCGGTCACTGGGAGCGATCCCGGGAAGGCCGTCTGCAAGCTGCCGGATGTAGGGAACCCACGGATTCCGCATCCTCACTCGCAAAGCCAGGAGACCGGCGCAGATCGTCCACCTTAACCCCTTTCGCGTGAAAAGGAGGATGGTTATGCGCGCATTTTGCGTTTCGTTTTTGCTCTTCGTCGCTCTCGCGGCAGCATCCGCTGCCGACCTTAAAGTCAAAATCGTCGACCCTCAATCCGCCGCTGTTGCCGGCGCGCAGGTTTCGCTGCTCCAGAAAGACGGAGCCGTCCTACATACTGCCACCTCGATCGGGGATGGAAGTGTTTCACTCGGGAACGTGCCCGACGGTGACTATCAGATCGAGGTTCTTGCCCCGGGATTCGCCCGCCTCACAGTCGACGTGACCGTTCCGGGGGCAATCCCTGTGACAGCGCAACTCCAAATAGGTGCGGCGATGCAAGTGGTAGTGGTGACTGCCACGAGAACTCCCGTGCCTGCGGCAGAGTCGGGAGCGAGCGTCGCGCTGTTGGACTCCGCCCAACTCCAAGTTACGCAACCGCTGGATGCCTCGGATGCACTCCGCTTCCTGCCGGGCGCGGTGGTGGACACTGCGGGGCAGAGGGGTGGCTTAGCGTCACTGTTTGTGCGCGGTGGGGATTCCCGCTACAACAAAGTTCTGATCGACGGCGTGCCGGTCAACGATTCGGGAGGCACCATGGACTTTGGCGTCGTTCCCTTGTCCGAAGTCACTCGTGTCGAGTTCGCGCGTGGGGCCCAGAGCACGCTTTACGGCTCCGATGCCATGACCAGTGTGGTGCAGGCGTTCAGCACGACTGGGAAGACGCACACTCCAGAATTAAGATTTGGTGCCGATGGCGGCAACCTCGATACCGCCCACGGCTTTGCCAGCGTTTCGGGAGCGCGCGGGCCTTGGGACTTCGACGTATTCGGGGATCAATTCAACAATGCGGGCAAAGGACCGAACGACGACTATTCCAATTCCCTGCAGGGAGCGAATATTGGTCTTCAGTTAAGCCCCACCGCATTGCTCCGTGTGCGCGCACGGCATGCCAACAGCCACACGGGCGTGCAGGGAGAATGGGATTTCAATAACCAGCCTCTGCTTCCTCCCGATACCGATCAGCAAGCCCGCACCAACGATCTTCTAGCGAGCGCCGAACTGATCTTGAGTGGGCCAACTGGATGGCAACACCGACTCGTCGGCTTCGAATACAACCACCGGCGGCAGAACGAAGATACCGTCCCTGACCGCGGCTGCGATCCCATAAATTTTGTTTTTCTCGATTGCCCCTTCAACGCAGTGGACCACTTCAATCGCGCCGGCTTTGACTATCAGGCAGACTATGCTGAGCGCTCCTGGACCCATACCACTATGGGTTACGAGTTCGAAAACGAAAATGCTTTTGTGGGCGATCCGACAGCACCGCCGGTGCTTCACGGATTGCGCCGCAACCATGCGGCCTATGCCCAGCAAGTACTTCAAATCCGCAGGTTCTCTGTAGTGGCTGGAGGCCGCTTCGTGCATAACGAAACCTTCGGCAACAAATTCGTTCCGCGAGTGGCGTTGAGCTACTTGGCGCTTCGCGGTGGACAGTTCTTTTCCGGAACCCGGCTGCGATTTTCCTACGCTACCGGCTTCAAGGAAGCGCGCTTTGAAGAGTCGTTCGCCACCGGGCCGGGAATCGTCCCCAATCCCAATCTGAAAGCCGAAGAGAACCGCGCCTTCGAGGCTGGATTCGAACAGTCATTCCTTTCGGAAAAATATGCCTTTTCGGCCATCTATTTCAACAACCTATTCCGCAACCAGATCGACTTCGCCATTGTCGATCCCATGACATTCACTGGGGAATACGAGAATATTGACAAGTCTTTCGCGCACGGTGCAGAAATAGAATTTCACGGCCGCCTGTTGCACCGGCTATCGCTCAACGCTGCCTACAACTACACCTCTACGCAGATCCTCGAGCAGCCATTCGCTTTCGACGCCCAGCATGAACCAGGTAGTCCTTTGCTGCGTCGTCCCAAGCATTCGGGCAGCCTGTTGCTTTCGTACTTGGGCAGCCGTTGGAGTGCGAACCTGGGAGCGAGTTTCGTAGGGCGCAGGCCTGATTCTGATTTCTTTGTTTTACCAACGCCTGTGGACCATGCGGCAGGATACGTCCGCGCTGATCTCGGCGGTTGGTACTCGGTCACCTCCCGAATCACAGCCTACGCAAACATCGAAAACGCCCTCGACCGCCGCTACAACGAAGTCGTCGGCTACCCAGCCTTGCCGGTAAACTTCCGCGCCGGATTTCGTTTTCGAATTGGAGGGGAGTAAGGATAGAAACTGCGGGTCAAAGGAGAAGGGCGCGAGCCGTTGCTCGCGCCCTTCGTAAATCGCCAATCGTTCGAGCTAGCTGACCTTTTCCGGCCCCCGCATCGCAATGGGCATCGACGCACTCATCTTACCGCCGAAATATTTCGTCCGTGCCAACATCAGCTTTTCGATATCGATCCCGGAAAGCGGCTGCTGACGGCCCAGCAGGTGCGTGACCAGTGCAATCTGAGCGAAGTGTTCCACGGTCTCCATCTTCATGTAAGCGTGTTCGATCGTGTCTCCGTAGGCTACGACGCCGTGGTTCGACATCAGGATGGCGTCGTAGTGAGGCACGTAGGGTTCTAGCGTCTTCGCCAGTTCCGACGTTCCTGGCGTTCCGTAGCGCGCCAACGGAATGCATCCCAGCCCCATCACCACTTCGCAAACCAGTGGCTCGGTCAGCGCCATGCCGGCTGCGGCAAACCCGGTCGCGGTCGGCGGGTGGGCATGCACAATCGCCTGAATGTCGGGGCGCATGCGATACACCAGCAGGTGCATCCCAATCTCGCTGGTCACGTTCCGGCGCCCGGCAACCCGCGTTCCTTCCAGGTCCACGATTACCATGTCCCGGGACTTCATCGCGCCCTTGCTGACACAGGTCGGCGTTACCAGGATGCGATCTTCATCCAAACGAACCGACAGATTCCCGTCCATGGCCGCCACGAAGCCGCGCTCATGCAGCATGCGCCCGTAGCGAACAATTTCTTCCCTGTGTTTACGTTCAGCGGACATGGAAATACTCTCTCGGGGGAGTGGCGAAAAAGCGGCTAAACTTACAGCCCCCGCATAGTATCGCACCCGGCTCGAACAGACAAACAAATTTACCAAAAAAATCGAACAAATTATCGAGAAAGATCGATATGGTAGCTGGTTTCAGGCCAAAATGGGTTGCCCTTCTTTTATACTCTGACAACGTGCTGGTTTCCGATTTTCAATTCCACCTTCCTGAAGAACTGATTGCCCAGGAGCCCCTCGCCCGGCGTGACCAATCCCGCATGCTGCATTTTCGGCGAACGACTGGGGCGTACGCCGACCGGCTGTTCCGTGACTTTCCCCACCTCTTGCAGACCGGCGACCTTGTGGTCTTTAACAACACTAAGGTCTTTCCCGCGCGCCTCTATGGCCGCCGCGAAGGAACTCGCGCTCAGCCCGTCAGTCCAAATAATTCCGCAGCCCGTGACTTTCTCCACGGACGCATCGAAGTCCTGTTAACCCATCAACTCTCTTCCGATCCTAATGACTGGGAGTGCCTGGTTCGCCCCGGCCGCAAGATCGGAGTCGGCGAGCGCCTCTTTTTCGGCGAGCGTGATGAGTTGCAAGCCCGGGTCCTCGCCCGCGGGGAATATGGCGAGCGCCACATCCGCTTCGATCCGGTCGACGATTTCTTCGCCGCTCTCGACCGCATTGGCCATGTCCCACTGCCGCCTTATATCTCTCGCGCCGACTCCGCCGGTGACCGCGAGCGCTATCAAACGGTCTATGCCCAGCACCGCGGATCGGTGGCCGCCCCCACCGCCGGCCTTCACTTCACAACTGAAATTCTCGACCGAACTCGCCAGCGTGGCATCGAAACCACGGAGATCACCCTGCACGTCGGCCTCGGCACCTTTCAGCCAGTTCGCGTGGACCGGGTTGAAGATCACAAGATTCACACTGAGCCGTACTCTATTTCTCCTGACTCTGCGGCCGCCATCAATCAAGCCGCTCTCGACGGCCGTCGCATCATCGCCATCGGCACTACCACCGTTCGCACACTCGAACATGCCATCCGCGCCGGCACCGGAATCATCTCCCCAGGCCCTGCGACCGCAGACCTCTTCATCTATCCGGGTTTCGAATTCAAAGTTGTGAAAGCAATACTGACCAATTTTCATTTGCCGCAATCCACGCTGCTGATGCTGGTCAGCGCTTTTGGAGGAAAAGAAAACGTCCTACGCGCCTACGAACACGCCGTGCACGAGCGTTACCGCTTCTATTCATACGGAGACTGCATGTTCCTCGAATGACGCTCCTCGGACGAGTTTTCTTTGCGTCCTCCGCGGCCTTGCTCCGCGCCCTCTGCGGTTAAAGCTTTTGGATCTCAGCCTGTTTCTCCATCCGCAAGTCCGCGATATACTCTTCCGGGAGCAGCCCATGACCACCGCAGTAAAGCAGGTCTCAATTCAGAATTTTGTCACATCACTCCGCAAGTTTCCTGAGTCCGCCTTTGACGAAACCGAGGCAGTCCGCCAGTTCCTGCAAGACAACCCGCTGAACCCCGAGTCCCTCGCGCCCTATCTCACATGGGACCGCCAACACTACACTCGAAACCTGATCGACAAGAATCTTCTCTATGAACTGATCGCGGTTTGCTGGGATATTGGCCAGGCTAGTTCCGTCCACAATCACCGCGACCAGAACTGCTGGATGGCCGTCCCCATCGGCCGCTTGCAGGTAGAAAATTTTAACGTATTGAATGAGGACATCGCTGCGGGCCAGTGCACGATCAAGGCAACCGAGATCGTTGAGATGAATGTATCGCATCCATGTGCGGTCGATCCTCTCGCGCCTGTCCACCGGGTGTTCAATCCTAAGCAATTTAACCAACGCGCCGTCAGCGTGCACGTCTATTCACGTCCGTTCGATACCTGCGTCGTTTATTCCGCCGAACAGGGCACCTGCGGCGAGATAGCGCTTCATTACACTACGGTGTACGGTAAGCCGGTTAAGTGACTTTGGGCATTTGCGGCGGCTCCCAGCCGCAAGCAAAGCCTTCTGGCCCTGCAGCCGCTACCATCCACGACCGCTGTTAAAATATTCTCTTGTCTCCCCGAAAGAAATCCTCGAGTCCTGACTCCGGCGTCGCCCTCGCCCCTGCACCGACGGCACCCAATTCCACGGGCGCAGCAAGTCCGTCAATCAAAGACCGCATCTTCCTCATCGATACGATGTCGTTTATCTTTCGCGCCTACCACGCCATGGCCCGCCAGCGCTCGATGTCCACCAAGACAGGGCTTCCCACCGCAGCGGTGTACGTCTTTGTAAACATGTTGCGCAAGTTGCGCGACGATTTCTCTCCCGCCTATCTCGCCGCCGTATTCGACGTTGCCGCTAAGACTTTTCGTGATACTCAGGCCGAAGCCATCACGAAAGTCCGCAAGTTCGACATTAAAACTCAGACCTTTACCGAGATCGAATACAAAGGCTACAAAGCCAATCGCGCCGCGATGCCCGAGGATTTGGCGCTGCAAGTTCCATATATCCGCCGCGCTCTCGAAGCTTACCGGATTCCGATACTTGAACTCGCCGGCTTCGAAGCCGATGACGTAATCGGCACTCTCGCCCGCAAAGCAGCCGCCGACAACTATTCCGTCTACGTCGTTTCCAGCGACAAAGACATGATGCAGCTCGTCAACGACGACGTTCAGATTCTCAACCCGCCGAAAGACAATCTGATCTGCGATGCCGCCAAAGTCGAAGAAATTCTCGGAGTCCCTCCCGATCGCGTCATCGACATCATGGCTCTGCGCGGCGATTCCATCGACAACATTCCCGGTGCTCCCGGCATTGGCGAAAAAGGTTCGGTCGAAATCATCAAGCGCTTCGGCACCGTCGAACAAGCACTCGACCGCGCCGCCGAAGTGGAAAAGAAAACCTACCGCGAATCGCTGCTGAATAATCGCGACATCATCCTCTTCAGCAAGAGCATGGCGACCATCGACACCAATGTCCCTGTGGAATTCAACGTGAGCGCCATGCGCGTCGGCCAACCCGATCTCGATTCGCTTCGCCAGCTGTTTACCGAACTCGAATTCACATCGCTGTTGAAGGAATTGCTGCCCGAGGTCCAGGTTACCGAGACCAACTACGCTGAAGCCAATTCTGCGGCGGACGTCGCAGACGTTCTCAGCTTCGTTGGACCGGAGGGCGCCCTCGCCATCGCCGTAGGGTTAGGGCACTCAGAACCTGTGCCAGAGAACGACGAAGAAGTGATTGATGAAGTGCCACAATCAGGAATGCTCGCGCTGACAGACGCCGCAACTCCCGCTTCTGCGCCAACACCAGAAGCCCGCCGCATCGCAATTTCCGGAGCGCCGGGCTCGGCTTCTACCGTTAAACTCGATTCCGCAGCCGCGGCAAAGCTGCGCGCCATCTTGAACGATCCCGCCACGCCCAAATCAATCCATGATTACAAATCCGCGATTCACGCCTCCGAGTCCCTGGGTATCAGTCTGCAAGGCGTGCAGCACGACCCGATGCTGTACTCTTACCTGCTCGATCCTACCTATTCTTCGCACCGTCTTGCCGATGTCGCCTTCCGCCGCTTGAATTCAAAACTCAGCGGCGATCTCGCCGAAGCCGCTGACGTAACTGGCAGGTTGACCACTGCCTTCCGCGACGAAGTGAGACAGGCAGGACTCACTAAACTCTACGAAGAAATTGATCTGCCCCTGGTCCCCGTTCTAGCCCGCATGGAACACGCCGGTGTGAAGATCGACACGGGCGCGCTCGCGAAAATGTCGACGGAGCTTGAGCGCGAGAGCGCTGCCAAAGCGAGAGAAATCCACGCGATTGCCGGAACTGAATTCAACATCGGCTCTCCCAAGCAACTCGGCGACGTGCTCTTCAATCGCATGAATCTTCCCAAGCCCGTGAAATACGGTAAGGGACGCACCATCTCGACCGCCGTCGACGTTCTTGAAACGTTGGCGGAAGAGCATCCCATCGCCAGAAAGGTTCTCGACTATCGCCAGCTCACCAAACTGAAGTCCACGTATGTCGACACTCTTCCCGCATTAATTAACCCCGCTACAGGACGCGTGCACACCACCTTCGGCCAGACCGGGACCGCTACTGGCCGCCTCTCATCCGCAAATCCGAATCTGCAAAACATTCCCATCCGCACCGAACTCGGACGCGGCATCCGCGCCGCCTTCATCGCCGAACCCGGGCATGTGCTTCTCACCGCCGACTATTCGCAGATCGAACTCCGCCTGCTCGCGCACTTCTCGCGCGATCCGTTGCTGGTCGAAGCCTACCGCCGCGGCGACGATATCCACACCCTCACCGCTTCGCAAGTCTTCGGAGTTCCTCCGCTCATGGTCACGCCCGACCACCGCCGCCAGGCCAAAGTCGTGAACTTCGGGATCGTTTACGGCCTCTCAGCTTTCGGCTTATCGCAAAACCTCGGCATCGAGCCTGCCGAAGCAAAACTGTTCATCGTCAACTATTTTGAAAAGTATGCCGGAGTCCGCGCCTTCATTAACAAGACGCTCGAGGAAGCCCGCCGCGACCTGAAAGTAAGAACCCTCCACGGCCGCGTCCGCCCCATCCCCGACATCAACAGTAAGAATTTCACCCAGCGCGGCTTCGCCGAGCGCACCGCCGTCAACACCCCGCTGCAAGGCACCGCCGCGGATCTGATCAAAGTGGCGATGATCCGCATTGACGCGGCGTTGCGCGAGCGCGGTTTGAAATCGAGGATGACGCTGCAAGTTCACGACGAGCTGGTGTTTGAAGTTCCGGAGAATGAAGTGGACACTATGCAATCCCTGGTTCGCGAGCAGATGGAGAAAGTCCACGCGCTGGTAGTCCCACTGTTGGTAGAGATGGGAGTAGGGCCGAACTGGAGAGATTTAGGGTGAACACGCAGCCGATGTGACTTTATCATTTCCGTTTGGCACGGGTCGAGGTGTCGAACAGGGCCAATTGCCTGTCCTAAAGAAAGGGGATAGAATTCGACCCCTGACACCGCTGCGAGAGCGTGGAAGATGCCCGAACCGCATGCAGAAACAACAAACAAGAAACGCAGATGGCCAGGAGTTCTGGCTACACTCTTTATTGGAATAGTAGTGCCAGTAGCAATTGGGTGGTACACGATATATCGAACCGAGACACAAGCTGTGCTCGCTGAATCCGAGCGGGCACGCAATGCCCGTGCAGAGATAGTCGGTATAGTCGAGGAGAACGTCATAAATCAGAAGGTCCTGGACGTTTCTAGGATTGCGCGGCTGATCGAACTGCGGAGGAGTCAAGATCGCGTGACCACTCAAATAACCGTGGCTGACGTGATCGAGGAAGCGGAATTCAACATTCTCAACACCCGCTATCTTGATTTCAAACAAAAAGATCAGTACAAAACCGTGTTCGATCAGCTGTACAAGGATCTTGGGTCTCGTGAATTCGCACCTTACAAGGAGGGGCCCCACGCGGATCTGCTAAATGACCTGGCTAGTGCGATACAGCAGGGGAAGACCACCGAAGCGATCGAAAAACTAAATAGAGTCGCTAGCGCCTTCCGATCGGATCTGACGAAAGAGCCGGCCGTGCCCAAGAGCATCAGCCTGTTTGGGCTGTTTGCAAGGCATCCCTTCTGGTGGGTTTTGTTTTTGGTTGCCTACAATGCCTTTGTCCTCTTCTTGTTCCGCAGACGTTGGAGACACCTCTTCTGATGGCCACCCTTCTTTAAAGAGCCAGGGGGGAAACTTGGTTGGGCACAGAAACGCAGAGCCGACTGGTGACGCAAGGGACTAAGGTCGTAGCAATCAATGCCGAGTGACCGGGGGAATACTTCGCTTATGCGGTTTGCCAGCGCATTCTCTTCCGACTCAGCGCTCCATTACCGAATTTCGCTGTTGGCCCTCGCTGTTGGCCCTCGCTGTTGGCCCTCGCTGTTGGCCCTCGCTGTTGGCCCTCGCTGTTGGCCCTACCTTGGCCACAACCACCCAAACGTCCCCGCAGTCAGCAGCGCATAGATCAGCCCGTCAAACACATGCTTCGCGGTCACGCCCCAGGTCTGCCCCTTCCAAATCGAGTCTGGGATCTGTCCGACCCCATATGCAAGGAAGGCGGCGATGCCGGCCACGTGAAACACTTTCGGGTACTGAGTGCCAGAGGCAAGCGTGCTCGCAGCGACACAAGCCACAAAAATGCCAACCACCAC
>Ga0210384_10006867_pt1 | contig 12068 bp, 9 predicted proteins | sample IncBWH2MmetaG_FD_160574 | JGI IMG/M metagenome (GOLD analysis project Ga0210384, IMG submission 160574) | Forest soil microbial communities from Barre Woods Harvard Forest LTER site, Petersham, Massachusetts, United States - Inc-BW-H-2-M | ecosystem: Environmental > Terrestrial > Soil >... | reverse complement strand
GGCGGCGGCATCCAGCCGCCAGTCATAGCCCTTGAAGGTGGCGAGCATCACCATGAACACGACCGGCATGGCGATGACGGTGTGGCCGATGATGATGCCGAGGTTGCTCGCCACCAGCGAGATCCTGGCGAACAGGTAGAACAGCGCGATCGCGATCACGATCGACGGCACCATCATCGGGGAGAGGCAGAGCAGGAAAGCGACACCGCCGAGACGGCTGCGCGTCCGCGCCACGCCGAGCGCCGCCGTCGCCGCGATCAGGAGTGTGATCGCAGCGGTTGCGAAGCCGATGCCGAAGGAGCGGATCATGGCGCCGAGCCACAGCGGCGAGGCGGCAAACTGCTCGAACCAGTGCGTGCTCAGGCTCGGCGGTGGAAAAGACAGAAAGGATGAGCCGGTAAATGCCATCGGAACGAAGGCGATGATCGGAACCAGCAGGATTGCGATAATCGTCCACGCATAGAGCGTGAGCAGCGTACTGCCGTGCAGACCACGGACATTGCGTTTCCACGCCGACTCGATCTGCCCGCAGACAACCCCGGCGAGACCGGTGATCGCAAGTCCCGCGCGGCGTACCGCGCCGCCATGGCGCGTCGACCGGTTGCCGCCGTTCGCCACCGACGAAAGGCCAAAGATCCTGTCATAGGCGAAACACATCGCGATCGTGGAGATCAGCAAGATCGCGGCCAGCGCACTGCCGAGCTGCCAGTTCTGGAGCTCGTTGATCTGCAGGATGATCAACTGGCCGATCATCGTGTCCTTTGCGCCGCCCACCAGCGCCGGTGTGATGAAGAAGCCAAGCGAGGCGACCAGGACGAGGAGGCCGGCCGCGGCGACGCCGCGCATCGAGAGCGGGAAGAACACCTGCCAGAATGCTCGCGCGCTGCCCGCGCCCAGCGTCGATGCCGCCATCGTCAGGCGCTTATCGATCTGGTTCATCACCGGCAACATGGTCACGACTGCGAGCGGCAGCAAGGTATGAACCATCGCGAACACCACGGTCGCGCGGCTGAACAAGAGCTGATCGCCGCCTTTCATGCCGATCGCGGCCAAAGTCTTGGCGACGATGCCGTTGCGTCCGAGCAGGACCAGCCAGGAAAAGTTCTTGATCAGCGCGCTGGTCCAGAACGGCAACAGCACGAACAGCGCGGCAATGCGCTGCTGCCGTGGTCGCTTGCGCGAGAGCCAATAGGCAAGGGGATAGCCTAGCCCAACGCACAGCATCGTGGTCCAGATCGCGACCGCGAAGGTCGTGGACAGCACGGAGAGATAGGGGCCGCCGTTCCAGATCCTGAGGAAGGCCGAAACGGTGAGCGCGCCGGTGGCTTTGTCGAGGAAGCCCACCGACAGCATCTGCGCCGTCGGCAGGATCAGAAATATGGCCAGGAATCCGAGGCCGGGCAGCGCCAGCCATAACGGATCGAGCTTGATCCTGCGACGCGCCGGCCGCTCGGCAACTTCGAAAGAAGCGATCTCAGCCATCGGTGCCTGCCGCTTGTTCCGCTGCGATGCCCGAAGCTAGGCCCGCTTGGCGATAGGGGACGTGAGCCCGGATGCGACGTAGCGGTTTTCCGGACGGGACAGGCCCAGATGGTCCCGCAGCGTGCTCCCCGTGTAGTCGTGGCGGAATACGCCGCGGCGCTGCAGCTCCGGCACCACCTTCTCGACGAAATCAGTGAGTGTGCTCGGCAGGGCGACGAACGAGATCATGAAGCCATCGCAGGCGCCAGCCTCCATCCAGTGCTCCATGTGATCGGCAATCTGCTTGACGGTGCCGCAGAAGGTGGCCTTGTTGCGATTGTAGCGTTTGGCAATCTCACGCAAGGGCAGGCCCTGGCGGATCATGCCGGCGATCTCATTGAAATAGGCCTGGTGATGATTGGACGACCGCGGAATTCGATGTTCCGGCACCGGCTCATCCAGCGGCAAGTCTGACAGATCAGTCTCAAGGTCCATTCCGAGCCGCATCACTCCGACATCGGGATGAATGAGATCTTGCCAGCTCTCGAGCCTGTCGCGGGCTTCCTGTTCGCTTTCCCCGATCACGACCGAAATGCCTGAGGCGATCTTCATATCTCCCGGCCGACGGCCGAACTTTCCTACCCGCTCCTTCAGGTCGCTGTAGAACGCCTTGGCGCCTTCGAGATTGCCGCTGGAGCCGAATACGACTTCGGCATATTCAGCGGCGAAGTCTCGCCCCGTATCCGATGCGCCGGCCTGGATGATAACCGGCCGTCCCTGCGGCGGCCGTTCGATGTTGAGCGCGCCGTGCAAGGTAAAATATTTGCCCTTGTGGTCGAGCAGATGCTGTTTCTCGGGCAGGAAGCTCAGGCAGTTCGTCTTGTCGTAGACGAAAGCGCCATCTTCCCAGGTGTCCCATAACGCTTCGACGATATCGACGAATTCTTTCGCCTTGGCGTAGCGATCGCCGTGCGGGGGCAGGCGGTCGAGGCCGAAATTGCGGGCTGCGTAATCGTTGGCCGACGTCACCACGTTCCAGGCGGCCCGGCCGTGCGAAATGTGATCCAGCGAGGCAAACTGCCGCGCGAGGTTGTAGGGCTCGAAGAAGCTCGTGGAGGCGGTCGCGCCGAGGCCGATGCGGCTCGTCGCTCCGGCGATCGCCGACAGCAGCGTGATCGGCTCCAGCACGTTCATGAACAGGGGAGAGCGGCTCCAGACCTTGAGGTTCTCGGTGCGCGCGGCCGGCGTGTCGGCAATGAAAAAGAAGTCGAACTTGCCGCGTTCGGCCAACTGAGCCATCTCACGGTAATAGTCGATGTCGGTCGATGCGTGCGGCCGCGCTTCGTCCATCAGCCAGGATGCCGAATGCGATCCGTTGGCATGGATCAGCGCGCCGATCACCATTTGCTTCTTCTCGGTCATAACCATTCCTCGCTATGTTTTTGAATCTGTCCAGTTCGTCGCTGGTTCAGCGCTTGCCGCCCATCAGCAGCCACTCCTGGAAGCGATCGGAAATGGCTGCGTAGTTCTTGCCCCAGTAGGCGTAGTCGCGCACGGTCAGGCCGGCGAGATTCTCCGGCAACGTCGGCAGGACCTTCGCGCGCTCCGGCGTGATGAACTTGTAGGCCTTCAGATTGCTCGGACCGTTGGCGACGATGCTCGAATAGGCCGCCTGGCGTTCCGGCTGCATGCAGAATTTGACGAAGTCGCGAGCTTGCTTCAGCTTCGGCGTGCCTGATGGGATCGACCAGCCGTCGATCGAATACAGGCCCTTCCAGACGATGTTGACCGGCGCGCCGGAGTCGATGGCGGCAAAGGCGCGCGCCGACCAGGTGTCGGCCATGTCGACTTCGCCGCTCTGCAGGATCTGGGTGTTTTGCGCGCCAGCTGTCCACCACACGGCGACATCAGAGCGGATCTTGTCGAGCATCGCGAACGCGCGATCGACGTCGAGCGGATAGAGATCCTTCGGTGCGACGCCGTCGGCGAGCAGTGCAGATTCGAGCACGCCTTTGGGATTGCGATACAGGCCCCGTCGTCCCGGAAACTTCGCGGTGTTCCAGAAATCGGCCCAACCCGTCGGAGCCTCCTTCTTGTAGACGTCGGTCCGGTAGGCCATCACGATGCCGTAGGCCGAGAAGCCGAACCAGTTCGGCATCAGCGCGCCCGGAATCAGCTCGTCATCCGGGCCCTTGGAGATTTCCAGCGGTTCGAGATAGTTCTTGTCCTGCGTGAGGCGCGCGACGTCGTCGGGCGTCACCATGCAGACATCCCAGATCTTGCTCCCGGTATCGACGACCAGCTTGAACTGGGTCACCGGATCGGATTCGTGGGCGACGCCCTCGACGCGAATGCCGGTTGCCTTCTCGAAGGGATCGTAGAACGCGGTACGCAACGCCTGGCCCGGCGCGCCACCGACGTCCGCCACCGTGATCTGCTCGGCTGCGCGGGCGCGTCCACTCCAAACGGCCGGGAGCGCTACGCCTGTCGCGGCCACGCCGGCCGCTTTCAAAAGCCTACGTCGCGTGATCGTCGTCTTCACAGACATTGTCCTTCTCCGTGATGCACCGGTCGGTGCAGAAATCGAAAAGCATGGCGGCGCGTGTGGACCATCTTCACACCACCGCGGCGGCCGGGCGGCCTTCGAGCAGGCGGGCCTGGTTCCGGTCCCAGCTCATGAAAACATGCTCGCCGATCGCGACCGGCGGTAGGCCGGCGTTACGGCGAACGGTCATCAAGGTGCCGCCGGAAAGCCTGACCAGAAGCCTCGTTTCCGCACCGGCATAAATGCTTTCTTCGACCCGGCCCGACAGGATGCCGGCGTCGCTATTGCAGAGCAGCAGCTTTTCGGGGCGGACGACCAGCGCGACACGCTTGCCGGTCTCGACTGCACAGTCGCCGGGCAGCGGCAGTACGCCCTCGGCGCTCTCCATGCGGCCGTCGGCCGTGACTGTGCCAAAGATCAGGTTGGATGCGCCGATGAAATCGGCAACGAACGTGTTGGCCGGCCGCTCATAAATGTCTTCGGGGGTTCCGAGCTGCTCGATCTGGCCATCGTTCATGAGGCAAATGCGATCGGACAGCGCCAGCGCCTCTTCCTGGTCGTGGGTCACGAAGATGATGGTCGCGCCGGTTTCCCGGTGCAGCCGCTTGATCTCGATCCGCATGCTGTCGCGGAGCTTCTTGTCGAGCGCGGACAGCGATTCATCCATCAGGATCAAGGACGGCCGGTAGACGAAGCAGCGGGCGAGCGCGACGCGCTGCTGCTGTCCGCCTGACAGCTCCGGGGGAAAGCGGTCGGCGAAGCTCGACAGGCCAACCATTGCCAGCGCCGCCTCGACCCTGGTGCGGATATCGCCCTTCGACATCCGGCGCATCTGCAGGGGGAAGGCGACATTCTCGCGGACGGTGAGGTGGGGGAACAGCGCATAGTTCTGGAACACCACGCCGATGTCGCGCTTGTCGGCGGGATTGTCGGTCTCATCATTGCCGTCGATCATCAGCCGGCCGCCCGACGGCTCGACGAGTCCGCAGATGATCTGCAGCAGCGTCGTCTTTCCCGAGCCCGATGGGCCGAGAACGGCCAGCAGCTCGCCGGCGAAGACTTTCAATTCAATCGGCTGGAGCACCATGGAGGTGCCATAGGTCTTCGAGATGCCGCGGACGTGCAGTTTCACCTCCGCGGGTTGTCGCCCCGGTTCGGCTGCTGCTCCCTGGTCGACGGCAACATTGTCAGCGCAGGAGTCGGATTCGCCCGGTGCCGACCGCCACAACTTCCGAAATGCATCGCCGCCGCGGTTTCGAGGTAGTGTTGAGGCGCGGGTCGCGTCCATTACAGTTCCTGTCTGGTCTAGCCGGGAAATTAGCCCCCCGGGCCTGCGAGGTGTAAATTACGAAATGCAGGCCCCTTGCTTAGGAGAGAGCTAATCGGCCCGGATGCGCAAATAGTGAGCTAGCGCTGACTATGCATTCATCTTTTCGCCCGATGCAACGGCAACGTGTCGCCATAGCTTCCCAATAATCACCGGCCACGATTTTCCTATTTTCGCCGCGCGACGGAAATCCATAATCTCGACTGCGTCGTTCGAGGCAATCGAGATATCAGGGACCATCGATGAACCATCCTACTGCGGCGCCGGATGAACGCCAACTTCGCATCGATCTCGCCGCGGCGTTCCGTATGGTTGCCAAGCTCGGTATGCATGAGGCCGTCGCCAACCACTTCAGCGCCGCCGTTTCGGCTGACGGACGCAAGTTTCTCATGAACCCGAAATGGCGTCACTTCTCCCGGATCAAGGCGAGCGACCTCGTCCTGTTCGATCTCGACGACGGCGCGAGCGTCAAGAACAGGCCCGAGGTCGATCCGACGGCGTGGGCCATCCATGGCCAAGTGCACAAGCGGTTGCCCCAGGCGCGGGTGGTGATGCATCTGCATCCGCCTTTCGCGACGACGATCGCCTCGCTGGCCGATCCGAGCGTCAAGCCCATCGATCAGAACACGGCGCGCTATTTCAATCGGCTTGCGATCGATGACAGCTATGCCGGCATGGCCGACAGTGAGCAGGAAGGCGAGCGCCTGGCCCGGCTGCTGGGCAATCGGTCGCGCCTGATGATGGGAAATCACGGCGTGCTCGTCACCGCCAACACGATCGGCGAAGCCTTCGACGATATCTACACGCTCGAGCGGGCCTGTCAGGTGCTGGTGCAGGCCTACTCGACCGGCCGGCCCTTGAAGGTGCTCCCCGATGAGGTCGCAGAGAACACCGCGCAGGATTGGGAGAAGATTGCCGACTTCTCGATCGCGCATTTCGAGGAGATGAAACGCGTGCTCGACGACGAGGATCCATCCTACGCGCACTGATCACGCTTTCGCATGCGAGGACGCGCCGGCAAGTGACGGCCTGAGCCAAAATGACTACCATGGCCGCGGCGCAAGTGCCGCCGCGATCAAGCCTCTCTTCCCAAACGATCTGGAAAGCCAATGACTCACACGCGCATCCGCAAGTTCAACACCAAGGATACCTATCCCGAGCAGAAGCTCGACAATGATCTGTGCCAGGCCGTGGTGGCGCGAGGCAGCATCGTCTTCGTTCGCGGGCAGGTAGGGCAGGATCTCGACACCTCGGCAAGCGTCGCCATCGGCGATCCCGCGGGCCAGACAGACCAGGCGATGAGGAACATCAAGATGCTGCTGGAGGAGGCCGGTGCGCGCCTCGAGGACATCTGCAAGATCACCATCTACATCACCGATCCGCGCTATCGCGAGCCGGTCTATCGCAAGATCGGGGAATACCTGAAGGGCGTCTTCCCGGTCTCGACCGGCATTGTGGTGTCGGCGCTGGCGCGACCGGAATGGCTGGTCGAGGTCGATGCCACCGCCGTCATCCCGGACAAGCGGTGAGGCCCTCATGACTTTCTCCCTGAGTGCCCGGTGCGCCGAGACCGGAATGTTCGGCATGGTGATCTCCTCTTCCTCGCCCGCGGTCGCGGCACGCTGCGTTCATGTGCGCGCCAGGGCCGGTGCGATCGGGAGCCAGAACATCACCGATCCGGCGCTGGGCCAGATCGGCCTCGACCTGCTCGCGCGGGGCCTCGGCGCACGCGAAGTGTGCGCCGCACTCGTCGCATCGACGCCCTTCATCGCGTACCGCCAGCTGACGCTTGTCGACGCATCCGGGGACGTGGCGTCCTATTCGGGCAGCAACACGCTCGGCGTCCACGCCGTCCATTCCGGCGAGGGCGTGATTGCGGCGGGCAATCTGCTGGCCAACGACCAGGTGCCGGCGGCGATGGTCCGCAGCTACCAGGACAGCGACGGCAAACCATTCGCGGCGCGACTGCTTGCTGCCTTGCAGGCGGGGCTCGACCAGGGCGGGGAGGCCGGTCCGGTCCATTCTGCCGGTCTTTGCGTGGTGCGAAACGTGTCCTGGCCGATCATCGACTTGCGGGTTGACTGGAGCGACAGGCCGATCGCGGCTCTCGCGGAAGTCTGGGCCGTCTACGAGCCCCAGGTCGAGGATTATGTCCGGCGTGCGAAGAATCCCTCCGCGGCGCCTGGCTTTGGCGTGCCTGGCGATAGCCGCGCCTGAGCGGCAAAGGGCCTGATTCCGTCGCCGCCAATCCTGCTATATTCCGCCGACGCTTGGCGATCGGCACCTTCCAAGGACCTTCCAAGGGACACGGTGTGGTAGCTAGCAGCCATCCTTGCCCGCGAAGGTCGATGACACCACATGCGATACACGCTACGCCAGATCGAATATTTCATTGCGACGGCCGAGACCGGAAGCATCACGCTGGCGTCCGAGCGGGTCAACATATCGCAACCTTCGATCTCGACGGCGATCGCTCATCTGGAGGAGGAACTCGGGACCCAGCTTTTCGTCCGCCGTCATGCCCAGGGGCTCTCGCTCACCTCGGCCGGCCGGCTCCTGCTGGTGGAGGCGAAGCGGCTGGTCGAGCAGGCCGAGTACATCTATTCGGTCGCCAGCGAAGTCGGAGAGCGCGTCCGCGGGCAATTGTCGCTGGGATGTTTCATCACGATCGCGCCGATGGTGATGCCGGAGCTTTCGCATTCGTTTACGTCGTCGTATCCCGAGACGCGCATCATCCAGACGGTCGCCGACCATGAGCAGTTGCTGGAGCGCCTGCTGAATGCCGAGCTGGACGTTGCGATCACCTATGACCTCTTGATTCCGGAAGAGTTCGAGTTTCTGCCGCTCGCGAGCTTGCCGCCGCACGTCGTCGTCAGCGAGGCGAGTCCGCTGGCGAGTCGTTCCGCCTTCAGCCTGCAGGAACTGGCGCGCGAGCCGATGATCCTGCTGGATCTGCCGATCAGCCGTGAATATTTCCTCAGCATGTTCATGAAGGAGGGCATCGAGCCCAACATCGCGTCGCGCTCGACGCACCAGGACGTGATCCGGACGATGGTCGCCAATGGCTACGGCTACACGCTCGCCAATGTTCGCCCGCGTTGCGAGCTTGCGCTGGACGGGCGACGCGTCACGCGGGTTCGCCTCTCCGGCGACCACAGGCCGATGCGGATCGGCGTGCTGACATTGTCGCAGCGCCGCAAGTCGCTCCTGGTCGACGCCTTCGCCCAACATTGCCGCCTGCTCGTATCCGATGCGAGCATACCCGGCATGGTGGCGCCGGCCATGGAGCGTCGCACTCTCGTGGGGCCGGTCGACAGCGACAAGGTTCGACCCGCGGACGGCTCATCAGGTTAGCGCCGGAATGACGGACGAGGGTACAAGATGGGTAGAAGTGATGCCGCTGCAGCGGCTTGCGGACCGAGGCATCCTTTCCGTGCGGGTGAATGCTGCCGATCTTTTGCTTGTGCGCGACGGCGAGCGCGTCATTGCCTGCGAACGGGCATGTCCGCATGAGCAGGCGGATCTGAGCCGCGGTCGTATCGTTGACGGCCGGCTGTTGTGCCCGCGTCATCTTGCGTCGTTCGATCTCTGCGACGGCCATATTTCCGCAGGTTGGCCGAGTCGGCCGTTGCAGCTCTATCGTGTGGAGGTCAGGGACGGGCAGATCTGGATTGATATGTGCCTCTAACGCGAATGCAGCGGAAACGACCATGGGCTTGCTTCTTCCGCGGTTCGGCCGCGCGGATCCCAATCCTGCAGCGTCGACCAGATCGCTTCGCCGGAGCGCTGGGCCTGATCGCGCAAATCGTCGAGATCGAGGCCGGGGATCACGCCATTCTCCATGCAGACGCTGCCGTTGACGATCACGGTATCGATATCGTCGCCGACGCCGCATTCGACCAGGCTCTTGATGGGATCGCGAACCGGCCCGAAGCGAAGGGACTGCCGGCCGCCGAAATCGATGATCAGGATGTCGGCGAGCGCGCCCGGGGCGAGCTTGCCGAGATCGCTCCGCCCGAGCGAGCGGGCTCCGCCGAGGGTCGCGGCGTCGAACACCTCGCCCGCGGACGCCTTGTAGTAATCGTGGCCCATGATCTTGCCCATCAGCGAGGCCGTGCGCATGTTCATGACCATGTCGCGCGGATAGGTGTCGCTGCCGATCGAGATATTGACGCCGGCGTCGCGATAGCGCTTCCAATTGTCGAGGGTGCGCGCCCGGCGAGCGATGTTGATCGGGCAGTGGGAGATCGAGCAGCAATGGCTGCCCATCAGCTCGAGGTCGCGCGCACCGGAATAATTGAGGTTGGGGTTGTCGGCGATGAAGTTGCCGTGTCCGATGTTTAACGTCGTGCGCAGCATGCCGATTTTGTCGAGGAGCTCGATCGGCGTCATCTGGTGTTCGCGGACGATGTCCTGGAATTCCAGCACGCTGTAGGCGGCGTGCGTCGCCATCGGCACTTTCAGCTCGTCGGCAAAAACGAGCGTCTTTTCAAGCAGGTCGACGGTTGAGGTCTCGACCTCGCGCGGCACCAGGATGCCGCGGATGCGGTCATCGAGCGCGCCCTCATATTTCCGGATGAACGCCACCGCCGTATCGAGGCCGCGCAGCCCGCCCTCGGGGTCATGCACACGCTTCAGTCCGCCGTTCTTGTCGCCGACCCAACGCCCGGAATCATAGCCCGGCCCGAGATAGGCGCGCGTTCCGAAGCGGTCGATCTGTCTTATCAATGCGAGCTGCACGCTTTCCTGGCTACCGAACTCGACAAAGGTCGTCACGCCGTTGCGAAGCAGCTCGACCACGGTGAACAATGCATTGAGCTCGAGCGCGGCGTTGAGCGCGGTGTCGCCGGGCTTCAGATAGCGCGAGTCGCCCGACACGGTGCGTCCTTCCTTGGGTACGCTGATCTCGAGGAAGGGTTGGCCGAAATAAAGCGGTCGCCCGGCATCGCTGATCAGCCGGTGCGAAGCGCGATGGCCGGAGTGGACGTGGGTGTCGATGAAGCCGGGGCAGACCAGCTTGTCGCCGGCATCGATGGTGCGCTCGACTGGGCCGTCGAAGGTCTTGCCGACATGGAGGATATGCTTGCCTTCGTAGACGACGACGCCGTCGCGCAACAGCGTGTGCCCGCGTCCGTCGTTGGCGACGATCCATTTTGCCTTGATCAGCGTTCGCATCCTTGCACGTTCCCTTTGATGAAAATCGTTGTGTAACTTGTGGCGGTGCTAGCGCTGCATGCCCCAGCGCTGCACGGTCTGTCGTTCAATGAAGCGGAAGATGACGGCCTCGACGATCAGCCCGATCAGGATGACCGCAAGCAGGCCTGCAAAGACGCGGTCGGTCTCGAGTTCGGAGCGCGCTTCGAAGATGTACCAGCCGAGCCCGCCGGAACGCGACGACACACCGAACACCAGCTCGGCGGCGATCAGCGTGCGCCAGGCAAAGGCCCATCCGATCTTCAGTCCCGCCAGGATCGAGGGAAAGGCGGCGGGGATCAGGACCAGGGCGACGTAACGGACGCCGCGCAGCCCGTAATTCCTGCCGCTCATGCGCAGCGTATCCGGCACGCTGCGGAAGCCCGTCAGCGTGTTCAGCGCCACCGCCCACAGCACCGAGTGTACGATCACGAACACCAGCGATGGTATGCCGAGGCCGAACCAGATCAGTGCAAGCGGCAACAGCGCGATCGCGGGAACGGGGTTGAACATCGCCGTCAGCGTCGAGAGCACGTCGGAGCCGATGCGGGTGGAGACCGCGATTGTCGTCAGCGCGCCTGCCAGGAACAGACCGGCAAGGTAGCCCAGCATCAGGGATCGCAGCGAGGTCGCGACGCGATCGATCAGAACGCCGCTCGCGATATCGTGGAAGAACGTCGTGAGCGTCGCGCCGAGTGTCGGCAGGATCAGGGGATTGTCGACCCAGCGGGCGTAAAGCTCCCAGATCGCCCCGAGCACGATCAGGACGGCAAGACGCCTCGCCGTATCGTTGTTGACCAGCCTTTCGCCGAGGGAAAGCGAGCGTTCGACCTCGCCGATATCGGAGGCATCGACCGGCTCCCGCTCGAAATCCGGGCGCGGTCGCGGGGCACGCGCTGCGAGACTGGATGTCGTCATGCGGCCCTCGAGCCGGCTCCGAAAAGGAGCCCGTGAATGCGCTTGGAAAGGGCGCCGAACTCGGCACCGTTCATTTCGTTGAAATGGAAGCGGCTGGCGTCGAGCTCGGCGCGGACGCGGCCGGGATGCGGCGATAGCACGAGGATGCGCGAGCCGACCAGGATCGCTTCCTCGATCGAATGCGTGACGAACAGCACGGTAAAGCGGAGCTGCTCCCAGAGACCGAGCAGCTCCTCCTGCATTTCCCGGCGCGTCAGCGCGTCGAGCGCGGCAAAGGGCTCGTCCATCAGCAGCACCGCGGGCTCGAGCGCCAGTGCGCGCGCCAGCGCCACCCGCATCTTCATGCCGCCGGAGAGCATGTGAGGGTAGACGTCGCGAAACTTGCCGAGCTTGACGCGGTCGATCATGGCGATCGCGCGCTCGCGTGCCTCGGCGCGGCCGAATTTGCCGGTCGCCCGCATCGGGAATTCGACGTTCTGCAGTACGGTCTTCCACGGCATCAACTGCTCGAATTCCTGGAACACCATCATCCGGTCCGGCCCGGGTGCCGTCACCGGCCGGCTGCCGATCGTGATCTCGCCGGTTACCGGGCTCATGAAGCCGCCGATCGCCTTCAGAAGCGTC
>Ga0210384_10006864_pt1 | contig 12070 bp, 23 predicted proteins | sample IncBWH2MmetaG_FD_160574 | JGI IMG/M metagenome (GOLD analysis project Ga0210384, IMG submission 160574) | Forest soil microbial communities from Barre Woods Harvard Forest LTER site, Petersham, Massachusetts, United States - Inc-BW-H-2-M | ecosystem: Environmental > Terrestrial > Soil >... | reverse complement strand
CATGGCTTCTCTAAAAGGTGCCGTTGAAATTACTAAATTCAAATCTCCAGGTAAAGATAAGTTCTATTCCCTAGAGTTGGATTGGAAAAAGAAAACTTCTACCCTGGAAATGTGGGAAATCAATTATCGATTCTCTTCCACCGGTTGGCATCCCACCACCTTAATGGAATTCCCTAAAATTATTCCAGAGATCACTCCGCAAAATGCCACCGATAAGATGAAACTCTATATCCTCTTTTCCTAAAATTGGGCGCCCACCCAAAATTCCGATCGACCCCGCCTTATTCGCGCATGAATTAGATACCTTATGAACCTTCGCTGCCACTTCTGTCAACTCCCATTGGAATTAGATAAACCTATCTCCGCCAGAGATAAGCCTTTCTATAAACCCTGCGACTACTGCACCAAAGTCAATAGCCTGCTCGGCGTCTATACCACCCTTGCCGAAGACAAAAAACTGCTGTACGCCCATATCTATGTCGGCGTCAACTATAGCGTGCAAACCATCCATACCACCGCCGGTAGCTCCCAAATAGAATCCGGTAAGAAATACCAAATCCGTCTCCATCTCAGAGAAAACCGAACTCAAATCTTAACCACCACCCAAGAATCTAATCATATCTGCCTATTGGAATTTCCTGGCTTTCCCATCAATCCTAAGAATGCCAAAGAGAAACTGAAAACCTATCTGGTGTTCTCATGACCTATTGCCCTACCTGCCAAAATCCCATTATCCCCAATGAACCTATGGAAGTCTATTGCTTTTTCTGTCGTACTCCCTGCCGATTGAAAAATGGACAGATGTTCGCCGTTAGACCTGGAAACTTAAGTCCCGCCGAAATCTGGCTCAATAAACTTTTGCTGGTGAAACCTAAATGAACTGCTGGTTCTGTAACGCTCACCTAGCCAATGAACTCCATTGCTCGCAACCAGTCTGCCGCGAGGCGCAGGTGGTCCATTTCTACTACAATATCCTAGAAGTTCCCCTTCGACTCTATAAAGCCGGCTTTACTGCTAAAATCAAAGAGAGAACTTTCTTCGTGGACTACATCGTCAACCCGCGCCCCCAACAACAAACCAAATGCCAAATCAAAGATATCTATACCGATAAAGAAAGTGGTGGTTGCGGTTTCCGTGTCCTGCTAACCCTCCCCTATCCACCTATTATCCTAACTCCCGCTAATTATCAAACTAGATTACCTACTTACCTAACCTTCTCTTAATGAGATGCCGGTCTGACCTCTTCCCCATAAATGCAATAATTCATACGACCCAGCGGTAAATGCTGATACTCCGCCACTAACTTAATCGAATAATAATCCACACATCGAGTGTCTTCCCAATTGTAATGCGCTTGCATCAAATACACATTGTCATGCTTCGCCCCTAACAAATGACCCATCTCATGAAGACTAACTCCCATCATCCATTTGTTATCAATCCTATCCCTAATCATATAAATACGATTGCCTCCCACATCATTCGCCCAAGCTAAAGTCTTAGCTGCCGGTTGACCATTGACCGTAGGTCCATCATCCACCATCGGATTGCTGGAATCAATCCTCATAATCATCCAACATCCACCTGCTAAACATTGCTTAATCACCTCCGGCTCCAAATCAAAAGAAGTCGAAACCACCCGCAACTTAACATAGCCATTCAAAGCATAATTCCAAGCATTAATGGCATCATCAATGGCAAGCAAATCCGCTTGACCAAATTGCTTATCCAAATAAATCGGAATGGTCTTCCAAGGAACCATAGCACCCTCGGCAACCCTAATGTAATGATATGGCAATGGCTGATGCCCTAAACAACTCATGCAAACTAATAACAACAGCCCCATAAGAAGGCGTCTCATGTTATTCCTTCTTGCTTAAATCGCGAACTGGCTCATGCAATTCATGATAAAACTTCTTGACCGAATCCAAATGAATAAAGTAGTTCATATGCGGTACACGAGTTAACCTACTGCAAATGCCTACCAATTTACCAGAACCATCAAAAACTCCGCCACCACTATTACCAAACCAAACAGTAGCATCCACCTGTACCACCGGTCCTACATCACTGCTGTCATAACGATAAGCCGACACTTGCCCCTTGACATAACTCCAATACAAACCACGAGGATGTCCTACCACATAAATGTCTTCCCCTAAAGCTGGCATCTCACTAGCAAATGTAACATACTCATGAGCAGGTATTCCAGCTGCCTTCGCCACCACAATAGCGAGATCATGATCCACATCAATGGCTTTCACATGCCCTAAATGAATAGCCGCTGGATCTTCACCCGATTCATGCACTTCTTTCTCAATCACATAATAGACCTTACTTCCAAGTGGATCCACATCCACTCCCTCGACTTCCCTCTCAATGCAATGCTTGGCAGTTAAAATCTCATCTGGACTAACCCAGACGCCAGTACAGTAAGGTCTCACATCTCCATCCTCACGAGTCATGACCAAAGCTACGGTAGAAGACCCTAAATGCGAATGTAAGGAATCTGGACTCCTCACCGGTGTTTTTAAGCTGCTACTACAAGCTACCAAAGTCAATATCAATCCAACCATCAAAATTCTGAATAGCTTCATGTGTCCTTTGTTAACCCAAAGAGAGATGTCTTTTTGAGGGGTCAAAAGAAAAATGCAAGATTATCTACCATCTCTCCCAAAATTAATAGCTCCAATAAATAGATTGTTTTACAATCCTAGAGATTGTTTATGCAATGGCTTGATTCCGTAAACTCTTCTTCAGAATAATAGCTCCCTGATAATCATGCCTGCCTTGGTCATCATAGTCGTGCCAAATGGTCATTAGCTCCACTATCGAGATAGTTCGATATTCTCCCCAAGCAGGATCCATTACCACCACCTTGTCCGCCTGCACCTCCGCCAACACCACATAATGACCTTCCTCCCATCCCACTCCCTCCGCCTGTATGCTGAGTATCAAAGTGCATCCCTCCAATAGATACCTGCGCAAATCATCAATCCATAACTCACTCTCACTCCAAGCTGTCAGCCCAAAAGATTGCGCTACCTCTATCAGCTTCTCTCCCCTAGTACCATCCATATCAGTATTAAGTAATGAATATAATTCATCTTCTTGTCCTGACCAAACCTGCCAATAGATAAGAATACTAGCTAGACTAGCAGCTCCACAGCTGTATTCTAACTCTTGTTGAAGAAGGGGAATAGCTTGGGCGGGCATACAGATTACCTCCTGATAGACTCTTAGAGATGTCAGTTTATGGTCAGACCGCTAGTGCTAATAGATGTATGGTCACATATGGTCATTTATTTGGCATTTGTAATGCGATAAGATGCTTCAGGAAAATGACAATCCCAAAAAGTGGGATTTGGTGCCATAATTTCCCATATTGGCAGTATATGTATGGTCATTTTGGTTGGGAGCTATCATATATGTTATCGGAACTGCCAATCTGCTAAGGTATATGTTAGTTAGACCCCCATTTGGGAGGCAGCCAACCACCGCGCACCACAGTGTCCCACCTTTTTCGGGCAGCTGGCATATCCATTGCATCTAGCAATTGTCGTACCAATCTCTCTACTACATCTCTTACATTATCTTTTCTTTATTCACAGTGTATGATAAGTAGTTTATTATAATACTATTCATTACATCATCTCTTTTTTCTTTTCTTGGCATGCTTCATGCTATAAGCAATCTCCTTGCCATGATCAGCACCAATTCGACCTACATTAGCTCTATTTGACCCATCGGATAGCGGTTTGGAGCCTAACTTGAGGTGATGCCATGAACCGAGACCAGATCAAGTCGCTCCTCATGTCGGATAACCGCGCCGTGGAGAAGGGCATCGTTGCCATCTTCCACCGTCAGACAGAGGACGAGAAGTGCGACAACGCCACACATCACACCAACGGTAGGGGTTTCAACTACAAGGACGCCGACTATGGCTCCTATCTCGCAAGGTGGGTGATCAACGGTCGTCATCTGACCGGCAAGCACCTTGCCGCTGCTCGTCGCATGTGCTGCCTCTACTCCCGACAGTTGGAGGAGATCAGCGCCGACAAGCTAAAGGAGAACACCATCTCCTACAAGTCGGGCACTCTGGACGACATGGATCCTTTCCAGCCTTCCGCTTTCGGTGGCACGGTAGGTGAATTCTGGCAGGGGTCCGACCCGACCCTACAGTATCGCCGCTCTGCCTAAACGGTACGACATGTAAGACGAGGTGAGCCGCAAGGTTCCCTCGTCTTTCTTCTTTGGATCGGTGGCATGTGACTTGCTTATTGCAAACGTTGTGCCGCAAGCCACGCCCCAAACACAAGAGAAGAGAGCGACCCATCGGATAACAGATTGCAACGAAGGCACGAGACGAAAGGAATCACCGCCATGAACCTGGGATCTGTTCTCGCTTCACTCGCCGCATCCTACGATGTGGCACCTCAGCACACCACGACGGTCGTGGTCAAGTCGGCAAGCAAGCCGCGTGCCAAAGTTTCGGGAGCGCAAGCTGCACCGAAGAGCAACCCATCGGATAACGTTTCATCGGCTCCCGTGATGGTGATGCCTGACAAGGGAAGTCTCGACGCCAAGTCTTTCATGCTCGCCATGCGCGATGCTGGCAAGCGGCGAACGGCAGAGGGCAAGCCTTTCTTCGACCCTCGCGAAGTGCGCAATGATCAGATCCGCGCCATTCATGCCTTCTACTACGAAGTGCGCGATGGTAGCAAGTATCTGGTGGGATACGACAATCGCCAGTCTTTCGCCTCGCAAGAATTGCGTAGCATGACAGCGGCAAAAAAGGATCTTCATCCTTCACCCATCGGACAGCAACTCACTCCCTACGTTCGCAATGGTCGAACGGATGCCACGCTGAAAGGCTATGTGGCAGGAATGCCGGATGACAAGGCTCGTCGTCTGGCGGATCTTCAGGGTAGGGAAGTAGCTGCCGTGGAAGCGAGAGAGGACTATGTTCGCAAGTCGCGGAACATGAATCTATCGCAAGAGGAGCGCAAGCAAGCCGCTGCCTTTGCAGCCATCGAGCATCGCAGGATCGATGCCATCCGTAAGGATATGCGATCCTTCTGACCCATCGGATAACCATCTAGGGGAGTGGAGAGACTCCCCGGTTGGATTCAGAGCAGGGGCACTGCACCGAAGACATATCGCACCTTGACTGACGCACGAGGGGAAAAACTCCCGCTAGCATAACCTAGTTCAGTCGAGAGATAGAGGCGCCCTCTTTACTAATGGCGCTAGGTAGTTGCACCCGAGTGGCGAGGGAAGCAACATCTGTTCCTGCTCTGAATCGAGCCCATTGGATAACGGAAACGGGAGGTTGTCATGAACGAGCGAGTTGTGGATCCCTACACCGACGAAGAGCCGACCATCAAAACCGTCATCCCTCCGCATGTGCTGGCTGCCATGCGACAGAACCCCAAAGGTCCCAACTGGGGCATGATCGGTTGCATCGTCTTCTGCGCCGGTTTCTGGAGCTACGTGCTTCACTTGCTCGGCTGGTTCTGATGCGCTGGCTTTTTCTTCTAGCATGTCTCATGGGATGTGCTAGGAAAGGATTGCCGCCCGAAACTAGCTACACGGAAACATACCACGAGGATGGTGGTGTGCTCGTGACGGAAACGCATCAGTTCAACCCATCGGACAACGGAAAGAAGTGAAGCCATGAGCAAGACCTACAAGGTGGTGGAGCTGAAGTTCAATCCGAGTGCCGTGGGAGTGGAACGTCTCCTCCCTGTCATGGGCAAGCTGGTCAACGTGCCTCAAACCACGGCAGCCACGGCACGCATGGTCAAGGGCAAGCTCAGCAAGAGCAAGGCTCAGTCACTCGCCGACAAGCTGAATGATCAGCAGTCGGTCAAAGAAGACCTCTCCGTCATGCTGACCTACGTGGTCAAGGAGGAACGTCATGATCAAGGCTCAGTCGCTCCTCTCCCCTAATCGGGAGATCATCATCGAAGACAAGCGGGTCATGCCTGACCTGCTCTCTCGTACCTGCAACGCACTGCGTTGGGGACAGACGGCGGAGGACATTCATGCCATGCTGAAAAGCGAAGGCATGTCGGACTACGATGCCTGGCTTACCTACAAGGGCGCCGAGCTTCTCGCCAGGTCAATGTAATACATTCTCTCTCAGAGGAGCCAAGGTCCTGGCGGGGATCTTGGCTCCTCGTTTTTCTAAGATTGATTGGCATGGTCGTTGCATAAAGCAAACAATATGCCAGCGATTATCTGTCCCGCTAATAAAACGGTTTTATGTGTGTGGCGAATATGGTATAGCGTTTGCAAGTAGCAAAGGTTATGCGCGCGATCCACACATGCACGAAAGGCGGCGACCCATCGGATAACAGATTCCAGCAAAGGAGCGAGCAACGCAAAACACGACACGGAAGGTGCGTCATGTAAGCGCGCAAGGTAACGCCTTGCATTGCGAGAACGGGGAGTGACCCATCGGATAACGGTTAGGGTCAAAGGTACAGCGGTAGAGAGCAGCACACGAAAAGAACACTGAAGGCTACTTGTAGAGGCGAAAGCCGTAGAAAAGCCAGTTACCATATCACCTAGCGCTGGGGGTGTGGTATATCCTTCGTGGGTTGCTCTCTGCTACTGACCCATCGGATAACGTGGTAGGCGATAGAGTGTAGCAACGAAACGTGCGACGCTATGAGTCACAACGCATGTCGGGGCTTCGAGTCCTTATGCACCGTGATAATAGGTCTGTCCCATTGGAGCCCAAGGTCGGTTACGTTGTTACACTGTTTCGCCTCACCCATCGGATAACGGTTCTCAACGGTAAGCAAGAGGAGACGGCAAGATGGTCAAGCTGTTTTTCATTCTGGTAGGTTTGGTGGGGAGTCTCTTCCTGATCAATGCCTACGCTCCCGACTTGTGGCACAAGGGCTTCAATGCCTTCAATGCTCACATTCCCTTCGCGCTCTGCATTCTCGGCGCGATCCTGGTCACTGGCATCGTCAAGCTCAGTAGCAAGTAAACCGACCCATCGGATAAACCGAAAGGAGTCAATGACATGAAAAGCGTTGGCTTTAGGTTGGAAGAGTGTCGGCTGAAAGCAGAGCAGGGGAATTGGTATCCTGCTAGTGGTGGAGCGGAAACCCCCTTCACTACCAGAACAGGGAAACGACTCCTGTACTGCTGGCAACCCTCGACGGGAAAGCATGCCTACCTGGACCTTGGGACGGATCTCATTCTGTCCGATGAGGAAGCAGGGGCAGCCCTGGGATACCTGGGTCCTGTCGAGCAACCCAAACACATTCGCTAGCGACCCATCGGATAACAGACTTCAGCAAGGAACGAAAGGACGGTCAACGATGAGCGAATCAAAGAAGCCGCGTGTCATGACGCCTAGGGGATTCTTGCACAAGGCAAGTGGCAAGGTGTCTGCGGATGCCTTCCTGACTCAGCATCGGGCATGGTTGGAATCTGGGGAGCTTGCCGAAGTGGCTCTCCCTATCCTGCGCAAGCTGGACTTCCAAGAGATCCTTCCCACGCCAGCCTTGGATGAGATTCGGGGAGCGGTCCTGGATCACATGCTGACCAAGGAAACCAAGAAAGCGGAGAATGCCATTCTCAACCCTGCGCCCGCTGCCAAGCGCAAGCCTTGGATGGCAACCATCTACGATGCCAAGGGTGAGATCCAAACCAGGATCAATGCCAAGGGCGAGCAAGAGGATCTGCAAGAGACCTTCGACAAGTCTTCCGATGCGGATAGGTGGACAGACCGTCGACTTTTCGAGGGTGCCTCCGATTGGTTTGGAGTGGTGTCTCATACCACCATCACCATCAAGGGCGAGCCTCTTTCCACCATCATCATGCGCGAGGACGCCATTGCGCGGATTCTTCAGAAGCCGAAGGGTCCAGCCATGAAGAGCCAAGCCAAGTCGAGCGGCAAGCTTTCCTTCGGCGTCAAGGTCAGCAATGATCGAGCGGTTTTCTCCAAGGGGTAACCCATCGGATACTTGATTGAAAGCTACCTTGAGCCTGCCATCTGAAAGGGTGTGCGGGCTTAGGGTAGTGAGAAGACATGACTCTTCTCAATCAATCATAAGGAGAAAACGATGCTCTGGAAGACTCGCGCTAGGGATACGTTGATTCGTCAAGCGGTTCGTCACTTCGCAGAAGGAGTAGTCCTAGCGAATGACAACCCCAAGGTGAGGATCTGGATCGCTGATTGTGGAAGATGGATCTTCCTGCATGGTCTTGCACCCTCAGAAGTCTTGGGTATGCAGTGGGCGCGTGTTGTCCTGGATCACCTTGTAGCAGAAGGTGAGTTCCTGTATGGTGACGAGTACATGGATACCGTCATCATGCTTTCTCGCGCAGATCGTCAGTGCATGTGGGACGTTCGGAAAGAAACTGCAAGCGCCAGTCCTGCGGTAGTTCGCTACCAAGAGGAAGTGGATGCTCGCAAAAAAGCTCAAGGGTTGAAGTAACCCATCGGACAACGGTTCAAACGAAAGGGCATGAACGTGGAAGAGAAGCAGAAGTTTCAGAGCGAGGGCAAGTTGCTGGCGCTCAAGGTGCATGCGGTGTGGGAGAAGGTGGAGAACGTTCTCTTCTTTCCCTTCTTCTGGGTCGCCGACAAGGTGAGCATGACGGATGTGTTCCGCGAGAAGGCAACGCCCAAGCTCCGTGTGGTCAAGCCTACGTAAGTGGGAAGCTGAGCGAAAGCAAGCGACATCTCTAAAGCATGAATGGGCTAGGGGTAATGCCCTGCATCTAAGAGGGTTCGATTCCCTCTCATGCTTCCAAGACTCCGGCACCATACTTGCGTCTTGCAAGCTAGGTACCAATCATCTCACCCATCGGATACAGGAGACACGATCATGGGCAAGCGAGCAAAGTTGTACCAGGGATTCCACACGCATCCTTCGCAGGACAGTTCCAGCAAGGTGCTCGATGACGGGACCATTCTGGTCTCCCATCGAATCGACAAGCGGGAAGGGCTGATCATCACTCAGCTCGCCCGAACCAGCATGACCGCCAGCGAGCTTTGCGACAAGCTCAATCTGGTCTTCCCCAACGGCGGATATGGTCTCAACCATGTCCAGCATGCTCTCAAGCGCCTCCGCAATGACGGCGTGGTCTCTCTCGACGGTCACACCTGGAGTCTGCTTCCCAAGGGCAAGGCGCGTTGGGAGAGCATCACCAAGCGAGTCCGCACCTTCAGGGGTGGCAAGTGAACGCGGCAATTCTCCTGGCAAGCTATCTCAAGCTTTCCACGGCAGAGCAGGAAACCTTCGACTCCCTACATGGGAGTGTCACTTCCCAATTCAAAGCAGGGCGCGCGGCTCAAGCGGAATTGGATCGGTTGGTGTCCGGCGAGGAATCCAACGTCATCCACATGGTTCCGAATGAGAGACCACGTGGGAAGAAAGCGGAAGTGGGAGGACCGACGTACGTAGCCAAAAGCTTCTACGCCCAGAATCCCAACGGTTCGGCACAAGACTTGCGAGACTTCATCGCCAAGGGAAGGTTCGAGGTCAACTACGGATCGGTCTACTCCACCTTCATCAAGCTGCGTTCCAAGGCAGCGTGATCCCACAAGCGCGAATGGTCAAGGGAGGTTCGAGTCCTCCCCGCGCTTCCAAGCCCCTGGCATGTGACTTGCGTGTTGCAAGGAGTGTGCCCGCCTCTCCACCCATCGGATAGCAAGGAAAGCCAATCCCATGAGCATTCGCGAGAATCCCAATCGTCTCAATGTCTCGGATCTGAAACGCTTCAATCGAGCGCTCAAGCGCAAGGTTGCCAAGGAAGAGAAGAGGGCAGCCAAGGTGCGTCAGCTATGGGAGGAAAACTCCCAGCTTCAAGACAAGCTGGTGGATCTGCAAAGGGATACCTTTCCCTTCGGCACGGAACGTGAACGCATCATCCGGTAACGAAAACGGTTGACACCCATCGGATAACGGGTTAGACCAAAGGCAGGAGGACGCAACGATGTACACGAGCAAAAACTTCAAGTCCAAGAAAGCTCTCAAGGAAGCGGTCGAAGCGGGAGAGGTAGTTACCATCTTCCAGCCTGGTCCCTTCGGAGGGAATGAACCAAGGGATGGTACTTGCGCACTGGAAGGTCCGCACTATCCCGAACCCCACAAGTGGTACGCTCAAGCGACACTGAAGGACGGCAAGATCATCAAGGTCAAGTGACACATAGCCGCAAGTGAGATTACCTATCAATCTTGCGGCTCCAAGGTTCTACCCATCGGATAACAAGCCAGGGAGATGACCATGCGAACCATCAAGCAATTGGCGAAGGAAGCTCTGGATGTACAGGATGCCTGCAATCTGAGTGGAGTGGTTCATTCCTTCTCTACTGTCTGCACGGAACTCCGCGACATCATGAGGGAAGAGGGGAAGTTCTCTACGGACAACTTCAATCGTCACCCCATCGTCATCATGTACTCCAGCAAGATAGCTTCCCTTTGCGGAAGCGAGAGTGCAGTGGAGTTCTCACGTGCCTACGGTTGGGTCAAGGACATTGCGGGCTGAACCCATCGGATAGCGCAAAGGAGCAAGAGCATGGATGCCATTCGATGTCCGCGGTGCAAGGTGCAAGCTACCATCTACAACGCCCCCATGGGCAAGGTGGTGCGCAATCCAGAGGCTGGACTAGCCAATGCCGTGCATGACGATTGCAAAGCCTGTAATGGTACGGGCTATGTGCCAGGGGTAGTCTTGGACAGCATCGTCAAGTACGCTCGCAACCCTGCGAAAGCAAAGGAGATTGCGGAATCTCTGCACTGGTCCTACGATCACTTCAGCTTTAGGGCTGGGGGAATGTACGTAGGCATCGAGTGTGACGGCTATATGCACACTTGACCCATCGGATAACCTCTAAGGAGGAAGTCATGAAGAAGTACGCGGAGTTGGGAACGGTGCATCGGGGCGAGCCTTGTCAGGAATACCCTGGTGAATGGCTGGTCTACAGCGGCAAGCAAGAGAAGTCCTTTGATTCTTTCGAGAAAGCAAAGGCATGGGCGGAAACGGAAGTGGAGATCCTCTTCACCATCGAAGCGGTAGAACCGCCAAGAGTTTCCATCTGCTGGAAGTGTTCCGACAATGATCCGCGTGTGGGTCAAGTTTGGTTCACGGGATTCTACCAGCACGGCAAGTTCAACATCTTCGGAAGCTATATCAGCTAAGGAATGTGCGTCATGAGTTGTTCCAACTGCGATTGCAGCGACTGCGAGCATTCACGTTCCTACAACGATGAGGAGGAAGAGTACGAGCAATCTCCCCTTCCTACTCTTCCGAAGTATCCTCCCTTCCCTTTCGTCCAAGCGGACTATCAGCGGGGACTGGATCATGTCTTCGATGAGAAGTATCCAGGCGCAAGGATCAACGGAGCAGCGGCTTCCATGATGGTGATCCAATTCTTGGAAGTAGGTCCGGGTCACTTCAAGCAAGCGGAGGAAGAGATCCGCGACTACATGCTTCAGTTGGTCAAGGATGGCAAGCTGGAATGTAGAAAGGGGAAGGCAGGCGGATACTGCAAGCCCATAGCTCAGGTTCACATGACCGAGCAAGAGTGCAACAAGGCAATGGCAGGCAAGAGTCAGGGACAGATCAAGGATCTGATCTACGGCTTCTCGGCACCACAAGTGCAGACTGCAAGTGCCGAACCAACTATCAACGATTACACCTGCCCCTGCGGGAATGATCGTTGCTCCAAGGCTGAAAAGTCTTGCTGGAAGTGTGGGGCAGCGATTCTAGCTTGACCCATCGGACAACGTAGTTCACACTCAGTCAGAGGAGAACGACAATGCAGATTCTCAAAGGACACTACTCGCCCGAGACTGCCTACGTGGTAGAGGATTACCCGTACGGGTTTCGTCTCCGGTGCAAGATCCGTTACTGGTTGGAAGTCAATAACAAGGGGACACGCCTTTGGAGTCAGACCACCAATCCCAAAAGGGGAGACATCTGGAACACTCCCAAGTCCTCCACCTACAGTCTCTTCGGAGCCATGTACTTGGACGAGGAGAACCATGTTCAGTGGAATGGTCTCAGTCTCTACGACGGCAACAAGGCACAAGCCTAC
>Ga0210384_10006862_pt1 | contig 12071 bp, 11 predicted proteins | sample IncBWH2MmetaG_FD_160574 | JGI IMG/M metagenome (GOLD analysis project Ga0210384, IMG submission 160574) | Forest soil microbial communities from Barre Woods Harvard Forest LTER site, Petersham, Massachusetts, United States - Inc-BW-H-2-M | ecosystem: Environmental > Terrestrial > Soil >... | reverse complement strand
CACGCGCACAAATAGCTCTTGGTTGAGGCAAAGGGTTTTTTGGCTGCAGAGTTTTCAACAATGCCATTCGCAATTATCCGCGCAGAGATTTAGAATCGAGGTCCATGGGTCAGCCGCAGTTTGTTCATCTTCACGTTCATACCGATTTCAGCCTGTTGGATGGAGCTTGCGAAACGGGCGAATTGCTTGACGAAGCTTCTCGCCAGAAAATGCCGGCGGTGGCCATCACCGATCATGGCAATCTTTTTGCCGCAGCGAATTTCTTCAATGAAGCGACCAAGCGGGACGTCAAGCCCATCATCGGTTGCGAAGTGTATGTGGCCAGAGGCAGCCGCCATGAGCGCGGAGAAAAGACCAACAGCGCCAACGGACAAGAACGCGGCGATGGCGAGCCCGCCGGGCGCGGCAGTAACCATCTCGTTCTACTTTGCGAAAACCAGGAAGGCTACAAAAATCTTATCAAGCTGGTTTCTTCCGGCTTCCTCGAAGGTTTTTATTACAAGCCGCGCATAGACTACGACCTGCTGGCCAAGCACAGCAAAGGGTTAATCGCGCTTTCCGCGTGCTTGCGCGGGGTGGTCACCGAAGCGGTTGTGGAAGAGAAATACGATCAGGCGCGCGAAAATGCGTACCGGCTTCGCGACGTTTTTGGCAAAGGCAATTTCTTTTTAGAGATTCAGGATCAGGGCCTGGATATCGAGAGGACCGTCAATCCGCACCTCGTTCGTCTTTCGAAGGAATCCGGCATTCCACTGGTGGCCACCAACGACTGCCACTACTTAAAACACTCCGACGCGCATGCCCAGGAAGTTTTACTTTGCATCCAGACCGGCAAAACCATGAGCGACGCGCATCGCATGAAATTTGCCACTGATCAGTTTTATTTCAAGACCGCCGCTGAAATGGCGCAAGTATTTGGTGAATTACCCGAAGCGCTTAGCCGCACTGTGGATATTGCCGCGCGCTGCAACGTCAAGATCGAGCGCATCCCCAATCCATTTCCTGAATTTAAGGTTCCTGACGGGCACACGCCCGGAAGTTATTTTGCGATGGTGGTGCGTGAAGGCTTCGCCACGCGCGTTCCGTATCTCGAGCGTTTGGCCAAACAGGGGCTGCTGCGAAACAGCCTCCCCGAATACGAACGCCGCTTGTCGTTTGAGATCGAGATGATCCAGAAGATGCGCTACGAAGGCTACTTTCTGATCGTGTGGGATTTTATTCATTACGCACGCGGGCAGGGTGTTCCGGTCGGCCCTGGACGCGGTTCAGCGGCCGGCAGTCTGGTGAGCTACGCATTGCGCATCACGGACGTCGATCCGTTGCAGTACAACTTGATTTTTGAGCGCTTCTTAAATCCCGAACGCGTCTCCATGCCGGATATCGATATTGATTTCTGCATGCGCCGCCGCGGCGAAGTCATTGATTACGTCACGCAAAAATATGGGCGCGAAAATGTTTCGCAAATCATCACCTTCGGCACCATGGCGGCCAAGGCGGCAGTGAAAGATGTGGGCCGCGCCATGGATATTCCGTACGCCGAAGTGGATCGCATCGCCAAATTGATTCCTACCACGCTGGGCATCGAGTTGCCGGATGCTTTGGAGCAATCCCCGATGCTGAAGGCGGCGATCAACAGCGATCAACGCCTTAAGGATCTAATGGCCGTGGCTCTACGCCTGGAAGGCCTTGCTCGTCATGCTTCGACGCACGCCGCGGGCGTGGTGATCTCCGCACGACCGCTGACGGACATAGTCCCCATTTACAAGACCAACCGCGACGAAATCACCACGCAATACGACATGAATGCGCTCGAGCGCATTGGCTTGCTGAAGATGGATTTTCTCGGGCTCACGACGCTCACGGTCCTAAACGATACCGTGAACATGATCGAGAAGAATCGCGGAGTCAAAGTCGATATTGACAATCTCTCGCTCGACGATGCGGAAACCTACAAACTTTTCGCACGCGGTGACACCACCGCTATCTTCCAGTTTGAATCTCACGGCATGCGTGACATTCTGCGGCGCTACCAACCCACGCGCATCGAAGACCTCACCGCTCTCAATGCTCTCTACCGCCCCGGTCCAATCCAGGGCGGCATGATCGACGATTTTATCAATCGTAAGCATGGCAAAACGAAAGTCAGTTACGAACTGCCGCAGCTGCAGGACATCCTGGAAGAGACCTACGGCGTAATCCTGTATCAGGAACAAGTGATGCAGATCGCCAACCGGCTGGCGAGTTTCTCTCTCGGCGAAGCGGACATACTTCGCCGCGCCATGGGCAAAAAGAAGAAAGAAGAAATGGCCGCACAGCGCGCCAAGTTCATGGCTGGTTGTCTGGCAAATAAAGTTCCGGAGAAAAAAGCAGAACGCATCTTTAACCTGATGGAAGAATTTGCCGGGTACGGGTTCAACAAGTCCCATTCCTGCGCGTATGCGTTGCTGGCCTACCAGACCGCTTTTCTGAAGGTCCACTATCCCGTGGAATTTATGGCCGCGCTGCTCACCTCCGATGCCGGCAACACCGACAAAACCGTTAAGTACATCAACGAAGCGCGCGGCATGAGTATTTCGATTCTTCCGCCTGATGTGAATGAGAGCGATCTATATTTCACGCCCGTCAATGAGGCGATTCGCTTTGGTTTGGCGGCCATCAAGAATGTAGGTGAGAACACCGCCAAGGCCATTCGCGAGTCGCGCATCGCCCAAGGTGAATTTCGCTCGCTTTACGATTTTTGCGAGCGCATCGACCCACGTTTCCTCAATAAGCGAGTGTTTGAAAGCCTGATCAAGTCCGGGGCCATGGATTCGCTGGGGCCCCGCGAAGGCATGCTGGCATCCGTCGATGAGGCTGTGAATGCCTTGCAACGCGCCTCGCGTTCGCGCGAATCGGGCCAGCACGGACTATTCGGCACCGCCGCCGCGCCCGCTCCAATTTTGTTCGAACTGCGCGAAGCCGCGCCATGGAGCGAAGCGGAGCGCCTGACCAGCGAGTATGCCATGCTCGGTTTTTATGTCTCGGGCCATCCGCTCGCTCGCTATGCTTCGCGCTTGCAGGATATGAAAGCTCTGACGCTCGATCAGGTCGAAGGTCAGCGCAACAACAAAGACATTACCGTTGCGGCGCTAATTGTCGGCGTCCGCCCGATGCGCACCAGGAAAGGCGCGCGTTGGGGCATTTTTACTTTGCAGGATATGACCGGCGTGCAGGAAATGCTGGTGTTTCCTGAAACGTTTACACGACTCGAAGCCATGTTAAAGCCGGGTGTGCCGCTTTTGCTCAAGGCGCGCGTACAGGTTGAGGAGGCCGGAACGAGGCTTTCGCTTCAGGAAGCGCGCCGCCTGGACGACCTTGCGGAACGCGCTGCAACGCAGGAATTTCGGGTGCGCATGGATGTGCAATCCATCAATCCGGACGCCCTCGACCGGCTAGAAACTTTGTTCGGCAATTTTCCCGGACCTTGCGTCGTGGTGTTCGAGCTACGTTCCGCGGATGGATCGGTTGCACTACTGCAGGCGCAGCAACGAGTTCGTTCGAATCCGGAGCTCATCGAAGCAGTACGCCAGATTTGCGGCGATCGCGCGGTGGAAATGGCGGCTGCGGTATGAGCGCCAAGGACAAAGATAAAGAAAAAGAGAAAGAAAAGGACAAGACTAGGCCCAAGTCCACCGCCACCGCTCGTCAAAAAGAGATTGACCGCCTCGAAAAGGATGTTGAAGACCTGCGCCAGCTTGCCGGCGATGAAGCGGCCGACGCGGAATTCGAACGCGTCAGCAAACAAGTCGCCGAGCTTCGCCGCGAATTCTATGCCCACCTGGGTCCCTGGCAACGTGCACAGATTGCGCGGCACCAAAACCGGCCTTACACTCTCGACATCATTGGGATGCTTTTCACTGATTTCATCGAACTGCACGGGGATCGCAATTTTGGCGACGATAAAGCGCTGGTTACCGGTTTGGCCAAATTTCATGGGCGCCCTGTGGCCGTGATCGGCCACCAGAAGGGTCGCGACACAAAACAACGGGTGCAAAGAAATTTCGGCCAGCCCAAGCCGGAAGGGTACCGCAAAGCGTTGCGGGTGATGCAGCTGGCCGCGAAGTTCTGCCGCCCGATTTTCACGTTTATCGACACGCCAGGCGCGTACCCGGGCATCGACGCCGAGGAGCGCGGCCAGGCGGAAGCCATCGCGCGAAATCTTCGCGAAATGTCGCGCTTACCGGTACCGATTATCGTCACGGTTACCGGAGAAGGCGGATCCGGCGGCGCTTTGGCGATTGCTGTGGGGGACCGCGTAAATATATTCGAAAACAGTTTTTATTCTGTCATTTCCCCTGAAGGCTGCGCGGCAATCATGTGGCGCGATTCCAGCAAAGCGGAGATTGCGGCGACCGCACTGAAAATCACCGCGACGGATCTAAAGGAGTTTGGAATCATCGACGAAATCGTCCCGGAGCCCGAAGGTGGCGCGCATACCGACCCGGAGGCAGCCAGCCGCCTGCTCGATGCAGTCTTGGACCGACAGCTGCTGATGCTCTCTGAGCAGCCCCGGAAGGAGTTGCTCGACGCACGCTACGAAAAGTTCCGCAAGATGGGGCAATTCTTCGACTTAGGGTAATTAACGCCGGTGAACTAACGTATCTGGTAAAGAACGCCCCGCCGACCCTTGGCACATTCGCAACTCTGCCCAATACCTCCGGTTGTTGCCCACCCCTCGGGGGACTAATCTGAAGACGTGTTCGGATCGCCTTTGAGTCTCGGCCCGGGCGCGGAGGAAATCTGCAGATGTCCGAGCCGTTCCGGCCTTACGAAAAACTCGTGGAGATCACGTTGCTGGGAAAGAAATTCCAAGTCCCAGAACGGAACTCGCTGCTGCGCTGCTTCCAATTCATCAGTCCCGAAACGATTCCCTATGGGCGTTTCTGCTGGAACCAGGAGTGCCAATATTGCCGAGTGTCCTGCCAACTCCCGGACGACGACGAATCCCGCGAAATGTTGAGCTGTAAATTTATCGTCATGGCAGGAATGGAAATCACCGAAATCAGCCAGGAACTGAAGTGGTGCCTGCGCGCCAAGCTGCCTTCGGATACGCCGGTTTCCTCCTAATCTCAGTTTACCTTTGCTCCCGTTGCTCCGCTGCAGTACATTGCTAGACCGCGATGAACGCTCATACTTCGGAAATTTTGTGCGACGGCTGTGGCCAGCCTGCTTCTCCGGAACACATCGCGCGACGTCTGCAACGCCTGGAATGGGCCACTCGCTACCGGCCAATTCATCTTCACACCCTGTTGCTTGGAGCTATATCTCCACAAGCGCCAGCGGAATTTCTGTATTCGCCCGAGCAAGCTCATTCAGGAGAAGCGGCGAATCTGATTGTTGCCGCGGGAATTTCGGCTGCCGGTAAATCCGCCGATGCAATTCAATCCGAGTTTCAGCGACGTGGGATTTACTTGACGCACGTGCTCGAATGCCCATTCTACGTTCCATCCACGAGGGCCGATTTATTGAACAACGCATTAATCACGTGGCTACCGACGCTCTTCACGCGGATTCGCCGCTCGCTAAAGCCTAAGCGTCTGGCCTTTGTTTCAGGAAGTTTAACTCCACTGATCGAGCGGTTCGCCTCCGCGCAGCTAAATGGTGAATTGGCCCTGGACGATGGTCGAGCGTTCGCATTAGATCATTCAAATCCTGCTGCTGCGAGTGCTGCGATAGCGCGCTTTAAAGATGTGCTTGCCGTGCCAGGAAGTCGCTAGTCAGGGCGGGATTTGCTGCGACTGGTGTGCGCCAACTAGCCGTTTTGAGCTGTGATAGAATCGACCTAATTGGGCGTCGGGGCCATTGCGAGGTGTAGTTGTGCAGAAACGCGCGAAATTTGGGATTGGGATCAGCGTCATTGTTATCTCGCTCGGTTTTCTCGCCTGGATGGGATACGGCGAGAGCAAAACCTACTATCACACCATCGCCGAACTGCAAACTTTGCAGGGGGCGTCGTTAAGCCATCGCATGCGTGTGGGCGGCACGGTTGAGCCCGGAAGCATTCACCGGCTTTCCGGTCGCGTGGATTTTGTATTGCAAGGGGAAGGAAAGTCGCTGCCGGTGAGTTACGTGGGTAGTGAGCCTCTCCCAGACACCTTTGTGGATAAATCGCAGGCGTTGGTAGAAGGCCGTCCGGCTGCGGACGGCCGGTTTGTTGCAGAACACGTCCAAGCAAAGTGCGCGTCAAAATACGAAGCTGCTCCGGGTGGCCCGACGGCTCCTGCGGGTGGGGAAGCGCGCACCAGCACTATGTGACACTCCTCCGTTTAGGGGGAGGAAATGGGGCCCGGTGGATGTATTCGGTTCTTTTGCGCTGCTATTGGCTTTTGTGTGTGCGGTCTACGCGTTTTTTGGTGGAATCGCCGCGATTCGCACGCGCCACCCGCTGCTAGTAAAAAGTACTCGCCAAGCGGGACTTGCCACCTGTGGTCTGATATTTCTAGCTACCTTTAGCCTCGAATACCTGTTTTTCAGCGATAATTTTTCCGTCGCCTACGTTGTAGCTCACAGTAATCGCAGCCTGTCGCCGTTTTATAAGGTCGCCGCGCTTTGGTCTGGGCAGGAAGGTTCGCTGCTGTTCTGGAGCTTTCTGCTTGCGGTCTACGTCTTCTCCGCGCTAATCGCGAATCGACATAAAAACGGCGAGTTGATGCCTTATGTTGGCGTGGTCCTCGCAGGCGTGCAGATATTTTTCCTTACTTTAAATAACTTTGTTGCCAGCCCGTTCAAGGCTCTGGGCGTTCCCGGAGTGAACGGCGCGATAGACCTCGTCGCGCGCGGCGACGGCAACGGTTTGAACCCTTTACTGCAATACCCGGAAATGGTGATTCATCCCCCGAATCTTTATTCGGGTTACACCGGCTTCACCATTCCATTTGCGTTCGCCCTAGGGGCGCTACTGGCGCGCTATCCGGGCGAAAAGTGGATTCATCTCACGCGCAAGTGGACGATGATTGCGTGGGGTTTTCAGACCGCCGGGATTTTACTGGGTGCCCACTGGGCTTATGCGGTTTTGGGTTGGGGCGGATACTGGGCCTGGGATCCGGTCGAAAATGCTTCGCTCTTGCCGTGGCTTACCGGCACCGCGTTTCTGCACTCGGTGATGATGCAGGAAAAGCGCGGCATGATGAAAGTGTGGAATGTGTGGCTGGTTTTTTCCACCTTTCTGTTATGCATTTTGGGTACGTTTTTAACTCGCAGCGGCGTAGTCAGCTCCGTGCATGCTTTTGCCAGTTCGAACATCGGCAGTTGGTTCGTGGGCTTCATCGTCGTAATTCTTCTGGTATGTCTCACTGCCTATTTCAAGAATCGCGATTACCTGAAGAGCGAAAATCAGCTGGACTCCATCGTTTCCCGCGAATCCAGTTTTCTCTTTAATAATTTAATTTTGTTGGTGTCCTGCATCGCGGTGCTGTCGGGGACGCTTTTCCCGGTTTTCTCCGAGTGGTTCACGGGAGACCGAATCAGTGTCGGTACGCCGTTTTTTAACAAAGTAAATATTCCGATCGGCTTGCTGCTTTTGTTTCTCACCGGTGTGGGACCCTTGCTGGCCTGGCGCAAGACGTCGCTCGATAGCCTCAAGCGCAATTTTGGATGGCCATTGTTGATGGGCCTTATCGCCGGTGCCATCGCCTTTCCGCTTGGTGTGCGCGGATTTTATTCTTTGATCTGCCTCATTCTTTGCGTCTTCGTAGCCTCGACGATCACGATGGAGTTTTACCGCGGCGCCAAAGTAATTCGCGCGCGCTCTGGTGCCTCGTTTCTTGCTTCCGCAGTGGATCTGACCATGCGTAATACCCGCCGTTACGGCGGTTACATCGTACACATGGGCATGGTTTTGATCTTCATCGGGATCGCCGGGACGGCGTTCAATCGCGACGTGCAAAAAGAAATGCACATTGGCTCCAGCATGCGGATCGGTCCCTATACCTTGCTGCTGCAGAACTTCGATAATAAGCAGGAAAAAAATTACACCGCCGAGCGCATGATCATCGAGGTAACCCGCAACAATAAGCCGGTCATGATGCTCTATCCCGAGCGTCGTATTTTTCCCGCCAATCAAGCCTCCGGAACCATGGTGGCCATTTATTCCACGCTCAAACAGGATCTGTATGTCGTGTATGCGGGACAAAGCCCGGATACCCAGGCACCGGTTATTCATGTCTATCTCAACCCGCTGGTCAAATGCATCTGGTTCGGAGGCGTGATCGTGGTGCTTGGAACTTTAGTCACGCTTTTGCCCAATCGGCGCGCCGTGCTGGTTTTGTCGGCGGTGCAAGAGCCTGCACGGGTTAAATCTCTGGCGGGAACGCTGACGCCTTCACCCACACTCAGAGAGGGTCATGATTAAGGGACGCATTATTTTTCTGGCGATGCTGCTTTGTGCCGCGGGTTCGCTGCCACTGCTGGTCGCACCGCTGCCGGCGCAGCAGCCGTCTGATCGCGCCCATCAAATCGGCGGCAAGTTTATGTGCATGTGCGGTTGCAATCAGGTTTTGGCGCAGTGCAATCACGTTGGTTGCACCGTTTCCACCGCCATGCTCAAGGAAGTGGACCAGGGCCTTGCGCGGGGCGATTCCGAAGACACCATCACGCAGGCTTTCGTTCAGGAGTTCGGTACGAAAGTTTACGCCGAGCCACCGCACTCCGGCTTCAGCCTGGTGGCCTGGAGCATGCCTGCTGTTTATCTGGCTGTCGGACTCGTGCTGGTTCTGTTTGTGATCAGCCGGTGGCGCAAACGGCCCGCACACGCCGTCAGCGGTGTGGCGGATCAGGGCGGCATCTCTCCGGAAATGCTGGAGCGGGCGCGTTTGCGTGCTGCGCGGGAGACGCAGGACTGATGAATCATTTTGCAGCCCTGGTTCTAAACGGTGTGACCTCCACGGATTGGGCCGTGCTGGGCGCCTGCTTCGCACTTGCCGTCGCAACTTTGATTTTTATTTTTTATATTCAGCCCGATGCTTCGGATTTGGCTCCGCATCGCACCAAGCTCGATCAACTGCTGGAGCGTCGCGACAGTATCTACGATAATTTGCGCGATCTGCGATTCGAATTCCGCTCCGGGAAATATTCGGAGGGCGACTTCGAGGTCATGAAGGTGTCGCTGGAAAATGAAGCGGCGCTGGTGCTGGCGGAAATTGATCAAGTGACGGAATCGCAAGTGCGCCGTCCGCGCGGGGCTCGTCCCGCTGCCGCCGCGCGAGGTCCGCAATGAAGCGAGCGGCTCCAAAAATCGCACAAATATTTTTTGGTGCAATTTTGATGTGCGCCGTTGGGCCGATTCCAAATGTCGCACAAGCCGGTACGGTGCACGGCACGGTAAAAAACGGCACCACTGGAAAACCTGCCTCCGGCGTTCAGGTAATGCTCATCCAATTGCAGGGCGGGATGCAGCCGGTTGCAAATACGCAATCGGACGCGCAAGGACAATTTTCTTTCGACAATCCGGGATTGGGCGCTCAACCGATGCTGGTACGCGCGGTGTATCGGGGCGTTAATTTTCACCAGCCTGTGCCGCCTGGCAAAAGCGATGTGGAGGTCGCGGTGTACGAGCCAACTAAAGATGGGAAGGCCATAGGGGTCACCACTCGCGTGGTTTTTTTTCAGCCTAATGGCGCGACTCTGATTGTCGGCGAAGAATACTCCGTACAGAATGACACCCAACCGCCCGAAGCTTATTTTCGAGCCGATGGCAATTTTGAATTTTCCTTGCCAGAAGGCGCGCAGTTGCAACAGGTGGCTGCTTCCGGGCCCGCAGGAATGCCGGTCGTGCAAGCTCCTATCGACAAGGGCAAGAGCCACTTCGCCATTGCTTACGCTTTCCGGCCGGGCGAAAACACGGTGCGCTACTCTTACGAAATTCCTTACCCCAACAATACCGTGACGATAAAAATTCCGGCCTCTGCCTACGCTGCCCGCCGACTCCTGGTGGTTGCGCCGCCCAGCGTGCAAATTGCTGGCGAAGGTTTGCAAGCCGGCGGACAAGAACAAGGGATGGCGATCTACGGACGCGAAAATCTCGCCGCCAACGCGACCGTCGCGGTGAATGTGTCCGGCGCCGCGCCTCCTCCCGGCGCAAACGGTGCCGCAGACCAGGGGCAGCCTGGGCAGGAGGGGCAAGGAGTTGCCGCTTCTGCAAACATTCAGCAGGTTCCTGGACGACTTGATGTGCTGAAATGGCCGCTGGTGGCAGGTTTTGTGGGGATTTTCGCGGTGGGAGCGATTTTGCTGGTCCGTAAGCCCGTTGCCGTGACCGTAGCGCCGCTCGAGAATTCGGCGGAACAAGTTGCGACGTCAAATTCGCAGTTCCCCTCCAAGAAAACTCCCGTGTCCGCTTCACAGGTCAATACTGCTACCCCGTCGATGGAAAATGTTAATGCCGCGGTAGCCACCAGCCTGGAATATTTGAAGGATCAGCTGTTTCGCCTGGAACTCCGCCACCAAGCTGGCACCATTCCCGACGAAGAATACGCATCGGAACGAGCGCGTGCTGAAAAGGTTCTCCGCGACCTCGTTCGAGGCTGAGCTTTGACGCGCTGCGCTGCAACGCTCTTGATTCGCTCGCGGTGTTGTCAGTGCGCCATTGAGGCGATGTGGTGACGTCGCGCGTTTTTTCCCCCACCGGTATCTGCTTCGAAAATATTGAAAAGCGTTATGGCGGCCTTACGGCCCTGCGGCGCATTCGTTTTGAAATCACACCGGGCGAATGCGTGGCACTCGCGGGGCGCAACGGCTCCGGGAAAACCACACTGTTACGCATCGCCGCCGGATTGGTACGTCCCTCGTCCGGGGAACTAACGTTCCCATCGGTTGCCGGGGCGGCTGCTGGAGTGGCTTCGCGCGTGGCGAAGACCGAGGCGGACCCGGCAAAGGGCAGCGCGGGCTTTGTGGCTCACGCCACTATGGTGTACGACGAACTTACCGCCGAAGAAAATCTCCTGCTCTTTGCGCGGCTGCAGGGAACTCCCAATGCCGCGGCGCGTGTGGAGAAACTTTTGCATGAAGTTGGGTTGTACGACCGGCGCTCGTCTCTGGTGCGTACTTTCTCGCGTGGCATGCGGCAACGCGTGGCCATCGCTCGCGCGCTGTTGCATGAGCCTTCCATCCTGCTGTTAGACGAGCCCAGCACCGGCCTTGATCCGCAGGGCGTTGGATGGCTGGCGGCCACGCTGCGGCGGCTACGCGATGCTGGCTGCACTATTCTCATGAGCCTCCACGGCGAATCAGAAATTTCCATACTCGCCACACGCGCGATTCGCCTCGATGCAGGACTCATCGTTGCGGATACGCGCGCGGGCGCCGAAGTGCGCTCCATCTTGACTTTCGCCGACGTCTGAATGAGCTTGCTCTCCAGCACTAAGGTGTTGCTTGGCAAGGAACTCCTCACGGAGTTTCGCAGCAGGGAATTGTTGACCACCACGGTTGTTTTTATTTTGATGGTCATCGTGCTGTTCAGCTTCACCTTCGATCCCACCTACAATGAATCGCGGAGATTCGGTCCGGGACTTTTGTGGCTCGCGTTTCTCTTTGCAGCGTCGCTCATGCTGCAGCCTTGTTTTCTACGCGAACAAAACAACGACACCCTGAGCGCCTTACGCTTATCCGTCAGCGATCCCTTCGCCATTTTCCTCGCCAAGCTCGTCGCCAACACTCTATTTCTATTGTTCACGGAAGTGCTGATGCTTCCGGTCTTCGCCATTTTGTATAACGTGCCCGTGCTGCGCGTCCTCGGCCAACTATTATTGGTTTTTTTTCTGGGCAGCCTGGGCGTTTCCATCGCCGGCACCGCGCTTTCCGCAATTTCCGCGCAGGCCCGGATGCGCGAACTGCTGCTACCGCTTCTATTGTTGCCTTTGCTCACGCCGGTGCTGGTGGCCAGCACGCAGGTGACTCTTGGTGTTTTAGACGCCTCCCCCTATATCGAATGGAAGGGTCTCGGCTTCCTAGTTGCGTTTGACGTGGTGTTTTTGACGCTGCTGTGGCTTTTGGGCGAATATCTTCTGGAGGAATGACCGGCATGAAGAAACAAGTGG